>Ga0075520_1000546_pt1 | contig 16767 bp, 14 predicted proteins | sample NGEPerB_FD_75100 | JGI IMG/M metagenome (GOLD analysis project Ga0075520, IMG submission 75100) | Arctic peat soil microbial communities from the Barrow Environmental Observatory site, Barrow, Alaska, USA - NGEE PermafrostAB12-B | ecosystem: Environmental > Terrestrial > Soil > Wetlands > Peat ... | reverse complement strand
GTGGTGTTGTCGTTCATCCATCTTGGGTGGCTCATCCGCCTGTTGTTTCCATTGGTCGGCCTCGGCGCGATGGTGTGCATGATCTTCGCCGGCATCAAGGCGAACAACGGCGAGGATTACAAGTATCCTTACAGCTTTGAACTGGTGAAGTGAGCGTGATGGGTGACGGAATTTTTAGACGCAAATTACGCTAATTTCCGCGAATTCAATTAGCGAAAATTCGTGAAATTCGCGTCAAAGTTTTATTCCGCTTTCCGCTTTCCGCTTTCCGCTTTTCCCGCCGTCATCTGCCGGTGGACGAAGAAATAATAAAGTCCGCCCAGCACCAGCATCGCGCCCGCAAGCCAGAGCGTGAGGCGATGATACTCGCCCTTCATCAATTGCTCGTCCTGCCCCATCTTCACGCCCAGCCAGCACAGCACCGAACACCAGATCGCCGAGCCGAGCAGCGTGAAGATGGAAAATTTCAGATAACTCATCCGCACGATGCCCGCCGGAATGCCGATGAGATGCCGCACCACCGGCAGCAATCGCGAAATGAAAATACCCATCGCGCCGTAATGCGCCGACCAGCGTTCCGCGCCCTCCACTTTCTCGGAGGAAATAAAAAAGTATTTGCCGAAACGCAGCACGAGCGGTCTGCCGGCAATCCGCGACGCCCAATACATCAACGTTGCGCCAAACCACGACCCGATGGTGCCCGCCAGCACGATACCCCAAAGCGAAAGTGGAATTTGTCCGGTGTGCGCCCAATGCGCCGCCGGAGGAATCACGATCTCGCTCGGCAGCGGGAACAGCGAACTTTCCACCGCCATCATCAGCGCGATAGCGGGATAGCCGCCGGTTTGCAGCGCGTGATTATACCAATCGCTCAAGCTCTGGATGATTTGATGCATGAAATTAAAATGGGATTTCCAACTGGCGAAATTCTTTCGGCTGAATTTTGGCAACTGCGGATTGAATCAATTCTGCCGCCGTTTGAATGCGCCGCAAATCATTCGTTGAAAGTTCGAGAATGGCAATCTGCCGCCCGGCGAGATTTTGCTGGTAACGGATGTTTTGGTCGGACGTGATGAACAAATTAAAATCTTTTTCCGCCAGCCGGAGCAAATCGCCGTTCTTGATTCCGCCCCAGCCGTGCTGTTGAGCCGTCGAACATTCATGGCCGGCCAGAAATTTGCGCATCGGCCATGGGACGCATTCGTCCAGCAAAATTTTCATGCCGCGACGGGCGTGAGCAGCGCCGATTCGGAACTTTCCAGAACGCGCCGGGCCAGTTCGCGCGTCACGGACGGAAAACATTCAAGGAATTCGTCGAGCGTGTAATTGTTTTCCAGATACTCGAACAACGTCTTCACCGGCACGCGCGTGCCTTTGAACACCGGCGTGCCGCCGAGAATGTCCGAATCAATTGTGATGAGGTCGTTCGACTTCATGCGCGAAATTTAACACACTTTGCCGTCGGCAGTAAATCTTCGATTCTTTGAATTTGGTCAAAGTGAATTGACCCGCACGAAATCGTTTTCTTATGTGACTTCACAGTAAGAAAATAAATTATTAACGCGAGGGCCGGGATAATTTCATTTCTTCCGATTCCAAGACAATATCTTCACCAGTGTTTTTTCTGAGATTAATCCGGTCGCTAAAGAGCCAAAAATAATCATGGTCAGCATGATTTGGTTACTATCCGAAATGAGTCCAACTGAAACGGCCAAAACAGCAGAACTCGCGTGCAGCACAAACTGCACGATTGGTTTATCACGCTGGCATTGTTCGCCGGCATCAATCAGAGCACCGCGCAAAACTACAACCTTGAGGTCATCACCGGTTTGCGGCTGATGACGTCGCGCGGGAGGATGTCGTGGTCCCCATAGACTTCCGTGCCGATGCGCCAGGGTTTGCCGTCGCCGCCCAGGCCGCTGCGGCTGGTCGCGCATGGTCACCGTGTCTCCAGCGAGCGCAGGCATTTTTGCAGGCTTTCCTTGAACGTCCGGCCAATGGCCATCGCTTCGCCCACGCTTTTCATCTGCGTGGTGAGCGTGGGGTCGGCCTGCGGGAATTTCTCGAGGGCAAAGCGCGAAATCTTGGTGACGACGTAATCAATGCTCGGCTCGAAGCTCGCGGGTGGTTCGCGCGTGATGTCGTTCTTGAGTTCGTCGAGCAGGTAACCGACGGCGAGTTTGGAAACTGAACTCAACTGGCGTGAACGGATTTCAAAAGCGGCGAAAACTCCTGCCACTCGATGAATCTGTCGCCAATATGGATGCCCTGTTCATTCTCCTCGCAAAACTCCAGCATTCCCCACAACGTCTCGTCGTCGCTGACTTCCAAAACACGCTTCAGGAAATCCAAATCATCTTTGGGCATGTCCTTCTCGCTCCAAGTGTTGTCGTAGGCTTGGCTGTAATCATCAAAAGCCCGCCAACCAAACGTCGCCTCGCCGGAGCGTAAGTCTGTAAACTTGGTTGGTTCGATGTAAACGCGGTTCATAATGAGATGAGCGTAGTCAGCCGACAGCCGGTTTGGAAACTTAAAATAGCCGACGGCGAGTTTGGCGTTCAACTCCAACGGAGTTGTGTCATTCAGCCCGGCGTTGACGCGCAGCGGCTACGCTGGGTGAACGGGCAAAATGAAAAACAACTCTGAAGGAGTTGCGGCGGCGGAGGGCGAACCGCGAAATACGCCAAATACACGAACGGGAATCCGGTTATTATTTTCGCGTGGTTCGTGTGGTTCGCGGTTGAATCGGGTGCGGCGGTGGATTTGATTCAACTCCTTCAGAGTTGATGAATTTGGGGAACGGTTTCCCAGGGTAGGCGCTCCTCGCCCGTCCGGCGCGAACCGCCAATCGCTGGGCTGATGGATTTGAATCTCGTTGGGATTCGTTTTCAGCGCCGTCAGGCGCGGCATATTTGTAGCATCCAAAATCAAACAAGGTTTCAAGCTCCGTCAGGAGCGGAATATGCCGCCCCGACGGGGCTGGGGAATTGGGTGGCGTGGGTGGCTACAAAGATTTCGCTCCTGACGGAGCTACGGTCTAACTTGGGATTCTATGAATTCTAAAACTTCAATAGCCTTTTCAAAATATTCGCTGATGCGAACGATTGTTATCCCCACATTTTCCCCATGCGCAATTTTGTGCCGGTTAGCCATAATTGAATCAATCGCGTCCTTCCGCCCTTCCTCTAAAAGAAATGTTTCTAAAGCGACAGCCCAATGAGAATCAAAACTATGAGCTACAACAGTAATCTTACCGGCGTTGGGATTCTGGATGGTTTTCAGCCGTGATCTAGCATAGTTAGCAGCTTGAGGGGCTGACGTTCGTTCAACAAACTCCGTATAAATTTCCTGTATTCCTTTTTCCACAAGCCCCGCCGTCCGCACACACAAATACCGTGCCCAATGAGAAAGCAGTTCAACATCCTTTGTTGATGTGGTTGCTTTTTTTATCAAAGCCTCCAAGCTTTGAATCTGCCTAGAAATCTCGCCATTTTTCATTCAACATTTGCAAATGCTTTGATTGCTGCATTCAGACGTGTGGTGACGTTTGCCTCATCTGAGGTCGCGCTTGTGGTAGCGCTTTGATAATCCACGTTGGTCAGCAAATGCTCGTAGGCAGCCGCTAGCTTTTCTGGCTTCTTTATTTTCCCTTTGTCCAACCGTTTTGCTATTGCAACGGTTACCGAATCAAATACGGCTGCATTCAGGCTTCCTGACGGACGAAAGGCTTTCTCTCCAAAAGCCGCCAAAGACACAGTGATGACGTCTGTAAATTCTTTTGTGGCGTCTTCCAAGAACTTTTGTGGCGGGTAGCGGTGGCGAGAAACAAAACCATTCAAAAATTCATTTACTGGTTTCGCATACTTGTCGCTTTCAAGGTAGAAAGCTAAAAAGCGCAAAATGAGTTCTTGGTCTTTGAGTCGCAAGCTTGGCTTTCCAAAAATGCGTCGCCAATTCTTGTCGGCGTTTAATTTCTTCAACAGCAAAATCAAATCCCCATACGAAGCTGCTGTTCGCACTTCTTGGGCTGTCAGCTTTAATCCGCCAGTGTTTAGGCGCTCAAAAATATGATAAATACTGGTGCTGCCATCTACCGGAGCATCCTGTTTGATAATTGTTGCGTGGATGATTGAATTCTCGAGCCGCAGCCGATCTTTTTCATCAAGCTTATCGTAAGTAAGGCCATTGAATGGCTTTTGAACTTCCTCCAATTTGAAAACCTTCGACTTATCTTCGCCCTCTTTAGGATCAAATTTCCCGTCAAAGAAAAACTGGAGCGTTTTCAACCGCTGCTGACCATCAATGATTAGAAACTTATTTGAGTCCGTCTCTCTCGCAAGAAAAATTCCTGGCACAGGCAAACCCAGCAAAAGGGATTCAATAAAACGAGAAGCCTCTTTGATGTTCCAAACAAATCCCCTCTGGAAGGGCGGTGCGTAAATCTCTTTCCGCTTCATTCGGCGGACTAACCCATCGACATCGTAATCCGCGCCAAAAGAAGTAATGTCATACAAAATAACCGGAACAGTTGAATCATTCGCGGCTTCATCGATTACATTGTCCACCATCGAGTCATCGAAAAGATTCAGGTTTTTTTGTTTTGCCATAATTTAGCTCCTAGTTTTTTGCAGTTGCCAGTTCTTCCTCAAAATCCACGATCTCTTTGATCTGCACCAGAAACCAGCGGTCAATCTTCGTGAGGTTGAAAATCTCCTCGATGGTGAAGCCGGCGCGCAGGGCGTGGCGGATGAAGAAGATGCGTTCGGCGTTGGGCACGCTCAGCTTGCGGCTGATGACGTCGCGCGGGAGGATGTCGCGGTCGCCATAGACTTCCGTGCCGATGCGCCAGGGCTTGCCGTCGCCGCCCAGGCCGCTGCGGCCAATCTCCAGCGAGCGCAGGCATTTTTGCAGGCTTTCCTTGAACGTGCGCCCGATGGCCATGGCTTCGCCCACGCTTTTCATCTGCGTGGTGAGCGTGGGGTCGGCTTGCGGAAATTTCTCGAAGGCAAAGCGCGGAATCTTGGTGACGACGTAATCAATGCTCGGCTCGAAGCTCGCGGGGGTTTCGCGTGTGATGTCGTTCTTGAGTTCGTCGAGCAGGTAGCCGACGGCGAGTTTGGCGGCGATTTTCGCGATGGGAAAGCCGGTGGCCTTGGACGCGAGCGCGGAGCTGCGGCTGACGCGCGGGTTCATCTCGATGATGACCATGCGGCCGTTCTCCGGGCTGACGCCGAACTGGATGTTCGAGCCGCCGGTCTCCACGCCCACGGCGCGGATGACGGCGAAACTCTGGTCGCGCATGATCTGAAATTCCTTGTCGGTGAGCGTCTGGATGGGCGCGACGGTGATGCTGTCGCCGGTGTGGACGCCCATGGGATCAAAATTTTCGATGGAGCAGATGATGACGCAGTTGTCGGCCTTGTCGCGCATCACTTCCATCTCGTATTCCTTCCAGCCGAGGAGGGATTCCTCGATGAGAATTTCGTTCACGGGTGAAAGCTCGATGCCGCCTTTGGCAATCGCCTCAAACTCTTCCTGATTGTAACCGATGCCGCCGCCCGTGCCACCGAGCGTGAACGCCGGGCGAATGATGAGTGGGAAGCGTCCGATCTTGTCGGCCACGGCCCGGGCTTCATCCATGTTGTGCGCCGTTCCGGAAATCGGAACGTCGAGGCCGATACTCAACATGAGGTCTTTGAAAATCTGGCGGTCTTCGCCTTTCTGGATGGCTTCGGCTTTCGCGCCGATCATTTCCACGCCGTGTTTTTCCAGAACGCCGGAGCGATGCAGGGACATGGCGGTGTTGAGCGCGGTCTGGCCGCCGAGCGTCGGGAGCAGGACGAGTTTGTGCGGAGTTGAGAGTTGAGAGTTGAGAGTTGATGGGCCGACGGGAACGCCCATGTTCTTCATTTCCGCCAACTCGCGCACGATGATTTTCTCCACGCATTCGGGCGTGATGGGTTCGATGTAGGTGCGGTCGGCGAACTCCGGATCGGTCATGATGGTGGCCGGGTTGGAGTTGATGAGGACGACGCGGTAGCCTTCTTCCTTGAGGGCTTTGCAGGCCTGGGTGCCGGAGTAATCGAACTCGCACGCCTGGCCGATGATGATCGGGCCGGCGCCGATGATAAGGACGCTGTGGATGTCAGTGCGCTTGGGCATGGTTCAAACGGCGAAGATTGAACACGGATGAAGCGCGGAAGGCGAGGGAAAAACTTTTCGTTTTTCGTCGTCGGCCAGAAAAATTTCTGCTGGTTTCCCGTCGCCGGTTTCAAGCCCGGTTTTTTGCAACTCAACTCCGTTGCGACACGGCCTTGGTGCTAGTCACGACCACGCCCGGCCGCGCCGGTCATCGGCACAAAACGCACCGGCAGCACGGCGCGTTTTTCCAGTCGTTCCTCCGCTTTGCGGAGCAACACCAGTTGCTGGTTCCCCATCGGCCCGACGGGAATGATCATCCGTCCGCCGTCCTTGAGCTGGGCGATGAGCGGTTGCGGCACAGCTTCCGGCGCGCAGGTGACCATGATGGCATCGAACGGCGCCGCCTCGGGCCAGCCTTGGTAACCGTCGCCGGCACGCACATGGACATTCGTGCAGCCGAGGCGTTTCAGGTCGGCTTCGGCGCGGCGGGCCAGCGGCTCGACGATTTCAATCGTGTAAACCTCCTTGACCAATTCCGCGAGCACCGCCGCCTGGTAGCCCGAGCCGGTGCCCACCTCCAACACCCGGTCCGTGGGCTTGGGTTCGAGTTTCTCGGTCATGAAAGCGACGACGTAAGGCTGCGAAATGGTCTGCCCGTGACCGATCGGCAGCGGGCTGTCATCGTAAGCCCGGTCGCGAATCCCCTTTGGGACAAATTCGTGACGCGGAACTTTACGCATCACCGCCAGCAGACGCGCGTTGGTGATGTCGCGCCCCAGTAATTGTTCTTCAACCATAATTTTGCGCGCAACGGTGAAACGGCTCTCGTCGTCGGTCACCGAACTGTTGACCGGCCCCCGCCCGCATCCCAAGAGAAACGCAAGCCATCCCAACGCGATTGCCAAAGTCGGCCTTTTCACAATTCATAATAGTCCATTTCACCCGCGCCTGCCATAGGCAAACAGCCAGGCCGCCAAACCCGTCAAAATCGTCGCCAGCCCGATTGCGCTCGCGACCGGCTGCCGCGCGATGGTGAAAATCGTGATGGCGGCGACGGCGAGGAGGAAGATTACCGGCACCCACGGCCAGCCCCGACCCTGCTGAGATAACCTTCCATGATGAGGAGGACGCTGTGGATGTCGGCGCGTTTGGGCATAATTAAAACGCGAAGATGAAACACGAATTGAACGTGGAGTGAAAGAAAATTGGTGTAAATGTATGCGAATCATTGCTGAATAACGTCAACAACTGCCCAATTAACCGAATTAGCTCAACGCCAAATGAAACACAAACCGTGGCGAACAAAAGGCGTTGGTGCAATCCGCCTGAACTTTTGCTCTTTCGCGGTTGTTTGCGTTTTGGTGGTGCGTTTTTGCGCATGTGAGGACACTAACGCGCATCCCTGTTGAAAATCCATTAAGGGGCTATGATTTTATTTGGGGTGAAATGTCGTCACACTTGAGCAAACTTAAATCAAACAGATTCCGTCGATTGCGCGGCGGTAGCGGATGAAGACTTGAGATGAATCTTTTTCGTGTCGTAAAGTGGAATTTTCAAAACTCGAGATAAGAGGAAGCCAGTCTTTGTATCGTGCTCGTTGCTTGTGTATGCGGTGCTGCACTTGGTGCTCTCGGTATTCTTGCGTCATCAGAGATTTTGCCTTTTCGGCCACCAAGTCCGGGGCGACAGCAAGCAGTAAATAACCATTGCGATATGCCGCTAATGCGTGACGCTGGATTCCGGCTTCCATTTCTTTGGCTGAAGGTGGGTTTTTAATTATATCCTTCTCGATTAGGGCGGACACTTTCTCAATCGTGATCTGTCTGTATCTTTTTTGCGTGAAGGCTCTCTCAACCTTTATTTGGGTCGCCACGTCCGCTTCAATTGAGGCGCATTGACTGCTGGCGTCTCTGCAATCAACACCTTTCAAGTTGCCAGCAACCTTCCGCCAACAAAATTGCAATTTTTGATTAAGATTGGGCCACGATTTCAGTCCGTAAACCGACAGATACTTAATCGGATCAAGCCAGTGGCGCTTGCGCAAATCCAATATTCCCATTCGTCCTGCAAGAATTATTGGATGCCGGCGAACGAGTTCGTATACGGCAGCAACCGGCTCAATTTTGCCGTCCGGTATATTTTGCCACCATTGCGTCCGATCAAATTTGCTATCGTTCAAGTGCCATGTATACATCTGCCGCGTGGCGCGCTTGTCTTGTTTTTTGGATTTGGCCTTTTGTGGCATACTTAAAAATGGCTCGGCTTTGGCCAGCGTTTGCGTCGTTCTTGAATCCAACGTTGCACTACTTGGTGGTATTGATTGAGCGTCTCATTCGATAGCGCCAGATTATTGCATGTCACTTTAACGGTTTGACCATCCCATCCGGCAGTTGAAGCGCTCTTGTTAGTGAAAATGCCCCACATTTTTTTGTGTGTAGCATTAAAGCCTTCAGCCTCGGCTGAAACATGAAGAATGCCGTTTGCATCAACATCAAAAACAACTTCGATTTTTTGATTTCCAGCAGAGCGGGCAGGAATGTTCTCCATCTTCAATGTGCCAATAACCTTGTGCCGTTCAGACGCTCTTTCAGCTTCCTCCAGAACAGACACACTAATCGTAGTTTGATTATTCAAAGTGGTGGTAAAGGTCTTTGTGATTCGCGCTGGGATGGTGGTGTTCTTCTTAATCAATGTTTCAAAATCTTTGTCGTGTGTCTGGATGCCGAGAGCGCACGGTGTAACATCTAAAAGCAGGTGGTTCTTATCCAATCCCGTTAATGCTGCGGCTAAATTGGCTGCGCCCAGAGCAACCGACGCTTTTAAATCTGATAAGCCCGGAGGTTTGACAGAATATTTTGCTCGCAGATGTCGGCTGATGGCTGGCATACGGCTGGCGTTGCCCAAGAGCCAAATGTTTGCTTGGCTAGGTTGAAGCCCGGCCTCACGCAACACTTGCTCAATAATTTTTTCCATCCGGCGGAAAAACGGTTCACAGTCAGCTTCAAATTCGTCGCGGCGAATCGTGCAGACAATATTTTCCAATTTGTCTCGGTGAGTTTTAATAAAAGGCACTTTCACTTCTACAGATTCAGAGCCGGAAAGTAATAATTTGGATTCCTCAGCCGCATCTTTGATTCTCCGCATTGTAATGGGGTCGTTTCGCACTGAATTGATATCAAAGTCGCTTGCAATTTTTTTGAGAATAATTTTGATGAGAATGTCTGTGAAGTCTTCCCCTCCAAGCCTGTCATCGCCGCCTGCGGCTTTGACTTCGTAAACTCCATCTCCGAACTCAATTATTGAAACATCGAACGTGCCGCCCTCAAGGTCGGCTGCTACGACAATTTGGTCTGCTTTGCTAGACAATGCACAGACGGCCGCCGTAGCCTCGTTTTGTATTCGACATACTTCCCATCCCGCGATGAGTGCAGCTTCTTTGGTAAACTGCCTTTGGAAAAATCCAAAATTAGCGGGCACTGCGATCACAGCTTTGTTTACTTCCTCACCAAGATACATCTCGGCTTGAACTTTTAATTCAGCAAGAATCAGTGCAGTCAATAGTTGGGGTGACGTGCGAGCATTTCCCCAATGGAATTCCTTTTCCCTTTCCATGGTTCGCTTCAAAGAACCAATCGTTAGATTTTTGCCTGAATACTTGCGTGCTTCAACGGCAGCCTCGTGTCCAAGGAAAAATTGTCCGTCATCGGTAATCACCGCCAACGATGGGAGCATCGTTCTTCCAGCGGCATCAGGGATTAAACGTGTCGAGTTTCCGTCCGCGATTGCAATAGCACTCGTAGTTGTGCCGAGGTCGATTCCGACAATAGCCATGATTACAGATTTTTTTTACAACCATCATGCGATGCTAAAACAATTTCGACTGATTTCCCGTCGCCGGTTTCAAGCCAATTTTCTTGTAACTTAATTCCGTCGCGACGCGACCTTGCGAGGTGCGGTTGAGGTAGCCTTCCATGATGAGATACGGCTCATAGACTTCCTCAATCGTGTCCGGTTCCTCGCCGACGGCGACGGCGAGCGAATTCACGCCGACCGGCCCGCCGCCGAATTTCACGATGACGGCTTCGAGGATGCGCTTGTCCATTTCGTCGAGGCCATTTTCGTCAATCTCCAGCATCGCCAGCGCCTTGTCTGCGACTGCGGCGGTGATGCGACCGTCGTGCCGGACTTGGGCGTAATCGCGCACGCGGCGAAGCAGATTATTTACGATGCGCGGCGTGCCACGGCTGCGCCGGGCGATTTCGTGCGCGCCCGCCGGGTCAATTTCCACGTTGAGCAGATTCGCCGAACGGAAGACGATTTTGTCCAGGTCGGCCACGCAATAATAGTCAAGCCGCTCGCGCATTCCAAAGCGCGTGAGCAACGGCGCGGTAAGCAGACCGCTGCGCGTCGTCGCACCGATGAGCGTGAAGCGCGGCAGATTCAGGCGGACGCTGCGCGCGTTCGGCCCTTGGTCAATAATGATGTCGAGTTTGAAATCTTCCATCGCGGGATAAAGATATTCCTCGATGGTTTTTTGCAGGCGATGGATTTCGTCAATGAACAGCACGTCGCCTTCTTCGAGATTCGTGAGCAGGCCGGCGAGGTCGCTGGCTTTCTCAATCGTCGGGCCGCTGGTGGCTTTGACATTCGCGCCCATCGCCTTCGCGAGAATGTTGGCGATGGTCGTTTTGCCGAGACCGGGCGGGCCGCTCAACAGAATGTGGTCGAGCGCCTCGCCGCGTTGTTTGGCGGCGGTGACGGCGATTTCCAAACGTTCTTTGACTTTCGGCTGGCCGGTGAAATCGGAAAAGAGCGAGGGCCGCAGCGTCATTTCGAGCACCACGTCGGGTTTGTTCAAGTTGGAAACCGGTCGTTCGGACATCGGGAAAAGATTGCGGCAGGCGGCTGGCAGCGGCAAGCATGGTGTTTACAAAAATCGGAACCGGTATAAGGTGGCGGCGAAACCAATGCCTCGGAAGTTTTCAACGACGGGTTGGCGGGTGACGGCCTGGAACATCAGACGGCCGGCGGGAAAGTTTTTTTTCATGGATGCTTTCACGCTGGTTGAATTACTGGTCGTGATCGCCATCATCGCGATTCTGGCGGCGCTGCTTTTGCCGGCGCTGGCCAGCGCCAAGCTGCAGGCGGCCCGCATCCAGTGCGTGAGCAATGAGAAACAGTTGATCCTGGCCTGGACGATTTACTCCGGCGACAACAATGAGAAACTGGTTTTGAACGGAGGCGATGCGGCCACGACCTCCACGCAGGCGCATTTGTGGGTTCACGGCGGCAACCACGGTTCGTCCGACACCCTGACCAACCAGCAATATTTGGTGGGCGCAAATTTTGCGCTGTTCGCCAAAATTCTCCCGTCCGAGCGGATTTACAAATGCCCGGCGGATCGTTCCACCTGGCCGCTGTGGACATCAAGATTAATCTACGTCGCCGAAGAGCGCAGCTATGCCATGAACTGTTATATCGGAACCGCCGGGATAATTTCTCCGATCAGCATTAACCCCGCCTACAAAACCTACGCAAAAACTTCCCAGCTCATCGCGGACACGCCGGTCAACCGCTTTGTGTTCATAGATGTCAACCCGGCCAGCATCTGCACGCCCGCCTTCGGTGTGGATATGAATCTGCAGAATTGGATTCATTACCCTTCCGACCTGCACCGGCAACGGGGCGTGCTGGCCTTTGCCGACGGCCATGTGGAACCCCATCGCTGGCTGGATCCCAGAACCATGTTGCACCTCGCGGGCGGACAAGCCTACATCCCGCATAACATTTCCTCGCCCAACAATCCAGATTTGAACTGGATCGCGGAGCGGACAACTTCAAAAAAATAACCTGGCCGTCGTATCGCCCCCGCCCGCATCGCCACTTTTTTCAATAGAAATTGCTGGAAAATCAAACAAGGCTGCGGCAAGCTGCGCATCCCTTATGACAGGAAAAGGAACGATTTTACGCGGCGGAATTCTGCTGGCCGCGCTGCTCGGCGGTGTGAACGCCTTCGCCGGCGACGCGGACATCCAGTTGCCGTCGCTCGACCAGGTGAATTTTTTCCACGGCACGGTTACGAGCCGGGAGATTTTGTTTTTTGGGCTGTTTGTCTGCGCCGTCGGCGCGGTGTTCGGGATTTTGGAATACGTCCGCACCCGCGCGCTGCCGGTTCACCGCTCGATGCGCGAGGTTTCCAACATTATCTGGGAAACGTGCAAAACGTATCTGTGGCAGCAGGGGAAATTTCTCGCCGCACTGTGGGTCCTCATCGCGGTGTGCATGATTTATTATTTCGTCGGCCTGCAACACAAACCGTTCAGCCAGGTGCTGGTCATCCTTGCGTGTTCCATTTTCGGCATCCTCGGCAGTTACAGCGTTGCGTGGTTCGGCATCCGCATCAACACCACCGCCAACTCGCGCGCGTCGTTCGCCGCATTGCGCGGCAACCCGCTGAAAACTTTATTCATCCCGCTGCAGGCCGGCATGAGCATCGGCCTGCTGCTCATTTGCGTGGAACTCGCGTGCATGATCGGCATCCTCGCTTTTATTCCAGCGGAACTCGCCGGGCCGTGCTTCATCGGTTTTGCGATTGGTGAATCGCTGGGCGCATCGGCGTTGCGCATCGGCGGCGGCATCTTCACCAAAATCGCTGACATCGGTTCCGACCTGATGAAAATCGTTTTCAACCTGCCGGAAGACGATCCGAAAAATCCCGGCGTCATCGCCGACTGCACCGGCGACAACGCCGGCGACAGCGTCGGACCGACGGCGGACGGCTTTGAAACCTACGGCGTGGTGGGCGTGGCGCTCATCGCGTTTCTCGCGCTGGCGCTGGCGTTGTCGCCGCTGCTGTGCGCCAAGCTCATCATCTGGATGTTCGCCATCCAGGTGCTCATGGTGCTGACGTCACTGGGTTCGTTTTATTTCAACATGGTGGTCGCCCAGTTCCGTTACGGCGGCAAAAAGGATTTTGACTGGGAGGCGCCGCTCACCGACCTAGTCTGGATCACGAGCATCGTTTCGATTCTCGTCTGCTTCGGTGCGAGCAAACTGTTGCTCGGCGATTTCACGATTCCGAAAACGATCAACGGCGTCCTCACCGACGCGCCGCTGCCGAATCTCTGGTGGGTGCTCTCGGCCATTATCGGCTGCGGGACGCTCGCCGGCGCGCTCATCATGGAGTTCACCAAAATTTTCGTCAGCACCAAGTCGCGGCACGTCCAGGAAATCACCACCGCCTCCGACCACGGCGGTGCGTCGCTCAACGTCCTGTCCGGCTTCGTCGCCGGCAACTTCTCCGCGTTCTGGATGGGCATGGTCATCCTTGCGCTGATGTTCGTGTCGTTTCTGTTCTCGCAAAATCCCGACTTCGGCGCGCTCATCCCGGCGAAATTTATTTTCGGCGCGCCCATCTTCGCGTTCGGTCTTGTGGCGTTCGGTTTTCTGGCGATGGCCCCGGTCACGATTGCCGTGGACAGCTTCGGTCCGGTGACGGACAACGCCCAGTCCGTTTATGAATTAAGCCGCATCGAGAAGCTGCCGGATATCAGCGCGGAAATCGAAAAAGATTTTGGCTTCAAGCCAAATTTCGGCAGCGCCAAACTCGAACTCGAAAAAGGCGACGGCGCGGGCAACACGTTCAAGGCCACGGCCAAACCCGTTTTGATCGGCACCGCCGTCGTCGGTTCCACCACCATGATTTTCGGCATCATCATGCTGCTCGAACACGTTTTCGGCGACGCCGTGGGCCGCTTGAGCCTCGTCATGCCGCAAATTATTTTCGGCCTGCTCATGGGCGGCTCGGTGATTTATTGGTTCACCGGCGCGAGCACGCAGGCCGTCGTCGCCGGGGCCTACAGCGCGGTCGTTTTCATCAAGAAAAACATCAGGCTGGACAAGGACTCCGCCTCCCTCGAAGACAGCAAACGCGTCGTCGAAATTTGCACCCGCTACGCGCAAAAAGGCATGATCAACATCTTCATCGTCGTCTTTTGCTTCGCGCTCGGTCTGCCGTTCATCAATCCTTATTTCTTCATCGGCTATCTCATCGGCATCGCGTTCTTCGGCTTGTTCCAGGCCATCTTCATGGCCAACGCCGGCGGCGCGTGGGACAACGCCAAAAAAATCGTCGAAGTGGACTTGAAGATGAAAGGCACGCCGCTCCACGCCGCCACCGTCGTCGGCGACACGGTGGGCGACCCGTTCAAAGACACCAGCTCCGTCGCGATGAATCCCGTCATCAAATTCACCACGCTCTTCGGCCTGCTCGCCGTGGAAATCGCCGTGGAACTGAAACAGAAAAATCCCGATTCGCCCCTGTCCTACGTCATCGGCTCGGTCTGTTTCCTCGTCGCACTGATTTTTGTTTACCGTTCATTTTATTGCATGAGAATTCCCGCCGAACCGGCCGGGAAGGTGTAAATTTATACTCGCAAAAAAACGGCGCGCGTTCAGATTAAAAGCGTGTCCGTGATCCAGCGCTCCATCCAAGTCAACTGGCAACTGCGCGTCTTCTTCACCGAAGACGTTTTTGCCCCCGACAACCCCACCCTGCGCGACGTCCTCGCCGATGCCGCGCCGCGCAAGGCGCTCGTGGTGCTGGAAGATTCGCTCGCCCAAGCCCTGCCGCAAATGGAACATCAGATTGGAAAATACTTTTCCGTCCACGCCGGACCAATCCAAATGGTCCACTCACCGCTGTTTCTCGCCGGCGGCGAACACGCCAAAAATTCCTCCACGCTCGTCGGCGAACTCTACACGCAAATTCATCGCCATCATCTGGACCGGCACTCGTATCTGATTGCCATCGGCGGCGGCGCCCTGCTGGATGTCGCAGGCTTTGCGGCGGCCACGGCGCATCGCGGCGTGCGGCACGTCCGCATTCCCACAACGACTTTGAGCCAGGCCGATTCCGGCGTGGGCGTGAAAAACGGCCTTAATGCTTTCGGTCAGAAAAATTTCATCGGCACCTTCGCCCCGCCGTTTGCCGTCATCAACGATTTCAACTTCCTCGCCCCGCTCGCCCCGCGCGACAAACGCTCCGGCTACGTCGAGGCTGTCAAAGTCGCCTGCATCCGCGACCAGGAATTCTTTGATGAAATCGAAGCTAACGCGAAAAAACTTTGCATCTTCGAGCCAACGGCGATGAAGCGGCTGATTCATCGCTGTGCCGAACTGCACCTCGACCACATCGCCACCAGCGGCGACCCCTTCGAGGCCGGCTCCGCGCGCCCGCTCGACTTTGGCCACTGGGCCGCGCACAAGCTGGAACAGGTCTTCCACTTTCGGATTTCCCACGGCGAGGCTGTCGCCATCGGCATTGCGCTCGATGTGGTTTATTCGCGGAACATCGGATTGCTCGGCGAAAAATCCGCCGCGCGCATTTTGAACCTGCTCGAAAACCTCGGCTTTTATTTGTTCGCCGACGAACTGCTCAATGCCGATGACGCCAGCCGCCTGACCATCTTGTCCGGCCTCGAAGAATTCCGCGAACACCTCGGCGGCCAACTGACCATCACACTGTTGAAAGAAATCGGCAAAGGAATCGAAGTCCACGAAATGGATTCCGGGGAAATCATCAAAGCCATCAGCGAACTGCGCTCTCGAAAGGCATGAACAACCGCGAACCACGCGAAATACCCGGACAAACACCAGAACCGGAACGCCTCTGTTTTTTGGGTCTTGTTTCGTGTATTTCGCGGTTTCAATCCTGAATGAATCGCCTCGCCGTCATCAACGTCGCTGGCCTCACCGAATCACTCATCGGCGGACACGCCGCGCATCGCCGCCTTTCGCCAACGCGGCGCGCTTGCGCAAATTGCGCCCGCGTTTCCCGCCGTCACCTGCACCGCGCAATCCAATTATCTCACCGGCAAAACGCCCTCGCAGCACGGCATCGTCGGCAACGGCTGGTTCAATCGCGAACTGTCTGAAGTCCAGTTTTGGAAACAATCGAACCATATTGTTCACGGCACAAAAATTTGGGACGCGCTCCGCGAACAATCTAAAATCGTAAATCGTAAAGCATCAATCGCAAATTTGTTCTGGTGGTTCAACATGTATTCCAGCGTGGATTATGCCATCACGCCGCGCCCGCTGTATCCCGCCGATGGGCGGAAATTTTTCGACATCTACTCGTGGCCGTATTCCATCCGCGAAGAAATCAAAAAGGACTTGGGCGAATTTCCGTTCTTCAGTTTCTGGGGACCTGCGGCAGGCGTAGATTCGCCGCAAGGCAACGCCGATGCCGCGTCGCGCTGGATTGCCGAATCCGCGAAGTGGATTGAAAACAAATTTTCGCCGACGTTGAACCTGATTTACCTGCCGCATCTCGATTACAATTTGCAGCGGCACGGCCCATTTTCCGTAGCAGCCGACGTGAGTCGGCTCACTTCAAAAACCCGAAATAATAATGAGCCGACTCACGTCGGCTGCTACCAGTTAAATCCAAAGATTTTCCGCGACTTACGCGAGATTGATGCCATCGTCGGCGACCTGATTGATTTTTTTGGCCAGCGCGGCGTGCAAGTGGTTTTGCTTTCCGAATACGGCATCACAAACGTGGACACGCCGGTGCATCTCAACCGGATTTTCCGCGAGCGCGGCTGGCTGACGGTGAAAGAC
>Ga0075520_1000545_pt1 | contig 16769 bp, 17 predicted proteins | sample NGEPerB_FD_75100 | JGI IMG/M metagenome (GOLD analysis project Ga0075520, IMG submission 75100) | Arctic peat soil microbial communities from the Barrow Environmental Observatory site, Barrow, Alaska, USA - NGEE PermafrostAB12-B | ecosystem: Environmental > Terrestrial > Soil > Wetlands > Peat ... | reverse complement strand
GGCCTGGGCGCACATGACCGCGCTGTGAGGTCCACCACGGGTCGGGCGGTGGCGGTGCGGGGACGGAGGCGGTGCGGTGCGGGGCGGGGGCCTCAGCCCTGGCGTGCCCGCACGCGTCCTCCGCGCGCGCTGCGATCGCGCTGCACCAGCAACGCGAAGGTTGGACATGCGCGGGCGGCACGGATAGCGTGCTCGACCTGCGAGTCGTGCAGCGGGGTCTCGTCGAGCAGCGGATAGCCCCACTCGTCGAGCGTGATCCGCTCGGGCAGCAGCTCGGCGCACATCCCGTGGGCCTCGCAGGTGATCGGGTTGACTCTGACGCGGTGGCTCATCGGCGCGGCGCGGCCTTGCGCGCGGATTCCTCGCTGAGGGGCCGCGCCGGCAGCGGCAGCTCCGGGGGGCGCGTGCAGCCGTCGCACGGCCCGTGGCGGGCGTGGTCGGCGAACTCGCCCTCGAACGCCTCCAGTGCGCTGAGGATCAGGTTGACCGCTCCGTCGGGATGGGCGCAGGCCCCGCGACGCGCTGTCAGCGAGGCGAGGCGCTCGACGCGCTGCACCGCCTTCGGCTGGGCCGTTCCGGCGGCGATCTCCTCGATCGTGTCCGCGAGCGAGTCCAGGCCGTGGATGCAGGGCCCGCACTGGCGGGCGCTCTGGCCGGCCATCCAGCGGGCGACCCGCGCGGTTTCGGCCACGGGACACGCCTGCTCGGAGAGCAGCAGCACGACGCCCGCACCGAGCGTGGCGCCGTGGGGAGCCAGGTGTTCCTTGGACAGGGCGACCCCGTGCAGTCGCTCGCCGCCCACCCAGGCGCCCGCGTAGCCGCCCAGCAGCACGCCGCGCACCCGCGCGGTGGTGCCGCCGCTGGCCTCGATCAGCGAGGACAGCGAGGCGCCGTGCTCGATCTCGTAGACGCCGGGATGTGCCACCGGGCCCGACAGGGTGACGAGCGTGGAGCCGGGTTGGGTGGCGGTCCCGAGCTGGCGGAACCAGGAGGCGCCATGACGGGCGATCAGCGCGATGTGGGCGAGCGTCTCGACGTTGTTGATCAGGGTCGGGCGGCGCCTGAGTCCCTGCTCGAAGGGCATCGGCGGGGTGAACGTCGGCTTCGCCGGACCGCCGCCCAGGTAGTTGACGAGCGCCGACTCCTGGCCCGCCACGTAGTGGCTTGGCACGGTCCTCAGGTGCACGTTGGGCGTGTGCTCCGAGCCCGCTATGCCGCGGCCCCGCTCCGCGATCGCCCGCTCCATGCTCTCCACGCTCGCGCCCGCGGACTCGCATGCGCACACGATCAGCTCATCCGCTCCCACGGCTTCCGCGGCGACGATGCCGCCGTCGAGCACCAGGTGGGGCAGCGTCTCCAGCAGCGTGCGGTCCTTGAGGCTCGCCGGCTCGCCCTCGGCGCCGTTGGCGATCACGATCGCCCGGCCGCGGGCGCCCGCCACGGCGCGCATCTTGGTCGCCGTCGGGAAGGACGCGCCGCCGCGGCCGAGCAGCCCCGAGCGCTCGATCTCGTCGATCAGCATGGCCGCGTGCTCGCGCGTCTGCCTGCGCCGCCCGGCCCGCGCGCCCGGCACTGCTCCGTGCAGGGCGAGGTGCTCGTCGAGGCTCATGGCGCCGTGTGGCGGGATGCCGGCCAGCAGCCGAGGCAGCGCGGGCACGGCCGGCTCTTGGGGCTGCGGCGGCGACGGGCGCACCTCGGTCATGGCGGTCTGAGATCCGCTCATCACTTGCTCGGGCTGGAGGAGGAGTGATGGGGCAGCAGCGCCGAGGGCGTTCCCGAGCGCCGCGGCCATTCGGAGCCGAGCGGTCCGTGGGGGAGCCACAGCAGCAGGAACAGCGAGAACACCCCCGTGCCGCCGATTGCCGCGCCGCGAAGCCCGAGGTTGGCGGGCCAGCCGGAGATGACCCGCGCGAGCACGGACGCAGCGACCATGACCGCGCAGGCGATGCTGAGCAGCAGCAGCCAGCTGCTTTTCACGTCGCTGCCGGTGCCGAGGCCGTGCAGCAGCGCGATCGGCCAGCTGGCGTAGGTGAGCCAGTGGATCGCGCGCCAGCTGGCGAATCCCATCCGCTGACGCAGCAGGCTGGTGAGGATCACCGCGAGGATCAGGTCGAAGGAGACCGCGCCTAGCCCCAGCCAGAACGGCCGGTAGGAGCCCACGAACGGGATGACCGCGTCGATCAGGCCGATCGGCGCGAAGCTGTCCAGCACCGAGGTGAGGATGTGCGCCACCAGGAATGCCATCGCCAGCAGCGAGACGTTGCGGTGCAGCGAGTCCACCACGAAGCGCGGCCACCGCGGCGTGCTCCAGCGCTGCACGTCCAGGACGCCGAGGACGATCGCGAAGCTGAGCAGCAGCAGGGCCATCGCGCCCGTGGAGCGCGTCAGATACCAGTAGAGGCTCGGCCCGGCGGATGCCAGCTGAACGCTCATGCCGCCGGCGCCCTCCGCACGCGCGCTCCTCGATCGAGCGCCCTCGGCCGGCAGGCCATGCGGCGATCTTCCTCGCGGCGGCGCTCGCCGGCGCGAGGCGGCGATGCTTCGGCGGGCCAGCTGCCGATCACGGTGACCTGGCCCTCCCGGTCGACGAGGCGGGCCGGAAGGCCCAGGTCGGCGAGCCAGGCGGGAGCGGCCTGTGCGCGCACCAGCGCGGCCGTCGTGGCGATGTTCGCGTCGGTGCAGCTGGCTGCGGCGACGCTCACCGTGCGCCAAGTCCCCACCACCGGTGCGCCTGTCCTCGGATCGATGATGTGGTGCATGTTCCGGCCGCCGTGGCTCCAGCGGCGCACGGCTGTGCTCGATGTCGCAAGACCGCCGGAGCGGATCGTGATGCTCTGCCCCGCAGCGGACAGGTCGCTGCGGTGATCGTCGGTCACCCTGATCCGCCATCCGCCGGCGGGGCTCGGCCCGGAGGTGGCGATGTCGCCGCCGATGCCCACCAGCGCTCCACAGCCGCCCGCGCCGGCGGCCGCATTCGCGGCTCGGTCGGCGGCCCACGCTTTGGCGGTGGCGCCCAGGTCGAGGCTGATGCCCGCAGGCACCCGGATCGCCGAGCGCTCGCGGTCCAGCGCCACCTCGCGCCAGCCCGAGCGCACGCGCGCGGTGATCGCCGGCATGCCCCGTGACTGCTCGGAAGGGGGGTCGAGCAGGCGCCAGTCGCGGTCGTATCCCGCCAGCTCCAGCGCACGCCCGAGCGTCGGGTCGACGTCGCCCCCGGTCAGCTCCGCGGCGCGCAGCGCCAACTCCACGGCCTCGAGGAGCAGCGGGCCGGCGTGGGTCGAGCGCCCCGCCCGGGCGTTGACGCGCGAGAGCTCCGAGTCGGCTCGGAAGCGGCTGCAAGCGCGGTCGATCGCCGCGAGCTCGAGCTCGACGGCCGCGCGCGCCGGCTGAAGCGCGGCGGGATCGGTGAGGCGCAGCACGACGCTCGTCCCGAGCGCCTCCCAGCTCGCGCCCGCGGGCTCGGAGGACGGGCTCATCTCAGGAGCCACCGGAGACGACCGGGGCCGAGGCTTCCGGTTCGGGTGCCGCTTCCTGCGCGGGCGCGGATTCCTGCGCCGGAGCCGATTCTGATTTGGGCGCGGATTCCTGCGCCGGAGCGGATTCTGATTTGGGCGCCGATTCCTGGCTGGCTTCCGTGGAGGGTGTCGATTCGTTCGACGCTTCGGATTCCGTGCTCGCCTGAGGGGCCTGTTCGGGTGCTCGCAGCACACCGGTCGACGTTTGCGAGGACGAGGCCGCGCGGTGGGGGTGGGCGCTCCCCGCCTTGCTCGCCGAGGCGTGCTTGACCGATTTGCCGGGAAAGGCGTTGGCGGCCACGTCGGAGAGCACGCCCGTGAGGATCACGCTCCCGGCGATCATCCAGCGGTTGATCTGTTTGAGGTCGCGTAGCGCCGCATCACGGGTGTGGGTGGTGTGGATGCGCATTCAGTTCAGCCGCTGTGGTGAAAGAGGTTGGACGCGTGCAGCCATGCACCGAAGTCGGGGATCACGACAATTGCCAGCACGACCCCCGCCACGAGCGCGCCCGTGAGGGCGAGCACGCGACCGGCGCGACCCGTCACGTCGCCGCTCGACGCCGCGGAGCGCCCGTAGTCCGCCCGCAGCACCGCGGGCAGCTCGACCAGATGACCGAGCACGTGCAGCGCGGTGACGGCGCCCCAGATGAAGAAGCTCGCCTTGTGAATCGGCAGCAGCGTGTCGCGCGATGAGGGCCCGATCAGCAGCAGCGCGACGCCCGTGCCGATCACGACCAATGTGGAAACGATCACGATCGGGGCGATCATGCGCAGCAGCGCGGGCGGCGGGCCCTTGCGCCGGTAGGGCGGGTTGGCGGTGTAGTAGCGGACGAAGCGGTAGCCCGTGCTGCCAAGCTTGAGCGCAACGGGGGGGATCAGCAGCATCCCCACGAACATGTGCACGGACAGCAGCGGACGGATGCGCAGGATCGTCACTCCAAGCACGGCCAACAGGCCGATCAGAACGGCGCCGGTGGCCGCGGTGAGCCGCTCGTTGCCGGTCGTCCCGCCGCTTGTGAGGTGCCTGGCACTCCTCGCCGCGGCGTATGCGGGGGGATGCGAAGTGGATAGCTGACGGTCTACTGCCATGGGTTGAGTGTGTTCATCTTGACTAAGGATCGGGTAACCACTCGATGAGAAAGCTCATCGAAATCCCCCGCAGGAAAAGTGGTTCTCACGGCAAGGCATATCCTTTGTGAGATGGCAGCCGAGCCAGACTCAGGGCGGGACGGCGTCACGCCGGCACTCGAGGACGCGGCCGCGGCCCCGCAGGCGGGCGTGGCAGCCCGGGTGTTGGTGGTGGAGGATGAGCCGGGGATCGTGGACTTCGTGCGGCGCGGTCTGGAGGCGCAGGGCTTCGCGGTCGAGGCTGCGCTGGACGGCATCGAGGGCGAACGGCTGGCGCTGAAGGGCAGCTTCGACGCGATCGTGCTGGACCTGATGCTCCCCGGCCGCAGCGGCCTGGAGATCCTGGCGAGCGTGCGGCGGGCGATGCCGAGCCTGCCCGTGATCGTGCTGACCGCGCGCGGCGAGATCGAGGATCGTGTCGAGGGACTGGAAGCCGGGGCGGTGGACTACCTCGTCAAGCCGTTCTCGATGGCCGAGCTGGTGGCTCGCGTGCGTGCCCAGCTGCGGGTCGTCGCGCACGCGTCGGCCAGTGCGCTTAGCGCCGAGGACATCGAGGTTGACCTGCTGAGCCGCAAGGTGCGCCGCGGCGGGCAGGCGGTGGCGCTCTCGACCACCGAGTTCGAGCTGCTCGTCTACCTCCTGCGCCATCACGGCCAGGTCGTCTCGCGCGAGCAGATCCTCAGCTCGGTGTGGGGCTACGAGCACGATCCGGCGACCAACGTGGTGGACGTGTACGTGGGCTATCTGCGGCGCAAGCTGGGCCGTCCGGGCGAGCCGGCGCCGATCTTCACCGTGCGCGCCGTGGGTTACCGGCTCGGCAGCGCCAGCTGATCGCCATGGGGCCGATCCTCAGGCGCCTGCACCCCACCGGGCTGCGCTGGCGCCTGGCGGCGTGGTTCACGCTGGTCACGATCGCCTGCACGGCGATCGTGTTCGTGGCGGTCTACCGCGGCACCGGGAGCCAGCTGCGCCACCAGATCGACGGCGAGACCGGGGGGGACGCGCGCGAGCTGGCCCACAACCTCGCGCTCGCCAAGGCTCGCACCCCCAAGCAGCTCTCGGCGGCCGCCAGCCGCTACATGCATGCCCAGCCCTTCAGCGCCAGCTCGACGCTGCTGTTCGCAGTCGTCCCGGGCGCGGGGACGAGCACGAACCGGCCCGAGCTGTTCGCGACGCTCTCGCCGGACAACAGCGAGACGGCCGCCGAGCAGGCGCGTGAGAACCGCCTGTCCGCGCGGCTGCTGGCCTCACCCCAGGGCTATACGACGCTGTCGCTTCCCGACGTGGGCGATCTGCGGCTGCTCAAGCGCGTGGTGCGCGTGCCCGCCGGGCTGAGCGTGACGATTGGGGTGGGCGAGCCGCTGGCGGCGGTCGCGCACGCGCAGCGAGGCGTCGCGCGCGCCTTCATCCTCGCGGGCCTGTTGGCGCTCGCCGGAGCCCTGCTCGCCTCCTATTTCCTCGGCGCGCGCCTGTCGCGCCCGCTGCGCAGGATGGCCGCGGTGGCGGCGCGGGTGGACGCCGGAGATCTGCATCCCCGCATCCATCAGCCGGGCGGTCAGGGCGAGGAGGTCAGGGTCCTGGCGGACGCCTTCAACCACATGCTCGATCGGCTCACCGACGCTTTCGCGGGCCAGCGGGCGTTTGTCGCCGACGCCTCGCACGAGCTGCGCACGCCGCTGACGGTGATCCGGGGCCAGCTGGAAGTCCTCGCCTCCCAGACGGACCCCGGCGGCGAGGAGGTGCGCCGGGTCGAGCGTCTGGTGCAGGCGGAGATCGCGCGCATCAGCCGCTTGGTGGACGACCTGCTGCTGCTGGCCAAGACCGAGCAGACCGAGTTCCTGCGGATCGAGTGGATCGACCTGGCGGCGTTTGTGGGCGAGCTGTGGGACGGGATGAGCCTGCTGGCGGATCGCCGCTTCGAGCTCGGCCCCGTCCCCCGCGGCACCCTCCGCGCCGATCCCGATCGGCTCGCCCAGGCGCTGCGCAACCTGTTCGCCAACGCCATCGAGCACACCGCGCCGGAGAGCGGCCTGGTGCGGATGCGCGTCGAGCTGTTGCCCGGCGAACGTATCCGCTTCCTCGTGGAGGACGACGGGCCGGGGATTCCCGTGGACCAGCGCGAGCGCGTCTTTCATCGCTTCCACCGGACCGACGCTGCGCGCGACCGCGCATCCGGCGGAGCGGGGCTGGGGCTGGCGATCGTGCGCGCGATCGCCGATGCCCACGGCGGGACGGTGGCGGCTGGTGAATCGCGCGAGGGAGGGGCGTGCATCGAGCTGGAGCTGCCCGGCTTCACGCCCTCCCGTGGAGGAGGCGGCGAGCCCGGAGGCGCCGTCTGGGCCGGTGCGGGGCAGACACCCCAGGCGCGCGTGCGCGCGGCGCCGGCGCCGGGCCGGGCGCGAGCCCGCTGAGCGCGGGTGGGGGAGGTGCAGGAGCAGCGGAGCGGTGCGCTGCTAGACGGCGACGGGCACCCTGTAGCGGCGTGTGCGCGGGTCCTGCTCGATCAGGCCCACGGCCAGCAGCGTCGTCAGGTAGCGGTGCGTCGTGCTCGGGCTCATCTCGAGCCGGCCCGCCAGGTCTGTCACCGCCAGGGCGCTGCCGTCGGGGGGGAAGCAGGTGAGCACCAGCAGCCCCAGCAGCAGCGAGCGCGACATGCGCGGGCTCTGCGCGAGCGTCCTGAACCGCGCCGCCGTGGTTCCACGCTCGGCCAGTTCGCGCAGCAGGTTCGGGACGCCGGGCGCATCGGAGGAGCTGCGCACGACGCGGTCAACCTGCGCGCTCGTCAGTTCTATGGTGATTCCACTGTCGGTCATCGCGATCCGATGGAGAGGCCATACGCGAACCGGGCGCCAAGGCGCCCGGTTCGTCACTGGCGAGACGAAGGCGGAATTCCGGATGTGGGCGCGTCCAAGCGGCCACGCTCCGACCCACGCCTCGCCCATGATGTCCGCGAGGCATCCCTCGGACAAGTGGAAACTCCACTACTTGACTTTCCAGCTCGGTCCGCCGGCCGCTCAGCCCCGCTGCTTGGCGCGCAGGCCGTGGGCTGCGCGGCGCGCCCGCAGCACGACCATCGTGGGCGCCGCCAATGATCCCATCGCCTCCAGCACGCGCCGCGCGATGGGCTCGGCATCGGGCGCCGATGCGCACGGCGCGGACAGATAGAAGCTCGTCATGGCGGCGAGGACCATCGCGTGCTGGAGGCTCTCGGAGACCATCTCCGTGGCGCGCACCGCGCGCGCCGCGATCGTGCTCATGCGCGTCGCCGCTTCCTCGATGGAGGTGTAGTGGTCGACGAGGCTGTGCTGGCCGGACTGGATGTCGGCGGCCCGGTCGATGAGGCTGTCCAGCAGCACGTGCAGCGCTCCGATCCACGGGAAGTAGGCGCTCTCCAGCGCGAGCGTCTCGGTCGCGCCGAGCAGCGGCTGCCCGGCGGCTGCTATCAGGGCGAAGACCGTCAGCGAGGAGGCGGAGGCGGCGGCGGTCTCCCACCAGCGCAGCCCGGTGCCCGCCGGGGTGACGCTCGAAGCCCATCGGGCGAGTGCGTGATGGGTCTGTCCGGGGGCTCCGTGGTTGAGGCTCTGATAGGCGATCATGCGCCTTGCGGCGCGCAGCGCCCCGTCGGCGACGGAGGCATACGACGGCAGCGCGACTAACGCGCGGCGACAGGTGTCGATCAGGTTCCGGATGTAGCCGTCGTCGCGGCCGTCGGAGTGATGGCGGTAGTAGTCGGGATGGTCCGTTTCCGGTTCCAGCGCCGTCAGCAGCGCGAGGTGAAGCTGATGCCCGTTGGCGACCGGATCGCTGCTCGGCTGCTCGGCCAGCGTGTCGATGTAGTCGTAGGTGGCCTGGAAGGCGACCACCGCGCGCACGACGCGCGTGCGGTGGGCCCGCGGTGCCAGGACCGCGAATGCGGCCGCGCCTTCGAGGTTGCCGCGCTCGCTTCGCTGGGTGACGAGTGCCAGCCGGCGCAGCGCCGGGTCGGGGATCTGTAGCGCGCGGTCACGCCAATGGCGCAGCTCGCGGCCAACCTGCGGAAACACGCCGATCCAGTACCTGGTGGCGGCTCCAGCGAAGGCGCTTGCGAGCGCGATTCGGCTCCAGCCGGAAGCGGCCACTCGAACAGTTTCGCTGAGTCGTGTGGCGGGGGCATGGTCACTCCTGAAGGCTCGTGCGCGCCGGAGCGCGCGCGGCGGCCAGCCCGGGCAGCGTTATCACGGCAATTGCAGTGATCGCGATCAGCGCAAACGTCCAGAGCACGCCCCCGAGTCCGGCGGCAAACGGCGCTGGAAAGCCGGTGGCGAGCCTCAGCCAGCGGCTGGCCAGCGCGTGGCCGTAGATGCCCGCGAGCGCGCCGATCCCGCACCCGATCCCCAGTACGACCGCGCTCTCGAGCACCAGCGCTCGCCACAGCTGAGCGGTGCCATAGCCCTGGATCTTCAGCGATGCCAGGCGCGCGCGCCGCTGCCAGATGGCCGCGCTCAGGGCCGAGGCGACCGCCAGCCCCGCAGCGATCAGCAGCAGCGTGGCGATCTCGCTGAGCGCATACAGCCCCTGCCGGGAATCGGCCGCGTACTGGCGCTGACGTTCCTGGAAGCTCTGCACGCCCAGCCCGGGTCGATCCACGAGCGCTCGCGCCACCGCCCGCCTGCCGGCCTGCGCGGAGATCCCCGGCTTGAGGTTGACCTCCAGCGCCGTCGGGTCTGCGGTGTGCCAGTGGCTGCTGTAGTCGCGCGAGTTGAGGATCACGACGCCCGGCGACCAGCCCATGTTGGTGGTGATCGCAGCCACCCCGAAGCGTGCCTCACCGCTCGGCGTGGGCAGCGAGAAGCTCCCGCCAACGCGCAGATCGCGTTCGCGGGCAAACCCCTCGGAGATCGACGCCCAGCCGCCGGTGCGCAGCAGTCGCGTCGCCTCCGCGATCTCGCCGCGCAGCAGTTGGCTCGAGGCAATCAGGGGGCTGTCGCCGGCCGGCCGCGCGACGATCCACAGACGGCGCGGGCCCACGTCCAGGAATCCGCCCTGATAAGCGCGCACCGACTCGACACCGGGCGCCCGCGCGATCGCAGCGCTCGCGCCCGCGTCGGCGAAGGCGTTGGTGGTCAGGTCGTTGCCGCCGGTCGTCACCCACACGTCCGCCGTGCGCAGGTATTCGCTGAAGTTGACGTCCAGGCCCCGCAGGAGGTCAGCCCGCGCGCCGCCGATCGCCACGCTGCCGTAGACGGCGAGCGCCGCCACGCCCGCCAGCGCCACCGAGCGGGTTCTCACCGCGCGGAGCTCCGAGACGGCCACGATCAGGGCGCTGCTGCGAACGCGTTCCCCGGCCCACAGCAGGCCGCGGGCGACGCCCGCGAACAGGCAGGGGATCGCGCACAGGGTGGTGAGGGCGAGCGCCACGCCGCCGACGATGGTCGAGCCGGAGTCGATCAGCACGAGCGCCGTGATCGCGCACGCCGAGGCCGCGCTGGCCAGCGCGAGCCTCAGCACGGTACGCCGGGCCAGGATCTCGCTGCCGCCGGCGCGATCTCGAAGGATCGCGTCCACCGCGCGGTTTGGGCGCAGGTCGAGGATCGGCGAGAGCGAGGCCAGCATCGTGGCGAGCACGCCGCAGCCAAGCGCGAGCAGGACCGTGCCGAGGTGCAGGACCTCCTCGGTCCCGATCGGGAAGGCGGTGGTCAGGTAGGCGGGTATTCGGTGCAGGAACGAGCGCGAGAGCAGGTCCCCGAGCAGGACCCCGACGGTCGAGGCGGCGAGCCCGAGGAGGACGGCCTGGAAGCCGAGCAGCACGAGGATCTGGCGCCAGTCATATCCCTGCATCCGCAGGTCCGCCACGAAGCGACGTCGCTCGGGCACCGTCAGCAGCATCGCGTTGAGCGCCAGCAGGAAGCCGACCATCACGCTGATGGCCGCGAACAGCGACGTGGACTGGTCGTTCGGCTTGGCCGCCCGCGCGAGCAGCCGCAGCTCGTTGTCCGCGGGGGCGACGTCCAGCCGCCCGCCCGCGAGCGTGCGCAGCTCCCCCGCCACCAGCTCCTCGGCACCGCGGCGCGGCTTGACGAGCACCTGGCTCACCCTCCCGCTCAGCCCCGTCAGGCGCTGCGCGACCGGGAGCAGCGCTACCGCCACCGGGCTGGAGGCCAGCGCTCCGAACGTGGCGTTGGTGAGCACCGCGCCCAGGCGAATGGAGTGCTCGCTGCCGCGCGCGAGGATGGTGACCCGATCGCCCGGCTCGGCGCCGCTGGCGGAGGCGACCTGCGCCGGCAGGATCAGCCCCCCGGCGAGCGCGAATCCCCCTGGCCCGAAGTCGCGCGTCCCGAGTCCGCCGAGCAGCGCCACCGAGGGCGTCACGCCCAGCAGCTGCACGGCGCTGCGGCCCCGCGGACCCACCACGGTGACGTTTTCGCGCAGGACCGCCGCCGCGACCTGCACGCCGGGGAGGCGCGCGGCCGTGCGCACCAGACGCTCGTCGAAGCCTTCGGAGGAGCGCGCCACGAGCTGCAGGCGCGCGGAGCCGACAACCTGGTGGATCAGCCCTCCCGCCGAGCTGGTCAGGCTCGTGTTGGCGACCAGCACGCCGAGCACCAGCGCGACGCCCACTGCGATCCCGCTGCCGGCCAGCAGCTCCTGCACGGCGTGGGATCGCAGCCGCAGCCGGTAGAGGTGAATCAGCATGCTCAGGCGGACCCCCGCGACGCGGGGGTTCACGAGGCTGCTCACGGCGGGGGGGCTGCGAGCTCTGGGTCGATCCCGTCGGCCAGGTGTCCGTCGCGAAGCGTGTGCACGCGATCGACGAACCGGACTGCATCGGGGTCGTGCGTGACCAGCACGCCCGGGATCTCCCGCTCGTGGCAGATGTCGCGCATCAGGGCCAGGATCTCCCGGCTGCGCGCGGAGTCGAGGTTGCCCGTCGGCTCGTCCGCCAGCAGCAGGCGCGGCTCGTTGGCAAGCGCGCGAGCGATCGCCACGCGCTGGCGCTCGCCCATCGACAGCCGTTCCGGGGTCCGCTCGGCGTGCTCGCCCAAGCCGACCCGCTCGAGCCAGGGCAGGGCCTTGCGCCGAGCCTCGCGCAGGGTGTATCCACCGCCGGTCAGCTTGATCGTGGCGTTGTCCAGCGCGGAGGTGTGCGGCATCAGGTGAAACGCCTGGAAGACGAAGCCCACGTCGCGCCGGCGGTAGAGCGCGCTGTCGCGTTCGGAGAAGCCCCCGATGTCGCGCCCGTCGAACAGGACGCTGCCGCAGTCGGGGCTGGCCAGTCCCGCGGCCAGCAGCAGCAGCGTCGTCTTGCCCGAGCCGCTCGGTCCATAGAGCGCCACGAACTCGCCGTCGGCCACGCTCAGCGAGACGCCGTCCACGGCCGCGACCGTCTCAACGCCGCTGCAGTAGCGCTTGCTCACCCCGCGCAGCTCGAGCGTGCTCACTATCCGGAACGCTCCGCCCGCGCCAGCCCGAGCCCGGGAAGCCGCACCACCGAGCCCTGCTCCTCGGTCGAGCACAGCTCACCGTCGGCGACCGACATCAGCACGCCGACGCCCTGCAGGGCGGCCATCTCCTCGGAGGCCACCAGCAGCGCCATCCCGCGCTCCCGCGCAGCCGAGCGCAGCAGCGCGTAGAACCTGTCGCGGTCGCCGAGGTTGGGCATCTGCGCCGGCTCGTCCAGCACCAGCAGACGCGGCTTGCGCGCGAGCGCGCGCGCAAGCATCACCCGCATGCGCTCCGTGAGGGAGAGCGAGGTGGCCACCTCCTGCGCGCCCGCCGCGCCCACGCCGACCTCATCGAGGATGCCCAGCGCCCTGCGCCTGGCCTCGCGCATGGTCAGGCCCTCGCTGCCGAGTGCCGTGGCCACGTGATCGACCACGCTCTCCCCCGGATTGGCGCGCCAGTCCTCGGCCGACATGAACGCGATCGCTCCGCGCAGCAGGCGGCCGCGCTCACCGGCTGTCATCTTCGCCATGTCGCGCCCGTCGAAGCGGACGATGCCCGAGTCCGCCAGGGCGATCCCGGCGGCCAGGCGCAGGAGCGTGGACTTGCCCGAGCGCCGCGCGCCGTAGACGCCGACCGAGGCGCCAGCGTCGATCTCCAGCGACACGCGGTCGAGCACCAGGACCTCGCGTCCGCCGTCCGAGCAGCGCTTGCTCACGTTCAGGAACGACAGCAGCGGCGTCATCGCACCGTCAGCTATTGGCTGCGCGCCAGGAACTCGTTGATCCGCTGGCGCGTGCGCGCCGCCCAATCGACCTCCGTCTGCAGCTGCGCATAGACCGCTTCTCGTGTGCAGTCCATGCACAGCGCAGCCCACGAGCGCGCCTCGCCGTCGTTTGGAGAGACGAAGTGCGCCAGCACCAGGCACTCGCGCTCATAGGCCCTCAGCGCGATCAGCAGCCGCGGCGCATCCTGCTGGCGCGCGACCGACAGCTTGGCCTGCAGCCCCAGGCGCACGGCCTCCCTCGGCAGCAGCGTCTCCATCCACAGCGTCAGTGCCTGGGACGTCTCATCGGTCGGGTGGTAGACGAGGTGGGTGCGCCGGTTGTTGCTGCGCTTGGGCTCGTCCCGGGAGACCGCCAATCCCGTTTTCTCCAGCTGCTCCAGCAGCCTGTATACATCGTTGGTGTCCACTCGCCAAGTCTCGCCGAGGCGCGCGGCGAGCCGGTTTGCGAGGTCTCCGCCATGGCCCGGGCGCTCGAGCAGCAGGCCGAGGAGTGCCCCCCGCAGCGGCGTCGAGGGTCCTCGCATCCACCTGGTCTTCTCCGAGCTTACGCTGGCCATCGCTCCCTGTCTCACCGAGTTGGCTGGGGGTGGACGATACATCACCCGGTGTCGCCTACCGAACGATTCCGACATCCTGAGGATCGCGTGGGCCTCCGCCGCGGCGCCCCACGAGGGCCTGGGCCCTCCGCGGTGGGGCCTCAGGGCACGATCACCGCCGCGCCGGTAAAGCGCCCGGCGCGCAGATCCTCGAGCGCCCTGCCCGAGTCCTGCAGCGCATAGGTGCTGACCTTGGTCTGGACGGGCACTCGCGGAGCGAGCGCCAGCATCTCGGTGGCGTCGCGGCGCGTGAGGTTGGCCACCGAGCGAACCACCCGCTCCTGCCAGAGGTCGCTGTACGGGAAGGAGGGGATGTCGCTCATGTGGATGCCGCCGCACACCACCGTCCCGCCCGGCGCCAGCGCCCGCAGCGCGATCGGGACGAGCGAGCCATCCGGTGCGAAGACGATCGCCGCGTCCAGAGCTTCGGGCGGCTGCTCCCCGGAGGCGCCCGCCCAGACCGCGCCGAGCTCGAGCGCGAATGACTGCGCCGCCTCGTCGCCCGCGCGGGTGAACGCGAACACTCGCCGATCCTGGCTGCGGGCGACCTGGGCGAGGATGTGCGCGGCGGCGCCGAACCCGTACAGGCCGAGACGGTGGGCGTCCCCGCACATCCGCAGAGCCCGGTAGCCGATCAGGCCCGCGCACAGAAGCGGCGCGGCCTGCTCGCTGGGGTAGCGCGCGGGCAGCTCGAAGCAGTAGCGCGCGTCGGCCAGCGCGTACTCCGCCATGCCGCCGTCGATGTCGCATCCGGTGAACCGCGCGCTGGGGCACAGGTTCTCGCGCCCGGAGCGGCAGTATGCGCACTCGCCGCACGTCCAGCCCAGCCACGGGACGCCGACCCGGCGCTCGCTCGCGCCCCCGCCCGCCGCGTCGCTCGCGCCCGCGACCACGGTGCCGACGATCTGGTGTCCGAGGACGCGGGGCGGGGCGGCGATCTCGACCTCGCCGTCGAGCAGGTGCAGGTCCGTGCGGCACACGCCGCAGGCCTCCACGCGCAGCAGCAGCTGGCCGGGCCCGGGACGCGGGATCGGGCGCTCCACCGCTCGCAGCGGCTGCCCCACACCCTCGAAGACCATCGCCCGCATCGTTCGCTCTCCAGCCGGTTGCGCCATATTTAGCCAGTGAACCACGATCGGGAGAACATGCGATGAGCGCCAGCCAGGAGCAGGCGGCGAGTGCGGGCCTCTACTTCAGCCACCCCGCCTGCCTGGAGCACGATCCGCGCGTGCACTCGCCCGCGCACCCCGACACCCCCGAGCGCCTGGAGGCGCTGGAGCGGGCGCTGGGCGAGCGCGACTGGCTGGGCTGGGAGCGGCGCGAGGCGCCCGCGGCGCAGGAGGCTCAGCTGGAGCTCGTTCACTCCGCGCGACACGTGGGCTCGATCCGGGAGCTGTGCGCGGCGGGGGGTGGGGCGATCGACCCAGACACGTTCGTCGGCGAGTCCTCCTACCGTGCGGCGCTGCACGCGGCCGGCGGCGCATGTGCCATGACCAGCGCCCTCCTGTCAGGCGAGGCGCGGGTGGGCTTCTGCGGCGTGCGTCCATCCGGCCACCACGCCGAGCGGGAGCGGGCGATGGGCTTCTGCCTGTTCAACAACATCGCCGTGGCCGCCGCGTACGCCGTCGCGGAGCTCGGCCTGCGCCGGGTGTTCGTGCTGGATTGGGACGTTCACCACGGAAACGGCACCGCCGAGATCTTCCGCCGGCGCTCCGACGTGCTGTTCGCGAGCCTCCACGAGGCCGGGCTGTTTCCGGGGACGGGCCCCCTCGAGGACTCGGGATCGGGGGAGGGGGAGGGCTACACGATCAACCTGCCGGTGCCGGCGGGCTCGGAAGAGCCGCTGTGGATGAGCCTGCTCGACCGGGTGGTGCTGCCCGCGGCGGTCGCCTTCGAGCCCGATCTGGTGCTGGTCTCGGCAGGCTTCGACGCCCACGCGGAGGATCCGCTCGCCAACTGCCGCCTGCAGACCGGCTCATTCGTGGAGATGGCCAGGCGCGTGCGCGAGCTGGCCCAGGCCGCGGGGATCCCGCTCGGCGTGGTGCTGGAGGGCGGCTACAACCGGCGGGTGCTGGCCGAGTGCGTGTGCGCGACGCTGCCGGCGCTGGCCGCCGGCGGAGAGGCGGGCTCTGCGACGCCTGCGCCGCAGGAGTATCCGGACCCCGTCACCGCGCGGGCGCTCGCGCAGCTCTCGCGCTACTGGCCGCTCTGAGCGCTCCTCGCCGAGCTCGCCCGGGGGGCCCGCCCGCGGCTCATCCGAAGAACAGCTCAGCCGTCTCGTAGAGGGTCGGATCGAGCAGCTTGGGCTTCAGCAGGGCCTCCTCGAGCGGGACCTCGACGATCTCCGTTCCGCGCAGTCCCACCATCGTCCCGAAGCGCCCGCCGTCCACAGCGTCCATCGCGGTCACGCCGAAGCGCGTGGCGAGCACGCGGTCGAACGCCAGCGGCGTGCCGCCGCGTTGCACGTGGCCGAGGATCGTCACGCGGGTCTCAAACCCCGTCCGCCGCTCGATCTCGCCCTCCAGCGCCGCGCCGATCCCTCCGAGGCGCGCGTGCCCGAAGGCGTCGGTCCCGGTTCCCGCCCGGGTCTGCAGCGTGCCCTCGATCGTGGTCGCGCCCTCCGCCACGACCACGATCGAGAAGCTCGGCCCGCGGGCGTGTCGCCGACGCAGGTGCTCGACGATCTTCTCGATGTCGAACGGCCGCTCCGGCACCAAGATCGCATCCGCGCCTCCGGCGATTCCCGCGTGAGTGGCTATCCAGCCAGCGTGCCGGCCCATCACCTCGACGACCATCACGCGGTTGTGCGACTCGGCGGTCGTGTGCAGGCGATCGATCGCGTCGGTGACGATCTGCACGGCGGTCTGGAAGCCGAAGGTGAAATCGGTGCCGCCGAGGTCGTTGTCGATCGTCTTGGGCACTCCCACGACCGGTACGCCGTCGCGGTGCAGGCGCAGCGCCACGCCGAGCGTGTCATCGCCCCCGATCGGGATCAGGGCATCCACGCCGCGCTCCCGTAGCGCGTTGCGGACCGACGCAGTCCCATCGCTGCCCTCGGCGTAGGGGTTGGCTCGGGAGGTGCCGAGGATGGTGCCGCCGCGCGGGAGGATTCCGGCGGTGCTCTGACGCGTCAGCTCGACCGCGTCGTTCTCCAGCACGCCCGCCCAGCCACGTCGGAATCCGACGAAGCTGTGGCCCTCGACGAGTCCTCGCCGTACCGCTGCGCGGATGACCGCGTTGAGCCCGGGGCAGTCGCCTCCGCCGGTCAGCAGACCGATTCGTGCCATCGGCGGAAGGTATCGCTTGAGCGCGTCGGGCGCTCAG
>Ga0075520_1000543_pt1 | contig 16796 bp, 17 predicted proteins | sample NGEPerB_FD_75100 | JGI IMG/M metagenome (GOLD analysis project Ga0075520, IMG submission 75100) | Arctic peat soil microbial communities from the Barrow Environmental Observatory site, Barrow, Alaska, USA - NGEE PermafrostAB12-B | ecosystem: Environmental > Terrestrial > Soil > Wetlands > Peat ... | reverse complement strand
GTATTGATTCGGGCCGCACACGACCGGTTCTTTTTCCCAGTCGCAGCGCTGTTTGACGTAAGGTTCGTCGAGCAGTTGACCGTTAATGAAAGCGTGGCCGTCGTGAAAGGCGACGGTTTCGCCGGGCAGGCCGATGATTCGTTTCATATACATGACGCTTGTGCCCGCCAGACGCACGGAGATGATGTCGCTGCGCTGCGGTTCGTGGCGGAGATAGGCGAGGCGGTTGATGCAGTTGACCTGACCGGTGTGATATGTCGGCAACATGGAGATGCCGTCAATGCGGATGGGCAGGAGGATGAACTTGAACGTGACGAAGCACGCGACGACCAGCACCGCGATACGCACCAGCGTGGCTTTGGGCCGCCGGCCGATGATCAGCACGCGCAGCCAATGGGGTCGGATGGAATGGTCATTTACGCTCGGCACGCTGGTATTAAACCGGAATCGGGTGGAAAGTTGCGAGCAAACAATAATTCCGCGATTGAGTCTGCCTTTTGTTTGCGTAGTATCTTCCGCTCTATGGCAAGCAGTCGCAGACAATATCCGTTTCATTTGATCGAACCCAAATGGCAACAAACTTGGGAACAGCAGCAGGCTTTCCGCGCCTTCAATCCGGGCGAGGAAATTCCCGCGAATCATCCGTTCGCTGTGCGCCATAAAATTTCTGGCAAGGTGGCCACCACGCAATTGCCGAGGAAGTTCTACATCCTCGACATGTTTCCGTATCCGAGCGGCGCGGGCTTGCATGTCGGGCATCCCGAAGGTTACACGGCCACGGACATTCTCGCGCGCTACCGTCGCGCGTGCGGTTTCAACGTGCTGCATCCGATGGGTTGGGATTCGTTCGGCCTGCCCGCCGAGCAATACGCCGTCAAGACCGGCCAGCACCCGCGCGTGACGACCGAGGCGAACATCGCCAACTTCACGCGCCAGATCAAAAGCCTCGGCTTCAGCTACGACTGGTCGCGCGAACTCGCCACCACGGACGTGGAGTATTTCAAGTGGACGCAATGGGTTTTTCTCAGGCTCTACAACTCGTGGTTCAATCCAGAGACGAACAAAGCTGAACCGATTGAGACGCTGAAATTTCCGGCGGAACTGCAAAGCGACCTCGGTGTAGGACAGGCGTCGCGCCTGTCTCAAACAAAAAATGAAATTTCAAAAGATGGAGACAGGCGCGACGCCTGTCCTACGGATTTGGAATCCGCGCGCCGCGCCTATCGAGATTCCAAACGTCTCGCCTATGTCAGCGAAGCGCCGGTGAACTGGTGTCCGGAACTCGGCACCGTGCTCGCCAACGAGGAGGTCATTGACGGCAAGAGCGAAGTGGGCGGCTTTCCGGTCATCCGCAAGCCGATGCGCCAATGGATGCTCCGCATCACCGCCTACGCCGAGAAACTTCTGGCCGATCTCAACACGATTGACTGGAGCGATTCGCTCAAGGAAATGCAGCGGAACTGGATTGGCCGCAGCGAAGGCGCAGTCGTTCGTTTCAAAACGTCTCAAAACGATGTGGAGCACGTCATTCCTGTTTTTACAACCCGAGCGGATACTTTGTTTGGAGCAACCTATCTGGTGCTCGCTCCAGAACATTCATTCGTTAAAAGTCTGACCACCGAAGGCCAGCGGCAGGCGGTGAACTCCTACCTCGATTCAATCAAGGCAAAGTCTGATTTGGAGCGAACTGAACTTACAAAGGACAAAACTGGAGTTTGGACTGGTTCATTTGCAATCAACCCAGTCAACGGTGAGCAGATTCCTGTTTGGATTGCCGACTATGTTTTGGCTAGTTACGGCATGGGAGCAATCATGGCTGTTCCAGCACATGACACCCGCGATTTTGAGTTCGCACAAAAATTTAAGCTGCCTGTAATTCAAGTTGTAGAGCCGCCCGAAGGAAAAGACTGGCAGGGTTACATTGATGATGGCGTGAGTGTGAACTCAGGTTTTCTAAACGGACTCCCAACACGAGCTGCCAAGAAGCAAATGAACCGGTGGCTTGAATCGAATGGATTTGGTTACAAGACCATCAATTACAAGCTGCGCGACTGGCTGTTCAGCCGCCAGCGTTACTGGGGCGAGCCGTTCCCGATTATTTGGAAAAAGGACGCCGCCGGAAATCTTTACCACGAAGCGTTGCCGGAATCTTCGTTGCCGCTGTTGCCGCCGGTGCTCGAAGATTACAAGCCGACCGCCGATGGCCAGCCGCCGCTCGCCCGCGCGAAGGATTGGCTGAATCTGCCCGATGGCTCGGTGCGCGAAACGAACACCATGCCGCAATGGGCCGGCTCATGCTGGTATTATTTGCGTTACCTCGACGCGAAAAATTCCGCCGCGTTCGTCGGCAAGGACGTGGAGAATTATTGGATGGGCGCGACTGCCGATTCACGCATCACGCATCACGCATCACGCATCACGCCCGGCGTTGACCTCTACGTCGGCGGCACGGAGCACGCCGTGTTGCATCTGCTTTACGCGCGGTTCTGGCACAAAGTTTTGTTCGATCTCGGTTACGTCTCAACCGCTGAACCGTTTTTCAAGCTCGTCAATCAAGGGCTGATTCTCGGTTCTGACGGGCAGAAGATGTCCAAGTCGCGCGGCAACGTGGTGAACCCCGACGACGTGCTCGTAGAATACGGCGCGGATGCATTCCGCCTTTACGAAATGTTCATGGGGCCGTTGCAGGATACGAAACCGTGGAACACCAAAGGCGTCGAGGGGGTATATCGTTTCCTCGGCCGCGTCTGGCGTTTGTTCGTGGATGAACAGAGCGAAACGGATTTTGAACAAGCTGAAACAACCGCAGAGAGCGCAGAGCAACGCAAAGAATTGCTGAACCTGATTAAGCTCAATGCTTCGATCAAAGACGTGGCGGCGACGCCGGCGCAGTTGAAAACGCTGCACGCGTGCATCAAGAAAGTCACGGAAGACCTCGACGGGATGCGCTTCAACACGGCGATTTCCGCGATGATGGTTTTCGTGAACGACGCGATCACCTGGGAGACCAAGCCGGTGGCTGTGCTGCGCGAGTTTTTGATTTTGCTCCAGCCGTTCGCGCCGCATCTGGCGGAAGAACTCTGGGGAAAATTAAACATTCAACATCCAACATCCAACATCCAACATCCAATCACGCTGGCTTACGCCGTGTGGCCGAAGTTCGACGCGGCATTGCTGGTGGAAAATGAAATTGAAATTCCCGTGCAAGTGAACGGCAAGTTCCGCGACGTCATCAAGGTCGCGGTGGACGCCGACAACGCGACGATTGAAGCCGCAGCCAAAGCAGCGGAAAAAGCGCAGCCGTTCCTCGCGGGTAAGACCATCAAAAAGGTCATCATCGTGCCAAAAAAAATGGTGAACTTGATCGTCGGTTAGACTTGGCTTGCGAACGGATCCAATGCAGAAACGGAGCAACCGGCTCTTTTCTTGGCGTGCTGGAATTTAGTTAGTTATTCCCGACTTTGGTCGCCCGCCGCGCCAAATAATTCTCTTTTCACTTGTTTGTCATTTTCCAGAGAATCCAAATCACGGCGACGATAATAACAATGGAAAAGAAACTTTTAAGACCACGGTGACGTCGGTATTCTGAAACCTTCTCTTGGGTAAAAATAGCCCGCTCGCTCTTGGCTTGGTCAATCAATGCCGAGGCTTGCCACTTACCAAGCGAATTAAGCGTGTTTTCATCGAGGCCGCGAACCATGGAGCGGATATAATCGAGTTGCTTTTGTGTTGCCCGTGGTTCTTGCGGTTGTCTGTCTGGAAGCTCAAACTCGACGGACTTGCGTTGCTGTTTCGCCCACTCCGATGCCTTTCGCATTTCTTTTGATGTCATTTTTTGATTTGCCTTTCCTGCCGCTTTTGTATCTGACGAGCCATTGCGCGTCAAGCCCACTAACCTTTTTCCCCGCTCGCCAGAATCGTCTGGAAATGCGGCGGCTGTTCTTCGGCGGCGACGATGCTGATTTCGATTTTCTTGAACCCGGCGGCTTCAAGCCAGCGGTGCAGGTCGCTCTCGGCGAAACCGAGCCAGCGGTCGCCGTAAAGCTCGCGCGCCTTGTCGAACTTGTGCGCCAGCAAATCCAAAATCAAAATCTGCCCGCCAGGCTTGAGCAGTTTCGCCGCGCTCGCCAGCGCCGCCGCCGGACTCTCAGCGTGATGCAGCGCCTGACTCAAAATTACGAGGTCAACACTCGCCGCTTCGATGGGCGGATTTTGCAGATCGCCTTGACGGAATTCGAGATTCTTCAGTCCGTTCTTTTTCGCCTTGGCCGCGCCAAACGCGACGATTTTTTCCGAGTTGTCCACGGCGATGACCTTTTTGCAGCGACGCGCGAGCAACTCGCTTAACAAACCTTCGCCCGCGCCGAGGTCGGCGACGACGATGGGCGGGAGAATCCGCAGCAGCAAATGTCCAAACGCCTGCCACGAGCGGCCCGGACCATAGACGCGGTCGAAGCGGCCGGCGACTTGATTGAAGAAAACCTGCGCCTGTTCTTTGCGGCGGGCGAGGACGCGCTTCAAGTTGATCTGATCGCCGCCGTGTTCGGCGAGTTCCTTCGCGCCGCGAATGGCGAGTTGGATGAATTCGCTCGCGACGGAATCGGCCTGCGGGTTGAGCCGGTAAAACGTGCGCTTGCCTTCGCGCCGCGATTTTACGAGCGCGCAGTCCGCGAGCAAACCGAGATGCGTCGAGATGCGCGACTGGCCGAGCCGCGTGATTTCCTGGAGTTCGTTCACGGACAGCTCGTCCTTCTCCAGCAGCGCGACGATGCGCAGCCGCGTCTGGTCGGACAAGGCACGGAGAGATTTTAAGGTTGAGGTCATGTTTGTTTTGGCGGCTGCTAAGTTTGCGGTTGCTGGTCCAATCTCATTAACACCGGACTTCAGCCCGATGATTTAGGCGCGCCGGGTCTGAAACCGTTTTAACGGTTTTTCGCCCCCGCGGGAAGCCGTTAAAACGGCTTTGGCTTCCAAGCCCGCCGATTCCACCGGGCTGAAGCCCGGTGGAAATAAGAACGCGACCTTGCGCGCTAAACTTTTTTTAAGAAAGCATTTGACGCGTTTCAATTTAGTTATATCATCCTATCTTGATACGTCAATATGTTGTTGGCGTAAAACTAAAATATATTCCATGAGCAACCGTTACATCTTTTCTTCGGAGTCCGTCGGCGAAGGCCATCCGGACAAAGTCGCCGACACCATTTCCGACGCCGTGCTGGACGCCGCGTTCACGCAAGACAAGTTCAGCCGGGTCGCCTGCGAAACCTATGTGAAGTCGAACATCGTCATCATCGGCGGTGAAATCACCACCAAGGCGAAGCTCGACTACGTCGCCATCGCGCGCAAGGCCATCCGCGAAATCGGCTACGTCAACGACGACGATGTGTTTCACGCGGACCGGGTTTTCGTCAACGTCATCGTGACGCAGCAGTCGCCTGACATCGCGCAGGGCGTGGACGCGCGCAAGGCCAAGGGCAAGAAGACCGCCAAGCAGGGCGCGGGCGACCAGGGCTTGATGTTTGGTTACGCGTGCAATGAAACCCGCGAACTCATGCCGGCGCCGATCATGTTTGCGCATCGCCTGGGCCGCGAACTCACGCGCATCCGCAAGGCGGGCGGCGCGGCGTGGTTGCGCCCGGATGCGAAGTCGCAGGTCTCCGTCGTTTATGAGAACGACAAGCCCGTCGCCATCTCCAACGTCGTCATCTCCACGCAGCACGCGGCGGACGTTGAACACGCTGAAATTGAAAAATTTTGCATCGAGAAGGTCATCAAGAAAGTTTTGCCCGCGAAGTTGCTCACCAAGAAGACCGAGTTCCTCATCAATCCCACCGGGCGTTTCGTCGTCGGCGGGCCGCAGGGCGATACCGGTTTGACCGGGCGCAAAATCATCGTGGACACCTACGGCGGCATGGGCCGTCACGGCGGCGGCGCGTTTTCCGGCAAAGACCCGACGAAGGTTGACCGCAGCGCCGCCTACATGGGCCGCTGGGTCGCGAAGAACATTGTCGCGGCTGGCCTCGCCACACGTTGCGAACTGCAATTCGCCTACGCCATCGGCCATCCTGACCCGGTCAGTGTTCACGTCGAGACGTTCGGCACGAACACGGTTTCCAACCAGCGCATCATTCGCGCGGTCAATCGTGTGTTCAGCTTTCAGCCGTCGGACATCATTGACCAGCTCAATTTGCGCCGTCCGATTTACTCGAAGACGACCAACTACGGTCACTTCGGCAAGAGCGACAAAGACCTCACCTGGGAAGCGACCGACAAAGTCGCGGCGTTGAAAAAAGCGCTCGCTTGAAATAGATTCATCGCGTGAAACACCTGACCTCCATCGAAGCGCTCCCTGACTATCGCCTGAAACTGCGTTTCGACGATGGCGTGGAGGGCGTGGTGGATTTGTCGGCGGAAGTCGGCAAGGGTGTGTTCGCGGCGTGGCAAGACCCGCAGCATTTTGCGGCGGTGAAAATCCAGCACGGCGGACGCTCGCTGGAGTGGCCGGGTGAAATTGATCTGTGCGCCGATGCGCTCTATCTGGAAATCACCGGCCTGAAACCCGAGGAGTTGTTTCCGAATTGGAAACCGGAGCACGTCCATGCCTGAAGTCAGCCGGTTCTACGGCATCAGTATTTTTCTCTATCCGCGTGAACATCCGCCCGCACATTTCCATGCGCTCTACGGCGGCGACGAAGCCGTGTTCGACATTGCGACGCTGCGCATCCTGCAAGGTTCGCTCTCGAACCGCAGCCGTGAGCTCGTCCTCGAATGGGCTGCTCTGCATCGCGATGAACTTTTTACAGCATGGGAAAACCTCCGTGTCGGACAGAACCCCGGCAAGATCGCTCCGCTCGAATAAAATTATCAACTGACAACCAAACAAAACCAACTCTCAACTAAATATGGCTACCATCAAATTATCTCCTCCGCGCCGCACCGTCGTCAAATTGAACGGCAACGGCAAATCAAAACCCGCGGCTGTCCTCGCTGAAGTCAGCGCGACCTTCACCCAATACGCCGCGCAGACGCCGGCGGGCAAAGACTACATCGTCCGCGATTTCTCGCTGGCCGAATGGGGCCGCAAGGAAATCGCCGTGGCCGAACACGAAATGCCCGGCCTCATGTCCGTGCGCCAGAAATATGCAAAGGCAAAGCCGCTCAAAGGCGTGCGCATCACTGGTTCATTGCACATGACTATCCAGACGGCGGTGCTCATCGAAACGCTCGTCGCCCTTGGAGCCAATGTTCGTTGGGCTTCGTGCAATATTTTCTCCACGCAGGATCACGCTGCGTCAGCCATCGCGGCGACCGGCACGCCGGTGTTTGCGTGGAAAGGTGAGACGCTCGAGGAATATTGGGCGCTCACGCTCAAGGCGATTTTGTTTCCCGGCGACCTCGGCCCGGAACTTGTCGTTGACGACGGCGGCGACGTGACGTTGCTCATTCACAAAGGCTACGAATTGGAAAATGGTTCCAAGTGGGCCTACGAAACGAAAGACGACAGCCATGAAGTTTCCGTCGTGAAAGCGCTCCTGCGCCGGCTCGCGAAAGAGAAGCCCGGCCTCTGGACGAAGATCGTCAAGGATTGGCGCGGCGTTTCTGAAGAGACGACCACCGGCGTCCATCGTCTCTATCAGATGAAAGAAGCGGGCAAATTGCTCGTGCCCGCCATCAACGTGAACGACTCCGTCACCAAGTCGAAGTTCGACAATCTTTACGGCTGCCGCGAATCGCTCGCGGACGGCATCAAGCGCGCCACCGACGTGATGCTTGCGGGCAAAGTCGCCGTCGTCTGCGGTTACGGCGATGTCGGTAAAGGCTGCGCCCATTCACTCCGCGCCTACGGTTCACGCGTCGTGGTCACGGAAATTGATCCCATCAACGCACTGCAAGCCGCGATGGAAGGTTTCGAGGTCAATACCGTCGAAAGCACGCTCGGCTGGGGCGACATCTACGTCACCACCACCGGCAATCGCGACATCATCACCGCCGAGCACATTCTCGCGATGAAGGATCAGGCCATCGTCTGCAACATCGGCCATTTCGACAACGAGATCCAGGTGGATCAATTGAAGAAGTCCAAAGGCGTGCGCATCGAAAACATCAAGCCGCAATATGACCGTTATCATTTGCCCGGCAACAAGAGCATTTACCTGCTCGCCGAAGGCCGCCTCGTGAATCTCGGCTGCGCCACCGGCCATCCGTCGTTCGTCATGTCGAACTCGTTCACGAACCAGACGCTCGCGCAGCTTGACCTCTGGGCGAACCGGGACAAATACGAGAAGACGGTCTATCGCCTGTCCAAGAAATTGGATGAAGAAGTCGCCCGTCTGCACCTGGAAAAAATCGGCGTGGTGCTCACCAAGCTCACCAAGGCGCAGGCTGAATACCTCAACGTGCCGGTGGACGGGCCGTATAAGCCGGAACATTACCGCTATTAAGCGGATTCAAATCTGAAATTATAAAAGGCGAACGGAAACATCCGTTCGCCTTTTTGATTTCTCACAGTTCCCGCAATGCCGACGCGATGGGCAGGCGCGCGGCGCGGATGGCCGGGAACAGGCCGCCAATCAAACCAATCACCGCGGCCCAGACCACGCCGCGCGCGAGCAGTTCCGGCGTGACTTTGAACGCGAACGTGATCTGGCTGAAGCTCTGAAAGTTCATCGTCGAGGTATGAAAATTATTGAAGGCGACGTAGGCCAGCACGCCGCCGATGACGCCGCCAACCAGCGCCAGCAGCAACGATTCAAGCATGAGCGAGACGACCACCGCGCCGCCGCCAAAACCGAGCGCCCGCAGCGTGGCGATTTCCCGCGTCCGCGCCGCGACGGCGCTATACATCGTGTTCAGCGCGCCGAACACCGCGCCGATGGCCATCAAAAACGCGATGAGAAAACCGAGCGTCGTGACCAGCCGCGTGATGGTTTCGGACTGCTGGGCGTAATAATCGGATTGCCGGATGACCTGCACGTTGAGCTGCGGATTTGAGGTGAGCGAATCCTTGAACGCCTGGAACGAAGCCGGTGAATTGAGCCGGACGGAGACGGACTGAAACGAGTCGCCGCGATTGTAGGCGTCCTGCAACACCTTGGCGTCGCTCCAGATTTCAGATTCCGAAACGCCACCGTTCGCGGAAAAGACGCCGACAACCGGCCATTCGTAGCGGCCCACTTTCATTTTCGAGCCGACTTCCAAGCCGGAAAATTCCTGGGCCGCGCCGCGACCGACGATGACTTCGTTCTTGCCCCATTCAAACATCCGGCCCTGGATGATTTTCAAATTGTCGCGCACTTGCAACGCGGCGGCCTCCACGCCGCGCAACGGCACGTTCGCATCCGTGCCGGTCGTGCGTTTGGGCAGGTCAATGATGACGAACAATTCCGCGGACGCGAGCGGGCCTTGGGCCGTGCGCGCAATGCCCGGCGTGTCGGCGATGACGCGCGTCTCGTCGCGCCCGAAGCCGCTGACCATTTCACTGTCTGCGCCGCTGCGCAGAACGATGGCACCGTCGGGCGAGCCGGAAACGGTCATGGCCTGTTTGAACCCCGCCGCGATGGAGAGCACGCCGACGAGCACGGCCACGACGCCGGCGATGCCGATGACGGTGGCCGCGACCGCGCCGCGCCGTTGCGGGAGGCTCAACAGCCCGAACTTCGTGATGGACGCGATTTGCGAAAACCAGTTGATGGGGCCGGTCATATTACATTCTCCTCAATGCATCCGCCACGCGCAGGCGCATGGCCTGCAGCGCGGGAAAAATTCCGGTGACAAATCCCAGCGCGATGCTGATGCCGAATCCGACCAGCAAATCGCGCGTCGGAAAAAAGAACATGGGCAGCAGACCGGACGTCGGGTCGCCGCGCGAAATCATCAGCCACGCCAGTCCGAGGCCGATTGTTCCACCGAGCACCGTCAGGAGGCACGACTCGGCGAGCACGAGCGAGACGATCTGCCCGTTGGTGAAACCGATGGCCTTGAGCACGCCCAACTCGCCGGTCCGCTCGCGCACGGCCTGCGCCATGGTGTTGCCCGTTACCAGCAGGATCGTGAAGAACACCGCGGACAGGATTGCCGCGACGATGAAGACGATGTTGCCGATCTGGCTGGCCCAGCCTTGAATGAACGCGCCCTCCGGTTCCGTCTTGGTTTCCGCCGGCGAGTTTTCAAATTCCAAATCCACCAGTTTGGCCACTTCCGCCGCCTGGGACGGGTCTTTGATGCGGATGGTGAACCAGCCGACTTGTCCCTTGCCCCAGCCACCCCGCGCTTCGTCGAAATAGTCGTAGCGGAAAAATAACGGCGTGGTGTCGGATCCTTTGTCTTTCCCGTCGTAAATGCCCACGATGTCGAATGTCCAGGTCCGGTTTCCATTCGCCGACCAAATGGTTGATTGAATTGGAACCTTGTCGCCGATTTTCCAATGGAAGCGGTCTGCCGTCCGGCGTCCGACAACCGCGCCCGTCCGTGTGGCCAGCCAGGCCTTCTCCTGTTCCGGCGGCAGGATGATTTCAGGATGTATCTTGAGAAATTTTTCCGGCTCGACGGGATTTTGCATGAAGAAATTTTTTGGGTCCTGGTAAATGCCGCCGAACCACGTCTGGTGCGTGGCGAAATCCACGCCGGGGATCCGGTCCATCCGCGCTTCGTAACTTAGCGGCAGGAGATTGATGATGGACACCTTGTGCCGCACCACCAGCCGGTCCGCGCCGGCTAGTTCCACGCCGCCGACCAGCGCCTGTTGGATGGCCGACAGGAACCCGAACAGGATGAACGCCACGACAATGGACAGCAGCGTCAGCGACGTGCGGAGTTTCTTCCGCCGCAGATTGCTCCAGATGAGGTGAAGGAATTTCATTTCACCGCTTCATTGGTCAGTTGCCCTTTGTTGAGATACACCGTTCGCGCCGCGCGCGCCGAGGCGTGCGGATCGTGCGTGACCATGATGATGGTTTTGCCGTGCTCGCGGTTCAGCGCCTGGAGCAAATCCAGAATTTCATCGCCGGACTTGCGGTCGAGGTCGCCGGTCGGTTCGTCGCACAGCAGCAGCGTCGGGTCGGTGACGATGCCGCGGGCAATGCCGACGCGCTGCTGTTCGCCGCCGGAAAGCGTGCGCGGATAATGCTTCGCGCGTTGCGACAGCCCGACCATCGCCAGGGCGGTCTCCACGTGTTTCCGCCGCTCGGACTTGGAAAGGTGCGTCAGCAGCAGCGGCAGTTCCACGTTCCGCTCCGCCGTCAATACCGGCATCAGGTTGTAAAGCTGGAAAACGAATCCGACGTGCCGCGCGCGCCACGCCGCGAGCGACCGGTCGGATAATTGGTCAATGCGTTCTCCGGCGATGTTGACCGAGCCTTTGGACGGACGGTCAAGGCCGCCGATCAAATTCAATAGGGTGGTTTTGCCCGAACCCGACGGCCCCATCAACGCCAGAAATTCGCCGGTGGGCACTTGCAAATTCAAGTCCGTCAAAACATGAATGTCCTCCGAGCCGCGATGGAAAACTTTTCCCACGCCTACCACCCGCACCAGCTCGCCGTTGTTTGATTTGTTTTCGCTCATGGATTTTTCTCCTTCACCACCGTCCCGTCTTTCAAGTCAGCCGGGGCGTTGACAACCACTTTTTCGCCGGCGGACACGCCTGCGCTCAACACGGAGTCGTCGCCTTGCGTGTCGCTGACCGTGACCGCCCGGCGTTCGGCGCGGTCATTCTGGACGATGAACACCACGTCGCGCCCGTCCCGGCTTTGCACCGCAGTTTTGGGAACCATTACCGTGCGGGTTGCCGTGGCGCCGCCGGCGTCGCGAAACGCCACCTTCACCGACATTTCCGGCAGGATGCGCGGATCGAGCTGGTCGAAAGCGACGCGGACTTTGACCGTGGACTTTCCGCGGTCGGCGGTCGGGATGATGGCGATGACCTTGCAGGGAATTTTCCAAGTGGGATACGCATCCAGCGTTGCTTCGACGGCCTGCCCCGGCTCGACCCGGTTGATATAGCTTTCGTTCACGTCAATTTCAATCTCCAGCGAACTCATGTCCACGATGGTGCCGATCCCCGTGCGCGTGAAACCACCGCCCGCCGAAACCGGCGAAATCATTTCTCCCGGCTGCGCATCCTTGGTGGTGATAACGCCGTCAAACGGCGCGCGGATGGTCATGTCATCCATCTGCTGCTGCCACGCCGTCACCTGGCGCTCCGCGACGGTGACATCAAGTTCCTGCCGCGCCAGATGCGCCTCCAACGATTTTGTGTTCGACTCGGACTGATCCAGGTCGGACTGCGACGCGATGTGTTGTTTGGCCAGTTCGGTGACGCGCTGAAATTCCTGGCTGGCCTGTTTGAGTTGCGCGCGGGTTTCCACCAACGCAGCCTTGGCCGATTCCAACTGGGCTTCCGTCACTTTCAAGCTGGCCTTGACATTAGCATCGTCCAGCCGCGCCACGATCTGTCCGGCCTTTACTTTCATGCCCTCCTCGATGAGCACCTCGACGACCTTGCCGGTGACTTTGGAGGAAACCGTCGCCGCCCGCCGCGCGGTGACATAACCGGAGGCGTTCAACACAATTCGCTCGCCGCCTTCGCTTGCGCCGCCGCGCGCCACCGCCGTTTGCACCTCGACCGCGCCGGAACGCGAGTGCCACCAAAGCGCCGCGCCAATCAGGGCCAAAACCACGACCGCAACGACAACCAGCCACAATCGGGGTTGAGGTTTCTGCCCGGCGCTGCGCTCGATGCGCAAATCATCCAATGGAGATTTAGGCGGACTCATAGAACATCCACACAAAGCAAATCGTTTTTTCGTGTCAGGGTCAAGCTGTGCTCTGTGAAAAACATTCCATGCGCATTTTATTTCCTTCCGCACATGGATTGGCGCAATTCAAAGTTGCACTTCCGGCCATCGGTGTTAATTGTTTTTCATGCGCAAAAACGGCCCGTCAACCAACCATCGCGGATTCAGCCGCCGTCAGTTCATCCAAACGTCCGCCCTCGCCGGCGCCGCGCTGCTCTCGCCGTGGTCGCTGGCCAGGTCGCGCGCGGCGGACACGCCCGCGCCCACGCGCACCGCCGTGGATCAAGTCACCCTTGGCAAAACCGGCATCAAGCTCAGCCGCCTCGGCTTCGGCACCGGCAGCAGCAACGGCCACGACCAGACCGCGCTCGGCAAGGACGCCTTCACCAGGCTCATCCACTACGCCTACGACCAGGGCATCACCTACATTGACACCGCGCAGGCCTACGCGACGTTCGATTGGATAGGCGATGCCATCAAGGGACTGCCGCGCGAAAAACTTTTCATCCAGTCCAAGGTTCCCGGCAAGCCGGGCGACGTGCTCGCCGCCATTGATCGTCACCGCAAAGTTTTCAACACCGACTACGTGGACAGCCTGTTGATTCATTGCATGGTCAAAAATCAGTGGACCGACGATTGGAAACGCATCATGGACGGGTTCAACGAGGCGAAGGACCGGAAATGGATTCGCGCCAAGGGCGTCTCCTGCCACAGCCTGCCCGCGTTGCGCACCGCCGCCGCATCCGATTGGAACGAAGTGCATCTCGTGCGCGTGAATCCTCAGGGCAAACGCATGGACGGCGAGGCGGAAGAAGTCTGGAACAACGACGATCCGACGCACGACGTCGCGCCGGTGATGACCGAGATAAAAAACATGCACGCCAAGGGCCGGGGCGTCATCGGCATGAAAATCATCGGCAACGGCCAGTTCGTCAACGCGGACGACCGCGAGAAATCCATCCGCTACGCGATGGCCTGCCGGGAAATTGACGCCATCGTCGTCGGCTTCACCAGCCAGGCGCAGATTGACGAAGCCATCGAACGGATGAACCGCGCTCTCAAGGAAGTCTGACCGGCCCGATTGCCCGCTGAAGCCGCCAGAGCAACCGCGCTTCGTTCTTGTTTGAAAGCTCGTGTTCCCAAATGCGGAGAACACGCCAGCCAAGTTTCCGCAAGGCGCGCGTCACCAGCCGGTCACGAACTTGATTGTGGGAAAATTTTCTGCGCCAGAACGCCGCATTGCCTTTGGGCCGGGTTCGGTGCCTGGGACAGCCATGCCAGAAGCAGCCGTCCACAAAAACCGCAAGCCGCGATTTAGGAAAAATGAAATCAGGTTTGCCGAAAACCGGCTGATGCCTCCGCCAGCCGGTGATTTTGTGCCGCCGCAATAATTTTGCCAGCGCGACTTCCGTGGCCTTGTTTCCGCGCGAGCGGATGCGCGACATCACTTCCGAACGCTTCGTCTTGGTGAAAACGTCAGGCATATTTTTAACCGCTGATTACACGGATAGTCACGGATTGACGTGAACGCGCGCCGCGACCCATTCATTTAACCTGCGATTGCACACCGTGCATGTTCTGTAACGCATGCTGACGCCGTGCATGCCCGTGCCCACAACTGCTTGAAAATAAGGATAGGCTTCTTTGACAGATTCATCACGGCGATAACGATCCATGAGTCCGGGCAAAGTCTGACGTGTAATTCGTTTCTGTCCGACGCGGAGTTTCAATCGTTCAAAGTGAATCGCAGGCCAGAAATTCCGCAGCGCCGCCGCCACGAATGGGTCTTCCCAATCTTCCGTGTCTCCTTGAAATCCGACAATCCAAACATCAAGCCCCGGCTTTTCTCGAAGGAAGATTTTTGGGATCTCGCTGGCTTTTCTGATGGCGGCAAAGTGATGCCCTGCATTTATGTAATTCCCAATGAATCCGGTGCCTTGTGTTTGCAAACCATCAACCTCGTGGGTTGCAAGGCGACAAATTCCCTGCAAGGCAACGTCTCCTTCCAGTGTCCTGCTGGAGTAAATAACCGTCCGAAATTGTGAGGCAGCAAGCGGCGCGTCCTTGCCAATGCCGAATGCGCCCGCGCTCGTTTCATCATTCTTCACTGAAACGCCACGCGAACGAACCAAACCAAACCACGGACTGTTCATCTCATTGTCGCCGCCTGGAACGCCAGTTGTTCCAAAGTCCGAAATGCGCAAAAGCACAATGTCTTTGGAGTTGGCTAACCTGTTGGCACGTTCAAAGAAATCACTCGCTTTATCATCTGTTTCCCAGAAGACGCGGCAGCGTTCGAGCGTGGATTGTATTTCCTCGATGAATGGCAATTCTTTTGCCTCGATAAGGTGCATGGCTATTTCCATTTCAACCGGTTCATGTTGGGAAGCAGCAGCATCGAGCGAGTTTTGCGCGCTCTCACGAACAACATAATGAGCATAGTCGCCTTCAAAGGTTTCAATGCCGGCGTCGTTAAGCCCCTGAATTACACCGCCAGATAATGGCGGAAATTTTAGCTTCATATGGAGATGATTATTTCAGCCAGTTGATTTTGATTTCCCCTTCGACTGATTTGAATTCGTGGTCAGCCGTCACGAGTTCGGCCTTTTTTTGTTTGGCCAGCGCGGCGGCAAAGGCGTCGGCCAGGCCCAGACCGTGGGCGTTCTTCAAAAGCGCGGCGGCTTCGGCAAGTTCGCGGTCAACCGGCACGGCTTCCAATGGCGTCGTGCGCTCAAACTGGCGCGCGGTTTCGTAACCGGCCTTGCCGTGCTTGCGTTCCATCTTGTAAAGCACCTCCGCCCAGTTGACGGCACTGATGAAAACCGGGCGGTCGGCTTCGGAGGCCTTATGGAACAGGTCGCGCATCTGTTCCATGCCCGGCTGCCCGAAGAACATGGCGAGCATCGCGGAGGCGTCCAAAACGGTGGCCTTCATTCGCGGTCTTCCTTTGCCTTTTCGGCACGCCGATCCTCCAGCAGCTCCTGCACGACGGATTTTTCGCCCGGCTTCTGCTTGAAAATGCCGCAAAAGCTGCTGATGTATTCGCGGGTGACGGGCTGGAAGATGATGCGGTCCCCTTCTTCCACGAAGTTGATGCGGGTGCCGGGCTTGATGCCATACCGGCGGCGGATGGGCGAGGGCACGACCAACTGGCCTTTGGAGGTGACGTAGGCGGTGTTCATAGTTATTTCGTATATCTGCTGAAAGTCTGCCACAAATAAAAAGTAAGGCAACATAAATTTTGTAAGACATATTAACAACGGGCTTTTCCTTTGCCAACCGGCGTTGCCGCAAGGCAGTGTTTGACTTGGCCGGAGCGCGGGTGTCCTCACCCGCAGCACTTACGCCAGACATGAGGCCGCTGGATTGTTCGAACGCGCTGCGGCTGGGACAGCCGCGCTCCGTAAAATGCCAAATTAGGGACACTCCCTGCCGCCACGCCGGGGACATTCCGGGACGGGTGGAAAAAGTCTTGCAACCCCCGTCCGTCGGCGCATAGTCGGTTGATCAGCCCACTTGGAGTGTCGGGCCACAGATGTTCAAGCCCCGGCACTTTCAGGCTGAGATTAACGCTGGCAACCAAACGAAAAACAACCAAAGGCACTGTTATGAAATCAAAGGAAGTCTTCGCACTCGTCATCCGGATCATCGGAATCCTGGGGATTGTTTCCGTTGTCCGTCATCTGGCGGATGATTTAACCGTGGACGGCCAACCGCCTTCGGCGGCCTATTTTGTCAGGAAAATAATTTACCTGCTCATCGGCCTCTACTTTGTCTGGGGCGCACCGCATCTGGTGAAATTCGCCTATTCGGGAGAATCAAAAGATTAGGCGGATTGGCCGGGACAATCAGCGGCGCGGCAAAATCATGCCCTCGGCGGCACCTAAATTGGGTGCTGAAAGCCGCGTGCGATTAAACTCGCTTCGTTATTATTTTCTGCGCATCCTGCGCCATGACTGCTAACAAGACTGTCCGTCGCCCCGCCACCCGTTCCACCAGCCC
>Ga0075520_1000542_pt1 | contig 16800 bp, 14 predicted proteins | sample NGEPerB_FD_75100 | JGI IMG/M metagenome (GOLD analysis project Ga0075520, IMG submission 75100) | Arctic peat soil microbial communities from the Barrow Environmental Observatory site, Barrow, Alaska, USA - NGEE PermafrostAB12-B | ecosystem: Environmental > Terrestrial > Soil > Wetlands > Peat ... | reverse complement strand
TGATAGGATATACGCGGGCCAGGTAGTTAAGATTGCCACTGAATGCATAGTGTTCGAAAAGATGCTGGCATAGCCACACCCCAGCGGTCGGTGAAAGTCCCCACATCGGGTTCTCACCCGGCGCTGTGTAGCCCCAGACGTTGTGTATTGTGTGTACAACCCAACCCCGAGCGGCGTAGTGGATTTGTGCTGTCCTGGCTCCGGGCTCTTGCATGGCAGAGATGAGATCGACCAGCGGCTGTGCATACTCTTCAAGATGCGTGGTTTCCGCGAGCCAGTAATTCATCTGTATATTGATGTTCGTGTGATAATCGCAATTCCAGGGAGTCGCAGTTCCATCCGCCCAAATTCCCTGGAGATTGGCGGCCATGGAGCCAGGCCGCGAGCTACCCATCAGCAAATAGCGTCCCCAATGGAAGTATAGCGCAAGCAAGGACGGATCTTTCTCACCCATTGCAACGCGCTTCAATCGTTGATCCGTCGGCAGCAGAGAAACGTCTGTCTGTCCCAAGTCCAAAACGTTGCGTCTAAATACCGACTGGTGCTCTGCCAAGTGGCGGTCCAAAAGCTGTTGGTGGGAAAGTCTGCACGCCAAACTCAATTGCTCTGCCACGTCTCCTTTATAGTCGCGACCGCGAAAATCCGTAGCGCCACTCAAGAGCAATAGTGCCGAGTCCGCACCCTCAACACGGAGCCCAGTGCCGCAGCGCATAATGGTGCCGCCAACTGTAGCCACGTGAAGCTGTGCCATAAAACACATCCCTGTCGGCTCGCCACGATTGCAGAGTTGTCCGACCAGCACTAGATCGCGTGCCCGGATTTCAACGGCAGCATTCTCTTGACGCGTCAACGATAGATTAACGTTTATGGATTTCTGGGCGCTGCATGTCAGATGCACCACTAGTACCTGGTCAACCCCACTCACAAACACGGATCGCACGTGTTCACTATTGTTAGCCTGATAGCTGACTGTTGAGACGCCAGAGTCCAGGTCCAGTTCGCGACGATAACCTTGCACCACCTCAGCTTCGGGAAAGTGCAATTCAAGGTCGCCCAAGGTCTGATAACAGCCAAAGGAACCTACCTTGCTTTCTTGGCAAATTTGCGTTCGATCCGTGAGGGATTGGGCTTGCGCATATTGACCCGCAAATAGCAGTCTGCGAATCTCGGCAAGCGCCGGCAACGCCTGGGCGTTGTCGGAGTCCATCGGCCCTCCCGACCAAAGCGTGTTTTCGTTCAACTGAAAACGCTCGTTCGGCTGACGCCCATACACCATGGCACCGAGTTGTCCGTTGCCAACTGGTAGTGCCTCTTCCCAACAACGCGCAGGTTGTGCGTACCAGAGTACGCTAGATGGATTGAATCGCCCGGTTCGGTCTGCGAAAATTGACATGCTGCGTTGCAGCGGAAATAGCGCATTTTCGAGGCTTCTTCGACTGCTTTCGTTTTCTCAACACTTGATGGTTCAACCATTAGCAAGTGAGCTGAATCGCTCCAGCCCAGCGTCCGATGTAAGTTGAAAGCGGTTCAACCACCTTTGCATGGCTCACATCAAAGCGGTTCAACCAGCTTCGCTTCGCGCAGATGGATGATCAATTCGCAGTCCAATAGCTTGACTAGTTGAAGGTCTGTCCGTAGCGTGTCGGCAAGTTTCAATCCCTCCCGATGCGCGACAGAATGCCACTCTTGACTCACCAATGCAGTGAACGCGCGCCGTGCAAAGAGCCTCAAGTTTGCAGGCGATCGGGCGCTGATTGTTGGCACTTTCGGAGGATGACAGCGTGAACCACGTCTTCATGTTTCCCGGTCAAAGCTCGCGCTATCCTGAAATGCTGGAGCGAGTGTTGGAAGCTTATCCACCGGCTCGCAAAATCGTGCTCCAAGCGTCTGAGATCCTTGGGCGAAACCTGTTTAACCAGTACGAGTCTCAGCGGGCCGCATTTGATAGAAATCGGGACGTCCAGGTGGGTGTATTCCTAACGTCGCACCTTTACCTTTTGGCTCTGCAAGACAATGGGGTCGAAGCGGGGGTAAGTTTGGGGTTGAGCCTCGGTGAGTATAATCACTTGGTGCACATTCGGGCAATCGATTTCACGGACGCGCTGCGGCTGGTTGATGCGCGCGGACGCGTATACGATGAAGGCCCAGCTGGCATGATGGCTGCGCTCTTTCCGATTGAACTTGACGAAGTGGAGGACATCCTATCTCGTGCGAGCATTGCGGGTTGCGTTCAGATCGCAAATTGCAATACCCCTTCGCAATTTGTAATAGCCGGAGAGACGGAAGCGGTGCAGGCCGCCATCCGCCTGGCTGAGGATGAGTTCTCGATTGACCCGGTGATAATCGAAAAACAAATTCCCATGCACACCAAAGTGTTCAGGTGCGTTGCCGACGCGCTATTGCCCCACTTGAAGGTTGCCAATTTCCGCGTGCCTGCGCGCCCCTATGTCTCGAATGTATTGGGCTCCTTTGTTGAGGATGTGACTCCCGCGCGTATCATTGAGCTTTTGGCCCAACATGTGTACAGCCCCGTATTGTGGCGTCAGTCCATTGACAGCGTCGTAGCCCGAAATTCAGACTCGATTTTCGTCGAAGTTGGTCCCCGGGGCGTGCTTTACAACATGTTGCAGAAACGTTGGCATTCGAATCCGAAATTCAAGACCGACGTGACTGAGGACCTCACGACGAATATAGGGAGCATTCGCGCTGGCGTGCGCAAATTCGCGCGGGAGGCGACGGCTTGAGTTTGCTGGATGTCACTGTTCTCGCAAAAGAGCTCCGCAAGCGACCCATGATCATCGAAGGCCCCACGGCCAAGTCGGTGAGCTACGGGCGTGAATCAATCGAACGCATTTTGCCGCATCGAGATCCCCTGCTGCTAGTCGACGCGATAGACTGCGTGGATTTGACGCAGCGGCGGATCAAGGGAAAATTCATTTTGCGCCACGAGGATCCGATATTTGCCGGGCATTTTCCTGGCGATCCCGTGTATCCAGGCGCACTACAGATTGAGGCGATGGGCCAGCTGGGGCTCTGTTTAGCCCATTTCGTCACGCGTAACACCGTTGCAATCGACGCGCAGGCTCACCCTGTGGCGGTACGCGCGCTTAGGGTCCATCACGCTCAATATATCGACGCCGTGTTGCCAGGCGACGTAGTTGAAACTTACGCGGCACTCTTAGATGAAGATGGCATGACCGCAACCTGCACCGGTCAAATGGTAAAGGGCGGAAAAGTAGTATCGTTCGCGATACAGGAGGTCTACTTTGTCGAGTAAGCGAATCGTAATTTCGGGAATGAGTATTAATACCCCTCTGGGGGATACATTGCCGAGTTTCATAGAGGCATTGCTAGCAGGCCGTTCCGCTATCAAGCGCTGGCGTTTTTTCAATAATGACGACGTCTACAGCAAAGTGGGTGCCGATCTTTCCGGTTACGACGTCAAGGGCAAGCTCAAGGAGCTCGATACCGTAGTCGAGCCAGACATGTACCGCCGCCTGAAGAAGTTACTGCCACGGGCACCGTTTTCGACTCAGCTCAGCTTACTCCTGACGGCTCAGGCCTGGCAGGACGCCCAATTGGTTTATGGCGCAGTCGATCGTGACAAGATTGGAGTCATTGTCGCGGGCCACAATATCAACAGTAACTACAATTTTGTAAACCGCACGCAGTTCGATGAGGAACCAGACTTTATAGACGGCATGCTAGCGCTGCATAATCTAGATACAGATCATGCGGCGATCTGCTCGGAATTGACGCAAGCGCGTGGGCCCATTTACACGGTGGGTGCGGCTTGCGCGAGCGGAAATGTCGCGCTTCGCTGCGCGATTGATGAAATTCGCCACCACGACCACGACATGGTCCTAATCGTGGGCTCGGCTCTCGACATGGCACCCATGGATCTGCACGCCATGGCGATATTGGGTGCGATCAGCTATCAGAGCTTCAATGAGGCGCCGTTTGCGGCGAGTCGCCCGTTTGACATAGATCGTGAAGGCTTCGTGCCGGCACACGGCGGTGCGGTACTGGTAGTCGAGTCGCTGGAATCAGCTCAGCGCCGTGGAGCGAGAATTCACGCCGAGGTACTTGGAAGCGAGTCGAACGCGGACGCCAACCACTTACCTCAACCTTCAGCAGAGGGCCAGACCCGGGTGATGACACGCTTGCTGAAGTACACAGGAGTGGCCCCCGAACAGGTTGACTACGTAAGCGCCCACGCCACCAGCACCCCACTGGGTGACTTGACTGAACTTCAATCGATCAAGAACGTATTTGGTAAGCATGCATATCAGCTGAAAGTCAACGCAACCAAGAGTATGCTCGGACATACGTGCTGGGCAGCGGCCACCGTAGAAACTGTTGCCGCCATATTGCAGATGAACTGCGGAAAATTGCACCCTTCCATCAACGTCGACAATCTCGATCCAGAAATTGACCTTGATGTATGCCGGGGTCGTGTCGTTGATAAGGACGTGCGGATTTTCATGAAGAATTCCTTCGGTTTTGGTGGCATCAACGCCGTAAGCCTTTTCAAGCGCTGGGAGGCGCATAGCTGAATGGTTTTTTTAGTAACCGGCGGGTCTCGAGGCATCGGCAAGGCCATTGTTCTGGACGCGGCGCGCTCAGGCCACAACGTTGCTTTTACTTACGCAACTCGATCTGATCTTGCTGACGAAGTTGTCAGCATTGCTAGTCACGAGGCGCCTAGTTCGAAAGTAAAAGCGTATCAACTCGACGTTCGAGACTCGGCGCGCGTCGATGATACAGTTGAGCAAGTAGCGGAAGATTTCGACACTATCGATGTACTGGTGAACAACGCTGGGATTAACCGCCCCGGCATGGCCATGTCGATGTCCGATGAAGATTGGAAGGACGTGATCGACACCAACCTCACCGGCGCATTTTTCATGGTGCGTGCCGTATTGCCCCAGTTCCTAGCTAGTAGGAAGGGCAGCTTTATCCACGTGTCATCGATTGCCACTTATGGAATTAGCGGTCAGATAAGTTATTGTGCCGCAAAGGCGGGGTTATTGGGACTTTCGCGGGGACTAGCCAAAGAATATGGGCCCAAAGGCGTGCGCAGCAACGTTTTGATGCTGGGACTTTTCGATACGGATATGGTCCGCGAAGGGCTTAGTCAGGCCAATCGCGATTTTTGGCTTAAGTATTGCCCCTGCCAACGTTTTGGTGACGTACACGAAATCTCGCAGATTTGCGTTTTTCTCGCGTCAGAGGCCGCCAATTTCATCAACGGGCAGGAGATGACACTCACTGGCGGTCTCGAGCACGCAACATGACACTCCGTGTAGGCATTGAGAAATTGCGGGCATATCCCGCGAGCTGCGCCCTGGACATCGCTACACTTTGCGCAGCGCGAGGCCTGGACGTCGAGCGCACGTTGAGCGATCTCATGATTCAGGAGCGGGCGGTGAATCCACCCTGGGAAGACGCCGTCACGCTGGGAGTGAACGCGGCCCAGCCCATGTTGACATTGGAAGATCGAAGTGCAATTGGCTTGCTCTTGGTAGGTACCGAGAGCTGTGTCGATCAGGAAAAGCCGGTAAGTTCATGGGTTCATCACTTTTTGGGGCTTCCCTCTGATTGTCTAAATCTGGAAGTCAAGCACGCCTGTTATGCGGCTACCGGCGCTCTAGAGCTCGCCAAAACCTGGATTTGCTCACCAACGTCCAAAGGCCGAAAGGCACTAATCGTCAGCACCGATCAAGCGACCCTGACAATAGGTGAGCGGTGGGAGCCCATCTGCGGAGCGGGGGCAGCAGCCGTGCTCCTGTCAAGTGAGCCTCAGGTGCTCGAGTATGAACTCGGCCATTGTGGAGTCTTCGCCCATGAAGTTTCCGACGTCATACGTCCGAATATGCGTCTCGAGACAGGCAATAGCGAAACAAGTTTGTTCGCGTACCTCAACGCCATTGATGGCGCGTACGCCCACTATCTGGAAAACGTTGGACAGCCCATTGATTTTGACGCCTATTTCCAGAGGGTGCTTTACCACACACCCTTTGGGGGCATGACGTACCGAGCCCACCGAGCTTTATTGAAGCAATACACTCAATTGAAGAACAAAGAAACCTGGGACAACTACGCCAAAAAGACGTTGCCTGCGCTGTGCTACAACAAGCGAATGGGGTCCACCTACGGGGCTAGCACCTTTATTGGATTGCTAGGACTCCTTGACACGGATCCTGACCTGCGGGCAGGTGACCGCCTTGGAATATTCGCCTATGGTTCTGGATCTTGCTCCCAGTTTTACAGCGCTCTTCTCTTGCCGGCGGCTCGGGAGATTGCGGCGCGTGCCGGCCTCAAGGCTTTACTCGACGCCCGCCGCGCGCTCACGGTGGACGAGTACGAGATTGTCGAGAAGGAGCGAGATAGCCACGTTGGAGTGGCTCACTTTACGCCGACTTGGGACATCTTAGGGGATTGGTACGACCAGTACTATCGAGGTAAGAACCTGCTCGTGCTGCGCGAAGTTGCTGACTATTACCGCGAGTACGCTTGGAGCTGACCGGGGAAAATGCAAGAGCGACTCATTACCGTGCCGGCCACTCTCGACAGCAAATCTGTCAGTGAGCTAGCTGCTGCCATTGACGCCGCAGTGCAGAACGACACGGTAGGGGCGGTTGTGCTCCAAGGTTCGGTCGGTACGTTCTGTCAAGGTCTCGACTTGGACGAAATCGTTGGTTTAGCTGCCGAGCAGCAGGCTTTGCGCCAACAATCCGTCGCTGATTACGGTAGATGTCTGCGAGCCTTGAGATTGTCGGACAAGGTGAGCCTAGCCCTCGTAGAAGGTGCTACTCGAGGCGGCGGAATAGGCCTGGTTGCAGCCTGCGACGTTGTTCTAGCTTCTGACCGAGCCACATTCGGACTTCCCGAAGTGTTGTTCGGGCTTGCCCCTGCGATGGTGTTGCCCTTCTTGTTGGAACGTGTGTCCGTTAAGACGGCCCGACTCTGGGCGCTAACGGGCGTCACGCGTACTGCAAAGGAGGCCATGGCCGAAGGCCTCGTGGACGTTGTGGTATCGAGTGCAAATCTTGCGACCGAGCTTCGGCAGTGGTTGAAAATGCTGCGACGCGGGCAGCGCAGGGGCATTCGGACGATCAAGCACCTTTGCGCAGTAATGCCGGCAATGGATCGAGCAGCCGCCCTTGAGTTGGGTCAGCAAACGACACTCGAAGCTTTAAATGATACCAGCGTAATTAGTGCAATTACCAGGTTCAAGACAGAAGGCGTGCTGCCTTGGGAGCCGGTATGAGTAAGATTCGTATCAGTGATCCAAAGCGCCGAGTGTCTCTGCTGGACAAAGGCGATGGCATATACGCGCTTGTAATGGCCGACAGGGAGAATAAGAACGCTTTCACTGGGCCGTTTGTTTCTGAGTTGGAAGAAGTCCTCGATTTCGTTTGCCGCGATCGCACAGTCAAGGTGTTGGTGTTGACGGGTCTGCCTGAGGTGTTTGCTGCTGGCGCGCCCCGTGATCTGCTCGCGCGCCTCGCTCGGGGCGAAGCACTACCCACCGACATAGCGTTGTCCAAGGCAATGCTGGACGTGCCAGTTCCAACGATTGCAGCAATGGAAGGTCATGCGACGGGCGGCGGCCTCGCGCTGGGCTTGTGCGCTGACATCATTGTCCTTGCGCGTGAGAGCAGGTACGGCGCAAGCTTCATGAACATGGGGTTTACCCCGGGAATGGGCATGACTCGGTTGCTCGAGCACGTCCTGTCCCCTGCGATTGCCCAGGAATTGCTCTACACGGGTGAGTTTCGCAAAGGTTCAGAATTTGTCGGAGCAACAGGAATCAATTACATTTTGCCGCGGGGCCAGGTCTGTGCCAAGGCCTTCGACGTGGCCGCGCGGATCGCCGAGAAGCCCCGTGGCTCACTGGAACTTTTAAAGCGGACACTTTCGGTCCGGCGACGCCAAGCTTTCGAAGAAAGTCGGACAATCGAGGCAATGATGCACAGCATCTCATTTATGCAGGACGAAGTACGTGACCGCATCGAGGGCGAATATGTTGAATGACCTCAAGGGTAAAGCGGTGCTGATTACGGGGGGCACCAAGGGTATTGGCCTTGCCACCGGGCTAGCGTTCGGACAAAGGGGCGCCCATGTGACGCTCACGCACAAGTGGGGCAGCGCGGATGAAACTGAAATCCGTGCCCAATTCGCCGAGGTCCACGCGCCGGAACCTAGAATTGTAGAAGCAGACGCTGGGTCCAGCGAGGATACCAAAGCGTTGCTAAGTGAGCTCAAGAAAAGCCACAGTCAGGTCGAAGTATTTATATCCAACGTTGCTTTTGCGCAAATCGTAAAATCCATGGGCGATTATCAAAAGCGCTCGTTGCTGCGCAGCATTGAATACAGCGTTTGGCCGATGATCGAATATCTGCAGGAGATCAAAGAACTATTCGGCAGCTATCCTCGATATTTGATTGGACTTTCGTCTCAAGGTCCTGACAAATATACGGCCAACTATGATTTCGTGGCATCGTCCAAAGCGGTGTTGGAAACCTTGTGTCGCTACTTGGCGTTTCGACTTGCCGGGCAAAGCATTAATATCAATGTCGTTCGCGCCGCTTTTGTGCGAACAGAATCATTAACCGCCACTATGGGGGAAGAATGCGCGCCATTTATCGAACGCTTCGACCCTTCATTGTTCGTGACGGTAGAGGAAGTTGCAAACACCATTTTGGCCCTTTGTAGTGGTCTGATGGATGCCGTAACGGGCCAGGTTATATGCGTTGACCATGGTGCCCCATTTTATGACAACGTGATGCGCTTGTATGGTGAGCGTGAGAACCTCAATCTAGGACAGGAGAAAACGACATGACTCGCGATGATATTTGGAATGTAATCAAGAATCACCTGGCCGACGCCGTAGACGACCTGGATGTGGCAGCCATTGACACCACAAAGTCGATGAAGGACTACGGCGCAAATAGCCTCGATCTGGTTGAAGTTGTGTCGCGCTCAATGCGCGAGCTCAAGGTCAAGGTACCCCGGGCGGAGCTCAATAAATTGACAAACATTGATGGTCTCATTGACCTGTTCCACAAGTCGATTGAGGAACGCGATTCTGGGCAACCTACCGCCTAGCCCCATAGGGTTTGTTTTCAAAAATGATAATAAACGCATCCAGTTGCACTTGAACGGAGCCCCTTGATGATTCGTGACTTCCGCGACAAAGCCGTGCTAGTGACGGGTGGGACCAAAGGAATTGGCCTTGCCATTGCCCTGGAGTTTGCGCGACAAGGGGCCTGCTGTACGCTCACCTATCGCTGGGGTACGGCCGACGAAGACGAGGTCCGCCACAAATTCGCGGACCTGTCCGCTCCACCGCCAGCGATTGTGCAGGCCGATGTCGCGGAGCCGGATGATACCAATGCGTTGCTCAAAGAGATCCATGGTCGCCACGGAGCTGTTGATGTCTTCATCAGCAACGTCGCAGGTTCGGTCGTCGTGCCAAGCTTCGAGGAAATGACCGAGCGCGCTTTGACCAAGAGTATTCACTATTCGGCTTGGCCAACCTTTGACTACTTGCAACGCATCAAGGCTGAATTTGGCCGCTATCCGCGCCACGTCGTAGCTATGTCCTCTCCCGGGCCTGATTCATACAATCCTGGCTACGAGTTTGTAGCTGCGTCCAAGGCCGTTCTAGAAACCTTGGTGAAGTACGCCAATTACCGGCTCCGCGACGAGGACATACGCATTAACGTGGTCAGAGCCGCCGCGGTGGCAACGCAGTCCACGCGCGACATGTTTGGCGAGGAGTTGTTTCAATTTCTCGGGCGGTTGGCGCCCCCGGGGTTTGAGTGGCTTCGCGAGGAAGATGTTGCCAATGTCGTGCTCGCGCTCTGCAGCGGCCTTATGGACGGCGTTAGAGGGCAAGTAATCACCGTTGATCGTGGCCAACTGTTTGGCGACAATCTAATGCGCTTGTATGCGCAGCGCGAAGAGCTGGGGCTCTAGCTTAAGCTCTGATTGAGTCGAGGCATGCCTTGATCTCGCAGAGGTCCAGCCGGTCAGGACGGGCCACTATTCTTCCCAGTGATTTTTTCCACAGCCTTTTTGCCGAGTTCGATTGCTTCGTGCTTCAAGAACGGTAAGCCGGCGTTTCTGGTGCCGCGGAGCTCATGGCCTAGGAACCAGTACGCGCGCTGCACCAAGTTGGAGGATGTTCGCGCGCTCGCCGGTAGCACACCGAGCATTTTGCCAATCTCAGCGAGCGCCTCAAGCGTGTAGCCCATATCCGCATGTGTGTGGACGGCCGTAACATTGCAGCGAAGCCGCTCTTTGCCCTTGGGCACGCCGGGGGCCACAAAGGGCATCATTTGAATGTTGGCCCCATGAAAGAGATAGGCTCCGAATTTTATCGTCAATTCTTCGTCGTTCAGGAATATCGGCGTGATGTGTGTCGAGCTTTGCCCCAAGTTGAAACCCAAGTTCAATAGACTTTCATGAAAGAACTTGCCGTTACTTTGAAGTCGGTGAACAAGGGAATAGTCGCTTTCAATTATGTCAAGAGCTGCCAGCGCAGCTTCAACCTGTGCTAGGGGCAAAGAGGCCGAAAATACAAAGGACCTCGCACTGAGCTTCATGTAGTCGATGAGCGGCGCGTCGGCGCATACGAAACCGCCGACCGTTCCAAAGGACTTGGAGAAAGTCCCAACCATGAGATCAATCTCGCGCGTAAGCCCATTCATCTCGGCGACACCCCGCCCGGTTGGGCCGAGCGCACCCAGGCCGTGAGCGTCGTCGAGCATGATTACCGCACCGTGTTTGCGTACGACTTCAAGAATATCGGCGAGCGGGGCGAGATCTCCATCTACACTGTATAGACCTTCGATAACGACCATTCGCTTGGCGTGGCTAGACCCAGCGAGAGTCTTCTCCAAATGCGCAACATCATTGTGTTTGAAGAAACGCACTTCTAAATCCGGGTGTTGACCCTGCGCTAGCAGCATACCGTCCATGATGGAGGCGTGACTGAGCTTGTCTAAGACAATAGTTGTGTCGTCGTCCAAGAATGTCTGCAGGGTTCCGACGATTGCTTGATAGCCGGTTGTAAATACTGCACAAGCCGGGTAGCCAAGCCAACGGGCCAAGCGCCGTTCGAGCTCATCGTGCCGAACGCTGGTTGCTTGAGGGCGGGCGCTACCAAGGCCGGTGCCGTAGCGCCGCGTACCCTCTATTGCGCGATCGATCAGAGCCTTACTCTGCGACAATCCCAAATAGTCATTCGAGGCGTAGTTGAGGCAACTCTTGTCCCCAATCTTGACGCGGGGGCCGACATTTTGCATCGGTCGAAAGTAGGGAAACGCTTTGAGCGCTTTGGCTTGCTCGACGCGTGAAAGGAGTTCGGTAGTTTTATCGTGGAGCCAGGACATGGTGAGTTTCTCGCATTTGACGCTGTGACAGCAGCTGAGACCTTCTAGCACGTCGTGTCCCGTTTCACGACTGTGATTATTCTTGTTTTGAAGGAGGTTTAACCAGCAGACTCGGCAAGATGACACGACTCGGAGTTACAGTCCTTGCGGACTTTCTATGGGCGGTCTATGCGGTACTAAGGCCTTTTGAATCGTCCGGAGGCCCACGTTCAAGTCTTGGCAGGTATGGCGGCAGAATCTGCAATATCGAGCAATTCGGCGTCAGCAAAGGTCCATATCTGGATGGCCGAGCTGGAGCGCGTCAACAATTCGACGTTGGAACGCTACGAGTCCTGGCTTTCCCCAAGTGAACACGAAAAGTGCAAGGGCTTTCTGGTCGAGCGTCGCCGTCGAGAATTCTTTGTGGGACGCTGCCTGGCCCGCCTCGCATTGGCGCGGGAGACATCGGGCAGCCCTGAAAGCTTCGAGTTTGAGGCGGATACGCAAGGCAAATTGACAGTGAGGTTGCCGGAGCCTGCGCGATCGGTTCATTTCAATATCTCGCATACCTCCGACGTTGTAGTATGCGCAACTTGCCGTAATTTCGAGGTTGGCATTGATGTTGAGCGAGTTCAATCTCGAGTCAGCCCCTTGCTCATTGCGCAGCGATTCTTTTGTGAGGCAGAAGCGGAGGCCCTTGAAAAATTGGATGAACCTGCTCGCTTAGAGCATTTCTTCAATATCTGGACGCTCAAAGAAGCGCTCGCCAAAGCTCATGGTCTCGGGCTCGCCGCGCCACTTGAGTCGAGTCGCATTGAATTCTCGGAAGATGGCGCGATCAAAGCAGAATCGGCGTACGCTCAATTTGCACGGGGAGCCTTTCTTGCAATTACTTCACCGACTCCCGAGCATCGGCTCGCCTTGTGTGTGCTTTGTGACGACGCGACAAGCGTCCAAATCAGCGTCCAAGCATGCCTTGCCGACAGCACAGGTGGCGAGGACAGCCTGACCTGGGCGCTGGGGCGATTGGTGAATCCAACCGGTTAATTGCTGGTTGCTGGTTGCCGGTTGCTGGTTGCTGTGATTTTTGCGCTAAAAGCCGGCTGAACTTGACGCAGGCTCGCTTACCCGACAGCCTTCCGGCTCCCGATTATGTCTGACCCGGTATTTGCACTGGCTCCCTTGTTTCGCACGGCTCTCGCTCAGGCTTTTGGAGACGAGCACGCTGACACGGATCCCATGCTTCGTCCTTCCAACTATGCGGACTTTCAAGCCAACTGCGCCCTCGGTTTGGCCAAAGTTATCCGTCGCCCGCCCCGCGATGTTGCAACCCTGCTGCTCGAGCGGCTCCCCCAATTAGGAATCATCGAGCGCGCGGAAGTCTCCGGGCCCGGTTTCATCAACCTTTGGTTGAGTCGAGACTATTTGTCAAAGGCAGTTGCTGACGCAATATCTCATGATTTGGGTCTTACACCCACCGAGACACCGGAGACGGTCGTAGTCGACTATTCGTCACCCAACGTCGCCAAAGAGATGCACGTCGGTAACATGCGGTCCACGATAATCGGGGACGCTTTGTGCCGAGTCTTTGAGGCGCTCGGTCACCGTGTCCTGCGTCAGAATCATCTCGGTGACTGGGGCACGCCCTTTGGAATGTTGATCGAACATTTGCTCGATGGAGGCGTCGAAGCGAGTGAGCAGTCCATAAGTGACCTGAATGCCTTTTACCAAGGCGCTCGACGAAAATTTGACGAAGATCCGGCATTTGCCGAGCGCGCGCGACTCAGAGTCGTGTCACTGCAGGGTGGTGACGCTGAAACGCTAGCGCTATGGAAGAAACTTGTTGCCGCATCCACTCGCTACTTTGCTTCAATTTACGATCTTCTGGGGGTCACGCTTCGTAGCGAGCACATCGCGGGAGAGAGCCTGTACAATCCCTGGTTGAAACAGGTCGTCGATGAGCTAACCGAAAGTGGGCTAGCGGTTGAAAGCGACGGGGCTATCTGCGTATTTCTGCCAGGTTATCTGGGCCGAGATCAGCAGCCCGTTCCGCTGATAATCCGAAAGCAGGATGGCGGCTATGGCTACGCAACCACTGATCTTGCGGCAGTTCGGTATCGAACGCAGACCCTCGGTGCCACGCGAATTCTTTATGTCGTGGGCGCTACCCAGACTCAACACCTGTCGATGGTGTTTGCCGCGGCGCGGCTCGCTGGGTGGCTAAAGGAGCCGGCGCGCGCGGAACACGTTTCGTTTGGAGCGGTCCTAGGTTCAGACAAGAAGATGTTTCGCACCCGGACTGGGGAAACGGTTCGCTTGGTAGATTTGCTCAATGAAGCCGTCAGTCGTGCGCACGCCATCGTTGTAGAAAAGAATCCAGAGCTACCGACCGAGGTTCAACGAGCGATTGCGCGTGCCGTCGGGATCGGCGCCGTAAAGTACGCGGATCTGTCCAGTGATCGGGGTAAAGATTACATCTTCGACTGGGGGCGAATGCTCGCCTTTGACGGCAATACCGCCCCCTATCTCCAATATGCCCATGCGCGGATTCGTTCGATTTTTCGCAAGGGTGACAGCGAAGTCCCCGCGTCTAGTGCCATCGCCTTGGCAAGCGCCGAAGAAAAGGCCCTCGCCCTTGCGCTGCTGGCTTTCCCGACGGTCGTGCGCGAGGCCGCCGAGACGTTGGCCCCACACAAAATATGCAATTACCTCTACGAGCTGGCGACCAGCTTCAGCACTTTTTACGAATGCTGCCCAGTGCTCAAGGCGCCATCACCTGCCGAACGCAATTCGCGCCTCGTGCTTTGTGACTTCACGGCGCGCGTGCTCGCACGAAGCCTCGGGCTGCTTGGCATTGAAGCTCCAGATAAGATGTAGAACTGGAGCCCCAGGGCTACCGCCTCCAATTGCGCTCAGTTGCGAAAGGAACAGGAGCAATCCCTATCCACCTGCCATTGAAAAATGCAGCTTTGATTTACGCTTCTCTCGGCACAAGCGGCGAGCCACGAATATCGCGCATTCGTGGTGATCACATTCCCGCTTGTCGGGAATGTGGGTATCGCAAGGATTTACTGTTGAAACGCCCCCACAGTATCAAAGTCCGCGAAATTGTTCAGCTTAGCTGTGTGGGTTAGTCCTTGCATTCGTCGGCGAAACATTTGCAGGCAAAGCCGGCTCGTATGACAGACATTTACGTCCAGGCCTTCCAAGACTCACTGGAACCAATACCACAAATGAATATGCCCACGTTATCTTTTGGGGAGAGTTGAGTTATGAAGCAACCGATAATTTTCTGTTCACCGCTGCTCGCAACCCTAGTTATGGCCCCACTGGCACACGCAGCCAGTTTCTACGCAAGTCCGAGCGGAACTGGCAGCACTTGCACAGAAGCTGCGCCCTGCACAGCAAGCACGGCGGTGGGCAAACTTAACGCGGGCGATACCGCATACCTGCGCGGCGGGACATACACGAGCTCCTTGAACATTCCAAACACAACGTCGGGGAGTGCCGGTTCGTACATCACCGTTGCAGCCTATCCGGGTGAGTTGCCAATTATCAACGGTGGGATCAACGTGCTTGGGACGTACATTCGCATCGACGGACTTGCCGGGGTCAACGGACAGACTGGAATCGGAAACCACTGGACGGGTGGCGGCACCACGAATTCGAACGGGAACTTGCAATTCGTCAACTGCATCGCGGATATGAACACCAAGACAGGCATTGCCTTTCAGAGCGCCAAGGGCCTGCTCATCCAGCAGTGCATTGCAGCTCATAACGGAAGTAGCACGACAACATCCTGGTCTAGCGGAGTGGATCTATTTGGGGCGCAAGGCTCCTACACGGACAACATTGTCGAGCGCAGTGTAGCGTTCGAAAACGTTGACATGCAAGTCCACTCGGACGGCAGCGGGTTCATCGTTGATGACATTGGCACGGGCGCATCGTTCATAAACAACATTGGGTTCCGTAACGGTGGTTCCTGTATCCGGCTGACCACGAGCACGAACACCCACATCATCAACAATTCCTGTTACCACGATGGTCTTGACACGCAGGCTTCGGGTCCGTCGAACCCTGGCGAAATCTTCTTCTCTAGCAGTGCGACCACACAGGGCGCCGTGTTGATAAACAACCTTGCCGCAGCGGCGGGCTGGAACAATACGCAGAGTGCCTTTGTTAATAACGGATCGTTGGCGATTGGAACGACCAATGTGGGCGTCAATTCCAACGGAGCGACTCCGTTCTTCACGGATCCGGCAGGACTGAATCCGGATTTCCGTCTTACTGCGTCGGCGACCGCTGAAATCGACAAAGGCACTACAGCCAACGGAGCGCCCATGATCGACATTGGGTTTGACCCAAAGTGCATCACCAAGACCGCCCCTACGGGCACGGGCATACAGAGTTGGTGGATATACTCGATTGACTATACATACATTGCGGGCATCGGCGGGATAGCCAAGTGCTTCAATCCGAAAACTCGCACTGCTACGCCGGACATCGGCGCGTATGAATACAACGGAACCGCGGCCGGCGGCAGCCCGGGAATCGGCGGCGCGGCCAGCACCGGCGGCATGGCGAGCACAGGCGGAAGCAAAGCTACCGGTGGCGCGCCCGGCGTGGGTGGCGTTGCCAGTGCCGGCGGAGTTGCCAGCAATGGTGGCAGCAACGCCACCGGCGGCGTTGTTGGCACTGGAGGCACCATTGTCGTTGGAGCCGGCGGTGTAATGAATACCGGTGGAGCCATCGCAACAGGCGGCGTTGTTAGTGCAGGCGGGACGCCGGGCACGGGTGGAATCGTTGCTGCTACAGGCGGCGCGGTAGCCATTGGCGGCGCTTCATCGGTGGCTGGTAACGTGGGTATTGGCGGAACAATCGCTTCCGCGGGTGCTACGAGTACCGCGGCGGCTGGTACATCCACCACGGGTGGTGCTGGAAGCTCGACCGACGTTGGAAGCTGCAGCTGTCGCGTTGCAGGACAACCTTCGCGTTCGACTTCATTCGCAGGACTTGGCCTACTCGGCCTTTTGGTGATGAGAACGCTACGGCGTCGACGGCCAACGCCTGGACGGGCAAGTGGATCATTTTCTAAAATCGATCATTGACCGCCGTTGCGGCTGCACTATTCGCATTGGTCCGGACCGCGTCAAATCCCCATTGCAGAGCTCGCTCGAATAGCTCCGACAGCGAGTGGGCGTAAGCTTCTTCACTGCCCGTGAAGTACCCACCACACTTGAGTGCAGCGACGAATTCTCTTACGTCGCCACGGTCGGCAGCGTCAATCGCTGCTGGATACAGGCGTGTCAGCAGCGAGAGGTAATCGGCGGCTCCCTGCTGAGCAACCGGATAGGCACGAAATCGGTCGAGCCGCGCTTGCGTGCGCAGGCCCCAGCCTTCGCGAGCCTCCCTAATG
>Ga0075520_1000540_pt1 | contig 16822 bp, 14 predicted proteins | sample NGEPerB_FD_75100 | JGI IMG/M metagenome (GOLD analysis project Ga0075520, IMG submission 75100) | Arctic peat soil microbial communities from the Barrow Environmental Observatory site, Barrow, Alaska, USA - NGEE PermafrostAB12-B | ecosystem: Environmental > Terrestrial > Soil > Wetlands > Peat ... | reverse complement strand
GTTTCGATTTGGACGGCGGCGGGCAGGGCTGCGCGGAATTGCGGCAGAAGTTTCTTGATGGAGTCGACCACCTGGACTGTGTTTGCGCCCGGCTGCCGCTGGATGGCGAGCACAATGGCGCGGGTGTTGTTGAACCAACTGGCGACCTTGTCGTTCTGGACGCTGTCCAGGACGCGGCCCAATTGTTCCAGGCGCACGGGGTTGCCTGCGCGGTACGCGACGATCAGCGGCCGGTAAGCCGCCGCTTTCTCCAGTTGCCCGTTCGCCAGCACGGTGATCGCCTGGTTGCGGCCGTACAAAGTGCCCGTGGGCAGGTTCACGTTTGCGGACTCCACGGCCTGCGCCACCTCATCGATCCCGATGTTATACGAGGCCAATTTATTCGGATCTACCTGGATGCGCACCGCGTATTGCTGCGATCCAAAAACCGACACCTGCGCCACCCCGCTGATCATCGAGATGCGCTGGGCCATGAATGTCTCTCCGTATTCATCCACGGTCGAGAGCGGCAGGGTGGGGGAGGACAACGCCAGATAGAGAATCGGTGAATCCGCCGGATTGACTTTGCTGTAAGTCGGCGGGGTCGGCATGTCGGGAGGCAACTGGCGCGCCGCTTTCGCAATCGCCGCCTGCACATCCTGAGCCGCCGCGTCAATATCCCTGTCCAGCGTGAATTGAATTGTGATTTGCGAGCTCCCCAGCGCGCTCACCGAAGACATCGAGTCGATCCCCGCAATTGTCGAAAACTGCTTTTCCAGCGGGGTTGCCACCGATGCGGCCATCGTGTCCGGACTCGCCCCGGGCAGACTGGCGGAAACCTGGATGGTGGGATAATCAACACTCGGCAGATCGCTGACCGGCAAGTAGCGGTAGCTGATCATTCCGAACAGCAGGATGGCCGACATGACCAGGGTCGTCATGATCGGCCGGCGAATGAATAGTTCCGGGACGGTCACGCGCTTACCTGGGCTGCACGGTTGAAGTCAAAGCCGGTGGGGAGCCTTCAGGCGGCTTGAAGGTGACCTTGGCCCCTGGCGTGAGCCTCAACTGCCCGTCGGTGACAACCGTCTCGCTCGGACGCACCCCGCGCGTAAGAACGGTCCAGGTCTCATAGGTAATTCCCGTGGTGACCGGGCGCGGTTCGACGGTCGAATCGGGCCTGACCACAAACACAAATTCACCATTCTGGCCTGCTTGCACCGACTGCGACGGCACAACGGTGGCGTCGACCAGGTTGCTCAACGTCAAAGAAACCTGGACGAATTGGCCGGGCCACAAAAAGTTGTCCGTATTGGTGAAAGTTGCCTTGAGCAGGATCGTGCCGGTATTGGTATCCACCATGTTGTTGATAAATGTCAGCTCTCCGGTTGCCGGAAGCTCGGGTTGACTGGGAATGACAGCCTGGACGGGGAGCGTGGACTGGCCGGATTCGCGTCGGATCGCCGGCAGATTCTGTTCGGGGACGGAGAAGGTCACGTAAATCGGACGCACCTGCGTGATAGTGAATAGAACGTCGTCCGGGGCCTTGACGACATTTCCTTTTTTCACCGCGAGACTTCCGGTCCGGCCATCGATCGGCGCCCGAATGGATGTGTACCCGAGATTGATCTGGGCGTTGGTGATCGCTGCCTGGTCTGCCAGGACCGTGCCTTGCCAGGCATGATACGAGGCATCAGCAGTCTCGTAGTCCTGTTGGGACGCAATTTTGCTCGCAAAAAGATTGCTGGTGCGCTCGAACTCCAGGCGCGCGCTCACCAGTTGCGCTTCATCCCGGATCAGGGTGGATCGGCTCTGGTTCAACGCCGATTCGTATGGCCGCGAGTCAATGCTCAGGAGCAAGTCGCCGGCGTGGACCTCCTGGCCTTCCTGGAAGTGCACCTCCACGATGGGGCCAGTGATTTGGGAGCGCATCGACACGGTTGAATAGGCCTGGACTGAGCCGATGACGCGAATATCGACCGGAATATTCCGCGACTCGGCTTTGGCGACCACGACCGGGACGGTGGCCCCTTTGCCGGGTGCGCCCTTCGGGGTCGCGGGTTGGCGCGAACAGGAAGGGAGCAGGAGAATTGCAGCGACACCCGCGCTGACGATCAGAGCCGCAGATAGGGACCTCGCTGCTTGGGCGCGGTGTGGATTGCGGTGTTCGGGTTTGGAAAAAACCGGGTTCATTCTGAAGTGGTGGTCAGGTCCTCGGGAGCGGCGGCCCTTTTGCTCGCCGGCCCGTTGGAGAGTGGAGGTTGAAAGACCGATGCAAATTGCCGGAGGAACTTTTCGCGTTTTTGCTGGAACTCGGGGTCCGATACGGCCAGGCCGGTGATGAGCCGCGCGATTTGTGGAAACGCAAGGGGATAGACCGTAATCCCCATGATTGAAAGCAGCAATTGCCCGGGATCCAAATCCGCCGGGAGCAATCCCCTGGCCTGGCGCTGCTTGAGCCTGTCGATAGCCTGGACGACGCTTTCCTGCCGCAGTTTTTCCTCGATGACTTCCTGCTCGTCTCCCTGCAAGGCCTCCCATTCCAGCAAACGCAACCAATCCCGATCGAGGCAGCTCAGTCGAAACCAGTATGGCAGACTTTCCACCGGATCATCCGGCGCGGAGGCAAGCCATGCGGATCGTTCGGCAACTTTCCGGCGCATGACTTCCTGAAACAAACCCTTCTTGTCGCCGAAATAGTGATACAACATTCGCTTGTTGATGCGCGCCCGCCGCGCAATGGCATCCACGCGCGCGCCGGCGAATCCCTCCGCCGCAAATTCCTTCAACGCCGCCTCCAGGATCCGCTCCTGACTTTGGTGGGCGTTTCTAGGCTGGGTCTTTTTGAGCTGAGCCGCTTTCATCCCGCAGTGACTTGTGGACACTAGACCACTGGAAGTAACTGTCAAGTTACTTGCAAAAGAACCCGCCCGGGATTCGCCTGCCAAAGAAATAAGACCACTAATCGTTTAGCTAATTTGAACGATATTCAGAGATGCGGTCCAATCGGCGCGCCATCTCGCTGGTGTAGTGGCGCCCCAGAGTTTCCTTGTGAACTTCCATCCATTCCGTCAGCCGCGTGGCGCCCAGGGGCGGCGCATCCACGTCCAATCGGCCTTCCATCAGACCCTGAATTTCCTCACGAGTGATGATCACGTCGCCCACCAGCAGCCCCATTATCCGAGCAGCCCAGTATCCCAGCGAGGGAGGAACACCGACAATCAGCCGTTTCAAACCCAAACAGCGGGCCACCGCCTGTACCAGTCCGCGATACGTGAACGTCTCCGGCCCAATCGCGTTGATGATTTCGTCGCGGTTGCCGGCCGCTTTTTCCGCCGCCGCGGCCGCTAAATCGTCGACGTAAATCGGCTGGAGCTTGTATTGCCCGTTCCCAAAGACGCCGAACACTGGAAAGTGGCGCAGGGACCAAGCGATGTTGTTGACCAGGACGTCCTCTTTTCCGAACAGGACAGCGGGGCGCAGAATGCAATAGGAGACGCCCAGGGACGTCAGCTCCGATTCGAGCTCTGCTTTGCCCCGAAAATAGGAGAGTTCGGAATGAATATCGGGATTGGTGATGCTCACGTGGACGATCCTTTTGACGCCGGCATTTTTCGCGGCGTGGAAGAGGGTCTTGGAATTGGCGACTGCGGTTTGATGCGTGAACAGCCGATGATTGAAGCGAACCCAATAGGTGTTCACCAGCACATCGACGCCGCTGAGGGTTGCGGACAAAAGCGCTGGTTGCTCGAAGTGCATTGGGAATGGCTGCACGTGGTTTCCGAATGGATTGGTCCGGGCGGGCGAATTGGTCAGGGTGATCACCGTGTGGCCCGCATCGAGCAATCGGGAGGCGATGTAGCGTCCTGAGTATCCGAAAGCTCCGGTGACAGCGATGCGCATGGGAAGCAAAGTTTTACATATAAGTGGTCCTGTCAACGGGCAATAGCGGGCATCGCATGGGAGGCCAGTGGGTCCGTCAACCGTTGTAGCGCCGTAGGCGCGGCATCTTTGTAGTAACCAAAACGTCACGCCTATGACGTTCAAAGGGCAACGGCAGCAGCGGCAAAACGCGCCAGCACATGGAGTGCGCGCGCTTCAGCGCCGCTGTGGGTTGAGTGTCTCTGGTGTATGACGATGTTGCGAGCGGTCCCAATCCAGAGCGCCGGTAAACCGGACGCACTCCATGTGCTGGCGCGTGTGTGCCCGGCGCGTCGCGCTTCAAACGCGCTCCGCAGCGTCTTTACTCTTGTCGTCCAGCGGGGGTCTTTGCCGGACGAGCTCAAAATTGCAGAGGCGCACCTCGGGTTTGCCGAGGGAGCCGATCACCAGCTTTTGGCCGGCATCAAATGACAGCAGCAAATGGTCGGGTTTGGGATTCAAATCTTCAAACCCGCACTGGCCCATCCGTTTAAGTTTCAGTTCCAGCAACTCACGCAACAGCGAGAGGGGGATAAGTTTGTTGGCGTAGGCGCGTTTTGCGTTGACCGCGTAGTAGTATTGGCCATCCGACGCCGCCAGCAACTCGTCAGGCCCATTCCAGAATCCCCAGATCGTAAGGTAATCGTACTCCTTCCGGACCACCGGTTCGCCGTCGGGAGTGCGCAGGCCGGCGAGGGCCGCATACCGGCTCTCATCAGCGGGTGGACGGGCAGAGTCATGTTTATGTCCGGTCATGTAAATGGCGCGCGGGTACACGGTTTTCACGCCGTTGCGGGCCATCTCCAAAGCGAAAGCGAACTCTTCAAACGGGCTGTTGTAGCCGTATTCGAGCGCGGCTTTTTTGTCCGCCTGCGCCGTCAGCCACGGAGCCTCGCCCATCCGCGACACTTTCCACACCAGGTTGATGTTGTCCTTGGTCCGGGTAGAGAAGACCTGGTTGCGCGAGGACAGTTTCTTCTTGGGCGTGCGCCGCCAGCGTTCCGGAAGAAAGTAGTTGAACAAATCGGGATCTTTCCCGGCGACCCACAGCAAGCCCCCGGTGCTTTCGGCCCGGCCGAATACATAATCCACCCCCAGCAGGTTCACGGCCCTCAGGTGCGCCGGCATGGGCTTGGAGGCATCGGCCTCGAATCTGCGCGCCATGTGTTTGAGGTAAAGCTGCCGGTTGGCGCTTCGCACCGCCTGCTCGTGTTCGGGTGTCCGCTCCAGAAGCTCGTAATCGACCAGGGCATAGGCAAATTGCCCGTTTCGATCGCGCAGCAGGGAGCGATGCATTCCCGGCCGGAGAATGACGTGGTTGGGCTTCATGTCCACAACCCGGTAGCCTTTTTCCCGCAGCTCATGGGTGACGAGACTCGTCGTGCCGGCCAGGAACTCCGCGCGCGAGCGGCTTTCCAGCGCGAAATGATCGGCCGTTTCAACCGCATCCAAACCCTTGATCCATCCGAACAAAACGACGTATTGCCGGAGAATATCAATCTCGACGTCCGGGTGGCGTGTTATTTTGGCGCGGATTTTGTCTTCGGAGCGGCCGGTTTGCCAAAGCTGCAGGCGCTGGCCCGGCACGTAAATCGCCATCGGACGCTGCGTGCGGACGCGGATGCCGGAAGGGCCCGCCTCGCCTTTGCGCAGCTCCATCAAGAGCGAGAATTCCTCAAACGGGCTGTTGAATTCGGCATGGATGAATTTGTTGACGGTGAGTGTGTCGAAAGGCACCACCTCGCCGACGCGCGACCATTTAACCACCAGGTTCAGGACGGTGCCGTTGACCGCGCGCGTGGGGACTTTGTAAACCATGCTCGTCCCCTCGAGGCGTTCGCGCTTGGCTTCAAACCAGTCCGGCGCGTACCAGTTTTCAGGAAGAAGATTTCTCCAGAATGGCAAGCCGAACTTCGTCAGAAACAGTTCACTGCCATCGGCGGTTTTCAGCCGGTAATAATCCACCCCAAGCAGGGAAATATCCGTGGCGCCGGGAGGCAGATCCGCAGGTCGAATCACCCCGGTGCCGGCAGCCGCAGTGGATTCCGAACTTGTCGACATGGCTCATGGAAGGCCCGGGGAACTCCGGGACTTCCGCCATGTAGAATCGGGCGCGGAAGCCGAATCGGCTCACCGGATTTTGTCGAAAAATCCTCCTGGTTTGACCCAGCGAGCGCTCCGGCAAAAAAAAAGCGGGTTTGGGATAGACACACTGTCTAAACTCCCAAACCCGCTGCTGACCGTTGGAAACAAAGGTGCCGATTAGTTGGCCGGCGACAATTGCCCGCGAATTTCGCCGCCCGGGTTGGCCGTCGAATGAATGTTCACATAGGTCTGTCCGCTCATGAGCCAATAGATTTGCTGGGATGTGACCGTCGCCGTTCCAGTGATCGTCCCGGAGGTGGCCGCGGGGACGCCGCTGAAGGGAACAATGACGCCGGCATTCACGCCCGGCCAGGCGGGGCCATGAATATGGCCGAGGGTCGCGTTAGCCGATAGGTTCTGAAAAGTGACAGTCCAGCTCAGTTGGTTTCCAAGAAGGGTGATGAAGGCGGTTCCTGAGCCCGCTGAAGCGACGGACGGCGATTCCTGGGAGCCGCTAAGACTGGCGACGAGCTGGATCGGCCAGATTTGGCCACGGACTTCTCCGCCCCCATTGACTGTCGTATGAATATTGAGGTAAGTCTGTCCGATCAGGAGATAAGAGAGCTGCGTTGGGGTGAGCGTGACCGTGCCGGAAACGGTTCCGCTGGTTCCTGATGGCGTTGTGAGGCCGATCAGCACACCGGCCGGGACTCCTGGCCCTGCCGGCCCATGAATATGCATTGCAGTGGCTGGGCCGCTCAGGTTGGTGTAGGTGATATTGTAATAGAGCTGGCTTCCCAGCATTGTCAGGTATCCCGACGCAGACCCGGTGGTGACTACTGGCGGGGTTTCAGACGCTCCATCGAGCGTGACTGGGACATGCAGCGGAACGAGATGGCTGCGAATTTCACCTCCCGGGTTGGATGTCGTGTGAATGTTAATATACGCCAGGCCGGTCACGATATTGCTGAGCTGGTCGGTCGTTAAGGGGAGATTGCCGGTAAGGACTCCCGCCGTTCCCGCCGAGATGGGCAATGCGATCATCACGCCCGCTGTGTTGGTGGGTCCGGAAGGCGCGTGAAGATGCGCCGCGGTCGCACTGCTGGACAAACCTGAGTAGCTGACATGGTAGTAAAGGTTGGTCCCTTCCAACGAGAAAGAGCCAACGCAGGTGGCTGTGCTGGCGGTGACCGGAACTTCCGAGGGGCCATTCAACATTACACCGAAGGCCGTGACGATGTTGGTCGCGCCGACTTGAAACCGGTAGAAGGCGTTTGGCGCATCGGCGGGGACATTCGCCAGCTGATCCGATGTTGAGAGAATATTGACCCAGCTCGGGTCCAGCGTCAGGTCGAACTTGCGCTGAAGCAGGTTGTTTGGGGCTCCGTTGCTCCAGGACATGTTCACCAGGCTGTTCCCCAGACCCGCAATGCCGCTGAAAGCATGGTCCGTCTGGCCCGCAGCCGGAGCCAGGGGGAGCAGCAAAACCAACAAAACGCCCAGGATCGACCCCGCAGCGTTGGTTCCCTGCGCCTTCAAAAGCGCGCGAATTGAAGAGCTTTTCCGCCGAATCTGTTCAAAGTTCAACATCATTTTCATTCTCTCTCCTCTGGTCATTTTTTGGGTTTAGCAACACAACTAACGTCCAGTGTGAGGTGCAACAACATAAAAGGTTCCACTAAAAAATCTTTTTGTTTCATCTAATGCCCCCCCGCTTGCTCCCGCGGCAATATCTGCCCCTTTGCGACGGGTTCTGGCCCGGAAACCGGCCCGATGTTACACTCCAAGGCATGAAGCCCCGATCGTTGATTGCGATGCTGTGTGCCTTCACCCTGGCCGATCTCCTGAGCAAACCCGCCGACCGGCCCAGGACATTTCATCGCGGCTCCCATGTGTACGACACCACGGCGTTTCACATGGTAAGAATCGGGTGGGAATGCTCTGCGTCCGATGGCAAACTGAGAACGTGGATGCCTATACACGTATCGCCGACGTCATCCGTTACCTGGATGAATGTCATTCCGATCAGCCCGACCTCTCGGCTTTGGCCAGGCGCGCACAGTTAAGTCCAAGCCATTTCCATCGACTTTTCACCTCCTGGGCGGGGGTGACACCCAAAGACTTTCTCCAATGCCTGACCGTCTCCGGCGCGAAACAACTGCTTCGGGAAGGCAAGAGTGTTTTGGATACCGCTCTGGATTCGGGCCTTTCTGGTCCGGGCCGCTTGCACGATTTGTGTCTCAGCCTCGAAGCCGCCTCGCCGGGTGAACTGAAATCCGGCGGCGCGGGTTGGAAGCTCTCGGCAGGTTTTGCGAACACCCCGTTTGGAAGATGCCTGGTCGCACAAAGTCCCCGGGGCGTTTGCCATCTGGCCTTCGTGGATTCGAGCACGGCCGAAGCATGGGCTGAACTTCAGGCCCAATGGCCACGCGCCGACATCGAGCGCGACGACGGCGAGGCATCTCAACTTGCCCGCCGGATTTTTACGCGATCTGTTTCCGTTCGGCGACCCCGCCGCTACGCTCTGCGGGCCTGCGTGAAAGGAACCGCTTTCCAGGTCCGGGTCTGGCGGGCGCTGTTGCAGGTTCCACCTGGAAAATTGGTCAGTTACGGACAACTCGCCGAGGCTGCGGGCGTTCCTGCCGCCGCCCGGGCTGTGGGAAATGCCGTGGGGTCAAATCCAATCGCTTACCTGATTCCCTGTCACCGGGTCATTCGGGAAACCGGCGTTGTCGGCCACTACCGGTGGGGCTCCAGTCGCAAACGAGCCCTGCTCTCCTGGGAAATGGCACGGGCAGGCAAAAACTTAATTTAGATGGCATTCCAGTTTAAGTTCGCTTATTATTCCTCCGATGGGAGCAACGATGCCATACCGGTTGTTCAATCTGGATGAAGTTGCAAAGTACCTGCACCTGACGCCTGAAGATGTCACGAAGCGGGTGAAGGATGGCGTCATTCCGTTCGAGAAGAGGGGCGAACGCTTTGTGTTCCGCAAAAGCGACATCGATTTGTGGGCGTCGCGGCGCATCCTGGCGCTTCCGGAACCCCGGCTGGCCGATTACCACCAAAAGTTCAGACAGAGCCATCCTGAGATATCGGCCGACGAAGCGATTCTGTCGGAATTGCTCACTCGCGGAGCCATTGACTCGGCCATGACCGCCAAAACCAAGGCATCCCTCCTGCGCGACATTGTTGATTTAGCCGACAAGACCAAACAGGTTTGCAGTCCCAGGGAACTCGTCGAGAGTCTGGTACAAAGGGAAAGTTTGGGCTCGACTGCGGTTCCCGGTGGACTGGCGCTGCTCCATCCGCGAGTTCATGAACCTTATATGTTCACTGCGTCGTTCCTGGTGGTCGGACGATCGATGCAGGAAATTCATTTCGGAGCGCCCGACGGTCATCCCACGACGTTGTTTGTGCTCCTCTGCTGTCAGGATGATCGCTCCCACCTGCATACCCTGGCTCGATTGTGCCTGATGGCCCTGACGACGGAAATGCTTGCGCAACTTCGCCAGGCGCCTGATGCCAAGTCCATGCTCGATTGCCTCCTCGCTGCCGAACAGGCCGTGCTCTCGCGAGCCAAAAGCAAGCGCAGGGATTAGTTCAGTTGGATTCGCGCGGCTGCACCCCGCCGGATCGCGGCCATTCCCGTTTCGGCGGCTCGGGCAAGCCCTGCGCCCGAAGCGCCGTCCGAAAATGCATCTTGGCCACCTTCGGCAAATTCTCAATCCCATGTTTGGAAATAAATTCCTTCGCCGCCGCATCCACCGCCGCCGAAGCGCCCCGAGGCAGTTTCATCCCGAATTGATGCTCCAAGGCGGCCAGCCGCGTGATGAATTCATACCTGGCCAGGATCGAAGCCGCCGCGACAGCCAGGTCCTCTTCAGCCCGATGCTTCTGCACCAGCTCGATGTCGCGTCCGAGAGTCATGATGGCCCGGGCCACCGTGTCCTTGCTCGCCGCAAACTGGTCGCTGATCGCCCTTACCGGCGGGGGATTCATCCGATGCCGCTGGAGCATCAGGTTTTCAATCACGCGCGCGTGGCCCCATGCCAGCAGCGCATTGACACTCCTCATCTTCAAATAAAGACGATTGTACGCTTCGTTGCCAATCGGCACTGTTGCCGTGACGCACCCGGCGGTGTTCCGGATCAATTCGGAAAGTTCCTTGATCTTTGCGTCGCTTGAGATCGATTTCGAATCGCGCACTCCGGCGTCCTGCCACGCCTTCACCACCTTCTCGTTGATGTAAACACCCGCGACGCATAACGGGCCAAAAAAATCGCCTTTGCCGCTTTCGTCCACACCCAGCCTGGGCGCGAGCAGTTCGGGGTTCAGGACCGTTTCGTAACCCAGCCGCGCCTGCTTCAAAATCTCCGGTTCCAGGATAAATTCGATAAACTCCCGCGTGTCTTTTCCCTGCACCAGAAGCTTGCCGCTTTCGTAAAAGACGATGTTGGTTTTTTCCTTCTCGGCTGAAAAACGCGCGTGAGGCACTTCCTTGAATTTATAGTTTCTGGCCTGCAACAGCTCCTTTAAGGCGGCCGCCTGCTCATCGGTCAATTTGCACGTATGGGAGGTCAGCGGCTTCACCTGAAAAAATTAGCCGCAATCCTCTCCAAAGAACACAAAAAGTTTGCACGCCACGCACCCCCCGCCTATGTGCTGGCGCGTCTGTCCAACGCCGCGACGCAAGGCGAACGCGATAGCGTGTGGAGTGCGCCGTCTTCAGCGGCGCTGTGGGTAGATCAGTGCGTCGATCGTGGATTATGCGAGGTGGCAGGGAACGCATCCGAGAGCGGCGCTAAAGCGCACGCACTCCACGCGCTGGCGAGATGAGGATTGCTCCGGAACATAACCGGCGGATTTTCACTGCGATTGCGGCTGTCCTGCGCTCTGATATTGTTCCATCCCGTGCCCCGTCAAAAATCCGATCTCGTCCGCCAGTTGCTGATCTGGTACCGGCACCACGCCCGCGACCTGCCCTGGCGCCGGACGCAGGATCCGTACGCGATTTGGATCTCCGAAGTGATGCTCCAGCAAACGCAGGTCAAAACTGTGCTGCCATATTGGGCCCGCTGGATGTCCGCGCTGCCCACCATTGAGGCCCTGGCCAATGCGCCGGCCGAACGCATTCACAAGCTTTGGGAAGGCCTGGGCTATTACACGCGTGTTCGCAACCTGCAAAAAGCGGCCCGGCATATCATGGACCATCATGGCGGCGTTTTTCCCCGCAACATGGACCAGGTCCTGGCACTCCCAGGCATCGGACGTTACACGGCTGGGGCCATCTGCAGCATTGCCTTCGATCAACCCGCGCCGATTCTCGACGGCAATGTCGTTCGCGTTTTGACCCGTCATTTCGGCGTTACGGGGAATCCCAAAGACAAAAAAACCAACCGTCGCTTGTGGAAATTGGCGGGAGAATTGGCGGGTTGGGCTTCGCGCATGCCGGGCGGCAGCCGCACTGCCCAGTTGAACCAGGCTCTCATGGAACTTGGCGCCCTCGTGTGCACGCCTCAACATCCTCAATGCGGCCTCTGCCCGGCAGCGGGCGGCTGTTTCGCCCATCGTCACCATCAGGTTTCCAAATTGCCGAACCTGGAGAAGCGCCCGCGGGCAATTCCCCGGCGATTCGCAGCCTTCATCGTCGAGCACAACGGAAAATTCCTGGTCCGCCAAAGACCTGCCGGCGTCGTCAATGCCCACCTCTGGGAATTTCCAAACATCGAACTGGCCATCCCCGGTGCCGCTCTGCAAAAAGCCGCGCGCGATGTCCTTGGTTTCCGGCTCGGGCCGCTCGCCAGGTTATGCCAAATCCGCCATTCCATCACCCGATACCGAATCTGCCTGGATGCATTCACGGTAGGCAGCAACCACGTCATACCCGCAAATGTCGCAGGCGAGTGGCTCGTTCCTGCGGCATTGGCGAAACTCCCGTTTCCGAGCGCCCACCGCAAAATTTTGGAAATTCTGCGCGAAGCAGGCCCGCCAGCCACGAAACACACGAAGCACACGAAACAAACAAAGAGGTAGAGGCTCGAGCATTTGGGTTTTTACTTCCTGTATTTCTGTATGGTATTGATTTTCGTGTGTTTCGTGGTTGAGGTGACTTTCGTGGTGGATTGACTTTTCAACCGAATTGAACGATGGCAGATAAGCAGTCGGGGTGGGGCGGACGATTGATGCAAGCCCGCCTGCGCAGTGGGTAGGGCCGCGCTGCGCGCGGCCAGAGAAACACCAATTATGCAACTAAAGGGTAAAGTGGCGCTCGTCACGGGCTCCGCCAGCGGTATTGGAAAAGCCATCGCCACGCGCTTTGCGGCCGAAGGCGCTCACGTCGTCCTCAACTACCATCCGGGCGGCAAACACAGCGGCGAAGAGGTGCTCCCGGAAATCAAACGCTTCGATCCCGATGCGCTCGCCATTGGCGCCAACGTGGATAATCGCCAGGAGGTCGAATCGATGGTTCAACAAATCGTGAGTCGCTTCGGGCGCCTGGACATTGCCGTCAGCAATGCCGGCATTGAAATCAAAAAACCGTTTTTGGATATCACGGATGAGGAGTGGGCCAGGGTGATTTCCGTGAATCTCTACGGCTCGTTTGTCGTCAGCCAGCTCGCGGCCCGCCAGATGGTGAAGCAAGGCGGGGGCGGAAAACTGATTTTTATTTCATCGGTGCACGAGGATATTCCGTTTGCAGGCTTCACTCCTTATTGCGTCTCCAAAGGGGGCATTCGGATGCTGATGCGCAACCTCGCGCTCGAACTGGCTCCGCACAAAATCAATGTCAACAACGTGGCGCCCGGGGCCATTGCCACGCCGATCAACGAAAAAGTTCTCAAAGACCCTGAGAAGTTGAAGAAAGCCGCCTCCGAAGTGCCGCTGGGTCGCATCGGAAAGCCCGAGGAAGTGGCGGCGGTCGCTCTATTCCTGGCCGGCAATGAATCGGATTACGTCACCGGCAGCACCTATTACGTTGACGGGGGAATGGTTCAACAGGTCACCAGGTATTGAGTTCGGAGGAGTGGGGACGGCTCGTCCCCATTACTTTTTTGAAGAGTAAACATCCAACGCCCAAATTGGATGCTTCCTCCCTTGACCCTTGAACCGTTCGACCATTGATCAAAGAAGACCCTCACCCCGACCCTCTCCCATCGGATGGGAGAGGGTGCCCGATTTGTCTGCCGCGGCCGAAGCGCAACTCGCAGCAAAAACTTCGTGCAATTTCACGTCCGCTCCATCAACAATTCTCCGCATGAATCAGGAGATTCCGCGCCGCTCCGCCCTGCGCAAATTGGCGGGCGGTACTGCCGCGCTTGCCGCGTCGGCTGCTTTTCCGGAAACCGCGCGGGCATGGATGACGAACAGGGCCTTGAGAATTGTGTTGTCGGGCTAAAAAAATTTCTTCCCGCCGCCGAAAAACAGCGGGTGACGATTTGCATGGAATTGCTCAACAGCAAGCGCAACCATAAGGATTACATGGGCGATCATACGGCCTGGGGCGTTGAACTTGTCCGTCGGGTTGGATCCGAACGCTTCAAGCTCCTGTTCGACATTTTCCACATGCAGATTATGGAAGGCGACCTGGTCGATACCATTGGCGAGAACCATGAATACATTGCCCATTACCATACCGGCGGCGTTCCCGGGCGAGGGGAAATCGATGAAACCCAGGAGATCCAGTACCCTGCCGTCATGAGAGCCATTGTCCAAACCGGGTTCAGAGGATTCGTGGCGCAGGAATTTGTTCCCAAACGCCCCGATGCCCTGGACTCCCTGAAACAGGGTGTGCGGATCTGCGATGTTTGATTGTCAACCGATGAAAACTCCCGACCGGCCACTCGATCTCAAAAACGTCAAAGTATTCCCGCTCGCCAAACGGGAAAGCCTGAGTTCCATCGAAACAATTGTCGCCAGCCCTTCGAAGCCTCCTCCGCAATGCCTGCAGACCAGTCTTCAGCTCATCGGTGATTGCGCGCTCCGGGTCGCTGAGGCGCGGAAACGCGACGCGAGCGTCATCCTGATGTATGGCGCGCACCTGGTAAAAAACGGCGCTCAGGCCATCGCCAACGCGCTGATCGAACAGGGCTGGATCACACACCTGGCCACCAATGGCGCCGGGACAATCCACGACTGGGAACTGGCGTTTCTTGGCAGGACCGAGGAAAGCGTTCGAAAAAATGTCGCAACAGGGACCTTTGGGACGTGGGACGAAACCGGGCGAAATATTCACCTCGCATTGCTCGCCGGAGCTCTGCGAGAGGAGGGATACGGACGAAGCCTCGGCCGGTTCATTGAAGAGGATGGGGTCACGCTGCCATCGGCCGGCGAACTGGAAAAATCGTTGCGGGATGCGCCCGCGCATCCGATGGCGCCCGCCCGGGCTGATTTATTGCAGGCGATCCTCGTTCATCATCTGCCCTCCGGCCGGGTGACTGTGAAGCATCCATGGAAACAATTCTCGATCCTGGCCGGGGCCTTTCGGCGTGGCGTCCCGTTTACAGTCCATCCGGGTATTGGCTACGATATTATTGCCACGCATCCCATGTTCAACGGGGCCGCGATTGGGCGCGCGGCGGCGATGGATTTTGCGCTGTTTGGCGCGTCGGTGGAAAAGCTGGATCACGGCGTCGTGCTGTCGGTGGGTTCGGCGATCATGGCGCCGCAGGTCTTCGAGAAGAGCCTCAGTTGCATCAACAACCTGCGCCTTCAGTCAGGCCGCGCCATCGTGCGCGACCATTCGTTCTTTGTCGTGGATATCCAGGATAGCGGCCATTGGGACTGGTCCAAAGGCGAGCCGCCCAAGGACAATCCCGCCTATTACCTGCGGTTCTGCAAAAGTTTTTCGCGCATGGGCGGCGCGATGAAATACGTGCAATGCGATAACGTCGCCTTTCTCCATCACTTGCTCTCGCTGCTTGAACAACGGAAGCACTGAGCTGCAAGAGAATGCAAGAACCGCCGCATCCTCCTTCCCTCAACCCTCAACCTTCTCCAACAGCCTCACCTCGCGCTGCGGGAATGGAATGTCAATTTGCTGTTTTCGGAATGCAGTGACCACGCCCTGGTAAATCTCAGCGCTCGCAGGATTGAAGTCCGCCACCGCCGTCCAGGGCTTTATCGCAATGTTGATCGATGAATCGGCCAGCGCCACCACTCCGACGATGGGGGCGGGATCTTTAAGAACGCGCGGATTGGCCTGCAGGATCCCGCGCACGGCTTGCAGCGCCTGCTCAATGTCCGTGGCATACCCCACGCCCACCGTCAGGTCCAGTTGCCGGATCATGCCGTAATTGTGCAGAATCTCGCCCACGATTTTGCGATTGGGAATCACCACCTTCGATCGATCGGTGTGAAGCAGTGTTGTGGTGAAAAGCTCGATGTTCGTGACCTGGCCCTGCACGGTCAGGATTTCTATGTACTGCCCGACCTTGAAAGGCTTTGTGAAAATGATCGTCAGCCCCGCCATGAGATTGCCGAGCACGCCTTGCATCGCCAGGCCGATGCCCACGCCCGCCACGCTGATTCCGGCGATCACCGGCGCGATCGGGACGCCCGCCTTCTCAAGCGCCAGGACCAGCGCCATGCCGAAGGCCAGCATTCGCGTCACGCGCACGGCCAGCATCCGGATCGGCGGCTCAATTTTCTTGTTCTCCAGCCAATCCTCCAGCACCCGCCCAATCCACCACGCAACCGCCACCCCCGCTGCCAGGATGATCAGCGCTCCCAGGATTTGAAATCCGTACTCGGTTAGAAACGCGATGACTTTGACGCGGATTGCATCGACGGTCCGAATGGTGTTGGTAGCTGCCGTTTCCATAGTTCCCCAAATGCTGTCTCTTGCCTGCCATTCGTCAATCCAAATGAAGGAGTGGGGACGGCCTCGTCCCCATTGAGGTTGTGGAGACCCAAGGGATCTCGGGGACGAGGCCGTTCCCGCCCCGGCTCTCATCTCCCGATACTGTTCTTGACCGCCTCGCGAAATCCTGAAAGAAATGCCTAGCCCCGGAAAGGGCGATGAGATGATCGTAAGCATGTGGATGACGCGGGACCTGGTGACAGTGGAACCGCACACGTCAATTTCCGAAGCTGCGGCCCTGATGGCCTTGCGGCGCATTCGCCGGCTTCCTGTGGTCGAGCATCGGGACGGCTTGCGTTTGGCGGGGATCATTTCGGCCAAAGACATCCTTCACGCGTTCCCATCCAACGTGAATCCCTTCGCCGTGGTGGGCCCGGACGCCCGCCTGGCGCCGCTGACGGCAGCGGATATCATGACGCGCCGTTTGCAGACAGCCGCGCCCGAGATGCCCATCGAAGAGGCTGCCCGCCTGATGGCGGAGCTGAAAATCGGATCGTTGCCCGTTGTTCGGGAAGGAAGACTTGTGGGCTTGATCACTGAATCCGACATATTTCGCGCATTCGTGAGCTTCTTTTCCTCCGCCGGCCATGGCGCGCGGATCACGTTTGATTTGTCCTCCGGCGAGGACGTCTTCCGTTTCATCAGCGATGCAGCCACTCCCCGCAAGCTCCATGTCAGCAGCGTGATTTCCTCCGTGCAGGATGAAGCCCCAGTCTGCGTCGTTCGCATCACGGGCGATGCCATAGAGGAATTCCTGGCCGATCTATGGGATTCCGGCCACCGCGTGCTCAACGTGGTCCGGTTTCCTCCCGGCACCCCGAAAGGTTGAATGACAGTAGCCGGTGGTTGTGGCAGGGGTGGGGACGGCTCGTCCCCACGAGATTTCATATTACGCTTGCGCGGTGTTTGCTACTTTCCTGCAACCTTCCGGGTTGTGTCATTCAGAATTTCGTGGGGACGAGCCGTCCCCACTCG
>Ga0075520_1000539_pt1 | contig 16836 bp, 7 predicted proteins | sample NGEPerB_FD_75100 | JGI IMG/M metagenome (GOLD analysis project Ga0075520, IMG submission 75100) | Arctic peat soil microbial communities from the Barrow Environmental Observatory site, Barrow, Alaska, USA - NGEE PermafrostAB12-B | ecosystem: Environmental > Terrestrial > Soil > Wetlands > Peat ... | reverse complement strand
TGGCTATCGTGCAATTCGTGGTCGACCTGCATCCCTCTGACCCCAGGACTGTCGGCGGGTACCGCATCGCAGGTCGCATCGGTGAGGGCGGCATGGGCGTCGTCTTCCTGGCCCACGCCCCGGATGGTCGCGAGGTCGCCCTCAAGCTCGTCCGTCCGGATCTGGCCGGCGACCCGGACTTCCGGGTCCGATTCGCACGGGAAGTCGAGGCGGGGCGGCGTGTGGGAGGGGTATCCACCGTTCGCTACCTCGATGGCGATCTCACGGCACCACAGCCCTACCTGGTGACCGAATACGTGTCGGGCGGCAATCTGTCGGATTTCGTGCACGGCCACGGACCGTTGGCATGGGAGTGGCTCATCGAATTGGCCATCGGTCTCGCCCAGGCACTCGTCGCCATGGACTCGGTGGGCGTCATCCACCGCGATCTCAAGCCGACGAACGTCCTGCTGGCCAGCACCGGCCCGAAGGTCGCCGACTTCGGTATCTCGCAGGCGCTCGACGGAACGGGATTGACGCAGACCGGCCTGGTGATGGGCTCACCGGCATGGATGGCGCCCGAACAGGCGGTCGGTGCCGCTGCGACATCTTCGTCGGACGTCTTCTCCTGGGGTGCGACCGTGGCATTCGCCGGCACCGGGCGCCCACCGTTCGGCGATGGGCGCCCGGACAGCGTCCTCTACCGGGTGGTCCATGAGGAGCCGGATCTGGCGGGCCTCGATCCCAGGATCGTTCCTCTGGTCCAACGTGCCATGCACAAGGATCCGACTGCCCGCCCCCATCCCGACCAATTGCTGCTGGAACTGATCCGGGCATCGACGGCGGGTGCGGCCGGCGGCTTCCCCGGTGATCAGCCGACCGCCGTGCTCAATGGGCACGGATCCGCCTCCGCCACGGCGGTCGGAGCGATGCCACGTGCCGACGCCGACCCGGGACCCCCGAGCAAGAAGCGGCGTCGAAGGGCCATCTGGGTGGCGGCCGCCGTGGCGCTGGTTGTCGCAGGCGGTGCTGCCGGGGCGGTCGTCGCATACAGGAACTCGACCGGTCACCCTTCATCCACGGGTGCGCCGCACGGAACCGGAGGCAAGAGTTCCACGGCGACGACCAATGCGGGGGGCGGTTCCTCGACGGCAACGTCCGTACCCCCTGCTGCGGCGAACGTCGCCGTCGATCTACCCCTGCACGTCTGCCCGACGACATTCGGAGTGGAGCCGGACTCCATCCCCACCCTTCCGTCGACAGCGTCCGAGTCGGTGCCTCGCATACTCGCCTCCCAACTCGCCGTCTACACCGACCAGATGGGGTCGATGGACCTGCTGGCACCGAAGGGGTGGTCCTGCAGCGCGGAGCAGGCCGTCGACGGCAGCGGCGATGTGAGTGTGTTCCCCCAGGGGCAGGCGGACCCGGAGTCCTCGTCGTCGAGCGCCGACGAAGCGGTGGTCGGCAGTCAGACCGGAGCATGCGTCGGATGTGCAGTCAGCCAGGCGAGCCCATTGTTTCCGGACGCTGCCTCGGCCTGCGCTGACCAGTTCGGCGACAGCCAGAACTCGTGCCCCTCGGCGCCTGCCGGCGAGTCGGACTTCCCCATCGCCTCCGGGGTCGTCGGGTTCCTCGACCCGGCCGGCGTGCAGGGGAGCGGGATGCCCTCGGGCGGGCCAGATCCGGCGAACGGCGTGATGACCTACCCCTCCCAATCGTCGGGTGGGAGCGCCAGCTACCTGGACACCTGCACCCTTCCCCAGTCCATGCATGCCGTCTGCACGACAGCGCTCGACAGCTTCGTCACCGCCTACGGGAGCCAGTAGGGGATTCGACCGCCCCCGTCCATGTGCCACCTCGGCCGTGCCACTGGCAACTCCTCCGACGGTTCGGCCCACGAGCTCCGGGACCATGGTGCGCGGCCGCCGTACCCGGTGCGGTGTGGTGATGTCGGAGTGGACGAGCGGATGGCGACCCTCCACCATGGGTGAGGCGCGTGCGAATCTGGATGCACACGAGCGGGACAGTGATCCCGACATCGTGGTCGCCTGCGAGGCGTTGTTCGATGCCAGACATCACCTCCCGGATGCGGCAAAGCCGTCTGAGGAGCAGCTCGAGGAGCGCGGCGCCGACCGGGTTGGTTGCCTGCGGCCCGCGTGGTCGGCGTGGCGACCCCGCATCGTTCCCCTGCTCGATGATGATCCCAGGCGGTGTTCAGGCTGCAACTCCGTCGAGCAGGCCGCTGATCAGGTCGACGAGGAGCGCCCGCTCACGGGACGAGTCGATCGGCCTCGAGGTGACCATCTGCGCCATCACCAACCCGCGGAGGGTCGCCCACAGCAGTTCCCCTACGACCGGGCCCTGACGTCCGGCGCCGAGGTCGTCCCCGATGAGGATGCCGCTCAATTCCCGCATGCCCCGCGCCATGCCCTCCAGCTCGCCGAGCGGTGCGCTCGTCCGACCGGATCGGGCGGAGATGAGGATCTCGAAACTGGCCCGCGATGCCGGGCTCGAGAACGCTGACCAGGCGGCGTCGACCACGGCCTCGACGCGTTGGCGCGACGTCCCTTCGGGCACCGGGACGGACTGGATGGCGCGCCGGAAGCCCCGGAAGCCGTGGGCGATGACAGCCGACAGCAGCCCGCTGCGGTCGCCGAAGTGGTACTGGATCACGCCCCAGGTCACCCCGGCCCGCTCGGCGATGTGATTGGCGCTGGCGGTCGCGAACCCTTCCTCGTTGATGCAACGGACGGTTTCCTCGATGATGGCGTCCCTGGTCCGATCCCCGCGCTCCTGGGCCCGGCCGACCTTGCGGGTCGGCCGGGACGGGGCGAGGCCCGACCGTCGGTCCGGCGTCATCTCATCAGGCCGCCGACCTGGGACACGGGGAGGTCGCGCAGCGACACGAGCCCGGGCGGGGCCGCGCAGACCGCCGTGATGGCGTTGACGGCCTTCGCCGCGGTGGCGATCACACCGGCGACGTTGTGGTCGACGCCGTCCAGACCGAGATGGGTGTTGATCTCGACGCCTGGGCGTCCCGTGACCACGACCCGGTGAACGCCCGGCCGGCCCTCGGGTGGGACCGGCCAGTCGGGCGCAGCTGCCGATGTCAGACGGTTGACGTGCTCCATCACGATCCTCGGTTCGCCGTCGACGATGCCCTCGACGGCGAACCGGACGGCTGCCACCTCGCCAGGTTCGACGTGCATCATCGTGCAGTCGATGGGCTCCGTGGCCACCCACGGCTGATATCGCTCACGGAGCTCGTCGAGCTCGACCCCGAGTTCGTCGGCCAGGAGTCGGACCGGTCCACCCCAGATCGAGGCCAGCACACCGGGCAGGAAGAGCATCGGGACGGTATCGGGAGTGGTGCCGAAGCCGAAGCTGACGCCGGTGAACTCGGCGTCGTCGTAGGAGCCGTAGTCGCAGATCTCCTGGACGAGGACCGAGTCCGCCGACGCGGTGAGGCTCAGTGCGGTCAACGGGAGGAGGTCCCCCGAGAATCCCGGATCCACGCCGTTCACGTACATGGTCGTGCCACCTGTGCTGCACGCCGCGTCCAGGGGTTCGGTGAGCCAGGCATCGGCGTGGGGCGGGTAGACCAGCCACACCAGCGAGGTGGCCACGACATTGGTGCCGGCAGCGAGGAATGCCGTCAACTCCTGGATCGCCTCGTGCGGCCGTGTCTCGGCCTGGCTCGTGTAGACCACGCAGTCGGCCTCGAGCGCCACCAAGGTGTCGAGATCGTCCGTTGCCAGCACACCGGTCGGCTCGTCGAGACCGCAGAGGTCGGCGGCATCGCGCCCGATCTTGCCTGGATCGGAGGCGTGGACCCCGACGAGCTCGAGGTCGGGCCGCTCGATGAGCTGGCGGAGGGCATGGCGCCCGACGTTCCCCGTCGAGAACTGGATCACCCGCAACGTCATCACGACCCCCTTGTCGTCGGGTGGACGTCCCACCCCTTGCGCGAAATCATAGAACGATTTATGTTTTGCGTGTCGATCGATCAGGAGGTGCGCCAGTGGGAGTGCTCGATGGCAAGGTGGCAGTCGTCACCGGCACCAGCCGGGGGGTGGGTGTGGGCATCGCCCACGAACTGCTCCGGGCCGGAGCGACCGTGATCGGCTGCTCACGCGGCCCACTGCCGACGCTCCCCGGCGCCGAGGAGATTCCTGGCGGTGCCGACCGCTCGGCCCAGTGGGTCTGCGACCAGGGTGACTACCGGGCCATCGACGAGTTCGTGGACCGGGTGATCGACACGTACGGCCGCATCGACATCCTGGTGAACAACGCCGGCGGGACCGTCCCCGCACCGCACGCCGAGGACATCCCGGAGCTGGTCCAGAAGATCCAAGGTGCACCGCGGGGCGCCGACGACTTCGAGCGGACCGTCCTGTTCCACTCCTTCGCCATCCAGATGAACCTGATCAGCCCCCTCTGGTTCGCAATCCGGGTGTTCCGCCAGATGCGCGAGCAGGAGGGTACCGGCTCGATCATCAACATCTCGAGTGGTGCCGGGCACCCGGCCGGCGCACCGACCCTCGTGTCCTACGGGGCGGCCAAGGCCGGCCTCAATCACATGACCCGGTCGCTGGCCGAGGAGTGGGGCCCGAAGGCCCGGGTCAACTGCCTGGCACTCGGGCCTACGATGACCGACAACTTCCGGTCCTTCGTGCTCCCCGGCGACGATCCTGACGGGTCGGACTACTTCGCCAACGTGCCGCTGGGTCGTGCCGGTGAGCCCTCCGAAGTGGGGCGGACGTGCGTGTTCCTGTGCTCCGGCGAGGCGGACTACATCAGCGGCACCACCATCGAGATCGATGGCGGCATGCTCCCCGGCGTGCTGTACGAGTCGGGACTGAAGACGATCACGGATCTGCTGTGACCGGAGCGCGGGGACGGGTTCGACGCCACCGGTCGATTGACCTCAGCTGGTCAAGCTGAGCGAATGCGGGGTCCGAATGTGACGTGCGGCGTCTGCGCGTCGTCGGCCTCGGCGGCGATCCCACCCGCTCGACCGGACGGCATCGGTACAGGGCGAGGCATCGTGACGACCGCTGCCGTTGGCGAACAGATCGCTTCGCCCAGTACCTCGTGGGGCCTTGACACCTCTGCGAGCCTCAATACACTGACTGGCGTGTTGTCCGTACCTGGAAGCCAGAGATGCCAAGAGGAGCACTCCTCCTCGTTGGCTGGCGCGCGCCCAGGCGATCTGAATACGACACCGCGCCTCGCCGTCCCCCGAATCTGACCTTTCCCCGCAGCGGAACCTCCGGGGGAGGGTCGACCGCACAGCGGCCATTTCGGAAGCCGACGGTTCCACCACTGCGGCCCGATCCCAGGGCCTGCGCGCCAGTTCCCGGTCCAACGTTCCGGTCGATTCGTTCCCGTTCCGCTCGATACGGAAGGGCAGATCGCGGACGGGAGGACTGGGATCTCCTCCAATCCATATCCGCTCGATCGTCGGCTCGCGGGAGCCGACGCAGCAGAAAGCAGAAGATCCATGCCGGAGATGATCGGCAACGTCCTGTCGTGGGGCAGCGACGTCGAGAAGAACACCATCGAGCAGGCGGCGAAGGCGAGCCGGCTGCCCTTCGTGACCGGCCACCTGGCCCTGATGCCGGATGCCCACGTGGGCATGGGCGCAACCATCGGCTCGGTGATCCCCACGACGGGTGCCATCATCCCGGCAGCGGTCGGCGTGGACATCGGTTGCGGGATGATCGCGTCCGAGACCGACCTGGATGCGGGCGATCTCCCGGATGACATGAGCGCATTCCTCGACCTCATCGCACGGGCGGTACCTGCCGGCGTCGGGAAGGGGCATGCGTTCGCGACCCGGGAGAAGCACGATGCCTGGGCGACGTCGGTGCCCGACTACACGGGTGCATCGACGCTGACCGGCAAGCAGATCGCCAAGGTGACCGATCAGTTCGGCACCCTGGGGTCGGGATCGCGTCTGGGTGGTCCTGCACTCCGGAAGCCGGGGGATCGGGAACCAGCTGGCCACCCGGCACATCGAAGGAGCCAAGGGCTTGATGAGGAAGCTGTTCATCACGCTCGAGGACCCCGACCTCGCCTATCTCGTCGAAGACACGCCGGAGTTCATCGCGTACATCGCGGACATGCTCTGGGCCCAGGACTACGCGAAGGCCAATCGCGAGGCGATGATGGAAGCTGTCCTCGCGCAGCTCTGGAACTTCGTGGGCGCCCACGAGTCGGGAGCCCAGGAGGTCGGTCACGAAGTGGCCCGGATCAACTGCCACCACAACTACACCGAGCGCGAGCGTCATCTCGGGAAGGACGTGTGGCTGACCCGGAAGGGTGCCATCCGTGCGCGAGCAGGCGACCTGGGCGTCATCCCGGGCTCCATGGGTACCTCGAGCTACATCGTCAGGGGTCTGGGTAACTCAGCCAGCTACCACTCGTGCTCCCACGGCGCCGGCCGCCACCTCAGCCGGTCACGGGCCCGAAAGGAGATCCCGATGGGGGAGTTCATGACGTCGATGGAAGGCCGCGACTGGCAGTGGGACAAGGCCGACCAGCTGATCGACGAGGCTCCGCAGGCCTACAAGGACATCGACCAGGTGATGGCCGACCAGTCGGACCTAGTCGCCGTGGAGCACTCGCTGCATCAGATCCTCAACTACAAGGGCACCAACTGACGGGACGGTCGGGCGCCCGGCCGTGCGGAGGGTAGTGGGGTCGCGATTGGCGAAGAGTCGGCCGTTGCGGCCCCGCCGACCTGTGCCGAAGGTCGCCTCAGCTCTATAAAGCTGAGACCTTCGAGTCAGCGGGAAGGGAGACCGACTGATGACTCGGCACACGTGCCAACGAAGTCGGGCCTCAGCGGCCGTACACCTCACGACGATGAGCCATTCGCAAGACCAGAATCAGAAGCTGGCCGTCGTGGATCTCGTAGTTGACTCGGTAGTCACCTGTGCGCACTCTCCATGCACTTGCGCCACCACTTCGTGGCGGTCTTCCGGGAGACACCCATCTCAGCGGCCACATGGGCGATGGGACGGCCTGACGCGATGCGTTCGACCAGCATCATCCGACCGCGAACAGCCAGCGGCGAGTTAGCGTCACCTGAGTCTCCTTGGGTTCGTGGGGTGTTGAGCAACCACACGATCCCTTGGAGACCCAGTTCATTCGTGGGACCCCACCCGCGCTACCAACGTGGGTGGACAACACAACTAGGTGACGCCAGGCCCAGGTTGCGCGCCCGGTGCTACCGTCAGCGCATGGCCTGGACGGGTTGACGCCGTGGACGACTTGGATGGCGCGAGGTACATCTCGCTCACCACGTTCAAGAAGGACGGATCACCCGTCTCGAGTCCAGTGTGGATCACGGGTGCCGCCGGAACATACGTCTTCACCACTGGCGACAAGGCATGGAAGACGCGCCGGCTGTTGCGCAACTCTTCAATTCGAGTGCAGGTCTGCGACATGCGAGGCCGCGTCGACCCACAGGCAGCCACGTACGTCGGAACGGGCGGAGTGGCCACTTCGGCAGACGCCGTGGCCGCAGCCGAGCTGGCGCTGGCCGCGAAGTACGGCTGGCAGTTCCATGCCACCAAGATCTTCGAGGGCCTGAAGGGCCGATTGGGTCGTGGGGAGCGCCAAGAACCAGTTGCTATCCACCTTTCGCTGAGCAAGGGCTGACACCGCAGACGGCTGCGGGAGTTTGTATGAATTGACCTGCTCGGGAGCGCATGTGGTGCTCAGCCTTCCGAGCCGAGGGAATAGGCAGTGCCATGGGGCAGCCGCCCGTTCGCTGCGTCGCCCCTCCTGAGTGCTACCGCGCTAATCCCACGATGCCGGTGTAGCCCTGACCACCAAGACTTCCAAAGAATGGTGCATCCCCGTAGGCGTACAGTCCCCCATCATTGGCCACCAGCCAGTACCCCTGGTCGTCCGGGGTCGCAAGCATTCCGGTGAGCGGCTCGACGAGATGGAGGCTGCCCGCAGATCCGTGGAAGCCGGCATCACCGTAGGAGAACACCCCTCCGTCGGAAGCCACGAACCAGTACCCCTTGCCGTTCGACGTCGAGGCCATCCCGACGATGGGCCTGTTGAGGTGGATGCTCCCTGTCGACCCGTAGAAGGGTGCGTCGCCGAAAGCGAAGATTCCGCCATCAGCTGCCACCAGCCAGTACCCCCTTCCGGAGGGCGTGGCTGCCATGCCGACGATGGGCTGATTCAACGGCGTCGCGCCCATCGAACCGTAGAAGCCCGCATCTCCGTAAGCGAATATGCCGCCGTCGGATGCCACGAACCAGTAGCCCTTGCCGTCGGGGGTAGCCGACATCCCGACGATGGGTCTGTTGAGGGTGATGTTGCCGGTGGATCCGTAGAATCCAGCGTCCCCGAACGCGAAGGCTCCACCGTCTCCGGCCGTCATCCAGTACCCGGCGCCGGTGGGTGTGGTCGCCATGGCGACCACACCCACCGGCGCCGGGTACTGGATGACGGCCGGAGACGGTGGAGCCTTCGCGTTCGGGGACGCTGGATTCTACGGATCCACCGGCAACATCACCCTCAACAGACCCATCGTCGGGATGTCGGCTACCCCCGACGGCAAGGGCTACTGGTTCGTGGCATCCGACGGCGGCATATTCGCTTACGGAGATGCGGGCTTCTACGGTTCGATGGGCGCGACGCCGTTGAATCAGCCCATCGTCGGCATGGCAGCCACGCCCTCCGGAAGGGGGTACTGGCTGGTGGCAGCTGATGGCGGAATCTTCGCTTTCGGCGACGCACCCTTCTACGGGTCGACAGGGAGCATCCACCTCAACAGGCCCATCGTCGGGATGGCCTCGACGTCGAACGGCAAGGGGTACTGGTTCGTGGCTTCCGACGGAGGGGTGTTCTCCTACGGTGATGCCGGCTTCCACGGATCTGCGGGCAGCCTCCATCTCGTCGAGCCGCTCACCGGAATGCTTGCGACCCCGGACGACCAGGGGTACTGGCTGGTGGCCAATGATGGGGGACTGTACGCCTACGGGGATGCACCATTCTTTGGAAGTCTTGGTGGTCAGGGCTACACCGGCATCGTGGGATTAGCGCGGTAGCACTCAGGAGGGGCGACGCAGCGAACGGGCGGCTGCCCCATGGCACTGCCTATTCCCTCGGCTCGGAAGGCTGAGCACCACATGCGCTCCCGAGCAGGTCAATTCATACAAACTCCCGCAGCCGTCTGCGGTGTCAGCCCTTGCTCAGCGAAAGGTGGATAGCAACTGGTTCTTGGCGCTCCCCACGACCCAATCGGCCCTTCAGGCCCTCGAAGATCTTGGTGGCATGGAACTGCCAGCCGTACTTCGCGGCCAGCGCCAGCTCGGCTGCGGCCACGGCGTCTGCCGAAGTGGCCACTCCGCCCGTTCCGACGTACGTGGCTGCCTGTGGGTCGACGCGGCCTCGCATGTCGCAGACCTGCACTCGAATTGAAGAGTTGCGCAACAGCCGGCGCGTCTTCCATGCCTTGTCGCCAGTGGTGAAGACGTATGTTCCGGCGGCACCCGTGATCCACACTGGACTCGAGACGGGTGATCCGTCCTTCTTGAACGTGGTGAGCGAGATGTACCTCGCGCCATCCAAGTCGTCCACGGCGTCAACCCGTCCAGGCCATGCGCTGACGGTAGCACCGGGCGCGCAACCTGGGCCTGGCGTCACCTAGTTGTGTTGTCCACCCACGTTGGTAGCGCGGGTGGGGTCCCACGAATGAACTGGGTCTCCAAGGGATCGTGTGGTTGCTCAACACCCCACGAACCCAAGGAGACTCAGGTGACGCTAACTCGCCGCTGGCTGTTCGCGGTCGGATGATGCTGGTCGAACGCATCGCGTCAGGCCGTCCCATCGCCCATGTGGCCGCTGAGATGGGTGTCTCCCGGAAGACCGCCACGAAGTGGTGGCGCAAGTGCATGGAGAGTGCGCACAGGTGACTACCGAGTCAACTACGAGATCCACGACGGCCAGCTTCTGATTCTGGTCTTGCGAATGGCTCATCGTCGTGAGGTGTACGGCCGCTGAGGCCCGACTTCGTTGGCACGTGTGCCGAGTCATCAGTCGGTCTCCCTTCCCGCTGACTCGAAGGTCTCAGCTTTATAGAGCTGAGGCGACCTTCGGCACAGGTCGGCGGGGCCGCAACGGCCGACTCTTCGCCAATCGCGACCCCACTACCCTCCGCACGGCCGGGCGCCCGACCGTCCCGTCAGTTGGTGCCCTTGTAGTTGAGGATCTGATGCAGCGAGTGCTCCACGGCGACTAGGTCCGACTGGTCGGCCATCACCTGGTCGATGTCCTTGTAGGCCTGCGGAGCCTCGTCGATCAGCTGGTCGGCCTTGTCCCACTGCCAGTCGCGGCCTTCCATCGACGTCATGAACTCCCCCATCGGGATCTCCTTTCGGGCCCGTGACCGGCTGAGGTGGCGGCCGGCGCCGTGGGAGCACGAGTGGTAGCTGGCTGAGTTACCCAGACCCCTGACGATGTAGCTCGAGGTACCCATGGAGCCCGGGATGACGCCCAGGTCGCCTGCTCGCGCACGGATGGCACCCTTCCGGGTCAGCCACACGTCCTTCCCGAGATGACGCTCGCGCTCGGTGTAGTTGTGGTGGCAGTTGATCCGGGCCACTTCGTGACCGACCTCCTGGGCTCCCGACTCGTGGGCGCCCACGAAGTTCCAGAGCTGCGCGAGGACAGCTTCCATCATCGCCTCGCGATTGGCCTTCGCGTAGTCCTGGGCCCAGAGCATGTCCGCGATGTACGCGATGAACTCCGGCGTGTCTTCGACGAGATAGGCGAGGTCGGGGTCCTCGAGCGTGATGAACAGCTTCCTCATCAAGCCCTTGGCTCCTTCGATGTGCCGGGTGGCCAGCTGGTTCCCGATCCCCCGGCTTCCGGAGTGCAGGACCACCCAGACGCGATCCCGACCCCAGGGTGCCGAACTGATCGGTCACCTTGGCGATCTGCTTGCCGGTCAGCGTCGATGCACCCGTGTAGTCGGGCACCGACGTCGCCCAGGCATCGTGCTTCTCCCGGGTCGCGAACGCATGCCCCTTCCCGACGCCGGCAGGTACCGCCCGTGCGATGAGGTCGAGGAATGCGCTCATGTCATCCGGGAGATCGCCCGCATCCAGGTCGGTCTCGGACGCGATCATCCCGCAACCGATGTCCACGCCGACCGCTGCCGGGATGATGGCACCCGTCGTGGGGATCACCGAGCCGATGGTTGCGCCCATGCCCACGTGGGCATCCGGCATCAGGGCCAGGTGGCCGGTCACGAAGGGCAGCCGGCTCGCCTTCGCCGCCTGCTCGATGGTGTTCTTCTCGACGTCGCTGCCCCACGACAGGACGTTGCCGATCATCTCCGGCATGGATCTTCTGCTTTCTGCTGCGTCGGCTCCCGCGAGCCGACGATCGAGCGGATATGGATTGGAGGAGATCCCAGTCCTCCCGTCCGCGATCTGCCCTTCCGTATCGAGCGGAACGGGAACGAATCGACCGGAACGTTGGACCGGGAACTGGCGCGCAGGCCCTGGGATCGGGCCGCAGTGGTGGAACCGTCGGCTTCCGAAATGGCCGCTGTGCGGTCGACCCTCCCCCGGAGGTTCCGCTGCGGGGAAAGGTCAGATTCGGGGGACGGCGAGGCGCGGTGTCGTATTCAGATCGCCTGGGCGCGCGCCAGCCAACGAGGAGGAGTGCTCCTCTTGGCATCTCTGGCTTCCAGGTACGGACAACACGCCAGTCAGTGTATTGAGGCTCGCAGAGGTGTCAAGGCCCCACGAGGTACTGGGCGAAGCGATCTGTTCGCCAACGGCAGCGGTCGTCACGATGCCTCGCCCTGTACCGATGCCGTCCGGTCGAGCGGGTGGGATCGCCGCCGAGGCCGACGACGCGCAGACGCCGCACGTCACATTCGGACCCCGCATTCGCTCAGCTTGACCAGCTGAGGTCAATCGACCGGTGGCGTCGAACCCGTCCCCGCGCTCCGGTCACAGCAGATCCGTGATCGTCTTCAGTCCCGACTCGTACAGCACGCCGGGGAGCATGCCGCCATCGATCTCGATGGTGGTGCCGCTGATGTAGTCCGCCTCGCCGGAGCACAGGAACACGCACGTCCGCCCCACTTCGGAGGGCTCACCGGCACGACCCAGCGGCACGTTGGCGAAGTAGTCCGACCCGTCAGGATCGTCGCCGGGGAGCACGAAGGACCGGAAGTTGTCGGTCATCGTAGGCCCGAGTGCCAGGCAGTTGACCCGGGCCTTCGGGCCCCACTCCTCGGCCAGCGACCGGGTCATGTGATTGAGGCCGGCCTTGGCCGCCCCGTAGGACACGAGGGTCGGTGCGCCGGCCGGGTGCCCGGCACCACTCGAGATGTTGATGATCGAGCCGGTACCCTCCTGCTCGCGCATCTGGCGGAACACCCGGATTGCGAACCAGAGGGGGCTGATCAGGTTCATCTGGATGGCGAAGGAGTGGAACAGGACGGTCCGCTCGAAGTCGTCGGCGCCCCGCGGTGCACCTTGGATCTTCTGGACCAGCTCCGGGATGTCCTCGGCGTGCGGTGCGGGGACGGTCCCGCCGGCGTTGTTCACCAGGATGTCGATGCGGCCGTACGTGTCGATCACCCGGTCCACGAACTCGTCGATGGCCCGGTAGTCACCCTGGTCGCAGACCCACTGGGCCGAGCGGTCGGCACCGCCAGGAATCTCCTCGGCGCCGGGGAGCGTCGGCAGTGGGCCGCGTGAGCAGCCGATCACGGTCGCTCCGGCCCGGAGCAGTTCGTGGGCGATGCCCACACCCACCCCCCGGCTGGTGCCGGTGACGACTGCCACCTTGCCATCGAGCACTCCCACTGGCGCACCTCCTGATCGATCGACACGCAAAACATAAATCGTTCTATGATTTCGCGCAAGGGGTGGGACGTCCACCCGACGACAAGGGGGTCGTGATGACGTTGCGGGTGATCCAGTTCTCGACGGGGAACGTCGGGCGCCATGCCCTCCGCCAGCTCATCGAGCGGCCCGACCTCGAGCTCGTCGGGGTCCACGCCTCCGATCCAGGCAAGATCGGGCGCGATGCCGCCGACCTCTGCGGTCTCGACGAGCCGACCGGTGTGCTGGCAACGGACGATCTCGACACCTTGGTGGCGCTCGAGGCCGACTGCGTGGTCTACACGAGCCAGGCCGAGACACGGCCGCACGAGGCGATCCAGGAGTTGACGGCATTCCTCGCTGCCGGCACCAATGTCGTGGCCACCTCGCTGGTGTGGCTGGTCTACCCGCCCCACGCCGATGCCTGGCTCACCGAACCCCTGGACGCGGCGTGCAGCACAGGTGGCACGACCATGTACGTGAACGGCGTGGATCCGGGATTCTCGGGGGACCTCCTCCCGTTGACCGCACTGAGCCTCACCGCGTCGGCGGACTCGGTCCTCGTCCAGGAGATCTGCGACTACGGCTCCTACGACGACGCCGAGTTCACCGGCGTCAGCTTCGGCTTCGGCACCACTCCCGATACCGTCCCGATGCTCTTCCTGCCCGGTGTGCTGGCCTCGATCTGGGGTGGACCGGTCCGACTCCTGGCCGACGAACTCGGGGTCGAGCTCGACGAGCTCCGTGAGCGATATCAGCCGTGGGTGGCCACGGAGCCCATCGACTGCACGATGATGCACGTCGAACCTGGCGAGGTGGCAGCCGTCCGGTTCGCCGTCGAGGGCATCGTCGACGGCGAACCGAGGATCGTGATGGAGCACGTCAACCGTCTGACATCGGCAGCTGCGCCCGACTGGCCGGTCCCACCCGAGGGCCGGCCGGGCGTTCACCGGGTCGTGGTCACGGGACGCCCAGGCGTCGAGATCAACACCCATCTCGGTCTGGACGGCGTCGACCACAACGTCGCCGGTGTGATCGCCACCGCGGCGAAGGCCGTCAACGCCATCACGGCGGTCTGCGCGGCCCCGCCCGGGCTCGTGTCGCTGCGCGACCTCCCCGTGTCCCAGGTCGGCGGCCTGATGAGATGACGCCGGACCGACGGTCGGGCCTCGCCCCGTCCCGGCCGACCCGCAAGGTCGGCCGGGCCCAGGAGCGCGGGGATCGGACCAGGGACGCCATCATCGAGGAAACCGTCCGTTGCATCAACGAGGAAGGGTTCGCGACCGCCAGCGCCAATCACATCGCCGAGCGGGCCGGGGTGACCTGGGGCGTGATCCAGTACCACTTCGGCGACCGCAGCGGGCTGCTGTCGGCTGTCATCGCCCACGGCTTCCGGGGCTTCCGGCGCGCCATCCAGTCCGTCCCGGTGCCCGAAGGGACGTCGCGCCAACGCGTCGAGGCCGTGGTCGACGCCGCCTGGTCAGCGTTCTCGAGCCCGGCATCGCGGGCCAGTTTCGAGATCCTCATCTCCGCCCGATCCGGTCGGACGAGCGCACCGCTCGGCGAGCTGGAGGGCATGGCGCGGGGCATGCGGGAATTGAGCGGCATCCTCATCGGGGACGACCTCGGCGCCGGACGTCAGGGCCCGGTCGTAGGGGAACTGCTGTGGGCGACCCTCCGCGGGTTGGTGATGGCGCAGATGGTCACCTCGAGGCCGATCGACTCGTCCCGTGAGCGGGCGCTCCTCGTCGACCTGATCAGCGGCCTGCTCGACGGAGTTGCAGCCTGAACACCGCCTGGGATCATCATCGAGCAGGGGAACGATGCGGGGTCGCCACGCCGACCACGCGGGCCGCAGGCAACCAACCCGGTCGGCGCCGCGCTCCTCGAGCTGCTCCTCAGACGGCTTTGCCGCATCCGGGAGGTGATGTCTGGCATCGAACAACGCCTCGCAGGCGACCACGATGTCGGGATCACTGTCCCGCTCGTGTGCATCCAGATTCGCACGCGCCTCACCCATGGTGGAGGGTCGCCATCCGCTCGTCCACTCCGACATCACCACACCGCACCGGGTACGGCGGCCGCGCACCATGGTCCCGGAGCTCGTGGGCCGAACCGTCGGAGGAGTTGCCAGTGGCACGGCCGAGGTGGCACATGGACGGGGGCGGTCGAATCCCCTACTGGCTCCCGTAGGCGGTGACGAAGCTGTCGAGCGCTGTCGTGCAGACGGCATGCATGGACTGGGGAAGGGTGCAGGTGTCCAGGTAGCTGGCGCTCCCACCCGACGATTGGGAGGGGTAGGTCATCACGCCGTTCGCCGGATCTGGCCCGCCCGAGGGCATCCCGCTCCCCTGCACGCCGGCCGGGTCGAGGAACCCGACGACCCCGGAGGCGATGGGGAAGTCCGACTCGCCGGCAGGCGCCGAGGGGCACGAGTTCTGGCTGTCGCCGAACTGGTCAGCGCAGGCCGAGGCAGCGTCCGGAAACAATGGGCTCGCCTGGCTGACTGCACATCCGACGCATGCTCCGGTCTGACTGCCGACCACCGCTTCGTCGGCGCTCGACGACGAGGACTCCGGGTCCGCCTGCCCCTGGGGGAACACACTCACATCGCCGCTGCCGTCGACGGCCTGCTCCGCGCTGCAGGACCACCCCTTCGGTGCCAGCAGGTCCATCGACCCCATCTGGTCGGTGTAGACGGCGAGTTGGGAGGCGAGTATGCGAGGCACCGACTCGGACGCTGTCGACGGAAGGGTGGGGATGGAGTCCGGCTCCACTCCGAATGTCGTCGGGCAGACGTGCAGGGGTAGATCGACGGCGACGTTCGCCGCAGCAGGGGGTACGGACGTTGCCGTCGAGGAACCGCCCCCCGCATTGGTCGTCGCCGTGGAACTCTTGCCTCCGGTTCCGTGCGGCGCACCCGTGGATGAAGGGTGACCGGTCGAGTTCCTGTATGCGACGACCGCCCCGGCAGCACCGCCTGCGACAACCAGCGCCACGGCGGCCGCCACCCAGATGGCCCTTCGACGCCGCTTCTTGCTCGGGGGTCCCGGGTCGGCGTCGGCACGTGGCATCGCTCCGACCGCCGTGGCGGAGGCGGATCCGTGCCCATTGAGCACGGCGGTCGGCTGATCACCGGGGAAGCCGCCGGCCGCACCCGCCGTCGATGCCCGGATCAGTTCCAGCAGCAATTGGTCGGGATGGGGGCGGGCAGTCGGATCCTTGTGCATGGCACGTTGGACCAGAGGAACGATCCTGGGATCGAGGCCCGCCAGATCCGGCTCCTCATGGACCACCCGGTAGAGGACGCTGTCCGGGCGCCCATCGCCGAACGGTGGGCGCCCGGTGCCGGCGAATGCCACGGTCGCACCCCAGGAGAAGACGTCCGACGAAGATGTCGCAGCGGCACCGACCGCCTGTTCGGGCGCCATCCATGCCGGTGAGCCCATCACCAGGCCGGTCTGCGTCAATCCCGTTCCGTCGAGCGCCTGCGAGATACCGAAGTCGGCGACCTTCGGGCCGGTGCTGGCCAGCAGGACGTTCGTCGGCTTGAGATCGCGGTGGATGACGCCCACCGAGTCCATGGCGACGAGTGCCTGGGCGAGACCGATGGCCAATTCGATGAGCCACTCCCATGCCAACGGTCCGTGGCCGTGCACGAAATCCGACAGATTGCCGCCCGACACGTATTCGGTCACCAGGTAGGGCTGTGGTGCCGTGAGATCGCCATCGAGGTAGCGAACGGTGGATACCCCTCCCACACGCCGCCCCGCCTCGACTTCCCGTGCGAATCGGACCCGGAAGTCCGGGTCGCCGGCCAGATCCGGACGGACGAGCTTGAGGGCGACCTCGCGACCATCCGGGGCGTGGGCCAGGAAGACGACGCCCATGCCGCCCTCACCGATGCGACCTGCGATGCGGTACCCGCCGACAGTCCTGGGGTCAGAGGGATGCAGGTCGACCACGAATTGCACGATAGCCA
>Ga0075520_1000537_pt1 | contig 16869 bp, 14 predicted proteins | sample NGEPerB_FD_75100 | JGI IMG/M metagenome (GOLD analysis project Ga0075520, IMG submission 75100) | Arctic peat soil microbial communities from the Barrow Environmental Observatory site, Barrow, Alaska, USA - NGEE PermafrostAB12-B | ecosystem: Environmental > Terrestrial > Soil > Wetlands > Peat ... | reverse complement strand
GCCCGTCCCGCCGATGCCATCGTGGTGTTCGGCGCGGCGGAGTACGTGGGCCATCCTTCGCCGGTGTATCGCGCGCGCCTGGACCATGCTTACGACCTTTTTCAGCGCGGATTGGCTCCGGTCATCATCACCACCGGCGGCGCGGGCAAAGATCCCCAATACAGCGAAGGCCAGGTTGGACGCGACTATCTGGAGGCGCGCGGCATTCCGGATGTAAACCTGATCGCCGAAACTCAGGGTGGCAACACCGACGAGTCCACCCAGCGGGTTGCCGTCATCATGCACGCCAACGGCATGCACAGCGGCCTGCTGGTCAGCGACGCGTACCATCTCTACCGGGCAAAGCAGATGATGGCGCGCGAGGGCGTGACAGTGTACATCTCGCCACGTCCCGGCTCGGTTCCCAAGACGGCCTTCGCCCGCTGGATGGCCGTGCTGCGCGAGAGCTTCAGCTACATGCTGTATCGGGCGCATGTGAGGTAAGGCGAAAGCCTCACTTCACCAGCGCCAGCACCCGCGCCGGTCCACCGGAACCACCTTCCAGCTTGATGGGCGCGACTACCACCGTTGCGCCGGACGGGGGCGCCAGCCCAAGGTTGGCGACGTTTTCGAGGTGGTAAACGCTCTGCTTCGATGTGAACAGGTGCACCGGAAAAGTGGTGCTTGCGCCGATGTCCACGCTCATGGTGTCAATGCCAAGTCCGACCACGCTGCGCGTCTTCACCAGGAACTTCACCGCCTCCAGGGAGAAACCGGGGTAGTGCGACAGATGATCGCTCCCCACGTTGCGAAACTCTTTTTGCGATCTCCAGCGCTCATCCCATCCGGTATAGGCCATCACCACGGCGCCGGTGGGAATTTCTCCGTGCGCATTTTCCCAGTCAGCAATGTCCTGCACGCTGATTTCGTAGTCGGGATTGCTTCTGGCCTTGCTGCGGACATCGAGCACCACCAGCGGACGTACCAGCCTCTCAACCGGAATCTGGTCCACTGTCCACATGCCTTTGGCAAAATGGGCGGGAGCGTCGAGGTGGGTGCCGTAATGCTCCTCGGTGGTAAAGACGCGCGAGTAGTATCCATCCCGCCCGATGTTGCCCAGTTCCTTCGCCTGGAACGGCGACTGCTCGATGCCGTCCCAGTTGGGTGAATGATCGTTCAAGTTGTGGGTGAGATCGATAACCGCGCGATAGACATTGGGATCGGCCATGGAAGGTTTGTGCTGCGCGATCAACAACAGCGCCAGCGCAAGACTACAGCCTATCGCAAATGTCTTCCACTTAATCATCGCAAGATAATTGCCAGTGAGATATCGATGCTCCGAAAAAAGCGACCGCTCCGTGAATTGTGTTTAACAAGAGAGAACCCGGGATGATCACGTTTGATGCGGTGGATAGATCGAGTTAACGGCCGGCTAACCGCAGATCTTTCGACTCCGGCGACGCAAACCCGGCGTCGTCTCCGCTCAGGATGACAATTCATAAAAGGAATAAACACACCAAACTTGCTTCTTCCCAAGGCAAAGCCGAACCATAGTGAATTCGAACCGTTATAGTTCACGCCCGATCGCTGCTGAGTTGCGAAGCCCATACGCTCGGCTTTTAGCAGACAATTGTTGCAGGGCTTCTCCAACACTATCTCGTAACTGCCATCGCGCTTAGAATTAGCCGTGCCAATTACAGCGCCGCTGGCATCGGTCAGCGTGACGGTGGCGCGCGGCAACGGCCAGCCGCCTTCGTCGGTCACTACACCCTGCACTTTGCCCCGCAATGGCAGACCTTCGGGCAGGTAATCGCGCATGATGTATCCCGGCCCGCGCAATGGCCTTCCGCCGAGCTGTCCCGTGACTTTATCGTGCTGCAGCGCGAGCGTGCCATTCACGAAGACGTACTCGACGCCAACTGACGGCTTATTCGGATCGTCGAAGATCGCCAGGTCCCGCACTTTGTCAGGATCGAAGATGGTGATATCGGCGAAGTAGTCAGTGCGCAACATGATCAAGCTTCTCGCGCTGTGCCGGCAGTGAAGCGAAAGCGGGCCTGAAGGCCCCCACTACCCGTACGAGTGATGCTCACTTCCCTACCCTCTCAATCACCATCGCCACGGTCAGCGCCAAGTCGGCGGCGAACACTGTGCTCACAAAGTTGACGGAATCGTTGCCCATTTTGCCGGAGTTTTCCCACGTAGCTCCCAGGATGCTGTCGAAAAACATCCCGGCAATTCCCGCCAAGGCAATCAAGGGCGTCCCATTCCAGCTTACGACCTGGAAGAATGCGCTCACCCAGGCCACGAGGCAAGCCGCGACGCACCCGGCCAAAGTTCCTACGACGCTGATTGCGCCATTGGTGCCAATGGGAGCTTCGCGGAAGTCAGTAATCATGTATGCGACGCGGGCAGTCGCCTGTCCAATTTCGCTGGAAGCGGTATCGGCAGCGGCTTCTGCGAGAGCCGCCATGGCTCCGATCAACAGTATGCCGGTCAACCGCGGAAGCCAGATCACCGGCAGCGCGCACAAAGTGGTTGCGCCAAGATTGGCGAGAACCTGCGACGCGCTGCGTCCGGGCCCACGCTCAGCCACCCCGAGATGCTGTTTTCGGGTATAGCCCAAGCGGGTGGCCAGCACCGTGATCACGAATACCGTCAGCAGGGGAACAAAGCCGGCAAGTCCGGCGGTGAGCATCAGAACGAACGCCACCAGCACGCCCATCAGCGCTCCGCCGTCGGTCACGGCGCCCAGGGTTCGGGCAATGACCGCAAACCCGATGGCCACGACCGCGGCAGGCAAACCCCTTGCATGGAAGAGACTTGTCACTTGTCCTCGGCCAGTATCGCATGAGCCGGCGGTCCATCGCAGGAGACCGGGTCAGGGTTTTCTAATCGAAGAATGAGCCTGAGGAATGATGAATGATCGATCTCCAGCCTAGTACAGCGACGGCTCACCGGGCGGCCTGGTCTTGAATCTCCGATGCACCCAGAGCCACTGATCGGGATAGCGGCGCACGTGGTCTTCAATGATCTTATTGAAGAGCGCGGTATTGGTAATGGCATCGGCGTCATGATCGCCGGTTCGTACCAGGTCCACCGCGGTGTCGAACTCCACGCGGTATTTGCGCAGCACCGGGTCCCAGATGGTGAACGCCGGAACCACTGCCGCCCCGGTATGCAAGGCCACCCGCGCCACGCCGCTGGCGGTGCAGGCGGGAACACCGAAGAAGTTTACAAATACGCCCTGCGGCGGGGTCATGTTGGTGTCCATCAGGACGCCCACGGTTTCGTTGTTGCGCATGGCTGCCAGCAAGCCGCGGGCAAATTCATCTTTGCCGAGCATCTGATTGCCGTGGAGGCCGCGATAGCGCGCAACCAGGGCGTCCACGTAAGGATTGTCGAGCGGCCGCACCACCATCTTCATGGGGTGGCCTTGCAGCGAATGGAAGAACGAGCCAATCTCCCATCCTCCAAAATGGCCGGTGAGGAAGAGCACACCCTTACCGCGCTTCTCGGCGGTTTCGAAATTTTCGAAGCCCTGGTACACAGCAACCTGCGAGACGTTTTCCTTGGTGTAGCTCGGAAAGAGACAGGCTTCACCCAGTAAGCGTCCCAACGAGACGTAAACGCCGCGCAGAATCCGGCGGCGTTCTTTCGGCGGTTTCTCGGGAAAGGCCAACTCCAGGTTGCGCATTCCGACCCGGCGCAAGCGGCGGTGGAGATGGTAAACCGCCCCGCCCAGCAAGATGCCGCATCCACGGGCCAGCGGGCGCGGCAAGGCGCCGATCAGGCGCACCACCAACGCGACCGGAACATACTGCAACCTGTGGCGCATGAGGAGTATCGGTTTGACGGTAGCACCGCGAAAATACGAGGTCAAACCGATTGCTCGGGTACGGCTTCTCGCGCAAGAGGAGAGCGGTGGCCGCAGCCACCGCTTCTGGCGTCACTGCACTTAAGGACTGACAGTTCCGCTGCTAGCCGGTGTAGCCGCAACCGGCGGTGCCGTGGCTGAACTTGGGGTTGCGGCGGTCGGCGCTGCAGCAGGTTCCTCGGTTGTCGGATCCACCGCTGCCGGCGCTTGAGCAGGATCCGCCGGGGAGCTTGTTGCAGGCGTCTCGGCTGGCGTGGCCGCAGGCGCTGTTACGACCGGTGCGGGTACAGCCTGCGCGCGAACCTTGGGCGTCGGAGCGTACTTCTCAACCGTGTTCAACAGGACCAGCGAATCCTGCGGGGCCGGAATTTGTCCTCTGAGCAGTGAATAGAATGTCCAGTCCTTGCCGCCATAGAAGGCGCGCGTGTCGCCGTCGTCCTGGCGAATGACACCACCGCTCAAGGAAACCCCGAGGAACAATCCACGCGATCGCGAATAGGTCAGCACCTGGGCGCGCAACGTAAGGTCAGTGGAAGCCTGCGCGTCGCGGCCCACTGGCCCGGCGGCGGCGGAAGCGTCGGCTCCCAACTTGAACTTGCTTTGTAGCAGGTGCTGCATGCCGTCGTCGGTGCGAATGATTAAGACGAGATCAGAAGCCTGACCGCCCGCCTGAAATCCGAAACTGCCGCCCGTCACCTTGAAAAACACAGGCGCGCTCCAGCCATGCTCGGTACGGCAGGTGGCCACGCCCTTGCCATAGTTGGCGCCGAATACGAAACTTGCCTTCAGCATGGAGGGCACGATCGCAATGCACTTGGCTCCCGACAGGATTCCATCGGGAATGGCCCGATCAGGAGCAGACATGATCTGGTCGAGCACGGTGCTCGCCGTCTGGACGCGATCCACCTGCGCGCCTCGGTTCTGGCTCCAAGCCCAGGTGGTCATGGAAACAATCAACAACCCTGCCGCAACAATCTTCTTCATGGCTCAACTCCGATCAAGAACGTAGGCTCCGCCAGCCCCTGCCGACTGCACTCATCTTACGAGTGTTCGATGGAATTTCACGGCAGAAGAATGCTCAAGACTGGTTACTCTTTAGTGACCCGATGGCGATAGGGAGAACTGAAATGCGACCGCCCGGATGATTCTCGCTAGTTCAGATGGGCTTGATCCCAAAAAACAAGGGCTGGAAGAGGAGACCCTCGTAACCTCTTCCAACCCTATCTCCCAGGTTCTGTGGTAGGTGAGTGCAGTATGCAGTTGCAATTAGATTTGCGCAAGTAACGGAAGGTCAGGCGAGGTAATTGGACTTTAGTAACATGAGATCGGCAGGTAACCAATGGGAGAGTGCAGGTAACCCCTACGTGGGAACTTGGATTGCTGGAATGACCGTCGGTTAGCGAACCGGCTTACGGACGCTCCGAGAGCAGCGAATGAGTGATGGCGTGGACCGACAAAGCGATGCGGTTCTGCACCCCGACCTTCCGCATGAGCTGACTGACATGTGCCTTAACCGTGCGCTCTTCGATACCGAGCGCGTCCCCGATTTCTTTGTTGGAGCGGCCTGCGACCAGCAACTTCAACACTTCGCGCTCGCGTTCGCTGATCTTGTCTTCCCCTTGAGGCTGCACCCTGCGAGGAGATGCGGTGGCGCGTTCGATGAACGCGCAAAGCACCCGCCTGGGCGCCCATACCGAACCGCTGTGCACCTCGCGGATCGCGTGCTTGAATTCGCCGGGGGTTGCATCCTCTGCTATATAACCCTTCGCGCCGGCCGCAATGGCCCGCAGAATCTCTTCATCGCTCGTACCTGTCCCGGTGACAATAATGCGAATGGCAGGACGCACGGCCTTTAATGCGGACATAGCCGAGTAGAATGCCGCTCCGCCACTGGAGGTCATCAGAATGATGTCGTCGTCAGGGGAACTCATGACCTCCAGGATGGAGGCAGCGCGTATTCGAAAGGCTTCTTCGGGGGAGAATATCGCCCGAAAGCCAAGGAAGCGAAGCGGGTCGCTTTCCACCACAGCAATGTGGATGGTGCTCTCAGGCGGCGGTTTCATTCGGGCAGTCAAGATGCCCGTAGAATACCGCATGGCAAACTTTGGTGCATACCAAATGGCCTAATCGTGCTAGTTAGCAGAAAGGGCCAGTTGCTTCGCCGCAAGTCATAATGCGGCCGACGGCCTCATGCAGCGGACTTTCGGCGTGGGCCCTTGGCCGACTTCTTCACTACTTTCACCTCCGACGCCCGTTCCGCCGCCGCTACACGTTGCGGAGGCTTCTTCGGCATTTGTGCCAGGCTTTCCTTAAGTGCCGCCATAAGGTCAACGACCGGAGCAAGCTTGCGAGGTTTCTCCACGGCAGTCACCTCACGCCCTTCCAGATGCGCCTTGATGAGCTGCTTCAGATTTTCCTCGAAGGTGTCGTGATACTTCTCCGGCTCAAATTTGCCGGCGAGCGCCTCGATCAATTGGTGGGCGACCTTGACCTCGGCGTCTTTCAATTCGACGTCGACCGGGCCGAAGCTCTCCAGTTGCCGCACTTCGTCACTGTAGTACATGGTGTGCAGCATGAGCCCGCCGGCATGAGGCCGCAAAAACACCGTGTATTCGCGGTTGTGCATGGTGAGCTTGGCGATGGCCACGTAGCCGGTCTCTTCCATCGCCTTGGTCAGCAGCGCGTACGGCCTGCGGCCGGCTTCATCCGGCACCAGAAAATACGACGATTCGAAGTAGATGGGATCCACGTCCTTGTACTCCACGAACTCCAGGATCTCCATCGCCTTCGCGGTCTTGGGCTCGATCTTCTTGATTTCTTCCGGTTCGATAATGACGTACTCGCCCTTGCGATACTCGTAGCCCTTGACGATCTCGTTGCGTTCGACGACGCGCTCGTCATGCGGGCACCAGAGCTGCTGTTTGACACGCGTGTTGTCGTCGCGGTGCAGCATGTTGAAGGAGATGTGATTGCTACGCGCGCCGGAAAACAACTTCACCGGCATTGAAATAAGCCCAAACGTTAGATATCCAGACCAAACGGAAGACGCCATATTCTTACCATTCCTGGGTACTGGGATTGCACCAAATCTGCGACAGCATAGTGCTGCGTCTGCCGCCGAATGTCAAGTCCCCCAAGCGCAGAAGCTGACCTTGGTGGGATGCGTTGACGTGCCTGCGAGGTCGCATCGCCGGCAGTGCTGGTCTTGTGCGGGCTAGGGTGCTCGATTTTTCTATCCACTATTCACTATTCACTGTCCACTGCTATAACAACTTCATGCAGCAAACTCTGCAATCGCTGGCGGAATTCACCGCCTCCCGCTTGATCGGCGACGGCAACCTCGAGATCACAACGGTCTCCAGCATCGCGCAAGCGCAACCGGGCGCTCTGGTATTTGTGCAGGACGAAAAGCACCTGGCGCAAGCGCTGGCTTCCCCGGCGAGCGCCGTCATCGCTGGAGAGTTCGCGGCCCCGTCCGCCGGACGCAAGCCCTTGCTGATTGCAGCCCATCCCCGGCTGGCTTTCGCGCGGGCCGGTACGCTGCTCCATCCGCCCAGGACCTACACCGCAGGCGTTCATCCCACGGCTGTCGTCCATGCTTCGGCGAAAGTCGCCGCCAGCGCGGCCCTTGACGTCTACGCGATCATCGAAGCGAACGCCGTCGTGGGAGAGCACTCACACATCGGACCGGGCTGCGTCATCGGTGAGGGCGTCGTGGTCGGCGACGATTGTGACCTGTATGCACGCGTCGTCATCTATCCGGGCACGACGCTGGGCCGCCGTGTGGTGGTTCACGCAGGCGCGGTGCTGGGAGCTGACGGCTTCGGATTCGTGCGCGATGAACAATACGGCCGTTATCACAAGTTTCCCCAGATCGGCGAGCTGGTCATCGGCGACTACGTCGAGATCGGCGCCAACTGCACCATTGACCGCGGCGCGTTGGACAAGACCGTGATCGGCGCAGGAACGAAGCTCGACAATCTTATACACATCGGGCATAACGTTACCGTCGGAGCCAATGTCGTGATCGCAGCGCAGACCGGCATTTCGGGGAGTGTGGAGATCGGAGCCGGGGCCGTCGTGGGAGGACAGGTTGGCATCGGAGACCACGCAACGGTCGAGCCGGGGGTAATTCTCGGATCGGGCAGCGGCGTCTTGTCGAATAAGATAGTCCGCGGGAGGGGCGTGGTTTTCTGGGGCAGACCGGCGCGTCCGCTCGGCGAATACTTGAAGCAGTTGGCAGCGCTCGCGCGTTTGGCGCGGAAAGGCGAAAAGAGCAGTTAGCACTTAGCCGTTGGCATTTAGGAATCGGCATCCAACGCTTTTGCTAAATGCTAATTGCTAATTGCTAAGTGCTAAGTGCTAACGGCAGCTTCACACATGGCCCTCATCGTCATCGGCGGACATTCTCGCAGCGTAGGCAAGACCAGCGTGGTCGCCGGCCTGATCGCCGCGCTGCCCGAGTTCCACTGGACGGCCATGAAGATCACGCAATACGGACACGGCATTTGTTCCGCCAACGGCGAACTCTGCGACTGCGCCACCGACGGCCACAGTTGGGCGGTGACGGAAGAGCGTGATCGCAGCGGCGAGAGCGACACCTCGCGCTTTCTCGTCTGTGGCGCAACTCGCTCGCTCTGGGTGCGGACTCGGCAGGGAATGCTGGCTGAAGCCATGCCGCGCGTCCGCCAGGAACTGGCACGCGCTGAGAACGCTATCGTCGAATCCAACTCGGTGATGCGCTTCCTGCGCCCCGACCTTTACCTGACGGTGCTCGACCCGGCGACCGCCGACTTCAAAACCTCAGCGCAGGAATTTCTCGATCGTGCCGATGCCATAATCGTGCATGACGGCGGCGGCGATGTCGCCTGGATGAACGTCTCCTTGAAGCCAGTCGCCGCCAAACCGAGGTTTCACGTCCGCCCACCGCAGTATGTGACACCCGAGCTGATCGAATTTGTGCGGAAGCGAGTCCAACATTGAGCATCCAGGGTGTAAGTACATTGAGCCCGCACTAGCTGAAAGCTGATGGCTGACGGCTGACAGCTTATAATGAAGTTCACCGATGAAAGCCTACGTGTACGTCTCGCTGAAGAAAAGTGTGCTCGACCCTCAAGGCAAAACCATCCACGGCGCTCTGAAAAAAATGGGATATCGCGGCATCGATGACCTGCGCCAGGGCAAGTACTTCGAGATTGCTCTGGACCGCAGCGTCACCCGCGAAGCGGCGCAGGCGGAGGTGGAGCGCATCGCGCGTGAAGTGCTCACCAATCCCGTCATCGAGGAATACAGCTTCAAGCTCGAGGATTAGCTCGGCCAAGCTTGTGATATGGCGATGTTACGCCAACAACCGTGTGGCCCTTGCGTAACCCAAGAGGTAAAATCCACCACGAGCCTTGAACGTGAACGAGTTGAAATCAACATTGAGGAAAATACGGCTGATTCAGTCAGCCTATATAGTGGCAATACCGCTCTTTGGATGGGTAGCGGAAAGTGTCCGTGGTCGCGGTAGCAACGATTGGACATTGTGGCAATGGTTGATGACGGGCTTTGCCCTCTATGCAGCGTTCGGAGGATTCTTCCTTCGCCGGAAGCTGATGCGTCGTTCAGAGGAGGCACTAGCGAAGGATGCCTCTAATCCGAAAGCTCTTAAACAGTGGCGAGCAGGTCACCTCATCGGGTTTGCATCGGCCGAAGTTATCGTTTTATGGGGCGTAGTAGTGCGCATGGTTCTTGGTGGTGCCCTTTGGCAAGCCTTGCTGTTTTACGCGGCTGGCTTATTTCTGCTACTGCTCTGGACGCCTCGAATGCCGATCACAGCTTCGACTTGAACACCACCAACAGCTTTTTGTTCTCAATTGTTGCAAACAGGCGTTATCGCAAGTGACCGCCGCAGAGTCCAGCGGCCCAAATTCGCAGCCCCGCCTTTCGCATCAGTAACGTACCCTGTAACATCCAATCACCAACGATTACAATTCAGAATATTCTCCTGCTAGAGTTCAAAAGGGACAAAATTATGTGCGGGATTGTTGGATACGTCGGAAAAAAGCGGGTTGTGCCGGTCATCATTGACGGCTTGCGCCGCCTTGAATATCGCGGCTATGACTCCGCCGGCATCGCCGTGGGCGGCAACGGCGACGGTTTGCAGGTGCGCCGCGCCGAGGGCAAGCTGCGCAACCTGGAGGAGGTCATCCGCCTCAAGCCGCTCGACGGCACTTACGGCATCGGCCACACCCGCTGGGCCACGCACGGCCGTCCCACCGAGGAGAACGCGCATCCCCACCGCGACTGCACCGGCAAGATCGTAGTTGTGCACAACGGCATTGTGGAGAACTACGTCGCGCTGAAGAAGAAGCTGATCGATGAAGGCCACAAATTTCGCACCGAGACCGACACGGAAGTGATTGCGCACCTCATCGAGAAAAACCTCGCCGCGCCCGACCGCAAAGTCCCGCTGGAAGAAGCGGTGCGCCAGACGGTGAAGCTGCTGACCGGCGTGTTCGCCATCGCCGTGATCTCGGCAGACGAGCCCAATAAGATTGTCGCCGCTCGCAATGGTCCGCCCGCAGTCATCGGTCTGGGCAAAGATGAATACTTCGTTGCCAGCGACGTGCCGGCCATTCTGTACCACACTCGCGACCTGTTCTTTCTCGCCGATGGCGATCTTGCCGTCATTACGTCCTCGGGCGTGCAGCTCACCGACTTCGAGGGCCAGCCCATCACCCGCCAGGTGCAGCACATTACCTGGGACCCGATCATGGCGGAGAAGGGCGGCTTCAAGCACTTCATGCTGAAGGAAATCTACGAACAGCCGCGGGCGGTGCGCGACACCACACTGGGCCGCGTCTCGCTGGATTCCGGCAAGGTGTTCCTCGACGAGATGGACATCACCGACGAAGATTTCCGCAAAATGGAGAAGGTGTATATCGCGGCTTGCGGCACCAGTTGGCACGCCGCGCTGGCGGGCAAGTTCATGATCGAGCGGCTGGCCAAGCTTTCCGTGGAGGTGGATTACGCCAGCGAGTTTCGCTATCGCGACCCGCTGACCGGACCCGGCGATCTGACCCTCTTGATTACGCAGTCAGGCGAGACCGCCGACACCATCGCGGCCATGCGCGAGTCGCGCGCCAAAGGCTCGAAGACGGTAGGCATCTGCAACGTCGTGGGCTCCATGATCGCGCGCGAAGCCAACGGCACCATCTACACCCATGCGGGGCCGGAGATTGGCGTGGCCTCGACCAAAGCTTTCACCGCGCAACTGACCGCATTGTTCCTGTTCGCGGTCCACCTTGGCCTGGTGCGTGGAACGCTCGATCTCGACCACTCCAAGCAGCTCCTCACCGACCTCACGCTCATGCCCGGCAAGCTGGAGACGCTGCTAACGCGCGACGAAGAGACCGAGGACCTTGCCAAGGAATATCACCGCGCCCACGATTTCCTGTTTTTGGGGCGTGGCATTCACTACCCGATCGCGCTGGAAGGCGCGCTGAAGCTGAAGGAAATCTCCTACATTCACGCCGAGGGCTATCCTGCCGGCGAGATGAAGCACGGCCCCAACGCGTTGATTGACGAAGATCTTCCCGTGGTGATTCTCGCTACGCACGACAAGACCGATCCCGGCTCGGTGCTGCGCTATGAGAAGACGCTGTCGAACCTGAAGGAAGTGAAAGCGCGCTCCGGGACCGTGATTGCCATCGCCACCGATGGCGACGAGGAAATTCGCGAAGCCGCCGACCACGTCCTCTACGTTCCCGATGCGCCCGAACTGCTCGCTCCGATTCTGGAGGTGGTTCCCTGCCAGTTGCTGGCGTATCACATTGCCGTGCGCCGCGGCTGCGATGTGGACCAGCCGCGCAATTTGGCGAAGTCGGTTACGGTGGAGTGAAGACCTGCAAGAGACGCGGATCGAAATTCTTTGCGCGGGGTTTCGCTCAGGCCTTACCTCGCTTCGACAACGGTCGTTCCGGATTCCGCCGTCGGCTCAGCCGCTTTTCGCCGCCTTGACCAGAAGAAAACCGGAAGTCCGGCTGCGATGAGCAGACAGCCGACCAGCGCGGTCTTGGGAGCGCCCACCACCGCGTTGACGACGATTGCGGCGCAGGCGACGACGAAAATTGCAGGAGCCAACATCTTGAGCCAGAGCTTCGGATTGGATCGCAATTCGTGTCGCTGGACTACGAACAGTCCGGCCACCGCAGCGCCCGAAGACAACAGAATCGTGAATCCGGTGTACATCAGGAGCTGATAGAAGCCGCCGGCCATCACCAGCACGACGCACCACAAAGCTTGTAGTGCGATGGCCAGCGCAGGCGTGCCGAATCGTGGACTGGTGCGGTCGAAGCCTGGCACAAAAGCCCCGTCGCGCGCCATGGCGAAGTAAACGCGCGGCCCCGCAATGGTCATGGCACTGATGGCGCCCAGTAGAGCGACAATCAGCGCCGGAGTCACGAAGTTTCTCCCCACCCCGAACAACGCGTGCGCCGTAACGTCGCCAACATTCACGGCATCTTGCACCGCTGCGGGCGGAATCGCATACAAGTACAGCGTGTTCAGGAGGAAATAGAGGCCGACGATGATGGAAGTCCCAATCAACAGCGCCGGGCCGATCATGCGCCGCGTGTCGTGCAGCTCCTCCGAGATATACGAGGCTGCATTCCAGCCGCTGTAAGTGAACATGATCGGAATGAGAGCAAGCAGCCAGTTCATCGGACGGATCGGTATGTGGGCTGACTGGAAGTGCGACCACGAGCCAGTCCCTATAGCAAATCCAAACAGGCAAAAGATAAGGACGATCGCCAGGATCAGGAGGGCGAGCGCGTTTTGCGTCAGCTTGCCGGCTCCCAAGTGGCAGGCATGTAAGACGGCGAACACGACGATGATGGCAGCCGCAGTGAGCGCGCGTGGCGAAAACGTGAACGCTCCCACGTAGAAGTTGATGGTAAGCAGGGCGTGGTCCGAGGCCAGCCTGGGAAAATATTGGCCCAGATAGATGACTAACCCCACGGCGCTGGCGGCCACCGCTCCGGAGAAACCGGCGATCAGCGATGTCCAGCCGGAAAGAAAGCCGGCGGTTGGGCCGTAGGCCTTGGAGAGGTAAATGTATTCTCCTCCGGCTGACGGCCACCTCCGTCCCAGTTGCGCGTACGACATTGCGCCCGCCAGGGCGAGGCATCCACCGGCAATCCAGAGGGCGAGCATGGCGCGAGGTTCGGGCACCAGCTTGGCGATGATGGCTGGCGTGGTGAAGATGCCGACGCCGACCACGTTGGAGATGATCAGGGCTACGCCGTCCCTCACGCGAAATACCCGGCGTAATTGAGTGGGTTTCGCAGCAACGGCGGGGCTGCCTGAGTTCGCGACAGCGGGATAGGAGGTTTTCGATGTGGCGGCTGGCAAACTCTTACCCAAGTTGTTTCCTGACCAATGCGATGAGTTTCCCAAAGTCTACATGGAATTTGTAGTCTGCGGCAGAAAACGCCAACCACTCCAACACCGACTCACGGAGCCGTCCACGCGTTGGCCTCAAACTGGCGAAACTCGATTTCCAACTTCCATTGCAAGCGCGCCTTTTCGCTGCCATTGAGAAACTTCTGGCATGCTGCCGATGGTTGCGGCGCACCGGGCTTCTCGCTTCCGCATTCCTTGGCCGCGCTGAACGCTTTGCCCTCACGCCACAGGCTGGCTCCGCCGATGAAGGCGTGTTCCAGGCTGGTGCGCGCCATTTTTTTCAACTGCAAGTAGCTGAGATTCTGTTCCTCCGCGCCCTTCAGATATTCGTGGGTCATGTCGGAGCGGGAGACACCCTCGTCGTCGGTGGCGAGCGCCACCGGCACGCCAGCGCGGATGTATTCGCTTAGCGGATGCTGCGGCCCGCGAACGCCGAGGATGACGTCGTTGCTGGTGAGGCAGATTTCCACCATCACATTGCGGTCGGCCATCTCCTGCAAAAGCTCGAAGGGACGGATCTCGTTCATCACGTCAACGCCATGCCCAATGCGTTCGGCGTGTCCGGTCTCGACCGAATCGCGCACATGAAACTGCAAGTCCTGGGGAGGGACAAGGCCCTCGACCAGTTCGCCCGCGTGCAGTGCGATGTGCACGCGCGGATAGCGTTCGTGAAAGTAATTGAGCATGCGCATGTGCAGCGCAAAGTCTCGCATGGGCACATACCAGTCTTCCGCCATCACCAGGTTCAGGGCGACCACGTGCGGGTTGGGCGCAACCAGTTTCGGATCGGCCCCCGCCAGGAGAAAGCCAGCAAGAATCTGGGCGAAGACCACCTCTTTGGACTTGCCCCGTGAAACCTGAGCGATGTAGCGCTGCATGACCTGGCATCCCGGATCGGCGGCGGGAACGCTGCAGTGCAGGAGTTGATCGCGCGACACCTCTTCCGCGTCGATTTGTTGATTGGCGGCAGCTAGAATCTGCGGCAACCCGCCGGCCAGCAGCTTTTGTTGCAGCCGCCCAAAATCATCGTCCCAACCGACCGACTCGGCCAGCGTCTCCAGATCTTTGCCGGTCGGGGTAAGCATTAGCTCTTGATAGATCTCGTGCTGGGAAGCGGCGCGGGCGGCGGTCTCTGCCAGCGCTTTGTCCGTGGTGCCGTTCGTCGCCTGGACGTATCTGCCGAACACCGCGAAGAAGTGGTCATGTCCAGATTGGCCCGAGTACTGCCAGTTGCGCATCGAGATGGCGTCAACGAGGTTGCCGTAAAGCTCGGTATCGGCGAAGGCGTTCGCGACCGGCACGGCAGGCGCGTTGCACGGAGGCGCGCTGAGGGACAGGATATGGGGATCAACGCACTCACCTTCGTCCGACGCCCACTGGATGTACGATTCCGCGTAAACCGATCCGGTGAGATGAATGTGGAGATCGCCTCCCTTGGGCATCTCCCGCAGAAAAGCCAGCAGCAGGTTGGGGTCCTTGCGAATGCTTTGGAAGTAGCGCTCGGTGCGGGCCTCGTCGGATTGGGAAACCGCAGGGCGGTTGGCCGCGATGGTCACTGGCGGCGTGATTACCGCAGCAAGAAATGCAAGGTTCAGCAACAAACAGCGGGAACGACGCTTCATGCGTACTCCTCAAGACCGAGTCAGGTGGGAGTTTCAGGAAACTGCAAGATGATAACAGTCGAGGCGGCCCGAGCTAGCATCCTGAGGGTGCCCCATCCAAGCTGGTTTTGCTTGGATGGGGATTTTGGTTTCATGCCACGGTGTGCCCGCCGCGGCGGGTGAGAGTGAGTAAATCCGGGCCACGTGCTCCCGGCTATCACTTCCTGGTGCGTTAGCGGTCACTGACAAACGCCAATCGCGAGAAAGAGAATCTCTTGGTGACTCGGAGAGGGACTTCCGGCCTTTTTCTCATCCAGCGTGGTAGCGCACCAAGCAGCGAGCAACAAACCTTTGCGTTGCCCTCTCCCCGTCGCCCGTCCCATAAGTCGATTTGATTCCGGCCGCACGGCCAAGGAGAACAAAGATGAAATTCGCAGTGGTTGCTTTAATGTCGCTTGCTGTTGCTATGCCGGCGTTCGGTGCCGGCGACAAGACTTACAAGACTACCTATCCGGTTCCTTGCAGTGAAGTGTGGGGCGCGGTCAAAGTTGCCCTTGGCAATCCGGACAACTACAAAGACGTGCAGAGTGACGAGGACAAAATGACTGCGGACTACAATGTAAAACACTCCGTTCATTGGTCCGTTATCGGAGCGGTCAACCAGGGCAAAAACCGCGTCAGCTTGTTGCCGACTGGTACCACGTGCGAGATGAGTGTTGTGTCGATGTATAGCGGGCTTTCGCACAACGACCAGGGTGACTTTAAGAAGCGTGTGGATGAAGCGCTGGCCAAGCTGAAAGCCGCGACACCTTCCCAGCCCGCTAAACCGGCGGACGCAACCAAGTGATCTTGGCAGAGCGTCCATGACTCCCGCATGGCCGGAGTACCCGCGATCTTTGCAGCGGCATTCGAGTCTGTCCTGGTGCGCGTTGATGTGCCGCCACCGATCGCCAGTACCGGAGCCATGCTTTTATGCGGGCATATGAAGCGCCAATCGGAAGTCGGCCTTAACTTGCCGAATCGAATCCGATCAGAGGGGCAGACGTCGGGAGTGCGGGACAAGTTCTTGGTACCAGTGACCCCGCCCAAGGCGCAGTCAAATGCTTTTATAGAACCCGCCAAGACCGTTAATGGTCTATGTTATGAATCCTCAGCCCAACAAGGGGTTTCGGGGTTCAGAACGACCAGGAAGGGCCCCGTCTCATGATCGCGCTCGTTCTGCAGAAATGCGGGACGACGCAACCGGGAAGATGCAAACGCAGGTTCCCAGACTGGCGACTGCAGTGCCGGCATTGGCTCTGCCTGGAACAGCTTCCTGCACTGCCTGGCCGTCCACCGGGCCCAGGTCTTGGACTTCTTCCTGCGAGCGCTATCGGTCGAAATCCCAGTTCCCGCATACATCTGGCGGTAGAGCTTCGAAAGGAACATAAAAGCGATCCTGGCCCGCAGAGTGGGAGTGCAGGCTGACCTTTGCCAGATAGCGCTCCAGTTATAAAATCTGTCCCAAACCTTCTGGGTGCGCTCACGAATCTCCTCCGAGCTCATCGAGGGGTGCGGCGTAAACATCTTGGGACGAACATCCGTCGGAATCAGCCAGTACCGGGTAATCGGCACATTGCCGACCAGCGTCGGTTTTTTGGCCTGCTCCTTTTCCCAGCGCGCAAAATCCACGGTGCCCGGAAACGGCGTCATCATCACGAACTGGGCAAAGGTTACGCCCGCCTTCAGTGCCATCTCCACCGTTGCATCGAATGTTGCCGGCTTATCTGTCGGCAGACCGAAGATGAACGAGCCCAGCACATGGACGCCATGCTGTTTGAAGGTCTGCAACTGCTTCACCAGGGCCTCGCCAGACTGGTTGAAGTCTTTGAAGACCGCCTTGAGTCCTTCCGGGGTTACCGCCTCGACCCCCACCAGAGCGCCCTTGATATTGGCCTTCCGCATAGCGTCCAGATACTCGACGTC
>Ga0075520_1000536_pt1 | contig 16876 bp, 11 predicted proteins | sample NGEPerB_FD_75100 | JGI IMG/M metagenome (GOLD analysis project Ga0075520, IMG submission 75100) | Arctic peat soil microbial communities from the Barrow Environmental Observatory site, Barrow, Alaska, USA - NGEE PermafrostAB12-B | ecosystem: Environmental > Terrestrial > Soil > Wetlands > Peat ... | reverse complement strand
CCCCAAACACCGATGGGGCGTTCGACAACAGAGACTCCCTCCACGCTCTGATCGACGCCGATGCCAAAGACGCCGACGCCCCCGATGCTGTCGGCCGAACCGCTCACACCCGCGGTGGCACCGGTTGTGTCCGTAGCTGTGCCGACCACACCGATACCTGTTGGACTCGCGGCGGTTCCCTCCACGCCGTAGTTATCTCCGCTCGCGGCGGTAGCGACGCCGTACACGCCGACACCCGCCGAACTCTCGGTAGTTCCTTTCACGCCAAAGGCTGCGCCGGTGGTGGCGTTAGCAGCTCCGAGGACGCCTACTCCAGATGTACTGTCATTGCTCCCAGACACGCCAATGGCGAATCCGGTGGTGCTGGTATTTTCACCAAAAACGCCAATTCCCTGTGGACTTGGAGTGGTTCCCTGCACTCCGTTAACCACCCCAGTCGTGCTTGAGGCGTTTCCGAAGACACCGATGCCGCCTGAACTTGAACTGTTTCCCACCACGCCGAAGCCGGCGCCGCTGGTAGTCGAGTTCTGGCCGATAACGCCAACGCCAGTTGGACTTGCACTGGTTCCGGAGACTCCAAAGTTGACGCCAGTGGTGCTTTCGTTCTGGCCGAGGACGCCGGTGCCAGTTGGACTACCGCTGGCCCCTGCCACACCTACTGCCCTTCCGGTGGTGGCGGTATTCACACCGACAACGCCAGTGCCTGCCGGGCTGGAAGTGGATCCCGTCACGCCGAAGCCATTTCCACTGGTAGCGATGACGTCACCGGCGATAGCGGAGCCAGCGGAGCCAGTCTGCGTGACATCCACGATCGAGATGGAGTTGTTTCCATTTACCTCGAGCGGAGTGACCGGGTTGGAGGTTCCTATTCCGATTTCGTGACCGGAGCTCTGGAATATGACGGAACTGGTGAGGTTGGAGGCGTTCGTCCACAAGGGAATGTAGTCAGTGGTGCCGCTGCCGCTCAGCGTCAATGGATGCTCGTTCTTCACGTTGTTATTAAGACCGGAACGGTTGGCGGAGGAATTCGCCTCTGAGCCTGAAGAGGGCATAAAGGCGGAGGGCGGCTTGCCGCCGAAGGTTTCCGCGTCGGCCGCCTTCAGAGCGTAGGGCACGCTTAGCAGCATGATGCGCGGCTGTTCGGCCTGCGCTTCCACTCGCACCCCCAACCACTGCGCCTGGGCGGCGGTGAACAGGTTCAGCGGCAGGCCGTCGGGCTTGCTGGAGCCGAGCATCACCGTGTAGTGGCCGGTCTTGTCAACCTGCACGTTCTGGACTTCGGACCACAGCGGCGCCCCACCGGTCGGTTCGGCGTACAACGAGAAGGTCACGCCGACGATGCTGCTGGCCGCGTTGCCGCCGACGTCGGTCGCAGTTCCGCTGAACCTCACCAGTCGCGGAACCTGCGCAGTTGTTGCTACACCAGCGGTCGTCGCTGCCGCAGCAGTTGTTGCCACAACGTTGCCGCCGGTTGTCTGGGCTGTCATTGACAGGACCGATGACAGAAATGCGAGTGCCACACAGCAGAGTCGAAGCCTCACGGATTCTCCTAGGATCTGAAATTTCTACAGATAAGGCCCGGACAAAAAATCGCTTTGGCTGAAGTAGGACAACGGTTATATCACAACCCTACGGATGCGCCTCCTGAATTCAATCGAACCCGCGCCACATAAATCCGGTGGTTCGTACCTTCCACCGGCATGCTTTTAGCCACAAACGTTAGTTAGGTTGCGGTACGGCAATTTTTTTCGCCCTCGAGTACGCTGGAGGCTGGTGAGGAACGGATTCCACCACTCTGGGGACCCTCTGGGGCGGTTGCACCGCGCTTCCAGTTGGGCTCGGCCTGGCGGGCAGTGTAGGTGGTTTGCGCTGCATCTGCTTGTCCTGTGCCGCCGATTTCGCGAAGCGTTCCGTCTTGTCGGCCAAGCGGACATTCTCATAGCCCTTGCGCCGAGCAACGATGCGGTAATCGAAACCAATATTTGCCCGGCCGCCGCCCAACTCGCGCACCTCAAAGCTGTCCGTGGTCTCGTTGGTGACGTAAAGACCTTTGCAGTCCCCCTTGGGCGTCAGGAACACGTGATACTCGACTCCGCTGTTGACCGTCTGCGCAAAGGTTGATTCCAGCTGCACCACAGCCGAACCGTTCGCCAGCCGCGCCGAGCCGATATCTTCAAACCAGTTTTCCGGAGCTTCGACGGCATAGAGCGCTACTCTGCGCTGGCCGTTGTCCACCGGGGCCGAGCCGCTGACTGTGCCGGTACAGAGCAGGTCGCCGCTCACATCGATAAAACAGGATCCGTCGAAGGCAGTACCGACCGTCCTAACGACAAGGCCAGTAGGGTCATCTGCCTCCTGGTTTTCGAAACGCACAGTGGCCGAGTCGATCGAGTAGTTGGCCGCTGCCATGGCGTAGCCGTCGTCGGCCGTTCCCGCCACGGCGATGCCGCCGCTCACAGTGGTCGATCCCCACACTGCGACGGGCCGTGGAGCCCCCGTTGTTATGCTGGGCTCGACCGCGACTGCGTAAAGGCCAATCCCCGCCGTGCTGACAGTTAAAGCAGTGACGCCGAAGGCGCTGCCGGTGGTACTGTTGTTTGTACCCTGTACGCCCGCACCTGCTGGACTCGAAGCCGAGCCCTCCACACCCAGGTTTGCGCCAGTATCGCTGCTCGCGATGCCATATACCCCGACGCCAGTGGAACTGGCGGTGACTCCTTTCACTCCAAAAGCAGAACCGCTGTCGGCAAGCGCGCTCCCCACGACACCTACACCCGAGGTGCTGTCGCTTTCGCCGGAGACTCCAACCGCAAATCCAGTTGTTGCGGAAGCAAACCCACTGATCCCTGTACCGGAAGTGCTGAAACTCTGCCCAAACATGCCGAAGTTGGCACCGGTAATGGAGGTAGCGTTGCCGTTGAGCCCGACACCGACCGGACTCGAACTGTTTCCCACCACGCCATAGCCGATGCCCGAGGTATTCAGGTTCTCGCCGATAACGCCCACGCCAACTGGACTTACGGTGGTCCCTTGCACGCCGAAGGCGGCGCCAGATGGACTTGTCGCCACGCCCAGAACTCCGACGCCAGTTGAACTACTGCTGCTCCCAGCCGTACCTACCGCGTTTCCGGTGGCGGCGGTATTTACGCCGACAACGCCAGTGCCTGCCGGGCTGGAAGTGGATCCCGTCACACCGAAGCCATTTCCACTGGTCGCGGTGACGTCACCGGAGATAGCGGAGCCTGAGGAGCCAGTCTGCGTGACATCCACGATCGAGATGGAATTGTTTCCGTTTACCTCGAGCGGAGTGACCGGGTTGGAGGTTCCTATTCCGATTTCGTGACCGGCGCCCTGGAATATGACGGAACTGGTGAGGTTGGAAGCGTTCGTCCACAAGGGAATGTAGTCCGTCGTGCCGCTGCCGCTCAGGCTTAACGGGTGCTCGTTCTTTACGTTGTTAGTAAGACCGGAACGGTTGGCGGCGGAATTCGCCTCCGAGCCTGAAGCCGGCATGAAGGCCGAGGGCGGCTTGCCGCCGAAGGTTTCCGCGTCGGCCGCCTTCAGAGCGTAGGGCACGCTTAGCAGCATGACGCGCGGCTGTTCCGCCTGCCCTTGCAGTTGCACGCCCAACCACTGCGCCTGGGCCGAGGCGAACAAATCCAAGGGCAGACCTTCCGCCTTGCTCGCGCCCAGCTGCACGGTATAGTGGCCGGACGTGTCCACGTGGACGTTCTGCACCTCCGACCACAGCGGCGCGCCACCGCTCTGCTCAGCGTATAGCGATAAGGTGATGGCAACCACGCTGGTTGGGGCAGCGCCCGGGGTCAGCACGATGCCGTTGCTGACGCTCTCCGGCGGTACGCCCTTCAGCATCCCGCTGAATTTCACCAGTCGCGGCACCTGCGCAGTTGTTGCTGCCGCAGCCGTTGTTGCCACAGTGTTGCCGCCTGTCGTCTGAGCGCTCATCGACAGAACTAGTGAAAAGAACGCGAATACCACACAGCCGAGTCGAAGTTTCATAGATTCTCCTGTAGTCCGAAATTGTTTAACAGGGCCGCCACTCTATGTACTCATCGAAGCAGCAGGCTTTCCTTGGCCAGCACCGTTCTGTTTGTCCTGAAGCTCGTTCTGCCAGCGGCGTATGCCCGCACCACCCCAAGAGTTTCAACCAATCGATGGCGTTCCTTCCGCTGAATCCCACTCTGCGGTGCTTGCCTGGGTATAGGGCTTCTGCGACCGCACCCACTTATCCAGTTCCGATCTTAGAAACAAACGGCGAGGCTTTGGTCCGGTTCCGATGGGGTGGGCTGGGATGATGCCTGCGCGAGCCCAGGCCCGTATCGTCTTGCGACTCCGCCGCAAAAACTCGGCGGCTTCGCTGACGTCAATATAGGGTTCAATTTGGGGATCGGCCTCTGGGTTCATGTGCTCCTCTCCCCGTAGCCACTAAACTTCGCATCAAGAACTGAAGCGAGCCGTAGAATGCCCACGAAGCGCTACCCTGCTCATCAGGGTTCGAAAGGTCAGGCGTAGCGCCAGTCGAAGTCTCACCAAGATACAGACGAGTCAATTTGAAAACGGCAGGTGGAGCTTTGGTTCCTCCACCTGCCTTGGTGAATCAGCCGACTGAACCGCAACTTGCGCTACGGCGCGAAGTAGCTGGAGATGTCGAGGATCAATTGCGTGATTCCCGACGCAAACGCATCGACCTTTCCATTCGTGCTGGGGACGATCGCCATGTTGTTGGTGATGGAGCCGTCCAGTGCGTTCAAGGTAGAGACCAGCGGCTTGGTTGCGCCGTCGGGCCACAGGGTCAGGTAGCCGAGCGCGCCGGTCGGCACCACCGTCGCGTTGAAGATATACGCCTTCGCCGCGGCCGGCGGTTGACACACGCTATCCACCACATCCACCGGAGGAGTCAGGGTCCCGGTGAAGGGCTGACCGCTGCCAACTTGACGCGTGTCGATCACCCGGCAAGGCGCCGACGGATACAGCGACAGTCCACCCGTACCTGCCGGCGCGAAATAGCCGTTGATGTCAATGATCAGGTCAGTGTCGTTGCTGGGGAAAACCGAGACGTTGCCACTACTACCGGCGGGCACAATCGCCGCATTGGCAATGATGGTTCCGGGGACATCGTTCAAGGTTGAAACCAGCGGCCGCGACTGGCCGGTGGGCCACACCGTCATGTACCCCAGACCTCCGTGGGGCACGACGGAGAAGTTCAGCGAATAGGCCTCGGCGCTGGACGGAATGTTGCAGCTGGTGGCAGCCAGGATGGGGAAGTCGCGTTCCTGTTGGCCCGTTAAGAACGGCGGCCCCAGACCCTGAGGAAAGCTGCTGCTGCGGGTATCTGCCACGCGACAGGGCGTCAGCGGATAGAAAGCCAGCGTGGAGCCAGACACCGGCGCGAAGTACCCGTTGATGTCGAGAATCACATTGGTGGTGTTGGTGACATAGATGCTGATCGCGCCTTGATAGCCGGCGGGCACAATGGCGGCGTCAGCCTTGATGCGGCCATCCAGCGAGTTCAGGGTAGCGACTAAGGGCTGCCGTTCGCCGGTCGGCCATATCGTTAGGTAACCCAATATGCTGGCCGGGACCACGGAAACGTTCAGCGAGTACGCTGCCGCCGTGTCGGGAATGTTGCAGCCGCCCAATTGCGGAATCGGAAAGTCTTCCGAGGTGCCAGCCGGGATCGGCCCGTTGCCGCCCTGCCCCGGTCGCGTGTCCACCAACCGGCACGGGGTGACCGGAACGAACTGCAGGGCATTGGGGGGTACTCCGCCGAGTACTGAAACCGTGGCGTCACCCACGTTGGAGACGTAAACCCGGTCGGTGGCCGGGTTCACCCAGGACTCGACGGGTCCGACCCCGACGCCGATGGTAGTGGTGGCCAGGGTCGTTCCGTCAATGGTGGTCACGGTGTTCGCACCATTGTTGCAGACATAGATCTTGTTGGTGACCGGATTGACCTCAACGTCGGCGGGAGTTAACCCTACGCTAACTGTTTGGGTGGCGAGGGTGACTCCGTCGATGAAGGTCTCGGTGTTATCGGTGCTGTTGGAGACGTAGGCCTTGTTGGCCACAGAATTGTACGCCATCGCGCCCGATCCTTTGCCGGTATTGGTAGTCGCGGTAGCCAGGGTTGCTCCGTCGATCTGGGTCACGCTTCCGACATAGTTCCCGTTGCCGTTGGGATCAGCATCGCAGGGCAGACTGCTGCCGCAGGAATTCATCACCCAGATCTTATTGGTCGTCGAGTCCGCGAAAACGAGCGCTGGTCCAACCCCGACCGTAACCGTGGCCGTAACCGTGTTGCTCCCGCCATCGACAACGCTGACCGTCCCATTGGCGGGGGTGGCGTCGCAGCCAAATTGGTTGCCGCAATAATTCACCACATAAATCTTGTTCGTCACGGGATTGACTGAAGCCGCCTGAGGATAATTCCCCACCGTGACCGTGGCAACGACACTGTCGGCATGTCCATCGATCACGCTCATCGTGGTGCCTTGTCCGTTGCCGTTATTGACCACGTAGATCCTATTGGTTATGACATTGATGTCCCCGTAGGTCGGATGCAACCCGACGGGGATGGTGGCGGTAACGGCGTTAGTGGCCCCGTTGATCACCGAAACCGTACTGTCACGGCGATTGGTGACATAAATCTTATTGGTCAAGGGATTGATCAGCACGAATGCAGGATGGATTCCGACGGTGATCGTGGCGTCAACCGTGTTGGTGAGCCCATTGATGACGCTCACCGTTCCGAGGCTTGTATTGGCGCAGCTCGGATCGTTGCCGCAGTAGTTCGCCACGTAGGTCTTGTTGGTTACGGGGTTGGTGGCCAGATAGTAGGCGCCCTGCTCTACCGGAACTGTAGCGAGGAGGGTCTGAGCTACCGCAGGCAGGATGGCTGCTGCGAACAGAAATACAAACAGGGAGGCTAAGGTATAGCCACGAACTCGCATGTGTTTTCTCTCCACGTCGCTTGTTAGGCATTGCCTATGATTGGGAAGCACCCTGTCACCGGGTCGGGAACCCGGCGATCACCCGTGCTTCGTTAGCAGCTTTGGTTGGTCTGTCGTATATTTATCTTCGTTATCGGGATAATTTGGGCAACAGGTATTGCGGGACATTTTGGGACATTCCGGGACATCGCGAGCCATGAGCGACTTGGACGGGGCGAAAATCCCGAATCAGCGGCTGGATTCGTGGAAGGAGATCGCCTCCTTCTTTCGCCGGGATGAGCGCACGGTCAAGCGCTGGGAGAAGGAACGCGGGCTCCCGGTGCACCGCCTGCAAGGCAGTGCGACCGGCCGGGTTTACGCCTATTCCGATGAACTGTTGCGCTGGATGAAATCGCCAGTCTCCGCCGAACCTGTTGCTTCGACCATGGAACCCGCGCAGGCGGGCCTCGACTCCTCAGACCTAGAAGCTCCGCAGGCGGCGGCTCTTACTCAGGTAGCTTCGGCTGAAGCCGGACCGAACTTACGTCGCCGTGCTTCCGACAAAGTCCGCCCAGCACGATGGGGGCGGCCGTTCGGAGCTTTGGTGCTGTCTGCCCTGCTCGTCGGCACGGGCGGGTTTCTATATCTTAAGCGGGTGGCGTTGCGCGCCGGCCGGCCGGATGTTTCCGCGGGAAAGTCGCTTGCCGCGGGTCGCACGACAAATCCTGAGGCGCGGGATTTCTATCTCAAGGGTCGGTATGAGTGGGACAAGCGCACCCCCGAATCCTTGAATAAAGCAGTCGATTACTTCACCCAGGCGATTGTCCACGATCCCAACTATGCCCAGGCTTATGTAGGACTGGCCGATTGTTACAACCTGCTGCGCGAATACAGCGCGATGCCGCCGGAAGAAGCCTATCCTCGGGCGCTGGCGGCCGCCAGGAAGGCGGTGGAGTTGGACGACTCTTCCGCCGAAGCGCATACCTCGCTGGCGTTTGCAACTTTTTATGGCAGCTTTGATGCCGCCGGTGCGGAGCGCGAGTTCCGCCGTGCCCTGGCCTTAAACCCCAACGACGCCAGGGCCCATCACTGGTATGCCACGTCGCTATACGCCGAAGGGCGTTATGCGGAAGCTCTCAGCCAAATCGAAATGGCCCAGCAACTCGATCCAGGCTCCAACGCGATCCTGGCTGATAAAGGACTGATTCTTCTCTATACCGGTCCCAGACAGCAGGCGGTCGCGTTACTCAAACAACTGGAGAGCACCGAGCCGGCATTTCTTTCGACCTATCGTTACCTGCAAACCGCTGCCCTTATGGACAAAGACTATCCGGCGTACTTAGAGACGGCGGCAAAAGCGGCGCGATTGCGGCATGACCCGCGGGAGCTTGCGATCATCAACGCCGAAGAGAAGGGGTTTGCTCGCGGGCAGCGCCAAGGCATGTTCGAAAGCATGCTTGAGGAACAGCAGAAGCTCTACGCCGAAGGGCATCTGCCGGCGTATGACTTGGCCTCAACGTATGGTTTTCTGGGAAACAAGCCGAAGGCGCTGGAGTATCTCCAGAGGGCTTACGACCATCACGAATCAGGGTTGATGTCCATCCGAAACAACTTTGGCTTCGCAGACCTGCACAGCGATCCCGCCTTCCGCAAGTTGGTGGTGCAGCTCGGGCTGCCTCCGTTGCCCTAACTACAAACCTCTGGCTGCAATCAATTTGCCCCAGCCGGCTGCGAAAAAGAGTCGGTTTCAGTCGTTGTTTTGAAGGGGCGCACCTTTAGGTGCGCCACCAAGCCCTTTATTCTTGTCATTACGAGCGCCCGGGTTTGGCGCGAGGAATCTGCTTTTCCGACTTTTTTCGCAGCCTGCCAGAGCGCTGGGCCCTAGGTTTCTCGACAACACCCGATTTCCCCTTGCGCGATCGCTCCTACGGTGCGAAGTAGCTGGAGATGTCCAGGATCAGTTGCGTGAGCCCCGACGCAAATGCATCGACCTTGCCGTTGATGCTGGGCACGATGGCCATGTTGGAAGAGATCGATCTGTCCAGTGCGTTCAGCGTCGAGACCAACGGTTGGCTGCCGCCGTCCGGCCACAGCGTCAAATAGCCCAGCGCGCCGGTCGGTACCACACTGGCGTTGAAGACATAGGCCTGCGCCAAGCTGGAGGCCGCACACCCCGTGTCCACCACATCTACCGGAGGGCTCAGCGTTCCGGTGAAGGGCTGGCCGGTGCCCACTTGGCGGGTGTCGATGACCCGGCAAGGCGTCACCGGATACAGCGACAGTCCGCCGGTTCCGGCTGCCGCGAAGTAGCCGTTGATGTCGATGACCAGGTCGGTGTCGTTGGTCGGATAAACCGAGACATTGCCGTTAGTGCCCGCAGTTACGATTGCGGCGTTGGCGATGATCTGACCCGGTACGTCGTTCAAGGTGGAAACCGTAGGCCGGGTTTCACCCGTGGGCCACACCGTCATGTAAAACAGCGAGCCGTGGGGCACCACCGAGAAGTTCAGCGAGTAGGCGACGACGCCGCTCGAGGGAATGTTGCAGGTCGTAGTGGCATTCAGGATGGGAAATTGCCGTTCCTGGCCGCCCGTCAAGGAAGGCGGTCCCAAGCCTTGCGGATAACCGCTGTGGCGCGTGTTGGCGACGCGACAGGGCGTCAGCGGGTAGAAGGCCAGCGTGGAGCCAGACACCGGCGCGAAGTAGCCGTTGACATCGACGATCACATTGGTGGTGTTCCTGGCGTACACGCTGATCTGTCCATTGGTACCCGCGGGAATGATCGCCGCGTTGGCCTTGATGCGGCCATCCAGCGAATTCAAGGTCGAGACCAATGGCTGTGTCTGTCCTGTGGGCCATACTGTGAGATAGCCCAGATATCCGTTCGGAACGACCGAAACGTTCATGGAGTAGGCGGCTGCGGAAGGCAGCGTCCCACACGTGCCCGTGCCGGAAATGGGGAAGTTCTGGTGCGTGTCTTCTTGAATCGGACCGCCGCCACCGTGCTCCGGCCGGGTATCGACCGCACGGCACGGCTGGCTCAGCGGGACAAATTGCAGAGCGGGGGGAGGAGTTCCATCAATCACTGAGACTGTGCCGTTGAAGGCTTGGCAAGAGGGATCGTTACCGCAGTAATTTGGCACGTAGATTCTATTGGTCGCTGAGTTGACCGCCACAGCGTAGGGGCTAATACCGACGCCAACATTCGTAGTTGCGAGGGTTACCCCGTCGATCACCGTCACTGTCCCGTTGCTCTGACAGTTCGGATCGCTGCCACATTGGTTGGCAATATAGATTTTGTTCGTCCCCGAGTTGACCGCCATGGTGCCAAAGAGCGGAATCGCCGCCCCGGTAGGAATGCTGGTGGTACCAAGCGTCACGCCATCGATGACCGTCACCGTCCCGTTAGGGACGCTTTGGCAGGAAGGATCGCCCAAGCACTCGCTGGGAACGTAAATCTTGTTCGTGACCGAATTGACCGCTATCGCAGAAGGATCATATCCGCCGATAGCGACGTCGGTGGTGGCAAGGCTCGCACCGTTAATCACCGTTATGGTGGCTGTACTTACGCAGTTGGGATCGTTGCCGCATTCGTTGGCGACGTAGATCTTGTTGGTCACCGAGTTGACGTCCAGGGAGTGGGGTTGGACCCCCACATTGACAGAGGTGGGATTGTTGGTCACGCCGTCAATCACTGTGACTGTCCCGACACTGTACGGTGCCCTGCCGCAAGTGGGATCGTTGCCGCATTCGTTCGGAACATAGATCTTGTTCGTCACCGCGTCGACCACCGGACGCCTGGGGCCACTCCCGACGGTGACAGTGGCAATAACGGTATTACTCGCGCCGTCAATTACCGTCAACGTCCCGCTCTGCGTATGGCAAGTGATATCGTTGCCGCACATGTTGGTGACGTAGATCTTGTTGGTAACCGAGTTGACCGCTACGGCGTAGGGAGTACTCCCGGCCGTGACGGTGGCAATGACGGTATTGCTCACACCGTCAATCACAGATACCGTGCCGTCGCTCGCGCAGGTGGGATCGCCGCAACTGTTGGCTACGTAGATCTTGTTGGTAACCGAGTTGACCGCCGCATCGGAGGGATAAACTCCCACATTGACAGACAGGGTGTTGTTAGTCACCCCGTCAATGACCGTCACTGTCCCCCTCGTACAGCTGGAATCGCTACCGCAGTAATTTGGCACGTAGATATTGTTGGTCACCGGGTTGACCGCTGAACCGTCGGGCCCAATGCCTACCGGTACGGTCGCAATCACTTGCTGCGCGAAAGCAGGCAGCGATAGGGCTACGAAGCTGAATGCAAGGAACAGTGGAAGAAGTCGACGCGCGGTTTGCATTGGGGTTCCTCCGAAAGGATTTTCCTGGAGACCGCCCCCGGTCTCCCTAGGCAAACCCTTTTGTCCCAGCGTGCGCTAATCAAACCCGCGCTGTCGGTGATTGCACTCACAGGGGTTCTACAACTTATTGGTCACCCCCCGCCTTCGCTCCCACCATCCATCTGAGTTCCCCATGAACAGGCTTAAGGCGTGCGCGGCGTCCTCCTCATTTCGCCTTCATCACCTCGAGAATGCGGTCGAAGTCCTCCAGGGAGGAGTACTCGATCAGGATCTTGCCTTTGCCATTGCGGTCGGTAATGGCGACCCGGACACCCAGCGCCCGTTGCAGTTCTTGCTCGGCTTCTTTGACGTTTGGGTCCACGATTCGGACCTTTTCGGCCTTTTCCGGGGGGTGAACCAGAGTAGTAACCGCCTGCTCGGTCTGGCGAACCGAAAGCGAAAATGCGACCACGCGGTGAGCCAGCTTCTCGATGGCTTCGGGCGATTCCAGCGCCATCAGCACCTTGGCATGGCCGAAGCTGAGCTCGCCCTGGTCGAGCATGGCCTGCACGCTGGGCGGCAGCTTCAGCAGGCGCAGGAAGTTGGCCACCGACGACCGTTCCTTGCCGGTGCGCTGCGCCATCTGCTCCTGGGTGAGGCCGAACTCGCGCGACAGCCGGTCATAGCCGCGGGCCTCCTCCATGGGAGTCAGGTCCAACCGCTGCAGGTTTTCGACGATGGTCATCTCCATGGCCTGCTCGTTGGAGACGGGGCGCACCACCGCGGGAATGGTTTGATGGTGGAGCATACGCGCAGCTTCGCAGCGGCGCTCGCCGGCAATGACCTGATAGCGTCCGCCTGCGACTGGCCGCACCACGATGGGCTGCAGCACGCCTACGGCTTGAATGGAAGCGGCCAGCTCATTGAGGGCGGCCGGATCGAGAGACACGGTGCGCGTCTGGTAGGGGTTGCGGTCGAGGTGCTCGAGCGGAATCTGATGCAGCGCCTCGCCGGGGCGATCGCTTGGCGCCGGGGCGGACGCAGCGGACGAAACCGCGGTCGAAGCATGAGGCAGGTGTCGCGGCGGGAGCAGGGTCTCCAGGCCGCGGCCAAGAACTTTGCGCTTTTCGGTCATGGGAAGTCCCTAGCATATAGCAAAGAGCAATTAGCAACTAGCAATTAGCAATTAGCAAACGGGGGCAGAGCTTTCAAGACCTTCGTTGTTGCCAAGCTGGTCGTGATGATCTAAGTAACGCCGGAATCGCCTGGTAGCAATTCAGAAAAGCGAAAGCGCAAAAGCAAAGCCGGACAATTTGTCCGGCTCTTTCTTATACTCACGAGGCCCTTAGCGAAGGTTGCGGCTAACCGGGACCGTAGCCGGCTCCGTCGCGTGCTGGCTCAACAGGTATGCAACGCCAAAGAAGGCCGCACAGAACAGCAGGTCGGATACAACTTCGGCGCGAAAGAAAGGCAAACCGGCGACGTAGCACGTCAGCAGGCCGTTGATGGTCTTGGGATACATGTCGCGCCAGACCATCCACACCGCGAAGTTGCTGATCAGGAAAAACGAAACCGAAGCGGTCAAGGATGCGGCGCCGATGCGCAGCGCCGAAAAGCCCTTGATTAGCACGCCACCCATTAGCAGCATCGCCGCATACCAAGCCCAAGTGACGAAATGGTCGGCTGTCAGCGGATAGGCGTAGGTCACCCGCGTCAAGTACACGTCGGAGGCGACCAGCAGGGCCACCGGAATCCACCTCTGCTTGCGGGGCATGCGCGCCCCGAAAAACAGCAGGGCAGCGGCCACCGGCGTGAAGCTGAAAGGCATCGCGAAAAACCGCAGGTGCACGGCCACGGCAACAAGTACGAAGACATACGCCAGCATGTTCACCTCAACCCTTTGATTCTGTACGTCGCGTCGCCGTCCGTCAAGGGCAGTTAGCGTGTGAGGACAAATTATGGCGGAATCACTGCCGCTCCGGCCCGTGCTCCAGGCTGTCCACCGTCGGCGAGGAGCCGGAGTTCATCCCTTCCTGCAGCACGCGCAGGTCGGGGCTGAGCACGACGTAGCCGCCCAACGGGGCTCGACCGCGTCTGTCAGGAAAGGTGTAGCGCCGGTCCTTGAACTCGGCGAGATAGCCGCTGTTCTCGCCCTGAAATTCCTGCACTTCCACGACAGGGAAAACTGCCCAATCCAGATACACCTGCCCAAGGTACGAAGACTTTGCCGCGCGGCTGGCGTCGGTTTCAGCCGGCTTGTAGAAAACCAGGCCGCGCGAGTCATCGACCTCCGGCGCGAGCGAATTCACCGGGACCGTTTCGAAAAAGCCGGCAGTCTCGACCACGCCATGCCAGCGGAATGGATTGACCATGTAGGGATACGCCGCCAGCCGCAACGGGGCGGCCCCGTGGTAGAGGAACGAGTTCATCGCGGTGACGGCACGGCCATGCTGATAGTCGCGGAAGCCCCAAACCAGCACCAGACACACCAGGGCGAAGATTGCCCCCGCCCGGCCACGCGGGCCCTTGCTGCGCGCGCCAATTTCCTGATTGATCAAGCCGAATAGCGAAGGCAGAACCAGCCCGGCGATGAGCGCAAGCAGCATGACGGGCTCGATGATGGAAACGATGTCCCAGGAATACCAGCGGAAGTCGAACGGTTCGAACAGGCGAATGCCGTATGCGGTCGTGTAGTCCAGCAGTAAATGGCTGAGAGCAGCCACCACGGCGCAGAAGTAGAGATATCTCCAGCGGATAAGCAACCGCGGCGGAGCTTCGGGTGAGCGCGCAGGAGGTGGGTGGAGTCGCAGCTTCAGCCTATGGCCGAGATACACCAAGACCAGCACCGCGGCGGCAATCAACGGCACACCCACGAAGCTGTGAGTGATTCCGCGGTGATGCTGGAGCCCGGCGGTGGAGCTCTTGAGCGCCCACAACACGTCAATGTCAGCAGCCTCAGCGGCCAGTACCATCGTCAGTGTCGTGAGGGCGCTCTTGCGATTGAAGCCGGCGCGTCCCATGCACGCGCCAGTCAGAAAATGAGTGAGAGGATCCAAGTCTTTCCCCGGGTGGTTCTTGGCACAGCAAGAGAGCTATTGTACGCAGGCGCGAGCTGGATTGGATGCAAGGGCCTACTCGTCGCGCGGCGGGTGGGCATCGTCATGCACGGTTTTGCCCGCCAGCAGGTCGAGCGCGTGGGGCAGAATCTCGATCACGGCCAGTAGCGACTCCGATGCACCGGTTGGGCTGCCCGGCAGATTGAGGATGAGTGTGCGCCCGCGCACGCCGCAAACACCGCGGCTCAGGATGGCGTTGGAAGTACTGGCCATGCCCTCAGAGCGCATTCTCTCAGGAATGCCTTCGATCAGCTTCGAGCACACGGCGCGCGTCGCCTCAGGCGTGACATCGCGCTCGGCAATGCCGGTTCCACCCGTGGTCACAATCAATTGCACCTCGTCACTCAAGCGGACCAGCGCCGACTCGATGGTCGGCTGATTGTCGGGAACGATCTCCTGATGGGTGACGTCGAACCCTTCCTGGCGAAGCAGCGCGACGGTGGCTGGCCCGGAGTGGTCGGCGCGCTCGCCTCGCGCCGAGGAGTCACTGATGGTTAGAACAGCGGCGGTTCTCATGATTAAACTATCGTCTCATTTTGCATGCTTGAGTAGAGCAGCAGTGTCATGCTGAGCGAGCGTTCGCCGGGTTAGCGAACGCGAATCGAAGCACCCCTGCAAGCGAGATGAGGTTAGCGTGGCCATAGGGGTCCTTCGACTCGTCGCTTCGCTCCTCGCTCAGGATGACACCCAGCTACCTTGATTTTGATTTCTTGCGCTGGTAGTCGCCGCTCTTTCCGCCCGACTTGCGTACCAGCGCAATCTCGCGGATCTCGATGCCCTTGTCCAGCGCCTTGCACATGTCGTAAACGGTCAGTGCGGCGACCGCGGCCGCGACCAGGGCTTCCATTTCGACGCCGGTGACTGCGGTTGTTCGAGCGAGGCTGCGAATCGCGACTCCATCCTTCCGCACCTCGATCTGAACATCGACTTTGCTCAGCGCAACCGGATGACACATGGGGATCAGTTCCGCCGTGCGCTTGGCGGCCATGATGCCGGCGACGCGGGCGACTTCCAGCGGATCGCCTTTGGGATTTTGCGGCAGGGCCCGCATCACCGCGCGGCCCATCGCCACGAAGGCGCGTGCCTCGGCTTCGCGCAGAGTGGGCTGCTTGGCGGAAACGTCCACCATCGACGCCCGTCCTGCGACATCGTAGTGCGACAGCTTCTTCGACTTGTGGTTCCGTTTTGCCATTGCGCGAATTTCAGAACAACAGGACCGTCACCGTTTCTCCGGCAGCGAACCGCTCGCGATCCGGTGGTACCACAATGTAGCAGTTCGCGCCGGAGACGGCCATTAAGTCTCCCGAACCCTGCCAGCGCACCAGTTCCACCTCCGGCCGCTCGTGCGTGCCACCCAGTTGCGCTGGCAGAAACCGCGTCAACCCGGTCTTGGTGGTGAACTCCGCTTTCAGACTCGCCTGCGCAAAGGGCAACGGCTGGGGTTTGGAGCCGGCCAGCGCATCGAGCAACGGCCGAGCGAAGAGTTGAAATGTGACCATGGTAGAAACTGGATTTCCCGGCAGCCCAAAGAAGGGTACGGTGCGGCCGTGCATCGCAACTTCTCCGAACACCACCGGCTTGCCCGGCTGAATGCGAACACCAGTGAACAGGAACCGGGCGTCGAACGAAGCCAAGACCTGTTCGACCAGATCGTACTTGCCCATGGAAACCCCGCCACTGATCAGCAGCAGATCGCTTTGGAATCCTTTGCGTAACAGCAGGGCCAGTTCATGGGCGCTGTCGGGCGCGACCGGCAGAATCACGGCTTCACCACCAGCGGCATAAACCTGGGCGGCCAGCGAGTAGCTGTTGGAATTGCGAATTTCGTTGGGGCCGGGCGGCAGGTTGATGTCCACCAGTTCGTCGCCGGTGGCGAGAACGGCGACCCGTGGGCGGCGATACGCGGCGATCTCCGCACGTCCCACCGCGGCGGCAACGGCCACAATGGCATGGTTCACGCGAGTTCCGCGCTCGACCATGGTCGCGCCCTGACGCGCTTCGGCTCCAGCGGGAACAATGTTCTCGCCGGCTCGCACCGGGCGTTGAACGGTCACCGCGGCGCCGTCGCGCTCGGCGTATTCGACCATCACCACGGCATCGGCGCCGGCCGGAACGGGCGCGCCCGTCATGATCTCGGCCGTCTCTCCGGCTGCAATTTTGATCGCGCTTTGTTCTACGGTTGCTCCGGCCTTGATCTCCCCAACACAACGCAAGCGCGTAGGCGTTGCAGCGGCGTCGGCAGCCCTCACCGCAAATCCATCGCGCGTGGAGCGGGGAAAAGGCGGAAAATCGCGGTCGGCGCGCAAGTCTTCGGCGAGCACAAGACCGAGAGCATCGAGCAGCGACAGCATCTCGGGCTGCGTCGGACCGAGCGTGGCGGCGTACTGCTCAACCGTCTGTCGCGCTTCGGAAAATGACAGAAGCTTGGGATCGGGAGTCATGGCCTGACCGGATTTTACCGGAGGGCGGAGGT
>Ga0075520_1000535_pt1 | contig 16906 bp, 9 predicted proteins | sample NGEPerB_FD_75100 | JGI IMG/M metagenome (GOLD analysis project Ga0075520, IMG submission 75100) | Arctic peat soil microbial communities from the Barrow Environmental Observatory site, Barrow, Alaska, USA - NGEE PermafrostAB12-B | ecosystem: Environmental > Terrestrial > Soil > Wetlands > Peat ... | reverse complement strand
GCCTCACCGAGAACGAAGTGCTGGATTTCCGGGAATGCCTCGTGGCCGGTGGTGAACAATGGCCCGCCCGCAATGACCGTTTTGTCAAAGGCCGCGCACCGCGCCAAGATTTCCCGCACCGAATCCTTCTGCACAATCATCGCGCCCAGCAAAACGTAATCCGCCCGGCGCAGGTCTTCGTCCTTGAGTTTTTCGACATTCAAATCCACCAATTTGAGCGGCCACTCCGGCGGGAGCATCGCGGCCACCGTCAGCAATCCCAGCGGCGGCATGGAGGCCTTGCGGGAAACAAAACGGATGGCGTGTTTGAAACTCCAAAACGTGTCCGGCGTCCGGGGGCTGACGAGAAGAATTTTCATTAAAAAACAATGGGCAGCAACCATGTTGAATTTAAGTCCGGGTGGAAGATTTACAAGTTAATTCCGCGAGCTTCCGACACAACGGGAGCAACCCGGCACTACCACCGAAAGCACGGTGTCTTTTTTGTTTGGAGTTCCGCCTTCAGGCGGCTTGCGGGTCAACGATCAGCCTGACCGCCTGAAGGCGGAACTTCAAACGGTGGCAGTGCCCGATGGCGCCCCAATTAATCAAGCTCGATGCCGACCGGGCAATGATCGCTGCCCAAAATTTCCGGGCGGATGAATGCCTTTTTAAGCTGCGGGCGCAGCGATTGTGAGATGAGAAAATAGTCAATGCGCCAGCCAACATTCCGCGAACGCGCGCCGCTCATCGGACTCCACCAACTGTAATGCCCGCCGCCCTTTTCAAATTCGCGGAAGGTGTCCACGAAACCGGCTTTCACGAACGCGCTGAATCCGTTGCGCTCCTCGATGGTGAAACCGTGGTTGCGGACGTTGGCCTTGGGATTCGCCAGATCAATTTCCGTGTGCGCCACATTCAGGTCGCCGCAAAAAATCACGGGCTTGTTCTTTCCCAGCTTTTTCAGGTAGCGCAAAAAGTCGGCATCCCAAACCTGACGGTAAGGCAGCCGCTCCAGTTCGCGCTTGGAATTTGGCGTGTAAACATTCACGAGGAAGAAGTCTTTGTATTCAGCGGTCAGCACGCGGCCTTCGCGGTCATGCTCGCTGATGTCAATGTGCGGAATGACGTTTAACGGCCGCGTCTTGGTGAAGATCGCCGTGCCGGAGTAGCCCTTTTTCTCGGCGCAGTTCCAGAACGTCGTGTAGCTGGCAGGCCAGAGCTGTTCCACCTGATCAGGCGTGCATTTGGTTTCTTGCAGGCAAAGCACGTCGGGCTTCTCGGCGTCGAGGTATTCCAGAAAATTTTTCTTCAGCACGGCGCGCAGGCCGTTGACGTTCCATGAAATCAGTTTCACGCAGCGGAGAATAAACCACGGGTGGACGCAGATAAACACGGATATTGAACTTCAATCTTAATCATAATCTTGTTCTTAATCATAATCGCCCAACAGATTAGGATTAAGATTACGATGAAGATTAAGATTGAGGGGCACCCGCACGTTGACGCTGATGGCAAAGGCGGCTACCTTGCTGCCAGTTAACAATGATTGCCAACCTTGCCAGCAAACCAACGTCCGCTCCGAATTTCCGCACGGGCGACGAGCGCCTTGTCAAATTGACGGCCAGCGCCGCCAACAAAGTCGCGACGCTGCTCACCAAACAAGGCCGGCCCACCGGCGTGCTTCGGGTGGCGGTGGTCGGCGGCGGCTGCTCCGGGCTGCAATACAAGATGGATTTGCAGGACGGCCCGGCCAGCCGCGACATCCTCGTGGAAAGCGGCGGCGTGCGCGTGGTCGTGGATCCCAAGAGCGCGCTCTACGTCACCGGCAGCGAACTGGATTACACCGAGGCGTTGCAGGACGGCGGCTTCAAGGTGAAAAATCCCAACGCCGCCACGAGTTGTTCCTGCGGCGAAAGTTTCAGCGCGTGAATCAATTAAAAATTCAAAATGAAAAATGAAAAATTGAAAGCAACGCCGTCAACGGGTCTTCGTTTTGCATTTTTAATTTTTAATTTTTAATTCGCCGTGGCCGATTACTTCGCCTTGCTCAACGAACCGCGCCGTCCGTTGCTGGATGCGGATTTGCTCAAGCAAAAATTTCTCGCACTGGCGTCTGACGCACATCCCGACCGCGCCCACAATGCGAGCGAATCCGAAAAAGCCGAAGTCACGCAGCGTTACGCCCAGTTGAACGCGGCTTACAACTGTCTGGCTGAACCAAAACTGCGCCTGCTCCACCTGCTCGAACTCGAACTCGGCGCAAAGCCGAAAGACATCCAAACGATTCCAGCCGCGCTCGCCGACTTGTTTGCCGAAGTCGCGACGACCTGCCGAAACACCGATACTTTTCTGACAGAAAAAAGCAAAGTCACTTCGCCGTTGCTGCAAGTCCAGATATTCGAGCGCGGACAGGATTGGGTCGAGAAATTGAATGTCCTGCAAAGAAAACTGAATGAACTACGCGAGAAATTGACGAACGAATTAAAATCACTCAACGCGCAATGGATTTCGAATGACGCAGGTTTGCGCCGGGAAATTTTGCCGAAACTGGAGGAGCTTTACCGTTTATTCGGCTACTTCAACCGCTGGAACAACCAGATTCAGGAGCGCGTAGTGCAGCTTTCATTCTGATTTTCCCTGCGCCAAAGACGCGGAGCGCGGATTGTCCCCAATCCGCAGCGGGTTGAAGGTTTGGACGCGCTGCGAGTTGGGACAACTCGTGCTCCGTGACTTCATTCAGCCTGGAAAACAATCACGCTCAACGGCGGCAGATTAAACGCCGCCGAGTATTGCTGGCCGTGACATGCGGGTTTGTCCGCCGTGACACCGCCAAAGTTTCCCTGATTGCTGCCGCCGTAAATTTCCGCGTCGCTGTTCAGCACCTCGCGCCACTTGCCGGCGCGCGGCAGGCCGATGCGATAGCTCGGACGCGGCACGGGTGTGAGATTCAAAATGACAGCGAGCTGATTCGAGCCGTCCGGCGTCTGGCGTAAAAATGAAAGCACGCTGTTCTCGCGGTCGTTGCAGTCAATCCAGTTGAAGCCAGCATGGTCGTAATCCGCCTGCCAGAGTCCCGGCGCAGCGGTGTAAACCTTGTTCAAATCGGCCACAAATTTTTGCAGGCCGCGATGGAACGGGCCGGCATCGAGCAGCCACCAGTCGAGCTGGGCGTTTTCGTTCCACTCGGCGCGCTGGCCAATTTCGCCGCCCATGAACATCAATTTTTTGCCGGGGAACAGCCATTGATAGGCCAGCAGCGCGCGAAGGTTGGCAAATTTCTGCCAGTCGTCGCCGGGCATCCGGCCGATCAGCGAGCCTTTGCCATGGACGACTTCATCGTGCGACAGCGGCAGCACGAAATTTTCGTTGTAATGATAAAGCATCGCGAACGTAAGGTCGTTCTGGTGGTATTTGCGATGGATGGGTTCGTGCATGAAATAACCGAGCGTGTCGTGCATCCAGCCCATGTTCCACTTGAAGGAGAAGCCGAGTCCGCCGATGTAAGGCGGGCGCGTCACCTGCGGCCAGGCGGTGGATTCCTCGGCGATGGTCAGCACGCCGGGAAATTCCGTGTGCGTGATGTGGTTGAATTTTTTGAGGAACTCAATCGCCTCCAGATTTTCGCGGCCGCCAAACTGGTTGGGAATCCACTGGCCTTCCTTGCGCGAGTAGTCGAGATAAAGCATCGAGGCGACGGCGTCCACGCGCAGGCCGTCAATGTGAAAGCGCTCGCACCAGAACAGCGCGTTGGCGACGAGAAAGTTGGAAACTTCGTTCCGGCCAAAATTAAAAATGAGCGTGCCCCAATCCTGATGCGCACCTTTGCGCGGATCTTCGTGTTCGAAAAGCGCCGTGCCGTCGAATTTGGCGAGCGCCCAGGTGTCGCGCGGAAAATGCGCGGGCACCCAGTCCACGATGACGCCAATGCCGGCTTCGTGCAGGGCGTTGACGAGAAATTGAAAATCTTCCGGTGTGCCGAAGCGGCTGGTCGGCGCGTAAAAACCGGTGACTTGATAACCCCACGAGGGATAAAACGCGTGTTCGGCCACCGGCATGAATTCAATATGCGTGAAGCCAAGACGCTTGACGTATTCGACCAGCGGCTTGGCGAGTTCGCGGTAGCTACACGATTCCGTCGCATTTTTTTTCTGCCACGAGCCGACGTGCATTTCATACACAGTCATCGGCAAGCGCAACGGATCGCGTTCACGGCGTTGCTTGAGCCACGCGCCGTCATTCCATTGGAATCCCTTGGTTTCCCAGACAATTGCCGCCTGCTTGGGCGCGACCTCGAAGAAAAATCCGAACGGATCGGTGTTTAATTTAATATTGCCGTGCGCGTCGCGGATCTCGAATTTGTAGTGCGCGCCCTGCCCCACGCCGGGAATGAAAATTTCCCAGACGCCGGACGCACCGAGCAGGCGCATGGAATAAACGCGCCCGTCCCAGTTATTGAAATCGCCGACGACGCTGACGCGCTGCGCGTTCGGCGCCCAGACCGCGAAACTCGTGCCGTGAACGCCGTCAATGGTGCGGAGTTGCGCGCCGAGCTTGTCGTAAATTTTCCGCTCGTCCCCTTTGCCGAAGAGAAACAAATCCGCCTCGCCGAGCGTCGGCAAAAATGAATACGCATCACGCGTCCGCCGCGTGTGGCCGGCTTTATCCGTGATGACAAGGTCGTAAGCATAGACGGAATTCGCCAGCTTGGTTTCGCCTTCAAAAACATCCGTTTTGGGAATCCGTTTCAGCTCGAACTTCGGCTTGTCCTTTTCATGCACGGGCTGGACTTCCACTTTTTTGGCGTCGGGCAAAAGGGCGCGGACAACGAGGCCGGAACCGTCGCCGAGCGGCTGCATGCCGAGCAGCGAATGGGGTGACTGATGGGTTAGTTCAACGAGGCTGCGCAGTTCATCTTTGGTGAGCAACATAACGGTTAAAGATTAGCAGAGTCTTTTCCGCACGGCACGGTAAAGCAATGCCAAAGCGCAAAATTTACAAACATTCCCGGCGCGTCAGCGGTGTAACCGTTGCCATTTGCGAAAAGAATTCGCGGTGCAAATTCAGATGAAGGATTGGTTCATAGTTTGCGTATTACTTCCCGCAACTTCTTCAATGCCGGAGCAACGCACATTGCCCCTTCGGCTTCCAATCGTTCGAACTGGCGGTGTGCGAAGATGGGCGATTGCACGCGATTTTCTCCCTCGGCCGCTTCATCGGCGTCTTTCAGCGCGCCCGCCGCTGCGGCTACCAGTCCGTTCATTTGATCAAGATTCTGGCGCAGTCTGTTCAGTGAGCGCACCGGCCAATAATCGCCCTCATCGGAAATTTTCACGCGCAGTTCCGGCGTCCGGCAGGCGGCCAGCAACTCCACCACGGCGCAATGGCAGCGCTGAAAATGTTCCCAGCCGTGCAAACTGGCGTATTGCGTTTTGCTGAAACTGGCCAGCCGCCAGCCCGTGCGTTTTTTTGTTCGCAGTTCTTTCCCTTGAAACAGCACCTTTACCGGGTATTGGCACAGCCCCAACTGGAGCGGTTCGCAATCCTCACCCACATCCACTTGGAAAAGAAAACCCGCCAGCGGCCACACCTCAACGCCGGTCGAAGTGTTTTCCTCGCCCGGCACCGGCAAGATCAGCCAGTCGCAGCCAAAATGCCGCAGCGTTTTTGCGTCCGAAGTGATCGAGCGCACGTGATCCACCAGTCCTTCGCAGTAGAAACGCAGCGCCACGCGGCGCATGGATTCAACGAGTTGCTGCGCCTTCGCCTCGGTGACACCGGCAGGCGCGGCCAGTTTGAAATGAACGGTCAATCCCATAATTTTTCTCCAGTCTGCGCGGTTGCCATGGACAACGGCAGTCCAACCAAAAAAAATTAAATCATCTCGTCCGTATTTTTTTCGCGGGTGGTTTTCGGCTTCTTCACTTTTGCGGCCTTCGCTTCTTCGGCGGCGCGGGCGAGATTCAAGGCGAGCAGCTTTTCCAGAATTTGTTCGTCCGTCAAATCGGCGGGGAAGCCGTAGGCGGCGGCGACGGCGGCGTCCAGTTTTTTGTGCGCCAAGTCCAGCCAGGCGGGACGCTCGTTGTAAAGTTTCGTGAGCGTGCGGTCTTTGAGTTTGGCGGCGCAATCGGCGTCGCGCGATCCCAAGCGCGGGTAACGCACCGTGCCGACGCCGTTTTTATCCGGCTGCACGACGTAGCGCGCCCATGCGCCGTCTGCCGAGCCGGGGAATTCCAGAATTTTTTTCACCGTCCATTCAGGCGGATTGAGCCAGCGTTCGCGCAACGCGTTCAACTCTTGGGCGGCGGCGGCAATCGCGGCGCGATGCTCCTCTTTCGTAGCAGCCGACGTGAGTCGGCTCCGACCTCTGGCGAGCGAGGAAGAATGAGCGGACTCACGTCCGCTGCTACCCGTGTGATATGGCACCGGGTCTTCACGCAGAACGATGTGGGCGTAATGCTTGGCGGCATTTAATCGGGCTTCGAGATTTTCGGGTGGCTCCGCCAAATCATCCGCGAACGGGAAGGGAAAAGTTTGAAAACATTCCGTCGGGTTGTAAGTGGCGTCGTTTCCGATGCCATGCCAGCCGCACATTGCCAGTGTCCAAACTTCGTGAAACCGTGAGTGCAAAACACCGAAACGAAAATCATCTGCGAAGGCAATGGCGATAACTTTCGAGTCAGGTAATACGGGCGAATCTTGCCAGACAAAAAGCCGGTGCTTGGCAACGCGCGCAGTGCCGATATAGCGCGGCAATCCGTCAATAGCTTTTCGGAAAGCGGGCAGCGTTTCACCCAATAACCACCAATGTTGCGAGCGAGTTTTACGATTGTTTTTGACTCGCTCTGGTTTCACGAATTCGACAACGTGTTTGAATGGTTCAGCATAGAGCGATGCTGATTCAATCGGCGTGCCGACACCGAAATCTACAATCCATCGTTCCGAAGCCGCTTGCACAAGATCACTACCGTTGCGGAACGGGCGCAAAACATCGCTGTTCGGTTTGCCATGCGGATTGACAGCCGATAGCATTTTGACGGCTTGCGCTTGTGGAATGTCAAAGTCGCCAACTTTCGTTGTTCCCATGAAGCAAAGTGGTTCATTGGCACGAAGATACTGCTTGCCGGTTGTGTCGAGGCCAGTGCTTAAATCGGCATTTATTTTGGTAACTTCCTTGCCGTCCAGCGTCGGCTGCTCGGTCGTATCAGCGCTGCCAAATCCAACCATGCAAATGCGAATGGCTGTGCCTGCGTCAAACCAATCACGGTCAGAGATGGCAAAAAATATGCGCCCGGTTTCTCGGATACGTTCAAAGGCGCGCCGCGAACTGATTTGTTTTGAACTGGTCGTTGCCAGCAAGCCCGCACGCTGGCACTTGCCTTCAGCAATCAGTTCGCGTGCCTTCTCAAACCAGTAGCAGCAAAAATCAGAAGTTGCGGGCAAACGGTTGCCGTAAATTTCAAAGACGGCCTTTGTATAATCGTCGCCAAGTTCGGAACGAAGCCGTTTGTTTCCGAGAAACGGCGGATTGCCGACAATGACATCGCACTCCGGCCAAGCGCGCTCGTTATAGACTTTTACGACGTTCTCTTTTGGGTTGCGAAGTTTGTGTCCAAGCTCCTTCTGCTCGCCCGCGCCTTGAAATTCAACTTGGTTTGTCCCCAATGGAACGATTGCTTCGTGTTCCTCGGCTTGCGCTTCTTTCAAATTTTTCGGTGCTTTGCGGAAAGACTCACGAAGCAGCGCGTCTTTATTTTCAAAGCCGTCGAGATTTTGCAAAACGGGCGTGCGGTCATTGTCAAATCCGTTTTCACGCCGCCATTGCAGATAGCCGATTTGCACGGAGACCTGTGCCAGCTCGAAGGCGTAGGAATTAATTTCAATGGCACGGAGTTGTTGCACGCTTACTTCCGGCTCGAAGCGGAAGCCGAGTTGCTCGGCGAACGTGATGACTTCCTTTTCCAGTGAAAGCAGCAATTGCAGCGAGACGTAAAGGAAGTTCCCGCTGCCACAGGCGGGATCGAGCACGATGATGGCGCGCAACTTCTTCAGGAATTTCTGGATGCGGGAGCGTTCCTCTGCCGTGCCTTTGCCGCGTTTGAGCGAAGCAAGGAACGTGGCTTTGAGCACCGCCCATTCCCGGCGCAGCGGGGCCATGAGCACGGGTTCCACCAAGTCGCGGATGTCCGGTTCACTGGTGTAGTGCGCGCCCAGTTGCGCGCGGTGGCTTTCGTCCAGGGCGCGTTGAAAGAGCGTGCCCATGATGCTGGGCTGGATGAACTGCCAGTCGGCTTCGGCGGCTTCGGCCAGCTTCTTGATTTCCGCCTCGGTGAGTTCAAAGACGGTTGAATCTTCAAACAGATGCCCGTTGAAACAGCGGATTTTGTCTTTGCCAAAAAGGCCGCCCCTGGCCATGACGCGGAAAAGCGATTCGACGGCTTCGGAAAAATGTCCCGGCTCCGGCAATGAGCTTTTGAGAATTTCCGTGAACAGATTTTTCGGCAGCAGGCCCGTGTCCTCGGCAAAGAGACAGAAGACGATGCGATTGAGAAACCGGGCGATGCGAAGATTTTTCTTCTGCGCGACGTTCACCTCTTTTCTGGATTTGGCATCGGCCAGTTCGACGCTTTCGCGGCTTTGCAGCGACTTGGCGACAGCGGCAATCTGCGCCGCAACTTTTTCGGTGACTTGCGCGGTGGTGCGCTGCGGCTTGAGAAATTCAGGATCGGTGAAAAGCGCGCGGAGGATGCGGAGATTTTCCGGGCGGTCAATTTCCGCGTTGGTAAATTCGTGAACTTCCTGCACCGTGCCGTTAAAGTTGGTTTTGACGATGTAGCGGTCAAAATCACAGACGACGAGCAACGGCGGATTCAGCAGCGATTCGCGGTAGCGGAGCAGTTGCTTGTAAGCTTCATCCAAATTTTTCTTTTTGCCTTTGTATTCCCATGCGAAGCAGCCCTTTTTCCACACGTCGGCAAAACCGCGTTCCGTCGGCTCGCTGGCGTCAGGTGTTTCAATTTCCAAAAGTTCCGCGTCCTTGACCACGCGTTTTTGGAAACAGAAAAAATCTGTGCCGCTGGGGTCGGCTTCGTTTGGCGTTTTCTGGTCGAGCAACCGGCACAGGTCGTCAAAGTGGCTTTGGTAGGCGGAAGTTTCCTTGCCCTGATAGCGCGACCATTTCTTTTTGAATTCAGCAAAAGTCATGGCAGCGTGGTAAATTCAGAAAGTTTTATCCCGTCCAGCATGGCGGTGATTTTGCGCGGGAAATTTGCCAGCGTCAACCAGTGTTCATCCCGGTTGGCATGTGTTGATGGACGAGAGTTGAGCGGCAAGACAGCCGCACTTGAATCGCAGCCGCCGTTGTTTTTTAAGGCGCGGCTGGCCTGGGGGGAAAGAAAAGAGGCCGGACACTACTCCGGCCTCTTAAGAACAACAACTTAAAATTTTTTGCTGGTTGCACGTCCAACAACGAAATCAGAATAACACAGCCTGCGGTTCTGGCTTGTCACCAGTTGTGGTTACAAGCCGGGGACACGCTTATTTTCAGATTTTTGCAGGATTTCCACGATTTGCCGGCGGTGAACTTCGGGCGAACTTTCCGTCCAGATGATAAAATGGGCGCGGGCGATTTTTTTATTCGACGGGCAGTTGCGCGGCTGCGCGTTTCGTCTTGGTTGAGCAATCTTATCGGCAAAAGATCAAAGCCGTCTTTCCCTCAAGGCACGGTGACCATGCCAATGGCATCATTTCGATCTTATCACCAAGTGGCAGGTATAAACATTTTTGGCGGCCTTCGTGACGCCTTCAAAGACATCGGTCTTGGGAATCCGCTTCAGCTCAAACTTGGGTTTCCCTTTCTGGTGCGCCGGATGGATTTCAACCTTGGCGGCGCCGGGCAAAAGCGCGCGGACGACAAGTCCTGAACCGTCGCCGAGCGGGTGCATTCCGAGCAGCGAGTGCGGTGACGAATGTTTCAGTTCGACCAAACTTTGGAGTTCCGCCGGACTCAATAACATGGTGAAACATTTTAACCGGACAAAGCGAGGTTTGCGATACGAAGAATTTCTCTTGAGTCGCGCTGCAAGCATCTATCATACTGTCGAAAATGAACACCGTTTTGAATCCCCTGAAAGGGCGGCTATTGTTTGGCACAACGAAGACCAGCTTTTCATTCGCCAATTTTCTCTGGGCCGCCGTTCTATTTTTTCATCTTGCCGTTGAACCCGGTCACGCTGCGGGGACGGTGGTCGCCTGGGGTGACAATAATTCCCACCAAAGCAGCGTTCCCCCCCCTCTCACCAACGTCACCGCCGTCGCCGGCGGCACGGCTCACAGCCTGGCCCTAAAAAGCACCGGCACCGTGGCCGGCTGGGGAGACACTACTTATGGGGAAACAAATGCCCCTGGCAATCTTTCGAACGCCGTGGCCATCGCCGCCGGCAATGGGTTCAGCCTGGCGCTGCGAAGCAACGGCACCATGGTTGCCTGGGGCAGCCAGACCACGGTGCCAGCCGGATTGACCAACGTCGTGGCAGTGTCTGCCGCCTCATCCAATAAGATGGCGCTCACGGGCGATGGCAACGTGGTTTCCTGGGGCGTCGTGGCGCCGCCACCCGCAACGGTCACGAATGTCGTGGCCATTGTCGCCGGCTATACGCACAGTCTGGCGCTGCTCGGCGATGGCACCGTGGCAGCCTGGGGAAACAACACCTGGGGACAAACCAACCTTCCCACCGGCCTGACTAACGTGGTGGCGCTGGCCGCAGGCCAATATCACAGTCTCGTGTTGAAAGCCAATGGCACTGTGGTCGCCTGGGGCGACAACACCTGGGGACAAGGTGCCGTGCCCGCCGGTTTGTCCAATGTCGTGGCGATTGCGGCGGGCGCTTTTCATAGTCTGGTGCTGAAGCAGAATGGCACCGTAGCGGTGTGGGGCGACAACACTTATTTTCAGACCAATATCCCCGCCGGCCTGTCCAACGTCATCGGGATTGCCGCCGGAAGCATTCACAATCTGGCGGTGGTTGGCGACGGGTCGCCGGTAATCACGGTGCAACCGGTCAGCCAATACAACGCCAGCACCGGAAACGCATTCTTTCGCGTGATGGCAGCGGGGCTGGCTCCGTTAAGTTACCAATGGCAGCAGGACAGCACGAATATCGTTGGGGCTACCAACGCTTTGCTCGTGCTGACGAACCTTTCAACGTCCGACGCGGGCATTTACTCGGTAATGGTCAGCAATTCAATTGGAACCGTCACCAGTGCCAATGTGGAATTGCCGCCCGTCTGGCGCCGGCCATTCTTTTTGGTCCAACCGCAAGACCAAAACGTTCTTTGCAATGATACCGCAACCTTTCAACCGGCTGTCGCTGGCACAAAGCCGTTAAGCTACCAATGGCAGTTCAATGGAACAAACATTGCGGGCGCCACGAACCCCGTGCTGACTTTGGCAAACGTTACTGGCGATGGTGCGGGCGATTACACCATCGTCGTGACCAATCTCAACGGTTCGGCGACCAGTCGAGTGGCCGTCTTGACGGTGATCGGCCAGCCGCCGCTGATCAACAGTCCGTTGACCGCCGCCGGCAAACAGGGAACGCCTTTTAGCTACGCAATCACCGGCCTGCATAATCCAACTGCATTCATGGCCGACGGCCTGCCGCTGGGACTGGCCGTGAACCCTACGAACGGCGTCATTCAGGGAACGCCATTGGAAAGCGGCGCATTTGACGTGACGCTCGGCACGGCCAACCTGTGCGCCTCGGCCCAAACCAACCTCACGCTGACCGTCGCTTCTTCGTTGCCCGTCATCACCAGCGCGCTGACGGCTTCCGGCACGGAACAGGCCGCTTTCAATTATCGCATCCGCGCCACGGGTTCGCCCACGGGATTTGGCGCGGGAAATTTACCCCAAGGGCTGAACGTGAACCCGACCAACGGCGTCATTTCGGGCAGCCCGCTGTATGCCGGGAATTATAATGTGACGATTTCCGCCAGCAACGTTTGGGGCGTCGGAACGGCCAGCCTGCAGTTGACCATTTCCAACGCGCTCGTCACCGGGCTGGCGATTGCCAACATGATCACCAACTACTCGTCGCCCTATCTGCTGAATTTCCAGTTCTCGCTTCGAGACAACAGCGATCCCACGCTGGGCAACGCCGTGGTGGCGGATCCGCGACTCTTTTCGGTGACCGCGTTTGAAGATGACGTGCCCGTCAGCCCTTCAGAAACTTCGGTCATCCTCCAAGGCGTCAACCAGGGCGTCGCCGCAAAAGTGCTCAAAGCCAATCTGGTGCTGGACTTCAGCGAGAGCATTGCTTCTCTGTCCAATGGCGACACGAATAACAACGGCATCTCCGACGCGGTGGACATCGAGGTGAGCGCCGCCCAGTCTATTGTCAACCTACAGCCAGCCACCGCCCAATTCGGCGTCTATGAATTCCATCGCGAGGACCAAGCCCCGCAACAAGTGCAGTCGCTCACCACGGACAAAACGCTGCTGGACAATAAGATTGCCGGCATCTGGACCAACTCCGTTCAGGGTTTTCCCGCCGGCTCGCGTTGTTGGGATGCCTTGTTCGCGGCGATTCAATCCCTGGGAGCAAACAATAGTGATGAGCAACATGTTGTCATCTTTTGTTCCGATGGCAACGATACGTCCAGCACGAGCACTTTCCAAAACGTCATCAATACCGCCAGCAACGCCAACGTGCAGGTTTATTGCGTCGGGTTCGGCAATCAAATTGACACCGCCACGCTCCAATCCATCACTTCCCAAACTCAAGGCCGCTACTATGAGGCGACCAACCTGACGGCTTTGGCGGCAGCTTTCGCCCAGATTGGCAAGGATCTCAGCGGCCAATACTTTTTGCGCTGGGCCACGCTCAACCGCTCCGCCACCGCCTTCATGCCATCTTTCCAGATTACTTATCAGGGAATCACGGTTGACTCGCCATCCAATCCGCCGCCCTTCATATCGGGCACCAACTATGTCTATGACACCAATGTGCCGCCCAATATTACCGATACCAATTATGTCTATACGACTAACTATATCATTTCCCCCTATCTGCCCGCCACCTTTGCCGGTGACATCAAAATCGGCTCGCTGCGGCTGGTATCCGACGCGGTCGTGCAACCGTCGGCCATCACCCTGCGTGCGACCTACGTCCCCCGTTACGTCCGCCAGATCCGGCTGCATTACCGGGCGAACTGGCCCTGCACCGTCAGTTTGCAATCCACCAACGCCGAGGAGCAAATTTCCGGCTGGAGTCTGACGCAGACCAACGACGGCGCGGGCGGACAATGGGCGCAGCTCACCAGTTCCAACCAGCAGAACCTGGCCACGAGCATCCCTTTCGCCGACTTCGGGCCGTTGCTCAGATTTGCCTTCCACGACGTGCTGAACGCCAGCAACGCCTTCAGTGTTTTTGCAGTGGACAACACCATTTATACCAACACCGGCAACCAGAGCTTCGTGTTTGAAAATAACAACGCCTTCATCACGGTTTATCCCGTGCTGCCTTATGGCACGCCCGTGCCGTGGCTGATGGAATACGGTTTTGCAAATAACTTCGCCGCCGCGGAAACGAACGACGCGGACGGCGATGGCATGTTGACCTGGCAGGAATATCTGGCCGGCACGAACCCGACCAACGCGAGTTCAAAATTCATCGTGCGAAGCCTGTCTCCGACCGGCTCGCCGGGCCACTATCAGATCACCTTCAGCACCGCCTTGAACCGAACCTATCGCGTGGAAACATCCAGCGATCTCCTGACCTGGCAAACGCTGCAAGACGGCATTGCGGGAACCGGCGGCGACGTGACTGTCCCCGACAGTCGCAACTTGTCCGGGGCAACGCAGACGTATTATCGCGTGGCGGTTTATTGAACCCGAAAACCGAAGTTGCAAGGCGCGGGTAGCGGTGGCACCTCGCGGTGGCTGCGACGCCCTCGTCGCATTTTTTCAGACGCTGGGAAAGACGACGCCCAACCGGCGACGAAGGTGTCGCCAGCACATTCCGGCGACGGGGCGTCGCAGCCATACGCGGACCAGTTGGGGAGTTTGGGTTGAAACGAATTCCAAAAAGTTGGAGTTCAAACTTCAGTTTGCGCGCGCCGAACCAGCTGAAGCTTGTCCAATAAGCGACAGACTGCCCGCCCCGCTCCGTTGATCAAAGTTTGGCCAGAATCCGTCCAACTTGTTGCGCGTGGATTTCCGGCACGCCTTCCGTCCACACCATGAAATCGGAACGGGAAATTTTTTGTGCAACCGGCCATTGCGCGGCAATGCGCTGCTGAATTTCTTCCGGCGTCCAGCCGCGCGCCAACAGCCGTTCATGCTGGCTCGCGGTGGAACAGGCAACGCAGATGATTTTGTCAAAGTGCGATTCGGCCTGGGTCTCAAACAGGAGCGGAATGACCACGATGGCGGGCGCGCAATTTTCCTTGCGCCAGATTTTGATCTGCGCCAGCCAGCGTTCGCGGATGCGCGGGTGGAGAATGTCCTCGAGTTTTTTGCGGGCGGCCGGGTCAGAGAAAACCAGGCGCGCCAGTTCGTCGCGCTTCAGTTCACCATTGCCGGCAAGAAGGTTGGAACCAAATTGTTTTTTGATTTCCGCAAGCGCGGGCTGGCCGGGTTCAACGAGCTGGCGGGCGAGGTCGTCGGTGTCAATGATCCGCGCGCCGTGCTGTAAAAAAAAACCGGCGGCGGTGGATTTGCCCATGCCCGCGCCGCCGGTCAGACCGCAGGTTTTCATTGGCAAAACTACGGCACCAGCAGGGCGCGGTAGAAGCGCACTGGATAATTGGACGCGTAAGGATCGGTGAACAGGAATGGATTCACATTGGTGTAAATCGGAATCCAGTTCACGAGATTGGTGGATGCCTGGATGATGTTGGTCTGTCCGGGTGTGCCGGTAAGACTGAATTGGAACGTGCCGTTGGTGCTCACGAAATTACCGGATATTTGAGGCGGAGTCGGGGAGCCAATATTGACTGTAACGGAGGCAACCTTGTCATCCGGATTGAGATCGGGAGTGTCCGAACTTGCCTTCGCCGAGTTAACGATGGTTCCAGCGATGCTGGTCTGCACCGTCAATGTCAGTTGCGCGCCGGCATTGGTGGCAAGCGTGCCGACATTCCAGATCACGGTAGATCCGCTGCGATTCACGGAGCCCAGCGTGTTGGTGGTGGAAATCAGCGTGAGGCCTAATGGCAGATCGTCTGACACAAGCACGTTGCTGGAGGTTGAGGAGCCGTAATTTGTCACTGTGATAAAATAAACCAGATTACTGCCGACCATGGCCGTGCTGGCTGAAGCGGTCTTGGTAACCGCAAGATCCGCCACGAAACCAACCGGATTAGCCGTGGTCAGAGTGAGCACCCAGCCATTGGAAATGATGCCGTCATCAAATACCACGTCGTCCTGCACAAAGAGTTCCCAAGTGCCGTTCGGATTGCCGCCATTCAAGGCGGCCAAGTTGGTTCCGTAAGGCGGAAGCGGCGCGGAAAGATGGGTTATGGTATTGGTGACGCCAACGGCGGTGAGGGCGTTGATCAAATTGGTTCCATTCGGAGTGCCCAAACCGGTGCAAAGGTCGTAGCCGGGCACGGCAAAAAACAAATTCGGGCTGTTGCTGCTGGTATTGTTGCCGGTTCTGATGTCATGAAAACAGGCGGCGTAGTTTGTTCCCTTGGCGATGGCATAGAGCGCCGGATTTAGAAAGCCAACTGAAGCATGACCATTATTCGCCGCCTGTTGATTCACCAGTGCGGTGAATCCAGCCCAGAGTGGCGCCGCAGCACTGGTGCCGCCGACATCCTCTTTCTGATTGTTGTCGGCTATAATGTAAATGTTGTCCGCTGTCAGCGCGACATCGGGAGCATTACGAGCGGTCGTCGAGCCTCGGTTGGCCGTCATATTGATATTCGTCTGCCAAGTCGGAATCTGGTAAAAGGGGCTGATGCCGCCGCCGCTGCCTTCCGCCCATCCATTGGCTCCGCCCGCACCCCAATTCCAAACGGTCTCCGCTACCCAAATCCCATTCGGACCGGTCGTCGTCAAAGTTGTGCCACCCACGAGTGTGATATATGGGTTGTCCGTTTGTTGCTGGTTGGGCAAACTCCAGTTGAACGCATCATTATCGCCCGAGGCTTGGAAAAATGATTGCCCTTGAGCAGCATATTCCAAGTATATTTGATCCCAAGTTGTATTGTCGGGTAATAGCCATGACGAACTGATTTGTCTTGCAGAATTGTCCGAGGCGATACGATTCAGCATGTCCGTAATAATGGCTCCATTCCCGTTGTTCAATCCTTCATAAACGATTATTTTGGAAAGTCCGGGCGCCATGGCGACAGCCACCTCAATGTCCAAAGCTACTTCGCCATTATTGCCTCCAGCTCCACCATTGTAGCCATCCACCAATATATTTTGCAGCGGAACATTCGGCAGCCCGGCCTGGCTCTCATAGGTCGAGATGTCGTTCGGATAGTAACCATCCAATTCAAACAGCGCGACCGTTTGTCCAGTGCCAGTCAGCGTCGTGCCTGGGACATAGGCGCTCCGGAAATCGTATCCCATATAAGTGCCTATCGGCCCCGAACCTGCAGCCGGCTGGTTTGTCATCGAAGGACTACCCAACGGCACTTTGTAGAACGCGGGACGTGGAATGACATAATTATTTAAGCCACTAATATGTAGTATCGGAATGGATGGATCCAGCGACGGCTCCGCGTCCGGCGCGAAAAAGTCACGCGCTTCAGTCGGATGTTGATAAACGCGCAAGGTGACATGAAAGGCGTTCTCGACATCCGAAACTTTTCCGCTCACATCCAGCAACATCCGATTTGGATGCGTGCCGATCACCACCAACCCGTTTGCCTGCGCGAAACTGATCACCGCCTGATAATCCTGTTCCGTCGG
>Ga0075520_1000534_pt1 | contig 16930 bp, 10 predicted proteins | sample NGEPerB_FD_75100 | JGI IMG/M metagenome (GOLD analysis project Ga0075520, IMG submission 75100) | Arctic peat soil microbial communities from the Barrow Environmental Observatory site, Barrow, Alaska, USA - NGEE PermafrostAB12-B | ecosystem: Environmental > Terrestrial > Soil > Wetlands > Peat ... | reverse complement strand
CTGTGTGATTCGTTGTCATCGCTTTGTTTGTGAGGGCGAGCCTACCGCCTTTCCAAAACCTTGTCGCCACGATTTTTTGCCGGAGTCGCGCCGCGACGGCAGAATCCCAACGGGATTCAAATCATCCAGCCTAGGGTTGCGAGGCACGAGCTACCCTAGGTGAACGAATCACAAAATCATCAACCCGGAACGGGTTGCATCAATCCCACACATGCCGCTCGTCAAATTCAATTTCATAACGCGCCAACAATTGCCGCAACTCATCCTGAAACGAAATTTTCCGATGATGTTCCTCCTGTCCGGCGATGTATTTCCGCACGGCGTCCACCTGCGAAAAGCCGACAGAGAAAATACCGTAGCCGTTCTGCCACGCAAAATCGTGCAGGCCGGGGGCTTTTAGTCTTTAGCCAAAGTGACGAACTGCGTTTGACTTCCTTGACCATTTCCGCCGCCGTGCCAGTGCGCGAAAGGGTCGAAAGAATGTGAACATGGTCGGCCACGCCGCCGATGATGAGGGGTTGGCAATCGCGATTCGTCAGGATGCCGCCGAGGTAACGGTGCAATTCCTCGCGTAACGGTTGGTCGCGTAGAAATGGTCGGCGGTCTTTGGTCGAGAAAACGGTGTGAACCAGAATCTTGGCGAGCGATTGCGGCATGGCGGGATGGTGCAGCAAAATGGCGTTTGATTCAACCCGTTCCGGGTAAAATTTGTTATAACACTGACCCAGCGTAGCCGCAGAGCGGCAACGCTGGGCTGGATGATTAAATCCCTTTGGGATTTTCGGTGGTGCGGCGACAAGTCTCACGGAGCGCGAAAAATCTGTGTTTCATCCGGGTTCAATCCGTGGCTAAAATGGCTTTATGAAAATCGAATCGCTTCGCATCGGCATGAAGGTGCGCCATCCGCAATACGGCTCCGGCCTCGTCAAAACCATTTCCGAGGCCGTGGCGGAAATCCAGTTCGACGACGGCAGCAAACGCACCGTCGCACCGGAACCGAGCGGGCTGGAACCGGCGGAACCGCAAATCGCCGTCAGCGGCTTGAACGTGCCGCTGAACCAGTTCGTGAACGAGACGGTGGCCGCGGCGATTGCGAAACTCGGTTTGGAGAAGCCGGATTCCGTCGTGGAACAACTCGGCTTGCGCTGGCACGGCGGCAAGGTGGTTTTGCATCCGGCGGACGCGACGTTGCAGGCGAAGGAAGTGCCGCTGGAAGTTTTTTTCCACAAGATCGTGATGGTCAGAAATAATTTGCGCGTGCTGGAACAAAAGATCAACGCGCATGAAAAATTGTCGGACGGCGAGAAGGTGGAGATGCAGCAATACATCACGAAAAGCTACGGATCGCTGACGACGTTCAACGTGCTGTTCAAGGAAAAGGAGGAGCAGTTTTAGAAAGGTGTGCTGCCCGCCTTCGCGCTTTGCGCTTTGCGCTTCGGCGCGGCATTTTTCAACCTTGCTTCGCGGCGGTTGAAAAATGGTGCGCGCTGCAGGTTTCGAACCTGCGACCCCTACCGTGTGAAGGTAATGCTCTACCACTGAGCTAAGCGCGCAATATACTAATGTTTTACGAGTCAGATGCGCAACTTGTCTTGATGAGAAAAGACAAATTGCAACCCACACTTGTAACCCTGCGGTTTGTGCTATGTTTTTTCATGAAAATGACAGCGCACAACACACCGCAACCCGCTGAACAACCGGTTTTCACAAAGTCGCAGAGAACCTGTATCGGCTCGAATCTTCGGGCGGGTATTATGCCCTCATCAAAAAAGGCGGCAAGCAATTTCGTCGTTCGCTGAAAACCAAGGATCGGAAACTGGCCGACTGCCGGCTCAAAGAACTTAAGGGGCAAATCGGGTGCCTGACATTGACGGAGGATGCCAAATTGGGCTTCGAGGCCGTGGCGAAACGTTGGCTTGAAAGCATCAAACACACGCTGGCTTCCGGCACGATTGTCCAATGTGAAATCCGCATCAAGAATCTCGCCCCGTTTTTTAAAGGCATTCCGTTGCGAAACATCAATCCCTTCCAGTGCGAGCGTTGGGCGGTTGAACGGGGAGAGAAACTGGCAACGCAAACTTTCGTGCATGAACTGGAAACGGTGCGAAACGTGTTCAGTTATCCGACGGACATTTATGCGGGGCGAGTCCTGGCGCTGGCCATCGTCAAGCAGTTCCAAAAGAGCGACGCGTTCAACAAGGAATTTGCCGAGGCGAAATCCGAGCTTGCCGCCGCAAAAAACTGACCACAACCAGCTTTCACCCACGCGCCGGAAAAATCCGGCGCGTGTTTTTATTTTTTAACTCCTGCAACTGGCGCAGCGGGAGAATGCGGCACGGTGAGCCAGTTCAAATATTCTTCGAGCTGGGTGCGGCCGGACGCGGCGAGCTTGTTGCCGTCAGGCGCTTGCGGGTTCAGGCCTTTGGCAATTTCCCACGCATCCGGCATCCCGTCGCCATCGGTGTCCAGCGGGGCTGGGCCACCAGCGATTTCGCCGAAGCCGCCCATCTCGGCCGGATCGTGAACGGTCTGGCCGTGCTGGCCGAGCGAGGTCAGATCTTCAACCAGCCGCCGGTCCACGGCGTCGCGATGCAACGATGCCCCGGCACCGGCAACAATTTTTTGGTAGGCCTCGACCGCGCTGACCACCGTCACCGGCAGGCGGGGGGCGGCGGCCGGCGCATCCACCAACGTGGGCGCGTCCTGCGTTCCGAAATCCGCCGGCACCACGGGGCGTCCGTTGAGCTGGCCGTCGCAATCCAAATCCACGAAGTTGCCGCTCTGGTAAATATGGTCGGTCGGTTTGAATTCACCGACGAAGTGGTCGCCCGATGACGGCCCCTTGATGAAATAATTGTTGATGAGGTCGGCAGAATGATCCGCCGCCGAATGGCCGCCGACATAACCGGTCACGCCCCAGTTATAGACGACATTGTTGACGTATTGCACCCGGCCCTTTGATTTGGGATTGCGGCTTTGATTACTGATCCAGAGGTTGCGGACAAAGGAAACATTTTCGCTCTGGCAGAGGCAGCCGAAGCGTTGCGGCGCGACGCCGGGGCCGATAATGGAATTTTGTATGGTGACATTGGTGCATTTATTCATGTCCACCGTGTCCCACCTGCCCCACTGGATCGAAACGTGGTCAAGCATGATGTCGTTCGCGCCGGTCATGTTGACCGCGCTTTTCTTGTCCTGCTTTTCGGCCAGTCCCTGACGGAAACGCACATGGCGGACGATGACGTTGTGCGCGCCGGACAAGGACACTTCCGAATCGCGCAGGCCGATCCCCCCGCCCGGCGCCGTCTGGCCGGCGATGGTCAAATCATTTCCCACGCGCAAAATGCTTTTCAACGGAATGTAGCCGCCCACGTCAAAAACAATCGTGCGCGGTTTGGTCGCGTGCTCCACGCCCTCGCGCAACGAGCCAAGGCCGGAGTCGTTCAAGTTGGTGACGTGATAGATTTCGCCGCCGCGTCCGCCCGTCGCATCGGCGGCAAACCCTTCCGCGCCGGGAAACGCGGTGAGGTTGGTTTGCGCGCCCGCCAATCCCGCAGCGCACAAAAGAAAAACCCACGCCAGAACGAAATGATGAGGCTTTGAAAAATTCATGATTGGAAGCTGCAAGAACCACCGGCCTGCCCTTTCTTTATCGGCCGGCATTTTCAAGGTAATTGAAAAATCGTCATAATCCGCGCAAGATGTCTGGTTGTTCAAAAAGTTTCAAAACTCTGGCGTCAATTATCTCGTCGCGGTGATGTCTTGAACCCATCGAAGGTCTGAATAGCCGGGGCCGGGGTCGGTGTAAGTAATGTTTGGGATGCCCAAGGTTGAGCCATCCCGCCATCTTCTAAACTCCACATGGTTGTCCGCAAAGGCAAAATTCGAGCCGCGATGCATCATGGCCGGGACATTATACCATGTGTTAACCGGTCCGTTCCCAGGAAGTCCGCTGGGTGAAAAACCGAAATCCCCGTCATCTATCGAAAATTGAACCTCTTCCACAAAAACCATCGCCGACGACGGCGCGGGATGTCTGATTTCGCCGGTTTTCACGTTCACATGATAAATCCCTGCGGGGAGGCCGGCATGCGTATTCCCGATGTCTTCAGAATTCATATAACAATTTATCGAGTAAGTTCGGAGGCGGGTTGTAATCCCGTTGTAAGCTATAACGTCCGCCGGGCAATGGTAGCTGCCCACGCTTTTAGTGTAAGGATAAATCTGGCCGGCCATGATCAGGGCTGCATTCGTGGCATCTGCGGCGACAGACATATCCCCGTTCACCCAATTCGGAGTAGTTGCTGCAGGCTTTTTCAGGTTGGACGGCAGCTTGTCGGCGTTGTCATCGCAATACATTACCCAGGCGAGCTGCAATTGTTTCTCATTGCTCAAGCAGGAAGTTTGCAGCGCCTTGCTCTTGGCCTTCGACAAGGCGGGCAGGAGCATTGCCGCCAAAATCGCTATGATGGCGATGACCACGAGCAATTCGATCAATGTAAATCCGGTTTGCTTTTTTATTTTCACAGAATTTATCCAGGTGTTTTTTTTAATCGCAAATTTTACTTAATTAAAAAAAGCGCACCGCTGTCTGCAGGGCGCTTTGATTTTGCAGTCCATGCAGAGTTCAAAATACTATTGCGTCTGCAATATGTAGAACTGTTGCGGCTGGCCGAAACTCAAAGCCCCGCTGACGGGATAGGTGAAATTGCCGGAACCGTCGAAGTTGCCGGTGGTCACAGTTGTCCATTGTGCCAGCGGTAACGCGATGTTCGTGGAGGTCAGCACGGTCACCGGCCCACCCGGCGTGCCGTTGATGGCATTGAGCACGATGTCGCTGCCGGAAATCACAATGCTGCTGAAGGACGGCGGGGTCGCGATCACCACCGAGATCGTGCCATTCACCGCCAGATTGCTGGTGTTCCAAGTCAGCCCGTTGAATGTCGCCGGGCTGACTCCGCCGTCAAACGAGCCGCCATATTGACCGGGCGGCGCGCTGAACAGCTTGAAGGTTTGTCCGAGCGTGGGCGTGCCATTGACGAAGTTGATGTTCAACGTGCCGCCGTATGTCACACCTGTTCCAGCGACGACCACGTCATTGGTGAGCGCCGTCGCGTCCAAATCCACATTCACGGCGGAACCGCTTTGCAGCGAGAGGAGGTTGGTGATGGTCAGCAGGCCGATCACGCCGGTCGCATCCGCCGGCGAAACGGTTGAACCGGAACCTGCGGTCACGCTGCCAGCCACCCTGCCGTTGCCGCGCAAAGTCTGGCCGCCGTTCAGACCCAGCGTCTTGTCAACACGACCGGAGACATCCAGAACCGCGCCGGAAACGATGTCAATGTTGGCGCTACTGCCGATGGAACCGTCGGTGACGCCGTCACCCAGGGCGAGCACGCCGTTGCTGATGGTGGTTGAACCGCTGTAAGTGTTCGCGCCGGTCAAAGTCCAAGTGCCGGTGCCGACTTTGATGATGGAGGTGCTGGTATCGTCGCGAATCACACCTGCAAATGTGCTGCTGGTGTTTTTGGCACCCACGCGCCAGGTGGGATTGGCCACGGCGTTATTTTGCGAAACGGTGCCATAGCCGAGGAAGGCTCCGCTGGTTCCGCCGAGTTCGCCGATATCAATGGTCGCATTGGCATTGCCGTTGCAATACATGATGACACCGTCATTGAGGAGAATTGCAGCGTTGGCATAACCATAGGTATCCTTGGTGCGGAAATGCTCCGTGCCGGCACTTGACGTCACATTGATCAAGCCGGTGAAGGCGGACCAGTCGCCGTCAATGCTTGCGCGAACGTAACTAACAACCAGATTAAGCGTGCCACTGCCAGTGAGCGGCGCAGTGATTCCGGTGTTGTCCGTCGGACCGCGCTGGAAAAGTTCCAGTGTTCCGGTCTGGCCCGTCGCGACAAACAATCCATTGGTAAGCGCGTTGTAGTGATTGCCATTTGACCCGGTGTAGCCGAACAGTTGCAGCGTGCCGCCGCGGAAAGTCACATTGCTGCTGCCCAGCCCGGAAGTGTTGGCCTGATTGCTGCCCAGCGCGAGGACGCCGTTGCTGATGACAGTGCCGCCCGTGTAAGAGTTTGTTCCGCCCAAAGTGAATGTGCCGGCGCCGGTCTTATTTAATGCAATCCTGCCGCCAGCGCCGGTGTTGTCCGCAATCAGACCATTGAAAGTAGTGGTGGCATCGCCCGCGCCGACGTTCAAAGCATTGATCGCGGTGCCGGAATTGTTCACGACCATGCCCAAGACTGAATTGGAAGATCCGTTGATGCCGTTGAGGATCGTGTCAAAACCATTGAGGTCCAAGGTTCCCGCCGTGGAAGCTCCGCCATCCAAAACCACGTTGCCAAAACCGCTGCCCGACGGAAGCGTTCCGGCGGCTCCGATTTTAAGCGTCCCGGCGGAAATGGCGGTGTCGCCATTGTAATTGTTGGCGGCGGTCAAGGTCAGGGTGTTGCCGGCAAGCTTGCTGATGCCGCCACTTCCGGTGATCACGATGCCATTGGTTTCACTTGTGGAATGGTTGAACGCCAAAGTTCCATTGTTCGTGACATTGTTGAGGGGAACCGAGCCGGTCGCGCCGCCGTTGCCGAGTTGCAACGTGCCGCCGGAATTGATGGTGGTCGCACCGCTGAAATCATTGCTGGCCGTCACCGACACCGTTCCGCCCACGACGGTCAGCGTTCCAGTTCCGGTGATCAAACCGGATTGGACGACGGAATCAGAACGGTTGAAAGCCAGCGCGGCATTGTCCATGACCGCGTTGGTTCCAAGCGCGCCCGACGTGTTGCCGTCACCCACTTGCAGGGTTCCGGCGCTGATGAGGGTCGTGCCGCTGTAAGTGTTATTGCCGCTCAACGTCAACGTGCTGGAACCCAACTGGGTCAGGTTGCCCGTGCCACTGATGACGTTGGTGAAGTCGTAGTTGTCCGGCTGGTTGAAAACGAGGCTGGCTTTATTGACCACGTTGCCGTTACCCAAAGTCGCGCCCGCAGTGCTGCCGTCGCTGACCCGGAGGGTTCCCTGATTGATGGTCGTTCCGCCTGTGTAATCATTCGCCGTCAGAATGGTCAGTGTGCTGGTGTTGGTCTTCGTCAGCGAGCCAAGACCGGTTAATTTGCCGGAACCGCCAACGGAGCCAAGCGTATAATTGATTGTCGAATTCATCGTCACCGTCGCCGGAGAAACCGGAGCTGTGATGTCAATTGAAGGTGTGTTCGAACCGGTGTTGTCAAAGACGGCAAAGGCGCCGTCGGTAAAATCAGATGCGACGCCGTTGCTGCGCCAGTTGGCCGTGGCATAATCCCATTGATTGAGCGAACCGTCTCCACGCCAGACGAACGGCGCGGCGACCGCCGTGACAACGAGGTCAACCTCGGTGCCGGTGACACTTAACACTGCGGTAAATCCGGATCCGGGCGATCCGGTCAATGACAGGTTGCCCAGCGTGGCGCTCACGGAGCCGCAGACAAACAACTTGTAAGTGCCCGCGCCCAGCAAGGACAGCGGACTGATTTCAATGGTGTTGACCCCGCTCAGATTCAGCGCGCTGCCAACCACAATCTGATCGTTGCCGGAAGCCGGGGACGACGAGAGATCAAAATGAATTGTGCCGCCGCCGTTCAAACTCAAGTTATTGGAACAAGTCAAGGTGCCCACAGTGCCATTGGTTCCGGGCGTGATCAAACAGTTGGCCGCCGTCACATTCCCGCCCACTCCGCCACTGGCGGCAAGGACATAGCCTGACGACAAGGCAATTCCACCGACTGCTGTGGCGTCTAAAACTGACGTGCCGGCACCGTTCAAGATAATTGTGCTGGAAGCAATCGAGCCGCCCGTGCCCAAAACCACCGTGCCGTTGCTGATGGTGGTCGAACCGGAATAAGTATTCGCACCGGTCAAGGTCTGTTTTCCATTTTCCACCACCAAGGCAACCACGCCGCTGCCGCCGCTGGGCAAGGTGTCCTTGATCACGCCGCTGAACGCCGAAGAACCGTTCGTGGCATTGACCGTCAAAAGCGTCGGGTTGGAACTTCCACTGCTGCCGATGATCGAGCCGGTCGCTCCGCTGCCGGTGTTCAAGGAGTTGACTTGGACGTTATTTCCGAACATGTCCAAAGTTCCAGCCGTTCCAGCACCGCCCAAAGTCAATGCGGTATTGGCCGGAACTGCCCCCGCCGTGCCGACTATAATGGTTCCACCATTGGTCACGATGGTTGCGCCGCCGTAAGTATTGGCCGAATTCAGAGTCAATGTATTCCCGCCACCTTGCACCAGATTTCCGCTGCCGCTGATAATATTGGCAATGCTGATGGCATCCGGCCGCGCAAATGCCAAGGTGGCGTTGTCCGTCACATTTCCGGTTCCAAGAGTCCCGTATCCGCTGGTGGCACCATCACCAATTCGCAAGATGCCCCCGCTAATCGTCGTTACTCCGTTGTAAGTATTATTGCCCGCAAGCGTAAAGATGCCTGTCCCGACCTTAGTCAGCGCCAAAAACATGCTGGTCGTGGCACCGGTTCCATCAAATATGCCGGCAAAGGTGGTGTTCAAATTTTTGCCGCCCACGGAGTAGGTGGTGCCACCGGTTCCGCTGCTGCCAATTTTTATGCTGGGAACGGATTGTCCACTTACTCCTCCGCTCAAGGCTCCAATGTTGAGCGTGTTGCCGGCACGATTACGGTCAAGAAGAACAGTGGCACCCGTGCCTAAATCCAAACTTAAATTAACGCTCCCGAAGTTCACGTCACTGCCGCCATTATTCAATCGCACAGTTCCCGCACTTCCGGTTCCAGCAGCATTGGTGCTTACAATTACCACAGACCCACTGAAATTTGCCATATTCCCACCAGTGGCTCCTCCTATGGTGAACGTCGAACCGCTGTCCGTGTCATTGGTGATCAGCACCGTGCCACTGCCCGACCATGCCGTATTAAGAACCGCAGAAATATTTCTATTGTTCATGTCTATCATGGATGTTCCGGTGAAATAAAGCGCGTTTACAAGGATGCCGGAATTTGGGAAAGTGCTTAAAAGCATTGTCCCCCCATTGTTGGTGACCACTCCCGTGCCGAAGCTGTTGACAAGATTCGGTTGCGCAATTCCACTATTGATCACCGTTCCACCAGTATAAGTGTTGGCTGCGCTTAAGATAATCGCGCCCCCGTTATTTCCACCATTGTTCAAGGTAAGCAAGCTGGAACCTGAAACCACACCACCAGCCGTCAGTGTCAGCCCGTTCGTCACATTCCAGGTCTGGTTCACACCCAAAACCAGAGGGGTGCTTAGAGTCAGACTATTCGTCGCCAGACTCATGTCAATGCCCGACGCCCCAAGTGTCAGATTGGGGCCTCCGGTTACGGTTACAGCCGTCCCCGCAGTGGTGGCTCCAACGCTAATCGCGGCGCCACCGGACGTTGCCGAAAGTTGAAAGGTGGTCGGTGTCGCATTGACCACAAAATAAATGACGGTGTTCAGAGTAAATCCAGTCGGTGCCGTTGTCCCACCGAGAATCGCTCGATTTCCGTTAGCCAGCGGGTTGGCTGGCGCGGATGAATAGGTGAATGTGGGGGAATTTACGGTTGCAGTAACAGGAGCCGCACTAACATTGGGAGACACAGTTACAAGTCCCGCCGGGTCCAAAATTTTAATGCCCGCCCAATTCGTGTCCACACCGAGCAACACTGTATTTGCGGCAGTAACCGTGTTGTCCCACACCGCGATGTCAGCGAGGGTCGGGGTTGCCCCGCCCGTCCACGAAGTAGTGAGATTGAGATTGTCCGCGTTATCCGTCTTGTAAATATTCACAGCTGAAGCGGTCGCTGCAGTGAAAGCTGCTGCCAGGCAAATTGCGAGGCTTCGCCCAAAGGAAAAAATTCTGTGTTTCAGGGTAATTTGACTTTGATTAATTGTGTTGTCGTGGATTTCAAATACTGGCTTGGAACATCGGGGTAACATTGATTCGTTGTAAAACTAACACACTTCAACTACGCCTGTCTTGTCACCAATTCTGGCCATGACGATTTTCTGGGTTGATTTCAATCATCTATCACACGGCTTGATGCATATCACCATCTTTAACAGCCAAAAAACATGTGATTTGTGCTCCGACGTTTGATTTTGGCGACCCAAAAAATAATCGGAAGCAGAGTTCAGGTTGGATTACCGTTTCAACGTCACACCCATCAAGCCGACGACAACTTCATTGGCGAGCGCGCGGACGGTGAGCGACTTCAATTTTTTGCTTTTGTCCAACGGCAAATCCAAAACCGTCGCCGCGCCGCCGGGAACTTTGCCTCCCCTGCCCTTGAACGCCGCCACGTCGACCACGCGCACTTTGCCGGTCTTCAAATCCACGCGCGGCGGAACCGGTTCGTCGCGGCGGAACGCAAAGTCATCCATGAAATAATCCTGTTCAATCGGCCACCACGTCGTCGGGTTGCGCAACGCGAGCCGCTCGGTCGTGCCGTCAGCATAAGTCACGATGACTTCGCCGTTGTCGAAACGGCTTTGCATCGCGCTGGTCGAACCGGCCATGAGCAAAAAGGCGTGCGATGATTTTCCCGACAGCGGAATGGAAACTTCATGCGGGTAATTGTCCCATTGCGAAGTGAACACGATGTTCTTCGCGCCCGCTTCACCGGGCGTCGCAAACGTCACGCCATTGGGCAAACCAATCTTTCCGCCCGACTTTGCCGCTATCGCGCGCAAGCCAGAATCGTCCACATCGAAACTCGCATTCGGCTCGCACCAGCCGCCGATGCCCTGCTTCGGCGTCGCCAGCGAAACGAACGGCGAACGCGGTGCGCGATACTCATTGCGGAAAATCTGCGTCACCTTGTCGTTGAATACGGAAGCGAGGTTCACCGTTTCCAACTTCGCGGCGTCAGGAATTTTATTCCTCCAGTCTATCGCGCCAGCGTCTTGGACTGCGGCAGCCCTCTGCCGCTTTTCGCGCGTCGCAGTTTGATCCAAAGCGGCAGAGGGCTGCCGCAGTCCAAGACCTTGCGGAGAGACAACGCCACCTTTCCACTCGACGACCACTTCACTTCGCCCCGCCGCCGCGCCTTGAATTTCCACACGCGACTCGCCCACCAACTCTTCCATCACGCGCCATTTTGCCGGTTGATCATTGACCGTCACGCTCGCGACGCCGTCCCGTAACGCGGCGATCTGCAATCGCAACGCCATCGGCTTCGGGAATTTCGGTTCGACGGAAAATGTTTCCCTCAAGCCGCCGCGTTGAAACGAAAAATTAAAATCCGGATGCCGGATGCTCGCACGATTCCATTCCGCCGGAAAGCCCGGCTCAATTCTCAATTCACCAGCGAGCGCGTCGGGTTTCACGCCAAACAAACCCTCGATGAGCGCGCGTGACGTAACGCCGATGCCGTCGGCGAAATCGCGCTGCGCCTCGCCGCGCGCCATGTCGTAGTAAGTCATCGCGCCGACGTTGCCGGGACAAAGGCCGAGGAACATCGTGTCCAGCAGCGCGCCTTTGAAGAGCGGGAACGCCGCGTCGCGCCGGTTCGCCTGCCAGAAACCGAGCGACGTGTGGACAGCCTCAGCCACGACGACATTGTTGAGCGACCAGGTGTAAGGCATCCAACTCGTCTCCGGCAGCGTGTAGAGATTGGTTTCCGCAGCAGCCGACGTAAGGAGGCTCTGATCAATTTCCGATTTTTCAGTTAGAGCCTCCTCACGTCGGCTGCTACCAGAGATTTGAACCGGAATGTGTGCAATGTTCGCGTCCACCCAGCGCGACATTTGCCACGCCTCAGTTGGCGTCGGCACTTCGGAATCCAGCGTGTGATAAAATGTCCAGAGACCGGAGTTCGGATGCACGAGTTGCAGGCCGAGCATATCCTTGCACTCGGCGAAATTTCCCTCGTCCGCGAGCCAGAGATATTTGTTCATGCCGCGCAAAATCAAACCGGCTTCGCGTTCGTAAATCGCCGGGTATTCGCCCAGAATTTTTGCGACGCGCGCCGCCATTTTGTTCGCAAAATAATTGTAAGCGCTCGCGTGTGCCGTGCCGCCGCCGTTGTAATTCAAATCGTCGCTCGCCCAGATCGCGGCGTAAGCTTCGTATAGCGGCAGTTTGTCCGGGCCGAATTCGCGCCGGAACAACCGGCGTTCCCACGCGAGATGACGTTCAATCACCGGCCACATTTGGCGCGCGTAATTCGTGTCGCCCGTCCAAAGCAAGTGACGGAAGAATGCATCCACGGCGACGAGATTCATGTCGTAATGATTTTTCGACATGTCGCCGTTTGAGTGAACGGCAGCCTCGCTGCGCGCGAGATTAAACTGTTCGTCGGCGGGCGGAATGGTTTCGGGAATCGGACTGGTGTTCTGTTGTTTGGCAAAACCCGCGAAGTGCGCCGCCGTGCGCTCGTGCCAGCCGAGTTCGTCGCCCGCATATTGTCCGCGCCAGCCGAGCAACCGCGTCCGCCACGCGACCGCGCCGTGCATGAAAGATTGTTGCTTGTCATCCCAAACCGCGTCCGCCGCGATGTTCAGCGCAGCGGCAGCCGCATTGATGAACGGGTCGGGCGTCTCGACCAAAACTCTCCCGGCGATGGCGCGACGATGTTCCTCGGCGGCAGAAAATAATTTCGGCAGATTCTCCGCGCTGGCAGATTTTTCTTCGCCACTGATTTGTTCCAACACCAGATAACATGGCCGTTCGTCCTGCAATTCGGACTGGCCGACGACGACGGGCAAATCCGTTTTCTTATCTACCAATGCAAGTAATTCTTTCAGCGATGACCAGTTTTTCGCGTCCGTCCCGGCGAATTTTGTGCCGACAGTTGCCACGCCGGAAATTTTTGCAACTTTGCTGTCCAATAAAAAGGTGTTGGCGGCGATTGAAAATTCGTTTCCCTGGCACTGTTCGGGGCGCAGTTGAAAAAATTCGCTGACCGGCTCGCGCTCGCAGCCGATGTCACCGTTGCGACTGCCTTTCATTCCGTTTGCGCCGCCGAACGCAAAAATGAGTTCGACGGAATTGGTCGTGCCGTGCAATTCTGCCCGCGCAACGACGCCTTTCGTTTCGCTCAATGGCAGCACGGTCAAATCCAATTCGCCGTCGCCGAGCAGCGGATCGCGGATGGCGTAAAGCAGCGAACCGGAACGATAGCGTGCGACGATCTGCTGCGCGTCATTCAACCATTTCACGCCGGCGCTCGTTTTGATTCCGAAACGCAGATTGCCGCCGCGTCCCGGCAAGTAGAGCGAGAATTCCGGTTTGTCGCCGCCGTCAATGCGGAAGCCCGAATTCACGCAGTAGAGCGGACGGTTGAAAAATTCCACGCCATTGGTGATGACGAAATCGCCGCCGACCGGCCAATAGCGCAAAGGCCGCGCGGTCTGGTTTTCAAAATTACCTTTCGGCTGGTAAATCAACTCCGGTCGAAAGGCGGTCGCGCTTTTTGTGGCTGGCATGACTTGCGCCAGGCAAGATGCGCCTGATCCCAAAGCGATGATGAAAATCGCAGCGGGCATGACGATGATCTGTGCGGGCTTATATCTGGTAATTTTCACGAACAAAATTCGGTCGTGGTGTCCTAGTTTGTTGATTTTGTTGCTTCTTCAATCAGCCGTTCAATTATCCACGTTTCGGTTGTGAGTTTCAAGCTCACGGCTGGCGTGCAACCGAGCGTGCTGTGAACCTTGCAAAAATTATACGCCGCCGCTGCTTTTTTGGTTTGGCCGGGAACCAAATTGTGTGACGCTTGCGGAAATTAATTTTTGTGAGCCTGCTCAAAGTCAAAAATCTGAAAGTCCACTTTCCCGTGAAACCCGGGCTGTTCAGCCGCGTCCGCGAATCGGTGAAGGCGGTGGACAACGTGAGTTTCTCCATCGCGCCGGGCGAAACGCTCGGTCTGGTCGGCGAAAGCGGCTGCGGCAAATCCACTCTTGGCCGCGCCATCATGCGTCTGGTGGAGCCGACGGCGGGGGAAATTTTTCTAGGCGGCGAGGAAATCACGCGGATGAACGGGGCGGAACTGCGCTCGCGCCGGCGCAAGTTTCAGATGATTTTTCAAGACCCGTTCAGCTCGCTCAATCCGCGCATGACGGTCGAAGAAATCGTCGGCGAAGCGCTGGACATCCATCAACTCACCGACAGCCGGTCCGCGCGAAAAAAACGCATCGCGGAACTGCTGGCAGCCGTGGGCCTGGACGCGGTTTACGCGCAGCGTTATCCGCATGAATTCAGCGGCGGACAGCGGCAGCGGATCGGCATCGCGCGCGCGCTGGCGGTGGAGCCGGAAATTATCATTTGCGACGAGCCGGTAAGTGCGCTGGACGTTTCCGTGCAGGCGCAGATCATCAATCTGCTCCGCGATTTGCAGCAGCAGCGCGGCCTGGCGTATCTTTTCATCGCGCATGATCTCGCGGTGGTCGAGCATATCAGCCGGCGCGTGATGGTGATGTATCTTGGAAAAATCGTGGAACTGGCGGACGCCAAAACGCTCATTCGCGGACCGCAGCATCCTTACACGCAGGCGCTGATTTCCGCCGTGCCGGAAGTGGAACCGGATTCCAAACGGCAGCGAATTATTCTGCCGGGCGAGGTGCCGTCGCCGATCCATCCGCCGGGCGGCTGCCCGTTTCATCCGCGCTGTCCAATTGCGGAGGCGAGATGTAAAACGGAAATTCCGCTGTGGCGCGAAGTTTCAAAAAATCATTTTGCGGCCTGCCATCTGGCGGGAAAACGGATTGAAGCACCGGGGTAAAATTATTTTGCGCCGGACAGTTGGCCGCCCAGTTCAAAGTCGTGTTCGCCTTTGACCTTCCCCGCGACGACAAAAAGACGGTAGGTGGTGTTGGGTTCGAGCGATGCGGGATGGGTTCCTTTGATGGCCGGCTTCATGCCACGAATCGTCTGGCCGTAAAAAAAAACTTTCACCGGCACGGAGTTCGAGTCGGAAACGAGGTGCCAGAGGGGCAGGACGTTTTGGTTGGTTTGAAATCCGGCGAGCGGGACGACCTTGAGTTCGGTGAGCTTGAGCTGGCGGTTGACGCCGAAAATCAAGGACGGCAGCGCGCCGCCCCGCTGAAGATTCGGCCGCAGATTCGGGCGCAGGTTGCGGTTGGTGTGAAAAATCTGCACGGTTTGGGGCGTGAACCAGCCGGTGAACCAGACCGCATAGACGACGGCCAGCCCGACCGCAAAAAGGATTAGGAATAAATTTTTCTTCGTCATATAAATGTGTAACGTGGCATGGGTGTGGCGCGTCAGGCTACTTATCCAGACGCAGCAAAGGAACGGCTGGTTATGAAAATAAGCGAGCAAAAAACCATCGGCAAACGTGAAAAAAACCGCGCGGGTCTGGCGTTCACGCTGATTGAGCTGCTCGTGGTCATCGCCATCATCGCGATTCTGGCGGCGATGCTGCTGCCGGTGTTGAGCCGGGCGAAGGAAACGGCCAGACGCATCGGGTGCCTGAACAACCTTCGGCAGTTGGGAATTGCCTCACGCTTGTATGTGGATGACAACCAAGGGACTTATCCAGCACGCTCCGACACCGACCGATGGCCGGACAAGTTCTACGACAGTTACGGCAAAAATGCAAAACTGCTGCTCTGCCCGACGGATGGAATCAACGGACAACTTCCAAATACAGATACCAACTCACTGGTCGCGGCCGACGCCGCGCACCGCAGCTATCTGATCAACGGCTGGAACGACTGGTTTTCCGACAGCATCGGCGGCAACCAGGATTTTGGGGCGGTGGCGGCGGCGGCGGCAAAAAACGGGTTGAAGGAAAATGCCATCCGTTATCCTTCCGATACCGTTGTGCTGGGGGAAAAACTGTCGGACGCGAGCGATTATTACATGGATCTTTTTGAAAACCCGCAGGTCGGAGGCAACGACGCGAGTGTGGCCGAACAATGCCGCCACGACAACCGCAACGCCAGTTCGCTGGCGGGGCAAAGCGGCTCCGGCGGCTCAAACTATACGCTGGCCGACGGCAGCGCGCGGTTCATTAAATACCCCCAGGCCGTCTCGCCAATCCACCTTTGGTGCATTTCCGACGCCGATCGCACGGCCAATGCCTGGAAGTTTTAAACCACCAGACCACCAGAAGACCGCGAATTTCCGATTGCATTCCCGTTTTCGCGTGGCATGATTTGAAACCCAAACGTCGGGGCGTAGCGTAGGCTGGTAGCGCGCTTGCTTCGGGTGCAAGAGGTCGTGAGTTCGAATCTCACCGCCCCGACCATTTTTCTTAATAAAAATGATGTATTGACTAAAATCTATCCATAGTCTATCATGTGGATAGATGAAAGCAGACGCATCCACCGCTGTTAAGGAGATCAAGAAAAACGGTATCTCCGTCCGTATTCGCCCCACAATCAAGAATGGCATCACCCGTTTTGTGCTGGATTACCGCGCAAACGGGAAGCGCAAACTGGTCTGGCGCTCCACAATGGCAAAGGCCAAAGCCGCCGCCGATGATGCCATCGAGAAGATCACCGAAGGCCAGGCCGAAGTCCTCAATCTCAAATCCGCCGACGCTCATTCTTATACCCGTGGCCGCGCCATTCTGGACGGCGGCGAAGGTGAGACGAAGATAGATTTGCAGATAGACGAAGCCGTCCGCATTGCTGCCGATGTTCTCCGTTTGCTGGCTGGCCGGGCAACCCCTATGGAAGTCACCCGCGACTGGCTGAAACGCAATGCCGTGGCGCTCCCCCGCGTCACCGTGGCCGCTGCCGTCCTGGAAATGAAGAAACAGGCCAAGACGGATGGCAAATCCGACCTGCGCCTGAAACAGTTGGCAAATGTTCTGGACCGGTTCGCGGAGTCGTTTAACCGCGAAGTCCACACGCTCACGCCGAAACTGATTGCGGACTATTTAACCGGGCTAGCTTTGGCCGAACGGACACTCCGCAATCACCGCGATGT
>Ga0075520_1000533_pt1 | contig 16931 bp, 16 predicted proteins | sample NGEPerB_FD_75100 | JGI IMG/M metagenome (GOLD analysis project Ga0075520, IMG submission 75100) | Arctic peat soil microbial communities from the Barrow Environmental Observatory site, Barrow, Alaska, USA - NGEE PermafrostAB12-B | ecosystem: Environmental > Terrestrial > Soil > Wetlands > Peat ... | reverse complement strand
GGCGTTCCCGCACCGCTGGCGGCTGCCACGCGCAGCTCGCCCCGCTCCTCGATCACCACCAGCAGCGAGCCGGCATCCAGCAGCGCCAGCCCGCGGTCGGCCATCAGGCGCAGTAGCCACAACTCTGATCCGGAGAGCACGGAAAGGGATTATGACTGCGCGGGGCGAGGAACGGCAGGCGGCGCTCCACCGTGCGCGCGAGCGACCAAGCCGTCCGCCTGATCCTGTTCGGCCGGCCCGGGGTTCGCGCCCGCCGCCATGGTCTCCTGGCCATTGCTCCCGTACGAGGCCGCCCGTGTGCGCGCCAGCAGCTCCTCGCCGCTGGTCCCGTCGCGCCAGGCCGCCAGCCCGACCGCGACGCGCAGCGGCCTGCGCGCCCCTCCGGCTTCGACCTTGATCGTGCGCAGCCTGTCCAGCACGCGTCTGGCCACCATCTCTCCCCGCGGCCCATCCGCCCCCGGAAGCACGATCAGCAGCTCGTGATCGCTGGGCCGCCCGATCCGGTCGAAGCGGCGCAGCTCGTGCCGCAGCGCTCCCGCCACGTAGCCGAGCGTCTGCACGCGCAGCTCGCTGCCGTGCTCGCGCGCGATCTCATCGAGGTTCTCGATCACCACCAGCAGGCAGCTCAGCTCCGTGCCGTGCCGTTCAGCGCGGCTGATCTCGTCGTTCAGGCGCTCGCTGAGGGCGGGAGCGCCCAGCCACCCGACCCCGCCCGGAGGGCGCGGATTGGAGCGCGGATGGGGGTCGCTGGCAGCCATGCCGTATCCGACGAGTCTACGGGCGCTTCGGGTCCGTTCCTTGACCGGTGTGACGATTATGACCCTTTGCCATCCCTCCCGCGAGCATTGGGCGCCCGCGCCCACGCGAACCCGCCACGCGGCGCCCCGGCCGGGTCCGTCCCCGTGCGCTGGTACACCTGCTGGCATGCTCCAAGAGCTGCGCGTCGAGAATCTCCTCCTGATCGAGCAGGCGCATCTGCGCCTGGCGCCCGGGCTGAACGTGCTCACGGGCGAGACGGGGGCGGGCAAGACGGTGCTGGCGCATGCGCTGGATCTGCTGCTGGGAGGCCGCGCGCGAGCGGGGATCGTGCGCCCGGGGGCCGGCGAGGCGTATGTGGAGGGCGTGTTCGACCTCCCGGAGCAGCTCCGGATGCAGCTCGGCGAGCACCTCAGCCCGGACGCTGATGAGATCGTGCTGGCGCGCAGGGTGGGCGCGGACGGACGCACCCGCGCCTACCTCAACGGCCGCTCGGCCACCGTCGGGGACCTGCGCGACATCGCCGCCGCGCTGCTGGCGTTCTACGGACAGCACGAGCACCGCAAGCTAACGCTGTCCGGGGCACAGCTGCAGATCCTCGACGGCCTCTGCGGCGCGGACCAGGCGGCGAGCCTGCGGGCGTGCGCGGAGGCGTTCGCCCGGACCCGGGCCCTGGAGGAGCGGCTGGAGAGGCTGCGCGAGCTCTCCTCCCAGCGCGAGCGCGAGCTGGATCTGCTCGAGTTCGAGCTGGGCGAGATCGACTCGCTGGCTCCGGAGGAGGCCGAACACGAGCAGCTGCTGGGCGTGCGCGAGCGCCTGCGCAAGCTCGACGCGCTGCGCTCGGCCGCCGGCGCGACTGCGGAGGCGCTGGCGCCCGACGCGGCTGAGGTCGCGGGCGCGGCAGCGCTCCTGGCTGCTGCCGTGGCTGGACTGGACGCGATCGCCGGGGTGGATCCGGCGCTGGACGTCCTCGCCGAGCGCGCCCGTGCGCTGATCATCGAGTCCCAGGACCTGGCCGCGGAGCTGCGCGACTACTGCGAGCGCGGTGCGAGCCATGTCCCGGACGGCGTGCGGCTGGGATCGGAGCTGGGCGGCGAGCTGTCGCTGGACGGGATCGAAGAGCGCCTGGCGGCGATCGAGCGGCTCGTGCGCAAGCACGGCGGGAGCATCCGCGCGGTGCTCGACTTCGCGGTGGGAGCCCGCGCCCGCCGCGACGAGCTGGCCGGGGCGGAGGGGGCGCTCACGGAGAGCACCGCCGAGCTGCAGCGGGCGCGCGCCGCGCTCGATCGGCACGCCCAGGCGCTGCGTCGCGCGCGCCGCTCGGCCGCCAGGAGCTTCGCTCTTGCCGTCAGGGAGCAGCTGGCGTCGCTGGCGATGGCCGATGCGACGTTCGCGGTGGAGCTCGGCGAGCGCGAGCCCGGACCGTCGGGCGTCGATACGGTCGAGTTCCTGATCGCGCCCAATCCGGGCGTGCCAGCAGGCCCGCTGCGCGAGGTCGCCTCCGGCGGCGAGCTCTCGCGGGTGATGCTGGCGATCATGGGCGTGGCCAACGCCTCCGCGGCGGACGCCACGCTTGTGTTCGACGAGGTGGACACGGGCATCGGCGGTCACACGGCGCGGGCGGTCGGCGCCCGCCTGCGTGAGCTGGCGGAGCGCAGACAGGTCCTGTGCATCACGCATCTGCCGCAGATCGCCTCGCTGGGCGCACGCCACTTCTCGATCGTCAAGGACACCGCCGCGGACCCCACGCTGGCCACGGTCGTCCAGCTCGGCGAGGGCGAGGTGGTCAGCGAGCTGGTGCGGATGCTCGGGGCGGACGACGACGACAGCACCGCGCGCCGCCACGCGCGCGATCTGCGCCGCGCCGCCTGAGCGCGCGCAAAGGGTGCAACCGAGGCCGGCGGGCGTTACTCTCGCTGCGATGGCCGCAACGCGACCGAGCCCTTCGGGCTCCCTGCAGCAGCCGGGCCCGTCGATCTCCGGAGCAGGGGACTCGCCCGTGCGCCCGGTGGCCGGCCCGGTGCGTCCCGGTCGGCGGACCAAGCTGCTGGTCAAGCACCTGATCCGCGGCGACATCGCGCTGATCGATCATCTTGACATCGATCGCGTCTCCGCCGAGGAGCTGATAGCGGCGGGAGCGGTGGCGGTCCTCAACTGCAAACCGTCATCCGGGGGCTCCTACCCGAACCTCGGTCCCCAGCTGCTGGTGGAAGCGGGCATCGTGCTGGTGGACCTGCCCGACGACTCGCTGTTCGGGGTGCTCTCCGACGGCGATCCGCTCACCGTCCAGAGCGCCGCACCGGTGCAGGGCCGGGCGAGCGCGGAGGTGCTGCGCAAGGGGGTGCTGGTGGCGCGCGGCGAGGTGCTGGACCTCGCGCGTGTGCGCGCTGAGACGGAGGCCAGGCGCAAGGAGGTGGGGGAGGCGCTGGAGCGCTTCGCCCACAACACCATCGAGCACATGCGCGAGGAGCGCGAGCTGCTGGCAGGCAGGATCCAGCTGCCGCGGTTCGCCACGGACTTCCGCGACCGCTCGACGCTGGTGGTCGTGCGCGGAGTGGGCCACCAGCGCGACCTGCGCGCGCTACGGCCGTTCATCCGCGACATGCGCCCGGTGATCGTGGCGGTTGACGGTGGCGCGGACGCCCTGCTGGAGGAGGGCCTGACTCCGGGCATGATCGTCGGGGACATGGACTCGGCCGGCGAGGCGGCGCTGCGCTGCGGCGCGGAGCTGGTGGTCCACTCCTATCCTGACGGGCGCGCGCCGGGACGCCACCGCCTGGAGGAGATGGGGCTGGCGTTCAAGCTGGTGCCCGCGCCAGGCACCAGCCAGGACGTGGCCATGCTGATCGCAGCGGAGAAGGGCGCGCGCCTGATCGTCTCGGTGGGCTCGCAGTTCAACCTGGTCGAGTTCCTCGACCGCAACCGCAAAGGCATGTCATCCACCTTCCTCACGCGCCTTCGCATCGGCGAGATCCTCGTGGACGCAAAGGGCGTCAGCCGCCTCTACCAACCCCGACCGGGCCTCACCCCGCTGCTGGTGGTGATCGCCGCGGGCATGATCGCCATGATCGCCGTGGTGTGGCTCACCCCGGCGCTGCGCGATGTCGCGGAACTGCTCTGGCTCAAACTCCAGACGCTCCTCGGCGCCGGCGGCTGACGCGCCGGGCGCCTGTCCCCGACGATGTTCGACTATCGCTATCACGCGCTGTCCCTGGCCGCGGTCCTGTTCGCGCTGGCGCTCGGCATCCTGATCGGCGTGGCGATCGGCGACACGAACCTGGTCTCCTCGGCCAAGAACGGGATCGTGCACAACCTCAACTCGGAAGTGAGCGCCGCCCGCGGCAAGGCCGGCCAGCTGCAGGAACGGCTCGGCGAGGAGGAAGCGTTCGCCAACGGCCTCTACCCGCTGGCCGTCCGCGAACTGCTGGGCCGCCGCAGCATCGGCCTGGTGTTCCTGGGCGGGACCTCAGATCAGGTCAACGCGCTGGTGCGCGCGGCCGTCACGCAGGCGGGAGGCGACCTGGCGACCGTGGTGGCGGTGCGCGAGCCGCTGGACCTCGCGGGGATCGCGCATGACGCAGCCGGCACCCACTACGCGGCGATCGCCAGCTCCATCCCGCTCGTGGAGCGCTTCGGCGAGCTGGCGGGACGCCAGCTGGTCAGCGGCGGGCAGCTGGTGGACAGGGAGCTGCTCAGCCGCGTGCGCGGCCACCTGCTGAGCGCCTTTGACGGGCAGCTGACCCGCCTGGAAGGGCTGGTGGTGCTGCGCGCGGAGCCGACGGGCATGAGCGCCGCGGAAAGCGAAGCGAGCGCAGCCTTCGAGTCCGGCCTGCTCGCGGGCGTCGCCGCCGCGAGGGTGCCCGCGGTGGGCGTTGAGCTGAGCGGCGCGGAAGTCTCGGAGATCCCCTGGTACAAGGGCAAGGGCATCTCCAGCGTCGACGATCTGGACGCGCTGGCGGGGCAGGCCGCGCTGGTCTACGCGCTCTCCGGCGACCACGGCACGTTCGGTGCGAAGTCCACCGCCGACTCGTTGCTGCCGGCCGTCACCGCCGGCTCCGTGGCGCCCTGAGCGCGTCCGCCCGCGGCGCTAGCTTCCACGCATGCACGCTCTGCCCTTCCTGATCGCCCTGGCGAGCGCCGCGATCCTCGCTCGGGCGCTGCTGAGAGCGCTGGAGACGGGCGGCCACAGGCGCGCCAACTACCGCGGCCGCGCGCTGCCGTTCCCGTTCGGCGTGCTCACGCTGGCGGCGGCGCTGATCGCGCTGATCCCGCTGATGCTGCTGCAGCGCCTCGCCTCCACTGCGGTGTTCCACGCGGAGACGCTGCCGATCGCCCTGTATGCGCTCGGCGTCCTCGCCCTGGGGCTGATCGACGACACGCTCGCCTCGGATCGCTCCGCCGAGGAGGCGTCGGGCGCGCTCCAGCGCGGCTGGCGCGGGCACGGCGCGGCGGCTATGCGTGGAGAGCTCTCCACGGGCGCGCTGAAGGCCGCGGGATCGCTCGGCCTGGCGCTGCTGGCGATGAGCTCGCTCGGCCTCTCCAACGGGCGCTGGCTGCTGGCGGCGGGCGTGCTGGTGCTGGCCACCAACGTGTTCAACCTGCTGGACCTGCGCCCGGGGCGCGCGACCAAGGCGTTCGTGCTGCTGGGGGCCGGTCTGAGCGCGGGCGCGGCCGAGCTGCGGCTGCTGTGGGCGCTCGGCCTGTTCGCGGCCCCGGCGCTGGTGGCCGGCGTGTACGACCTGCGCGAGCGGGCCATGCTGGGCGACACGGGCGCGAACCTTCTGGGGGCGCTGGCAGGGCTGTGGCTGGTGCTCACGCTGTCCGGGACCGGCCAGCTGGTGGCGCTCGCGCTGCTCGCCGCGATCACCGTCTACGGCGAGTTGCGCTCGATCTCTGAGCTTGTGGAACGGACTCCCGGGCTGCGCGAACTAGACTCTTGGGGCAGGCCCTCATGACCTTGCACCATTCAGACCGCCACGCACAGGCTCCGAGCAAGACCCGGTTCATCTTCGTGACCGGCGGGGTGGTCTCCTCGCTCGGCAAGGGGATCGCGGCGGCCTCGTTGGGGCGCCTGCTGGTTTCGCGCGGCCTCACGGTCGGCCTGCAGAAGTTCGACCCCTACATCAACGTCGACCCCGGCACGATGTCGCCGTATCAGCACGGCGAGGTGTTCGTGACGGAGGACGGCGCCGAGACGGACCTGGATCTCGGCCACTACGAGCGCTTCACGGACGCCAACACCAGCCGCGCCTCCAACGTCACGGCGGGTGGCATCTACGACACGGTCATACGCCGTGAGCGCCGTGGCGACTACCTGGGGGGAACCGTGCAGGTTGTGCCCCACATCACCGACGAGATCAAGCAGCGGATCTCGCTGATCGCGGAGTCCAGCGACGTGGACTTCGTCATCACGGAGATCGGCGGCACGGTCGGGGACATCGAGTCGCTGCCATTCCTGGAGGCGATCCGCCAGTTTCCCGTGGACGTGGGACGGCGGCGCTGCATGTTCATCCACCTGACGCTCGTCCCATACATCGGCCACGCGGGCGAGCTGAAGACCAAGCCCACCCAGCACTCGGTCAACGAGCTGCGGCGCATCGGGATCGCCCCGGACATGCTGATGTGCCGCTCGGAGGGCTCGCTCTCGCACGACATCCGCAAGAAGATCGCGCTGTTCGCGAGCCTGCCCACGGAGGCGATCGTCTCGGCGTGCGACGTGGACAACATCTACAAGGTGCCGCTCACCTTCCACGAGCAGGGCGTGGACGAGTTCATCCTGGAGCACTTCGGCGTGGAGGCGCCCCCTCCCGAGCTGGCCCGCTGGAAGGAGCCGATCGAGCGCTCGGCGCGCGCCACTGCCACCGTGCGGATCGCGCTGGTCGGCAAGTACGTGAAGCTCGAGGACGCCTACCTGTCGGTCTGCGAAGCGCTCCGTCATGCGGCCTCCCTGCAGGACAGTCGGGTGCAGATCGACTGGATCGACTCCGAGAGCCTCGAGCGTCCCGCCGGTGGCGAGATCGCCGCTGCGGAGGACCAGCAGGCACCCGCAGAGCCGAACGGCGGGGGGGACGCGGGCGCCGCGGGCGACCCCTACGCGATCCTCGAGCAGGCGGACGGCATCCTGATCCCGGGCGGCTTCGGCGGCAGGGGGATCGAGGGCAAGATCACGGCGGCGGGCGTGGCGCGCGAGCGGCTGATTCCCTACCTGGGCATCTGCCTGGGCATGCAGGTCGCGGTGGCGGAGTTCGCCCGGCGCGTGGCGGGCATGGAGGGAGCCAACTCGACGGAGTTCGACATCGAGACGCCCTATCCCGTGATCGACCTGCTGCCGGAGCAGAAGGAGGTGGCGGACCTCGGTGGCACGATGCGCCTGGGCGCCGACCCGATCAAGCTCCACGCGGGCACACGGGTGCGGGAGATGTACGGCGAGGCTGTCATCTACGAGCGCCACCGCCACCGCTATGAGGTCAACAACCTGCTGCGCAAGCGCCTGCAGAGCGCCGGCCTGTGCGTCTCGGGCACCTCGCCTGACGAGCGCCTGGTCGAGGTGATCGAGCTCGAGCAGCACCCGTTCTTCGTGGCCTCGCAGTTTCACCCCGAGTTCAAGTCCCGCCCCGAGCGTCCCGCGCCGCTGTTCCGCGGCTTCATCGCCGCGGCGCTCGAGCGCGCCTCCGCGCGCGAGGAGTCGCGTGGCGGCGCCCAGCGGGCGGGCGGCGCGGAGGGTGGCGAAGGCGACGTGCGGGTGCAGGATGCCCGCGCGGAGGTCGGGCGGGCGCACGGTCAGAGCGCCAGCCGGTCGTGACGGTCAGTGCGCCGGTGTCTGAAGTCGGCGCACTGGAGCGGCGCTTCCTGAGCGGGACGTTCGCGGAGCTCTGCCGGATCGAGAGCCCGTCGGGACACGAGCGGGGCTGCGCGGATCGGGTGATCGCCGAGCTGCGCGCGCTCGGCGTGAGCGTCCAGGAGGACGGCGCGGGCGAGCTGACGGGCTCGGACTGCGGCAATCTCCTCGCCCGCATCCCTGCCGCCGGCGGCGACTCGCGCGGCGGCGCGGGAGCACGCTCGGTGCTGCTGTGCGCGCACCTGGACACGGTGCCGCTGCAGGCGCCGGTGGAGCCGGTGCTGCTGGACGGGTTCTGGGAGAACGCCAACGCGGGCGTTCTCGGGGCGGACAACAAGGCGGCGGTGGCGGTGCTGCTGGCGCTCGCACGCCACATCTGCCGTGAGGGCGCGCCCGTGGACGTGGAGCTGCTGTTCACGGTCGGCGAGGAGACAGCGCTGGCTGGGGGGCGTGTGTTCGACGTGAGGAGCCTGCGCAGCGACTTCGGCTACGTCTTCGACCACGCCTCGCCGATCGGGGAGGTGGTGATGGGCTCGCCCACCCACTTTCGCGTGGAGGCGTCCTTTCGCGGAGCGGCGGCGCACGCGGGCATCCGCCCGGAGCAGGGGCGCAGCGCGATCCTGGCGGCGGCGCGGGCGATCGCCTCGATGCGCCTGGGCCGCCTGGATGACGCCACGACGGTGAACGTGGGGACGGTCTCAGGCGGAACGGCGATGAACGTGGTTCCGGAACTGTGCTCGCTGGTGGGGGAGGTCCGCGCCCTGGAGGACGAGCGCGCGGAGGCGTTGGTGGCGGAGATCGTGGATGGCGTGCACAAGGCGGCGAACCTTCCCGATTGTGACTGCGATGTTGATGTGAGCGTGCAGCGCAGCTTCTCCGGCTACGGCCTGGCGGCGGACGGCGAGGCGGTGCGGGTCGCGCAGGCAGCGCTGCGCGGTTGCGGCCACGAGCCGGTCGGCATCACCAGCGGCGGCGGCTCGGATGCGAACGCGCTGCTGGCGGCGGGATTTCAGACGGTGAACCTGGCCAACGGGACCGAGCGAAACCACGAGCCGGGCGAGCGGGTGAGCGTGGCGGCGCTGGAGCAGATGCTCGATGTCGCGCTGGCGCTGCTGGACGAGGCGGCTCGCTCGCCGGATGGGCACTGTAGCTTCCAGCGCCGATGCTAAAGCTCCGTGCCGCCATCGTGGTCGAGATCGACCGTCCCGGGTCAGACGGAGCACCCGCCGCGGCGGGCGCGCGCTCTGCAGACGGCGAGCGCGAGCAGCGGCTGGTGGTCGAGCTGGCCACCGAGGGGGGCGAGGGCGCCCGGCGCGCGGCGGTGGCGGACGTGGCGCTGGTGGGTCGCTCGGAGGTGGGCGACGAAGTGGTGGTGAACGTCGAGGCGCTCGACCTGGGGCTGGGCTCGGGCGGCTTTGACATCGTCCACGTCAACCTCACGCGCGGCCTGGACGGCGGCGGCACGCCGGGCGCGGAGGTGATGAAGCTCAACTACACCAGCCTCCAGCACGCTGTGGCGCCGATCGAGGACGAACTGCTCGAGCTGCCGGTGGAGCGGCCGGTGGCGGTCCTGGCGCTGCACGGCCAGCTGGCCGCGGTGGCGTGGGCGTTCGCCCAGAGCGCGCCCGGGGGCCGCCTGGGCTACGTGCAGACCGAGGGCGGCGCGCTGCCGGGCGGGCACTCGCGCACGGTCCGCGCGCTGCGCGATCAGGGCCTGCTGGCGGGACACCTGACGGCCGGAGCGGCCTTCGGCGGGGAGGGCGAGGCGATCACCACGGCCGGTGCCCTGCACCACGGGTTGCGGGCGCTCGGCTGGGACGCCGCGCTGTGCGGCCCCGGCCCGGGGATCGTGGGATCGAGCTCGGCGCTGGGGCACGGCGGGATGGCGGCGCTGGACTCCGCCCACGTGTCGCTGGCGCTGGGCTGCCCGACGCTGCTGGTGGCGCGGATGTCCACCAGCGATGACCGCGTGCGCCACCGGGGTATCTCCCACCACACCCTGACAGTCCTTGACCTGCTGCTGGAGCCGGTCACGGTGGCGCTGCCCGCGGGCATGCGCTCGCCGGTGGGAGCGGATCTGCGCGCTGGGCTGGGCGCGGTGTTCGGCGGGGCGATGCCGAGCCGCCCGGCGCTGGCGCTGGAGGTGGCGCGCCCGGTTCGCGTCACCCGTCACGACTGGCGGCGCGCGGCTGTGGACCTTCCCGGCTACGCCGCCAGTGGCCTTTCGAGCGAGACGATGGGCCGCGGTCTGGCGCAGGATCCGCTGTTCTTCGGCGCGGCGCTCGCCGGCGGAAGCGCGCTGGCGGAGATGGCCGCGCAGGTGGCGAGCGAGGACGGGGGAGGGGAGACGGGTTGAGCGCGGGCGCCTCGCCCCGCTCGTTCGAGCGGCTGGGAGGCGAGACCGTCTACTCGGGCGTGCTGGTGGACGTGCGCATCGAGCGCTTCCTGCACGCCGACGGCGTCGAGGAGGAGCGCGAGATCGTCCGCCACCAGGGTGCAGTGGGCGTGCTGGCCTACGACGCAGACCACGTCTGGCTCGTGCGCCAGCCGCGCGAGGCGGTGGGCGAGCCCGACCTGCTGGAGATCCCCGCCGGGCGCCTGGATGTCGATGGCGAGGCTCCGCTGCAGGCTGCCCGGCGCGAGCTGGAAGAGGAGATCGGGCGTGGAGCGCACAGCTGGGAGCCGATTCTCAGCTACTACTCGAGCGCCGGTTTCACCGACGAGCGCGTGCACCTGTTCGCTGCGACAGACCTCTACGAGGCCAGCGCCGACAGCGAGGACAGCGAGCGCATCGAGATCGTGCGCTGGCCGCTGGCCGATCTCGAGCGGGCGATCTGCGAGTGCGCGGACGCGAAGACGCTGATCGCGCTGATGTGGCTCGCCGGCCGGCTGAATGTCGGCTTGCACGCTCAAGGAGGGACAGCTCCCGAGGCGAAGCCCGGAGGATGAGCCCGGCCGAGATCACGCCGCCGCCCGCCACGGACGGCATCGAGCGGCTGACGCTGGACTTCCTCGCCTACCTCGAGCTCGAGCGCGGGCTCTCGCGCAACACGCTCGAGGCCTACCGTTCCGACCTGCTCCAGTTCGGCGCATTCCTGGATCGCCGCGGGCTCGCGCCGGCCGCCGCGGCGCACGGCGACCTCGCCGCGTTCCTGAACGAGCTCGCGCGCGGCGACGCAGAGCATCCACCCGTAGCCGCCACCACGCTCGGGCGCAAGGTCGCTTGCCTGCGCTCCTTCTACCGCCACCTGCGCCGCGAGGGGCTGATCGATCACGACCCCACGGCCGAGCTGCGCGGCCCGCGCAAGCCGCAGCGCCTGCCGCGCGTGCTCTCGCGCGAGGAGGTCGCGCGGCTGCTCGCCCAGCCGCGGGGAGCGGACCCGCTCGCCCTGCGCGACCGCGCGCTGCTCGAGGTGATGTACGCGTGCGGCCTGCGTGCCTCCGAGGCCGTGGGGCTCGAGCTCGCCGACCTGGACCTGGAGGAGGGCCTGTTGTGCGCGCGCGGCAAGGGCTCGAAGGAGCGGATGGTGCCGATCGGGCGCCAGGCGGTGTCGGCGATGCGCGCCTATTTCCGCAGCGCCCGCCCGGAGCTTCTCGGCGCGGGCGTCCAGCAGCGGGTGTTCCTCAATCGCCGCGGGACCGCGCTCACGCGCCAGGGCCTCTACAAGATCGTGCAGGGCCACGCCCGGCGCGCGGGGCTGGAGGAGCGGATGAGCCCGCACACGCTGCGCCACTCCTTCGCCACGCACCTGCTCGCCGGGGGCTGCGATCTGCGCTCGCTGCAGGAGATGCTCGGCCACGCGGACCTGGCGACCACCCAGGTCTACACGCACCTGTCGGCGGACCGGCTGAAGGACGCCTACTTCGGCGCCCACCCGCGGGCGTCGCGTTCACGGTAGACATCAGGCCATGGACTCGATGCGGGACCGGCGGGCGATCGTGCTCGTGATCGACGCGTGCGGCGTGGGCGCGCTGCCGGACGCGGAGCGCTATGGCGATGCGGGGACCAACACGCTGGCGCACCTGGCGGAGGCGGTGGGCGGCCTCGAGCTGCCCACGCTCGGGACGCTGGGCCTCGGCTCGATCCTGCCCCTGCGCGGCGTGGCGCCCGCGGAGGACCCGGCGATCCACGGTCGCCTGCATGCGCTGGGGCCGGGAAAGGACTCGATCAGCGGTCACTGGGAGCTGATGGGCGTGGTGCTGGCCCACCCGCTGCCCACCTACCCGGACGGCTTCCCGCCGCAGGTGATCGCGGGCCTGGTAGAGGCGATGGGCCACGAGGTCATCTGCAACCGCCCCTACAACGGGATCGCCGCGATCGAGGACTTCGGCTCCGAGCACCTGCGCACGGGCGCGTTGATCCTCTACACCTCCCAGGACTCCGTACTCCAGCTGGCCGCGCACGTCGAGCGGATGTCCCCAGCCGAGCTCTATCGCGCGTGTGCGGCGGCGCGGGCGGTCATGACGGGCGAGCACGCGGTCGGGCGGGTGATCGCGCGGCCGTTCACTGGCGCGGAGGGCGCCTTCGAGCGGACGGCGGGCAGGCGCGACTTCGCGCTGAGGCCTCCGGCGCGCAGCTACCTTCAGGAGCTCCAGGACGCGGGCGTGGAGGTCCACGGGGTGGGCAAGATCTGCGACCTGTTCGCCGGCGTGGGCGTCTCGCGCTCGCATCCCGGGGCGAGCAACGCACAGGCGCTGGCGAGCGTGGATGGGCTGCTGGAGGCGCTCGATCGGGGCCTGGTGTTCGCCAACCTGATCGAGACCGACCAGACCTACGGCCACCGCAAGGACGTTCAGGGCTTCGCGCGTGCGCTGCGGGAGATTGACAGTCATCTCGCGCTGATGCTGGCGCGCCTGCGCGAGGGCGACCTGCTGGTGGTGACGGCCGATCACGGCGTGGATTTGGCCCATCCGGGCACCGATCACACGCGCGAGCACGCGCCGCTGCTGGCGGTCACGGGCGCCATGGCGCGCAGCCGGGCGCGCGGCGGGCGCCTGGGGGGCCACCGCCACGACGGACCGCTGGCGGACGTGGGCGCGACGGTGCTGCGCTGGCTGGCGGGCACGGAGGCGCAGGCGCTCCCGGGTGCAACGTTCATAAGCTGAGGCGTGATGCCCGAGCTGCCGGAGGTGGAGACGATCAGGCGCCAGCTGGCGCCGCTGGTGGAGGGCAGGACGCTGGAGCGCCTGGAGATCCTGGACCCCCGCTGGTCGCGGCCGCTGGCTCCGGAGGAGCTTTCGGCGGCGCTCGAGGGCAGGCGCGTGGAGCGTCTGGGCCGGCGCGGCAAGTATCTGCTGTGGGGCTTCTCCGGAGACGTCCATCTGGCCCAGCACCTGCGCATGACGGGCGCGGTGCTCGCAGATGCCGATCCCGAGCCGCCGCACACGCGCGTCCGCGTTCAGCTGGCAGCCGTCCGCCCGCGCGGCCGCGGGGCCGGGCGCGCAGCGGGCGGACGCTCGCCGGGGCGCGGCGCCGCGGGCGGCGTCCGGCGCCTTGCGATCGTGGATCCCCGCCGCTTTGGAACGGGCGAGCTGCTGCTGGGCTCGGACGCGCTCGACGCGTTTCTGGCGGCGCGCCTGGGACTGGAGCCGTTTGACGCGGGCTTCACGGCCGAGCACCTGCGCGCCCTGGCCCGCGGCAGGAGCGCGCCGATCAAGGCGTTCCTGCTCGACCAGCGCAAGGTGGCGGGGGTGGGCAACATCTATGCGGATGAGGCGCTGTTTCGGGCGGGCATCCATCCGCTGCGCCCCGCCGGGCGACTGACGGGCGCTCAGCACGAGCGCCTGCGCTCGGCGGTGATCGAGGCGCTGAGCGCGGGCATCGACGCTCGCGGTGCCACGATCGATGACTTTCGCCACGTGGACGGGGTGCGGGGCTCCTTCCAGGACCAGTTCCTGGTGCACCTGCGCGCGGGCGAGCCCTGCGCGGTGTGCGCCAGCACGATCGTGAAGATGGTGGTGGCGGGACGCGGGACCTACGTGTGCGAGACCTGCCAGGCGCGCCCGCGGACGGGTCAGCGGAAGCTCAAGCAGCCAGTAGCTCGTCCAGGCGACCGCTCTTCGCGGCGGCCTGCACCTCGGTGAAGCCGCCCAGCAGCTCCCCGTCCACGATCACCTGGGGGAAGGTCATCATCCCGGTCCTGCCCGCCAGCTCCACGCGGCCCTCTGGGTCCTTGGCGAGGTTGATCTCCGCGAACTCCACGCCGCGCGACTTCAACAGTCCCTTGACGCGGGTGCAGTAGGAGCAGGGATCGGTCGTGTAGACGGTTACATCGCTCATTACTTCATAAAGTATAGCAACGGTGCTGGGGTGGATTCGGCGCCCGCGGGCGCGCCCGCGGGAGGCTCCGATGCGAGCCCTAGACTCGGTTGAGCTGATGCCCGGACCTGTCAAGACGGAGGCGGTGGTGCTGCGCTCGATGCGCTACGGCGAGGCGGACCGCATCCTGCACCTCTACACGCCCGCCCGCGGGCGGGTGAGCGCGATCGCCAAGGGCGTGCGCCGTGCGCGCAGCCGTTTCGGCGGGCGCCTGGAGCCGTTCTTCCGCCTGCGGATCGAGCTGCACGAAGGGCGCAGCGAGCTGCTGACGGTCACGGGCGCCCAGACGGTTGACGGCTATGCCCGCCTGCGCGGCGACGCTCGCGCCCTGGACGCTGCGGCGCGGGCGTGCGATGCGGTGGGGCGCCTGTTCGAGACCACCGAGCCGCATCCGGGCGTGTTCAACCTGCTGTGCCGCCAGCTGGCGCTGCTGGACCAGCACGCGGGCGGAGCGGCGCGGGTGGCGGACAGCTGGGCGTCGGCCCTGGCTTTTCGCCTGAAGCTGCTGCTGGCGGCCGGCCTGGCCCCGCAGCTGGGCGCGTGCGCGAGCTGCGGCGAGCGTGAGCACCTGGTGGGCTTCTCCGGGGCGGCCGGGGGTGTGGTGTGCGCGGCGTGCGAGGCGGGCTCCTTCCCGCTGGGCGAGGACGCCTACGCGTTCATGACGGCGGCGCTGGCACGCGCCCTGACGCAGGCGCCCGCTGCGGGCGATCCGGCGCTGGGGCAGGTCGAGCGTGCGATCACGGCCACGCTGGAGCACCACGCGCACCTGCGGCTGATGCCCGCTGTGGGCCGCTCCTGTTGACCGCGCAGCCATTCGCGCGGCCATCCGCGCGAGGACTCGCGCTGCGTCCGGCTCCGGACGCGCAGGCCCAGGACGGTGGGTCTGGCGGGCCACGGAGGCGTGTATGGTGGGTGCCATGGACGAGGGCTATCCGATCGCCTACGAGGTGCTGGAGAAGGGCGTCCCGGTGTTGGCCAGCGACGGAGGCCAGGTGGGCACGGTCCACCATGTGGTGGCGGCACCGGAGAAGGACATCTTCCACGGCCTGGTGATCGCCACGCCGGCGCGCGGGCGACGGTTCGTGGAGGCGGCTGACGTGGCGTCCCTGCACGAACATGGCGTTGACCTGCGGATCGACTCCGCGGCGGCGGCGGCGCTGCCCGAGCCGGGAGGCGGCGCACCGGTCTACGACGAGGACCCGGGCGAGATCAAGGGCTGGCACCACTGGGTGCACGTGATGACCTTGCGCGGCGATTGGAAACGCGAGGGCTGAGCGGTCTCAGGCCGGCTGAGTGGCAGAATCGGCCGGTGAGCATCGCGCGTGAGCAAGACACCGTGGCGTCCGGCTTCGCGGAGCGCTGCAGCGAGCAGGAGGCGCTGCTGCTCTCGCCGCTGGCGGCTCGCTCCTATCCGGCGCTGCGCGAGCACGCGGAGGATGACTGCGCGCTGCGCACGCCGTTTCAGCGCGACCGCGACAGGATCGTCCACAGCAAGGCGTTTCGCAGGCTGACCCACAAGACGCAGGTGTTCGTCTCGCCGCGCGGCGATCACTACCGCACCAGGCTTACGCACACGCTGGAGGTGACCACGATCTCGCGCACGGTTGCGCGCGCGCTGCGCCTGAACGAGGATCTGGTGGAGGCGATCGGCCTGGGGCACGACCTGGGGCACCCACCGTTCGGGCACATCGGCGAGGAGGTGCTGGACCGCTGCGTGAAGGCGCGCTTCGGAGGCGGCTTCCGCCACTACGAGCACTCGCTGCGCATGGTCGAGCGCCTGGAGCGCGACGGGGCGGGGCTCAACCTGACCTCACAGGTGCGCGACGGGATCGCGCGCCATTCCTCCCGCGCGCCCGTGCCGGAGACGCTGGAGGGCCGGATCGTGCGGGTGATCGACAGGGTTGCGTACATCAACCACGACATAGACGACGCTGTGCGGGCGGGGCTGCTGCGCGATGAGGAGCTGCCGAAGGAGCCGATAGCGGCGCTCGGATCGAGCGGCTCAGCGCGGATAGATGCGCTGGTGCACGACATGGTGGAGCAGTCCGAGCGCGCGGGCGACATCGTCCAGGGCCCGGATGCGGGACCGGCGATGAGCGCGCTGCGCGACTTCATGTTCGAGCGGGTGTATCTCGGGCCGGCGGTGCGCGCGGAGCACGCGAAGATCTCAGCGGTGCTGGAGCGGCTGTTCGAGCACTATGTGGAGCACCCGGAGCTGCTGCCGGAGAGCGCGGCGCAGGCGGGCGCGAGCGAGCAGCAGCAGCTGGCGGGGCGGGTCACGGACTATCTGGCGGGGATGACGGACAGGTACTGCATCAGGGCCTACACGGAGCTCCAGGTGCCACAGGCTTTCGCCCGCTAGCGTTGCCGGCGTGGCCCTCTACACAAGCGAGTCAAAGGACCGTGTGCGCGACGCGGTGGACTTCGTCGAGCTGGTCTCCGCCCGCACGGAGCTGCGCCGCGCCGGACCGGCTCGCTACGAGGGCCTGTGCCCGTTCCACGACGAGCGCACGCCGTCCTTCGGGATCGACCCGGCGCAGAAGGTGTACTACTGCTTCGGCTGCCAGGCCTCGGGAGACGTGTTCACGTTCGTGCAGGAGAGCGAGGGCGTTGACTTCAAGGGCGCGCTGGAGCTGCTGGCGGAACGGTATGGAGTGGAGCTTCAGCGCGAGGAGGAGGATCCGCGAGAGGCGGAGCGGCGCAAGCTCAGGGAGCGGCTGCTGGAGCTGCTGAACCGGACGACCAGCTACTACGAGCGCTACCTGTGGGACTCAGGCGAGGCGCTGCGCGCGCGGGAGTACCTCAGCGGCCGGGGGCTGGGGGAGGCGATCCTGAAGGAGTTCCGCGTGGGCTATGCGCCGAGCGCGTGGGACCGCGTGCTGCTGGCCTCGCGCAGGGGCGGATTCTCAGAGGCGGAGCTGTACGCCACGGGGCTGGCGCAGCGCTCGAAGGAGAACGGACGGCTCTACGACCGCTTCCGCTCGCGGATCATGTTCCCGCTGGCGGACATCCGCGGGC
>Ga0075520_1000532_pt1 | contig 16939 bp, 14 predicted proteins | sample NGEPerB_FD_75100 | JGI IMG/M metagenome (GOLD analysis project Ga0075520, IMG submission 75100) | Arctic peat soil microbial communities from the Barrow Environmental Observatory site, Barrow, Alaska, USA - NGEE PermafrostAB12-B | ecosystem: Environmental > Terrestrial > Soil > Wetlands > Peat ... | reverse complement strand
CTTGACCAGGTCCTCCAGCCGGCCGGTCCCGGTCGCGCCGCCTGAGCGGGCCATGGGACTCGAGGACCTCCAGCACAACTTCCTGACCGGCCGGCTGGAGGACCTGGTCAAGTGGGCGCGCACCTACTCGATGTGGCCCGCGACGTTCGGGCTGGCCTGCTGTGCCATCGAGATGATGTCGGTCGGGGCTGCCGACTTCGACGTCGCACGCTTCGGCATGGAGGTCTTCCGTGCGTCCCCCCGCCAGGCGGACCTGATGATCGTGGCCGGACGGGTCTCCCAGAAGATGGCCCCGGTCCTGCGCCAGGTGTACGACCAGATGATGGAGCCGAAGTGGGTGCTGTCGATGGGCGTCTGCGCCAGCTCGGGAGGGATGTTCAACAACTACGCCATCGTGCAGGGCGTGGACCAGATCGTTCCGGTCGACGTCTACGCCCCCGGCTGTCCGCCGACGCCCGAGACGCTCATGCACGCCATCCTCACCCTCCACGAGAAGGTCCGCTCGGACGACATCACCCAGCGTCGTGGCGTCGACCTCAGTGACCATGCCCGGGCGGCCAGGCTGGCCTCGGACCAGGGCGGCGACACCGACGACGCCCAGGCCCCGGACGACGGCACCAGCGGGTGGAACCCCGAGCGACCCGACGCCGTCCACCTCGGGACGCCGAGGCGCAATCCGATCATCGCCCGCAGCGTGGGTGAGCCCCTGTGACCACCACCACCGGCGAGGACGCTCCCTCCGACGCGCCCGCGGGAGGTGCCTCGGGAGGCTCGATGGCGCGCCGACGGCTGGGTGCGGCACCCGAGATCCTCTTCCCGACCCGGGTGCAGTACCTCGACGTGGTGGGGAGTCTCAAGGACGAGGGATTCGAGACGTGTGCCGACCTGTGCGCGGTCGACTACCTCACCCACCCCGGGCGCACCCTGCCCGACGGGGTGGTGGCGGAACGCTTCGAGGTCGTGGTCAACCTGCTGTCTCTCAGCCAGGTGCGCCGCGTCCGTGTGCGGGTCCAGGTGCCCGCCGGTGACGCCGAGTGCCCCACGCTGTTCGACCTGTATCCGGGGACCGAGGCCATGGAGCGGGAGGCGTACGACCTGTTCGGCATCGTCTTCACCGGCCATCCCGACATGACCCGCATCCTCCTGCCCGAGGACTGGGAGGGCCACCCCCTCCGCAAGGACTACGGGGTCGGTCGGGTGCCGGTCCAGTTCAAGGGCGCCCCGGGGCCCCGATGAGCGAGCCGGAAGTCACCACCGAGGGCGTCTCGCACCCGGACACCGAGCTGCCCGACCCGGTGTCGGGCGAGCAGTACGACGAGCCGTCGCCGAGCGGTACCAGCAGGGGACTGGTGATCGAGACGTCCGAGGGCGCCCAGGAACTGTTCCCGCGACGCCAGACCGACCCCGACGAGCTGCGACGCGAGGCCGGCGCCGTACTCCGGCTGCCCGAGGGTGTGGTCGTGAACGCCGATGACATCGACATCGAGCAGACCGACGACGAGACCATGATCATCAACATGGGTCCGCAGCACCCCTCCACCCACGGGGTGCTGCGCCTGATGATCGAGCTCGACGGCGAGACCGTGCTGCGGACCAAGCCGGTCATCGGCTACCTGCACACCGGCATGGAGAAGACAGCCGAGGAGCTGACCTACGTCCAGGGGTCGACCAACGTCACCCGGATGGACTACCTCTCGCCGCTCCACAACGAGCTGGTGCTGTCGCTCGCCGTCGAGGCCCTGCTGGGGGTCGAGATGCCGGCGCGGGCCGACTGGATCCGGATGCTCCTCGTCGAGCTCAACCGCGTCTCGTCCCACCTGATGTGGATGGCCACCAACGGCATGGACCACGCGTCCACGTCGATGATGATCTACGGCTTCCGGGAGCGCGAGATGATCCTCGCGTTCTTCGAGAAGACCACGGGCCTGCGGATGAACCACAACTTCATCCGTCCCGGTGGGACCGCCGCCGACCTGCCCGACGGATGGGAGGACGACGTCACCATCATCTGCGACACGGTCCTGCCCCGACTCGACGAGTACGACGAGCTGCTGACCGGACAGCCGTTGTTCCGGCAGCGGTCGGAAGGTGTGGGGAACCTGTCGGCGGAGGAGGCGCTCGCACTGTCACTGACGGGGCCCCTGCTCCGGTCGACCGGCGTCCCCTGGGACCTCCGCCGCTCCATGCCGTACCTCCGCTACGACGAGGTCGAGTTCGACGTCATCGTCGGTACCTTCGGGGACAACTTCGACCGGTACTCGATCCGTCTCAACGAGATCCGCGAGTCGATCCGGATCATCCGCCAGGTCGTCGAGAAGATGCCCGCCGGCGACTACCGGGTCCAGGACAAGAAGGTGACCCCGCCTCCACGCGGCCGGATCGACGAGTCCATGGAAGCCCTCATCCATCACTTCAAGGTGTTCACCGAGGGATTCCGGGTGCCGGAGGGGGAGGTCTACGTGGCCACCGAGTCGCCCCGTGGCGAGCTCGGCTGCTACCTGGTGTCCGACGGCGGCCCCAAGCCCTTCCGCATGCACATCCGGGGGCCGAGCTTCGTCAACCTGCAGGGACTGCCGCTCATGATGCGCGGTGGGCTCCTGGCCGATGCCGTGGTGGCGTGCTCGTCGGTCGACCCGGTGATGGGGGAGGTGGACCGATGACCGAGCCCACGCCGCTGGCCCCGCCTCGCCGCTCCATCTCGGCACCGTCGGCCCCCACTCACCTGTCGGCCGAGATCGTGGCGCGGGCCCGCCAGCTCATCGCGCTGTACCCCGAGCCGCGGTCGGCCCTGATCCCGCTGTGCCACCTGGCCCAGGAACAGGACGGGTGGTTGACCCCGGAGGCCATGATCGACATCGCCGGACTGGTCGGGGTGACGCCGAGTGAGGTCCTGGGGACGGCGTCGTTCTACGACATGCTCCACACCGAGCCGGTGGGGACGTACGTGGTGGCGGTCTGCACGAACATCGCCTGCCTGTTGGGCGGCGCGGCCGAGCTGCTCGAGCACGCGGAGGACTCGCTCGGCATCGGTCCCGGCGGGACCACGCCCGACGGGTCGATCACCCTGGAGGAGGCCGAGTGCCTGGCCGACTGCGACCGGGCGCCGTGTGTGCAGGTCAATCACCGCTACGTCGGCGCCCAGACGGCCGAGTCCTTCGACCGGTTGGTGGCCGATCTCCGGTCCGGTGCCCGTGACGCCGACATCCCGCCGCACGGCACCCTGATCCGGGTGCGCCGCTCCAACGGGCTGAGCGTCGACGCGGACGAGGTGGCCGAGCAGCGGCTCGCAGCAGCAGAAGCGCGGGCCGCCCGCGACGCCGCCGCGTCCGAATCCGGCAGCGGAGGTGCCTGATGGCCATCACCGACCCCCCGAAGATCGTCACCGCCCGCATCGGGTACGACGACTCCCACACCCTCGAGCGCTATCTGGCCACAGGCGGGTACGACGGGCTGCGCAAGGCGCTGACCCTCACCCCGGAGGCGGTGGCCGCCGAAGTTGATGCAGCGAGCCTGCTCGGCCGGGGCGGCGCCGGGTTCCCGGCCGGCCGCAAGTGGTCCATGCTCCGCAAGGCTCCGGTCACCTACCTGGTCGTCAACGGGGACGAATCCGAGCCGGCCACGTTCAAGGACCACCTGCTGGTGGAACGCGATCCCCATCAGCTCATCGAGGGGGTGGTGATCGCCGCGTACGCGCTGCAGGTGGCCCGGGTCTTCATCTTCCTCCGCGGCGAGTTCGCGCTCGGCCTCGAGCGGGTGCAGGCGGCGCTGAACGACGCTTACGGACACGGCGCGGTGGGGCGCGACATCTTCGGCTCCGGGTTCTCGGTCGACGTCGTCGTCCACCCCGGTGCGGGCGCCTACATCTGCGGCGAGGAGACGGCGCTGCTCGAGTCGCTCGAGGGCAAGCGCGGGTGGCCGAGGATCAAGCCCCCGTTCTTCCCCGCGGCCATCGGCCTCTACGGCGACCCGACCGTGGTCAACAACGTCGAGACCATGTCGAACCTTCCGTGGATCGTGCTCAACGGCGGCGCCGCCTTCGCCGCCCTCGGCGGCGGCCGATCGACCGGCACCCGGCTGTTCGCCCTGGCCGGCCACGTGCACAATCCCGGTGTCTACGAGCTCGAGATGGTCACCACCACCTTCAACGACCTGATCAACGCCCCGGTCCTCGGCGGCGGCATCCCGCACGGGCGGGGCCTCAAGGCGTTCATCCCCGGCGGCGTGTCCGCCCCGTGGTTCGGCCCGGACCAGATCGATCTCCCCCTCGGCCAGGACGAGGTGGCCGAGGCAGGCTCCATGCTGGGCTCGGGCTCGGTCGTCGTCATGGACGACCACACCTGCGCCGTCCGGGCGGCCTGGCGGATCACCAAGTTCTTCTCCCGTGAGTCGTGCGGGCAGTGCACGCCGTGCCGCGAGGGATCGGGCTGGCTCGAGCGGATCATGGAGCGCATCGAGCGGGGCCAGGGCCGCGAGGAGGACCTCGACCTCCTGCTCGACGCCTGCGACAACATCTCGCCCGGGCTGTCCTGGCCGCCGCAGCAGACCACGATCTGCGTCCTGGGTCCGTCCATCCCGTCCTCGATCAGCTCGGCCATCACCATGTTCCGCGACGAGTTCCTGGTCCACATCAAGGAGGGGGGCTGCCCCTATGAGTGACCAGTCGACGAGGCCGGAGGGCACCCCGGACGAGGCACCGGCGGACGAGGTCGAATTCACCCTGGACGGGCGCACCGTCCACGCCCGCAAGGGGGAACTGCTGATCGCCGCCGCCGAACGGGCGGGGACGTTCATCCCCCGGTTCTGCTACCACCCGCGGATGGAGTCGGTGGGCGTCTGCCGGATGTGCCTGGTCGAGGTCAGCGGGCCCCGTGGAGCCACACTCATGCCCAGCTGCTTCATCGAGGCGGCGCCCGGGATGGAGGTGACCACCGACTCCGACAAGGTCAAGAAGGCCCAGGACGGCGTCCTGGAGTTCCTGTTGATCAACCACCCGCTCGACTGCCCGGTGTGTGACAAGGGTGGCGAGTGCCCGCTCCAGGACCAGACGCTCGCCTATGGGCCGGGGGAGACACGGTTCGTCGAGGAGAAGCGCCACTTCGAGAAGCCCATCCCGATCTCCGAGCTGGTCCTGCTCGACCGCGAGCGGTGCATCCAGTGCAGCAGGTGCACCCGGTTCGCGGACGAGGTGGCCGGCGAGGCGCAGATCGACTTCATCGGCCGCGGCGAGCAGGTCCAGGTCGGGACCTTCCCCGAGCTGCCGTTCACCTCGTACTTCTCGGGCAACACGGTGCAGATCTGCCCGGTCGGCGCCCTCACCGCGACCCCGTACCGCTTCGCCGCCCGCCCGTGGGACCTCGACCAGGTGGAGTCCACGTGCACCACCTGTGCCGTCGGGTGCCGGGTCGCGGTCCAGTCGTCGTCCAACCGGGTGACGCGCCTCCTCGGCATCGATGTCGACCCGGTCAATCACGGGTGGCTGTGTGACAAGGGACGGTTCGCCTCCGACGCGGTCAACAGCGACGACCGGCTGACCGAGCCGATGGTGCGCAAGGACGGCAGCCTGGTGGCCGTCTCGTGGCACGAGGCGCTCGAGGTTGTCGCCGAGGGACTGCGCGCCGCCACCCAGGACGGTCCCGACTCGCTCGGCGTCATCGGCGGGGCCAGGCTCACCAACGAAGGCGCCTACGCGTGGGCACGTCTTGCCAAGGGCGTGCTGGCCACCGACTCGGTCGATGCCCAGCTCGGCGACGGGCTGCCCGCGGAGGTCGTGCTGGGTCTGCCGCGTGCGACCATCGACGAGGCCGCCTCGGCACGGACCGTGATCCTGCTCACGGGCGACGTGCGGGAGGAACTGCCGATCCTGTTCCTGCGACTGCGGGCGGCCGCACTCGGCGGCGACACCTCGCTGGTCGAACTGTCGCCCCAGGCCACCTCGCTCACCGAGTACGCCGCAGTGTCCCTGCGCTACGGCCCCGGCGACGCCGCGACCCTGGTCGACGCCGTGATGTCCGGGGGCAGTCCCCCGCCGGCGACTCGTGACGGCGACGCACTGGCCGAGGCTCGACGCCTCGTCGGGGACGGTCCCGTCGTGGTCGTCCTCGGCCGCCCGTCGCTGGCCGAGGATGCCGAACTGGTGGCGGACGCCGCGCAGAAGCTGGCCGCCGCGCTCCCCGGGGCACGCTTCCTCCCCGCCCTGCGGCGCGGCAACGTGCTGGGTGCGCTCGACATGGGGCTCGCCCCCGGCCTCCTTCCCGGACGGGTCACCCTCGACGAGGGCCGGGACTGGTTCACCGCCGCCTGGGGCGCGGTGCCGGAGTCGCGCGGGCGCGGCACGGCCGACATCCTGGCTGCGGCGGCCGGCGACCAGGCGGAGGGTGCCCCGGTGACTGCGCTGGTGCTGCTCGGTGCCGACCCGCTGACGGACTTCCCGGACCGCCGGCTGGCCACCCGGGCACTGGACGCGGCCGGATTCGTCGTCGCCGTGGCCACGTCGCCCGGCGCGGTCCTCGACCATGCCGACGTCGTACTGCCGGCGGCCGAGGCCCACGAGCGCCCCGGAACGACCACGAACATCGAGGGGCGGATCTCGCGCCTCGGGCAGAAGCTGGTCCCGCCGGGTCAGGCCTGGCCCGACTGGATGATCGCCGGCGAGCTCTCCGTGCACCTCGGACGCGACCTCGGCTTCGACTCGGTCGGCTCGGTGTGGGACGAGATCGAGCAGGTGGCCGTCTCCCACCGCGGGATCACCCGCGCCGTCCTCGACGCCCACGGTGCGGCCGACGGGATCGTGGCCCCGTTGCGGTCGAGCCCGGTGGCGCTCACCCGGCGCTCGGCGCCACTGGATCCCATCGCCGTGCCCGGCGTCGAGTCGGTCGAGCGGCAGGGGACGGGCCTCCAGGCCGGCCTGGCCGCGTCGCCCAATGCCGGTGCCGTCACCGGAGCGGACGCACCCGGAGCCGACGCGACGGGCCGTCCGTCGATGGTGGCCACTCCGGTGGACCTCGACGTACCCCACGTCTCCCCGGCCGACGGCTACTCGGTCCGCCTGGTGGCCTCCCGAGTGCTGTACGACGACGGCCAGGCCGTCCGTACCGTCCCGGCACTGGCCGGGCTGGTGGGATCGGCCGCGGTCCGGGCGAATCCGCAGGACCTCGACGAGCTCGGTGTCGCCGCCGGCGACGAGGTACGGCTGCGATCGGCCACGGCCACCATGGTGGTCCCGGTGGAGCCCGATCCGTCGCTGCCCCGCAAGGTGGTCGCCGCCGACTTCAACGTGCCCCTGGCCGATGGCACCGTGGCCGACCTGGTCGACCGCGCCTTCCCGGTGGTCGATCTGCGGATGGAGTCCCTGTGACCGCCGCACTCGCCCCGCTCCTCGCCACCGACCCGCTCTATGCGAAGGGCGTGGGTTGGGTCGTCCTCGCCGTGGTGCTGGTCAAGGTCCTGGTGGTCTTCGGTGCCCTGATGGTGTCGGTCATGCTCATGATCTGGTTCGAGCGCAAGGTGATCTCGGACATGCAGAGCCGGATCGGACCCAACCGGGCCGGCCCGTTCGGGATCGCCCAGACCCTGGCGGACGGGATCAAGCTGTTCTTCAAGGAGGACCTGATCCCGGACAAGGCCGACCGGTTCGTCTTCAAACTGGCGCCCTACCTCACCATCATCCCGGCATTCCTGGCCTTCGCCATCGTCCCCATCGGTGGCGAGGTCACCATGTTCGGGCACACGTTCGAACTGCAGCTGGCCGACCCGCCCATGGGGATCCTGTTCCTGCTAGCCATGTCGGGCATCGCCGTGTACGGCGTGATGCTGGCCGGCTGGTCGTCCGGATCCAAGTACCCGCTGCTCGGCTCGGTCCGTGCCTCGGCCCAGATGATCTCCTACGAGGCGGCCCTCGGCATGACCGTGGTCATGGTGGTCCTGATCACCGGGTCACTCAGTACCCGCACCATCGTGAACGAACAGGCCGCCCACCTCTGGCAGTGGAATGCGATCCGCCTGGCCGTCGTGCCGTTCCTCATCTTCTTCATCGCCGTGGTCGCGGAGACCAACCGACCGCCGTTCGACCTCGTCGAGGCCGACCAGGAGCTTGTCGGTGGATTCCACACCGAGTACTCGTCGATCCGCTTCGCCCTGTTCTTCCTGGCCGAGTTCATGAACACCATCACCATGTCGGCCATCACGGTGACCCTGTTCTTCGGCGGCCCCGACGGGCCGGTTCCCCACATCCCCCACATCGAGTGGATCTTCCCGATCCTCTGGTTCCTGGGCAAGACGATCGTGTTCCTGTTCGTCTTCGTGTGGTTGCGCGCCGCCCTGCCCCGGCTCCGCTACGACCAGCTCATGGACCTCGGATGGAAGCGGTTGATCCCACTGTCGCTCGGCTGGCTCCTGATCGTGGCCGGCTTCGTGGTCGACGGCTGGTGGGGTGTCGCCATGGCCGTCGCCGTCGTGGCCGGCGGGGTGCTGCTCAACCGGGCCTTCGTGGTCGGCGCCGAACGCGAGACCACCCAGGCCGTCATCCCGCAGGTCGGCGTCCGCCTGTGGCAGCGGGCCCAAGCGGCACCGCCGACCCCCACCGAAGGAGGCGACCGCTGATGGCTGTCCCCGAGCCACCACACGGCCGCCAGAACTTCCTCGGCGGGTTCAAGCTGACCCTCGAGCACCTGGCCCGCCCGCCGGTCACCCGGCAGTACCCCGAGGAGAAGCGGCCCAAGCAGCCACGCCAGCACGGCCGACACGTCCTCAACCGCTACGAGGACGGCATGGAGAAGTGCATCGGGTGCGAGCTGTGCGCCGGCGTCTGCCCGGCGGACTGCATCTACGTGCGGGGCCTCGACAACCCTCCCGACCACCCGGTGTCGCCGGGTGAGCGATACGGCTACGTCTACGAGATCAACTTCCTGCGCTGCATCCACTGCGACATGTGCGTCGAGGCGTGCCCGACCGAGGCCATCACCGAGTCCAAGCTCATGGAGTTCTCCTTCACCAACCGGTCGGACGCCATCTACACGAAGACCGAGTTGCTGGTCGACGACGACGGCAAGCCGAAGCACATGCCCTGGGAGGACTGGCGCGAGGGGGACGACCTGCACACCTCGGGGTGGATGCGGGCCACGTCCCCGGCCGGTGCCGCAGCGTTCGAGGGTGAGGTCCAGTGGTCCGGGGAACTCGGGTTCGGTGTGCGCGCCCCCGAGGCCGGCCAGACCGGCGTGCGGGACGACGCCACCACCGGGTCGATGCCGCTGCGCCAGACGCTCGAGCGCCATCTGAACCCCTCCGACCTGCCGGCCGCCAAGCGCGGCCCCCGGGGTGCGATCGGCCGGGCCCTGGAGAAGGCGGAGCGGTTCCGCCCCGGCTTCGGCAAGAAGCACAAGGCGCAGGCCGACAGTGACTATGCCGACGCGTTGCGGGCCGGCAACACCCAGCGTGCACCGCTGCCGACCCCAGGTCACGCCGACGACGGGGACACGGCGTGACCGCACTCCTCGGGGTCGTGGTGACCACGGCGCGACCGACGCTTCCCGACATAGGGGTCTTCGCCGTCGCTGCCGCCATCATCCTGGCCGGCGCCATCGGCGTGGTGGTGGCCCGCAATCCGGTCCACTCCGCCCTGATGCTGGTCATGACCCTCTTCGGGGTGGCCGTGCTCTTCGTCCTGCAGCAGGCCAACTTCCTGGCCGCCGTGCAGGTCATCGTCTACGCCGGCGCCATCGTGGTGCTCTTCCTGTTCGTGATCATGTTCCTCGGGGTGGATCGCGAGGAGGACGTCGGCGCCGAACGCCTGCGTGGCCAGCGCCCGCTGGCTGTCGCCCTGGTGCTGCTCGGCACCACCGGGCTCCTCCTGCTCGGTCAGGCGTCCAGGTGGACCACCGGTCAGCCCCACGTCGCCGGTCTGGACACCGGTGCGCCGAACGTGAACCTCATCGGCAAGTCCCTCTACACCACCTACCTCTTCCCCTTCGAGGCGACCTCCGCCCTGTTGATCATCGCCGTGGTCGGCGCCGTGGTCCTGGCCCGCCGGCCACCGGCCGCCACGTCCTCGTCCCAGGTGGCCGAGGCCGACGCCGCCACGCCCGAGGACCTGGCGGCACCCGCCGACGGGGAGGGCGGTGCCGCTCCGGCGGAGGCCCCCGTGGGCGATCGGGCCGAGTCCTCGGTGACCGGCTCGTCCGCCGGTGCCGCCGCCGGCACGTCGGGTGACGGGGAAGCTGCCGCCGGCGAGGTGGGCGGATGAGCATCAACCCGGCCTGGTACCTGTCGCTCAGCGTCGTCCTCTTCGCCATCGGCGCCCTCGGGGTGCTGGTGCGGCGCAACGTGCTGATCATGTTCATGTGCGTCGAGCTGATGCTCAACGCCGCCAACCTCGCCTTCGTGTCCTTCGCCCGTCAGCTGCACGACATCGGCGGACAGGTCCTGGTGTTCTTCGTCCTGGTGGTGGCAGCGGCCGAGGTCGTGGTGGGCCTGGGCATCGTGGTCGCCATCTTCCGCCGCCGGGCCAGCACCAATGCCGACGACCTCCACCTGATGAAGGGCTGAGCGGACGATGCTCCACCTGACCTACCTGATCATCCTCCTGCCCCTCGTCGGGTTCGGTGTGCTGCTCGCCGCCGGACGGCGCCTCGGGGACCCGGCCGCCGGCGTCGTGGCCACGTGTTTCGTGGGCGCCTCGTTCGTGGTGTCGGTCGGGGTCTACCTCGCGCTGCTCGGGGTCCACGCCCCGGTCCGCTCCTACGACCAGAACCTGTGGACGTGGATCCCGGTGGACCGGTTGCAGGTGCACGCCGGTCTCTACGTGGACCCGTTGTCGATGACGATGGTCCTGTTCATCACCGGCATCAGCGCCCTCATCCACCTGTACTCCATCGGGTACATGAAGGGCGACAAGGACTTCCCGAAGTTCTTCCTCTACATGAACCTCTTCGTGGCCTCGATGCTCATCCTGGTGCTCGGCAACAACCTGCTGGTGACCTTCGTGGGCTGGGAGGGCGTGGGCACCTGCTCCTACTGGTTGGTGTCCTTCTGGTTCACCCGCGACTCCGCGGCCAGCGCCGGCAAGAAGGCGTTCGTCTACAACCGGATCGGCGACGTCGGCTTCCTGCTCGCCATCCTCCTGGTGTTCGACAAGGTGCACTCCCTGAACTATCAGTACGTCTTCGCCCACATCGGCGAGATCGGCTCCGCCAACGTCACCGCCATCTGCCTCCTGCTGCTGGTCGGGGTGATGGGGAAGTCGGCCCAGATCCCGCTCTTCCCGTGGCTGGCCGACGCCATGGAGGGCCCGACCCCGGTGTCCGCGCTCATCCATGCGGCGACCATGGTGACGGCCGGTGTCTACCTGCTGTGCCGGGTGAGCCCACTGCTCCACGCCTCACCGGACGCCGCCCTGACCATCGCCATCGTGGGCGCCGCCACGGCGTTCATGGCCGCCACCATCGCCTGTGCCCAGCAGGACATCAAGAAGGTCCTGGCGTACTCGACGGTGTCCCAGCTCGGGTACATGTTCCTGGCCATCGGCTGCGGCGCCTACACCGCAGCCATCTTCCTGATGGTGGCCCACGCCTTCTTCAAGGGCCTGCTCTTCCTGGGCGCCGGCTCGGTGATCCACGGCCTGCACGACGAGCAGGACCTCAAGCGCATGGGCAACCTGCGCGCCTACCTCCCGATCACCTTCATCACCTTCGCCATCGGCTGGCTGTGCATCGCCGCCGTGCCGCCGCTGTCGGGCTTCTGGGCCAAGGGCGACGTGCTCGACAACACCTGGGCCGCCCACCCCGCACTCTGGGTGGTGGGCATCGTCACCGCCGCCCTCACTGCGTATTACATGAGTCGGCTCACCGGTCTGGCCTTCTTCGGCAAGGACCGCTGGGCGGAGTCGACCGACGACGCCCACGAGCTCGATGCCGCCCATGCCCACCACGCCGACGGCGGGGTGCCCCAGCCGCGCGAGTCGCCGTGGATCATGACGGTCCCGCTCTGGATCCTGGCGTTCTTCGCGGCCATCGCGGGCGTCATGGCGATCTCGGGCAGCCAGTTCTCGCTGGCCAACTGGGTGGACCCCGTGTTCGGTGCCGATCTGTACCAGAACAACCTGAGCGGCACCGCACTGTGGGTCCTGGCCATCGTCGATGCAGTGGTGGCCATCGCCTTCGTGGGCGTGGGCCTGTGGCTGTGGTCGCAGCGCTCCGAGCGGCCCGCACTCGAGGCATCCTTCCTGCGGGGGGCGTGGTACGTCAACGAGCTCTACGACACCGTGTTCGGGAGACCGAGTGAACGGCTGGCCGCCTTCTGCGCCGACGTGGTGGATCCCAGGATCATCGACGGCGCCGTCAACGGCGTGGCCGGGGCGTTCCGGGGCACCGGCACGGTCCTGCGCCGCACCCAGACCGGGTACGTGCGCAACTACGTGCTGGGCATCACCTTCGGGACCGTCGTGGTCCTCGGCTTCATGCTCACGAGGATGTGGTGGGGTTGATGGCCGCAACGACCTTCCCCTACCTGACCACGCTGATCCTGGTGCCGGCCGTCGGCGCCGTGGTGGTCGCCCTGATCCCCAAGCGTGCCGTCGCCGCGTGGTTCCACGAAGCCGTCGGGGTGGCCGTCACCGTGCTGACGCTCGCCGTGGCCGCCGCCGTGCTCTTCGCCTTCAAGGCCAACACGGGGACCTTCCAGATGGTGAGCGACCACAGCTGGGCCACCGGGCTGGGCATCCACTGGTCGCTCGGCATCGACGGGATCTCGCTGTTCCTGGTGGCACTGACCGCGGTGCTGTTCCCGCTCACCATGCTGGGAGCGAGGGCGAGGCGGGACACCAGGTCGTTCGTGGCATGGGTGCTCCTGCTCGAGGCGGCGTGCATGGGCAGCTTCGTCTCCCTCGACCTGATCCTGTTCTTCCTGTTCTTCGAGCTCACCCTGGTGCCGGCGTACTTCCTCATCGGCGGCTGGGGCTTCGCCCGACGGGGGTACGCGGCGATCAAGTTCTTCGTCTACACGTTCGCCGGATCGGCCTTCCTGCTGGTCGGGATCGTGTCGATCGCCTTCATCCACCAGTCGCAGACCGGCGTGCTCACCTTCGAGCTCCCGGCCCTGATGCACACCCACCTGTCGGGCACCGAGGGGGTCCTGCTGTTCTGCGCCTTCACCGCGGCCTTCGCGGTCAAGGCGCCGATCTTCCCGTTCCACACGTGGTCGCCCGACGCTTATGCCGAGTCACCCACGGCCGGGGCCATCCTCCTGGTGGCGGTCATGGCGAAGCTCGGCACCTACGGCATCGTGCGCTTCGACCTGAACCTGTTCCCCCAGGCGAGCCGGACACTGGCCCCGGTGCTGCTGACACTGGCCGTGATCGGTATCACCTACGGTGCGCTGGTGGCCTGCGCCCAGCGCGACCTCAAGCGCCTGCTCGCCTACTCGTCGCTGGCACAGATCGGCTTCATCGCGCTCGGCACCTTCGCCCTCAACAGCCAGGGGCTGAGTGGCGGCGTCCTGCAGATGGTCAATCACGGCCTGGTGATCGCCACCCTGTTCATCCTGGTGGGGTGGATCTACGAGCGACGTAAGACGTGGCAGATCGGCTCGCTCAAGGGGCTGCAGTCGCCCGCTCCGGTGCTCGCAGGCGTGTTCACCCTGGCCATGCTGGCCTCGATCGGGGTGCCCGGCCTCAACGGTTTCGTCGGCGAGTTCCTGATCCTGATCGGCACGTTCGTCGCCCACCGGTGGTGGGCCGTCGCAGCATCGGCCGGCGTGGTGATCGCCGCCGTCTACCTCCTGTGGGGCTACCAGCAGGTGTTCCACGGCGAGCCGTCCGACGAGGACCGCACGACCCGGGACCTGTCCCTCAACGAGCGGCTCATCGTGGCACCGCTGATCGTCCTGATCGTGCTGCTCGGCGTGTTCCCCAAGCCGGTGCTCGATCGGATCACCCCGTCGGTCAATCGACTCGTGATCCACGTCGACCAGGTCACCAACACCCCGGTGCCGGCCGACCTGCGCCAGCACCCTCTGGTGGCGTCACGGTCCACGGGATCGTCGGCCGCGCCGGCCCCGACCACGCGAGGCTCCAAGTGACGACACTCTTCGCCACCTCGGCGGCACCCACCATCCACGTCCCGCACATCGACTACCTGAGCATCCTGCCGATGCTGATCATGCTGGGTGGCGCACTGGGGCTGATGCTGGTGTCGTCGGTCCTGCGCAAGGTGATGGACGCACGGGCGGGCACGCTCGTGGCCGCCACCGTGTCGGTCGCCGCGCTCGTCGCCGCCCTCGTGCAGTGGGACCAGGTGGCGACCCACGGGGCCAAGGTCACCATCGCGGGTGCCGTCGCCTTCGACGGCTTCGACGTCTTCATCCAGATCACCGTGTCCATCGCCATGCTGCTCACCGCCCTCATCGGTGACGGCTACCTGCGACGCGAGGGGATCGACGGGCCGGAGTACCAGGTGCTGGCCATGGTGTCGGCGTCCGGGGCCATGATGATGGGGGCGGCCAACGACCTGATCGTGGTCTTCCTCGGTCTGGAGATCATGTCGATCGCGCTCTACGTGCTCGCCGCCTTCAACCACCGGCGGTCCGAATCCGGTGAGGCCGCACTGAAGTACTTCGTGCTCGGCGGCTTCTCGTCGGCCGTCTTCCTGTACGGCATCGCACTCACCTACGGAGCCTCCGGGACGACCAACCTGCCCCAGATCGCCGACTACCTGTCGCGCAACGTCATCGTGCACAACGGCGTCCTCCTGGCCGGCATCGGGCTGCTGCTCGTCGGCTTCGGGTTCAAGATCGCGGCCGTGCCCTTCCACATGTGGTCGCCCGACGTGTACCAGGGCTCCCCGTCGCCCATCGCCGGGTTCATGGCCGCCGTGGCCAAGGCCGGTGCCTTCGCCGCCCTGCTCCGCGTCTTCGTGACCTCGTTCCCGACGGTCCGGGCCGACTGGCAGCCGATCATCTGGGTGCTCGCACTGCTCAGCCTGGTACTGGGTGCCGTCGTGGCCCTGACCCAGCACGACGTGAAGCGGATGATGGCCTACTCCTCCATCAACCACGTCGGCTTCATCCTGCTCGGCGTCGAAGCGGCCACGGCACGCGGCGTGTCGGCCGCCCTGTACTACCTGTTCACCTATATGTTCCTGGTGATCGGGACCTTCGCCATCATCACCGTGGTCGCCGGTCCGGGCGACACCCGGTCGTCGATCAGCGACTACCGGGGCCTGGCCAGGCGTCAGCCCCTCCTGGCGCTCGCCTTCGCCGTCCTCCTGCTCGGGCAGGCCGGGGCACCCTTCACCACCGGGTTCCTGGCCAAGCTGGGCGTGGTCGAGGCCTCGGTGGCCAACCAGGGGTACGGACTGGCCGTGGTCGCCATGGCATCAGGGGCGGTCGCCGCCTTCTTCTACCTCCGACTGGCCGTGACCATGTTCTCGCCGGTCGGGGACGTGGGCGACGCGCCGGAGTCGGTCGGCCCCGCCGGCGAGGCCATCGAGGTGGAACTGACCGGGACGGCGCCGACCGCAGGCACCATCGGCGACGGCGTCGCCAGCCTCCAGGTCCTGACCGACGCCCCGCCCGACGCCGAGGTCGAGGCACGCGGGCTGGTGCCGGTGCCCACCCTCACCGGCGTGGCCATCGGGCTGAGCGTGGCCTTCACCGTCGTGTTCGGGATCATCCCGGGTCCGATCGTGAACTTCGCCCACCAGGCCACCCTGCTGCTCCTGCGCTAGGCGTACCGGCCAGCACCGTGCGGCGGACGTCCGTCCCGCTCCGGCGGGACGCACCCGCCCGACGGGTCCCGGCCCCGGCACGTGCCGCCGGGTACTGTCGACGGAGTCGGAACGGTCCGCACGGAGGGACGGCGCATGGCAGCAGAACCAGGAAAGCGATCGACGGGCAAGCGCGAGACCCGCGACATCGTCCGGCTCGTCGGGCTGGCCATCGTCGTCATCCTGCTGATCGCCTTCATCGTCGGGAATTCGTCCACGGTCAAGGTGAACTTCGTCTTCTTCGACACGCGGGCCAGCCTCATCTGGGTGATCGTCATCTCGGCCGTGCTCGGCCTGCTGGTCGACCGCCTGATCATCGCCCTGGGCAAGCGCCGCCGGGCCCGCAAGTAGGCATCCCGCCGCCGGATCGCATGCGGTGGTGGCTCGCACTTCCCGGTGACAGGATGTGCCCATGACCCTGCCCACGCCTGACGAACGAGCGGCCCACGGACGCAAGGCGCGCGAACTCGTCCCCCGCTCTCGCCACGGGGAGTGGTCGCCGCCGGCCGACCGGACAGACTCACTCGAGATCCTGGCACTGCAGGGCGTCACCCGGGTGCCCGACCTGGTGCCCATCCGCTACGGGCGCATGGCCGCCTCCCCCTTCGCCTTCTTCCGGGGCGCCGCCGCGGTGATGGCCTCCGACCTGGCGTGCGACGAACACTCCCACCTCGACGTGCAGCTCTGCGGTGACGCCCACCTGGTCAACTTCGGCGGCTTCGCGTCGCCCGAGCGCGACATGATCTTCGACGTCAACGACTTCGACGAGACGCTGCCCGGTCCGTTCGAGTGGGACCTGAAGCGCCTGGCCGCCAGCATCGAGGTCGCATCGAGGGCCCGTGGATTCGACGACGTGGAGCGCCGCAAGCTGGTGGCACTGTCCTCCAAGGGGTATCGCGATGCCATCCGCGAGTTCGCCACCCAGCGGAACCTCGATGTCTGGCACGCCAAGCTCGATGCCGGGACGCTCGTCCAGCGCTGGGGCGCCGAAGCCGGCCAGAAGGTGCTGCAGACCTTCGCCGAGCGAGCGGAGAAGGCGAGGAACAAGGATCACCTGCGCGCCGTCGCCAAGCTGACCGAGGAGGTCGACGGGCAGCTCCGGTTCCGCGACGACCCGCCGCTGCTCACGCCGGCCACCGAGATCTTCGATCCCACCCGGGTGACCGAAACGGTGGACGCGCTGGTCG
>Ga0075520_1000530_pt1 | contig 16956 bp, 15 predicted proteins | sample NGEPerB_FD_75100 | JGI IMG/M metagenome (GOLD analysis project Ga0075520, IMG submission 75100) | Arctic peat soil microbial communities from the Barrow Environmental Observatory site, Barrow, Alaska, USA - NGEE PermafrostAB12-B | ecosystem: Environmental > Terrestrial > Soil > Wetlands > Peat ... | reverse complement strand
CAACGTCACCGAGCTCCTCACCCAGTACGCGACGTACCACCGCGACCAGCGCAACATCGTCAGCCACTTCGTCGGCGTGCCAATGATCGTATTCGCGGTCGGCGTGCTTCTGGCGCGGCCGGCGCTACCCGCCTTCGGCCTCTTTCTCACTCCCGGCTGGATCGCGTTCGCGCTCGCGGCAGCCTGGTACATGACACGCGGCGACATCGCGCTCGGTCTGGCCGTCAGCGTCGTCGTCGGCATCCTGATCCAGCTCGGTCACCAGGTGTCGGCAAGCAGCAGCGTCGCGGTCTGGCTCGGCTGGGGCGTCGGCGTCTTCGCGATCGGCTGGCTGATCCAGTTCGTGGGCCACTGGTACGAGGGCAGGAAGCCCGCCTTCGTCGACGACATCATCGGCCTCCTGGTCGGCCCGATGTTCGTCGCCGCCGAGGCGATGTTCATGCTCGGCTGGAACAAGCCGCTGCTCGCCGAGATCGAGCGCCGCGCCGGGCCGACGCATCTGCGGGACATCGCGCGCATCGCCTGAGCAGGCCGGCGCGCCCGGCGATTCGCCGTTCAGGTGTCCTTCGACACCGTGATGGTCGGGAACTTCGCCGAAAAATCCTTGGACCGTTCCGCGATCTTCACGGCCACCTTGCGGGCGACCGCGCGGTACAACGCGGCGATCTCGCCGCCCGGATCGGCGACGACGGTCGGCGTGCCGCTGTCGGCCTGCTCGCGGATGGAAAGCTTGAGCGGCAGCGCGCCGAGATAGTCGACGCCATATTCCGCGGCCATGCGCTTGCCGCCCTCGGCGCCGAAGATATGCTCGACGTGGCCGCAGTTCTCGCAGACGTGCACCGCCATGTTCTCGACGATGCCGAGGATCGGCACGCCGACCTTCTGGAACATGCTGATGCCCTTGCGCGCGTCGATGAGGGCGATGTCCTGCGGCGTCGTGACGATCACCGCGCCCGTCAGCGGCACGCGCTGGCTGAGCGTGAGCTGGATGTCACCGGTGCCGGGCGGCATGTCGACGATCAGGTAGTCGAGCTCGCTCCAACTCGTCTGGCGCAACAGCTGGTCGAGCGCCTGCGTGGCCATCGGCCCGCGCCAGACCATGGCCTGGCCGGCCTCGACCAGAAAGCCGATCGACATCACCTCGATGCCGTGGTTGACGAGCGGCAGCATCGTCTTGCCGTCGCTCGACTCGGGCTTGCCCTCGATGCCCATCATCATCGGCTGGCTCGGGCCGTAGATGTCGGCGTCCAGGATGCCCACCGTCGCGCCTTCGGCGGCGAGCGCCAGCGCCAGGTTGACGGCCGTCGTGCTCTTGCCAACACCGCCCTTGCCCGACGCGACGGCGACGATGTTCTTGATGTTCGGCAACAGCTGCACGCCGCGCTGCACGGCGTGCGCGACGATGTTCGAGCGCACCGTGACGCTGACGTTGGCGACGCCGGCGACGCTTCGCGCCGCCTCGATCAACGCGCGCCGGAGCGGTTCGTGCAGCGATTTCGCCGGATAGCCGAGCTCGACGTCGAAGGCGACGTCGCCGCCTTCGATGCGCATGTTGCGCAACTGCCTGGTGGCGACCAGGTCACGCCCGGTCTCGGGATCGACGACGGCTTGTAGCGCCTTGAGGAGATCGGGTTCGTGAACAGGCATGAGGGCAGCAAGTAGAGTGCGTGATCGTGGGGCCCGTCGCGGCGCGACCGGTGCGTCGAAGTATGCCGCTTGTGCACCGGCGAAGCCTCGGGCCGGCCAATGGCCTCAGGCTCCCGGGCCTCGCGCCGAGGCATCCCTAGAATCGTGGCCAGGCCCACGCCCTACCCCCCATGCCGAGAAAACTCTTCGTCACCACCGCGCTGCCGTACGCGAACGCACCGTTCCACATCGGCCACATGATGGAGTACATCCAGGCCGACATCTGGGTGCGCTTCCAGCGCATGCAGGGCCACGCGGTGCACTTCGTCTGCGCCGACGACGCGCACGGCGCGCCGATCATGATCGCAGCCGAGAAGGCCGGCAAGACGGCGCAGGACTTCGTCGCCGAGATCGCCGCGGGCCGAAAACAATACCTCGATGGCTTTCACGTCGCCTTCGACAACTGGCACTCGACCGACGGCGCCGAGAACCACGCGCTGGCGCAGGACATCTACCTCCATCTGCGCAAGGAAGGCCTGATCGTCGTCAAGAGCGTCGAACAGTTCTTCGATCCGGTCAAGGCGATGTTCCTGCCCGATCGCTACATCCAGGGTGAATGCCCGGTGTGCGGCGCCAAGGACCAGTACGGCGACAGCTGCGAGGTCTGCGGCTCGGTCTACTCGCCCCCCGACCTGAAAAATCCGTATTCGACGCTCACCGGCGCGACACCGGTGATGAAGTCGAGCGAGCACTACTTCTTCCAGCTCTCGTCGCAGCGCTGCCTCGATTTTCTCAAGCGCTGGACCAGCGAGCCGGGCCGGCTGCAACCCGAGGTGCTGAACAAGATCAGCGAGTGGTTCAAGGTCGACGAGCAGGGCCACGGCGGCCTCGCCGACTGGGACATCAGCCGCGACGCGCCCTACTTCGGCATCCAGATTCCCGACGCGCCCGGCAAGTACTTCTACGTCTGGCTCGACGCGCCGGTCGGCTACCTCGCCTCGCTGAAGAACTACTTCGACAAGGGGGGCGCGAAGGCGAAGGGCGAGAGCAGGTCGTTCGAGGATTTCATGGCCGACCCGGCGGTCGAGCAGATCCACTTCATCGGCAAGGACATCACCTATTTCCACACCCTGTTCTGGCCGGCGATGCTGCATTTCAGCGGCCGCAAGGAGCCCGACAAGGTGTTCGTGCACGGCTTCATCACGCTCGGCGGCGGCGAGAAGATGAGCAAGAGCCGCGGCACCGGCATCTCGCCGTTGCGTTACCTCGAGATCGGCATGAACCCGGAATGGCTGCGCTACTACATCGCCGCCAAGCTGAACGCGCATGTGGAAGACATCGAGTTCAACCCCGACGATTTCATCGCCAGGATCAACAGCGATCTGGTCGGCAAGTACGTCAACATCGCCAGCCGCGCGGCCAACTTCATCAACAAGCGCTTCGCGGGCAAGCTGCGGTTCAAGGGCGACACCGTCGCACTGCTCGATGGCGCACGGGCCACTGCAGCGGCCGTCCGGGACTGCTACGACGGGCGTGAATACGGCAAGGCCCTGCGCGACATCATGGCGGCCGCCGATCGCATCAACGCCGCCTTCGACGCAGCGCAGCCCTGGATGCTCGCCAAGGACGACAGCCGTCTCGACGACCTGCAGGACGTCTGCTCGCGCGCACTGCAGGGATTCATGTTGCTGTCGGTGCTGCTGGCGCCGGTGCTGCCGGCGCTGGCGCGCCGCGTCGCACGCGAGCTCTTCCGGCTCGATCACGACTTCACCTGGGCCGATGCGCTGACGCTGCCGACGCGCGTCGCGCCCTACCAGCACCTGATGCAGCGCGTCGACCCCAAGCAGCTCGACGCGCTCTTCGACATGACCGCTGCCATGTCCGAGGCCCATCCTTCCGCCGCGCCGATCGCCCTGCCCCTTCCCGGCGGCGAAGCGATCGCGGCCGCCATCACCATCGACGACTTCGCCAGGCTCGACCTGCGCATCGCCAAGATCCTCGCCTGCGAGAAGGTCGAGGGCTCGACCAAGCTGCTGCGGCTGACACTCGACGTGGGCGAGCCTGCGCACCGCACCGTCTTCAGCGGCATCCAGTCGGCCTATTCACCGGAGCAGCTCGTCGGCAAGCTCACCGTGGTGGTCGCCAACCTCGCGCCCCGCAAGATGAAGTTCGGCCTCAGCGAAGGCATGGTGCTGGCGGCCTCGCACACCGACGAGAAATCGCATCCTGGCCTCTTCATCCTCGAGCCGCACGCCGGCGCGGTGCCGGGCCTGCGCATTCGTTGAAACGCCGCACCGACGCGATCCGCACGATGACCGACGATGCTCCGCTGATCGCTCCCGCCGGCGTCGTCCTCGAGTATCCCGACGACACCTGGGCCGACGACGGCGCCACCCACGGCGTCGAAGCGGCCATCGAGAGCGGCCACGTCCTCGCCTTCCCGCACCTGCCGTTCGTGCTCGCCGAGAACGAGCGGCGCTTTCTCGATCCGCGCTGGGCCGACGCCAAGGCGAAGAACGTTTCGCTGCGCTGGCCGGCCGGCGAGCTGCGAGGAGCGACCGGCGAGGCGGCCGACCTCGACGCGCTGAAACGCATGATCGTGCGCTATGCCGAGCACAGCGAAGCCTTCGCCCTGCGCCTCTTCCCGCGCTACCGCGGCAAGCTGCGCCGCGGCAACACGTCGTTCCGGCCGATCGACGTGGCCGCACGCATGCGCAGCTGGCGCCAGGACGACACGCGCCTGCACGTCGATGCTTTCCCGTCGAATCCGATGCAGGTCGCGCGGCTGCTGCGCGTCTTTTGCAACGTCAATCCGAACGGCGAGCCGCGCCGCTGGCGCGTCGGCGAGCCGTTCGAGGCGCACGCGCGCCGTTACCTCGGCGCGATCGGCAAGCCCTGGCCTGGCTCGGCCTGGTTGCTCGAGACGCTGGGCATCACCAAGCGGCGCCGCACCGGCTACGACCATCTGATGCTGCAGCTGCACGACCGGGCCAAGGCCGATCTCGCGTTCCAACGCGATTCGCCGCAGCAGCGCGTCGACTTCGCGCCCGGTACGACCTGGGTCTGCTACAGCGACCAGGTCCTGCACGCCGCGATGGGCGGGCAGCACATGATGGAACAGACGTTCTATCTCGACTGCGAAGACCTGCAGCGGGCCGAGAGCTCGCCGTTGCGGGTGCTCGAACGTCTGCTCGGGCGACCGCTCCGCTAGCCCGCAAAGCCCGTTCTCCGTTCTCCATTTCCCCGCCAGTCCCGCATGGCCGCTTGCCGCATGGCCGCTTGCCGCCGGCATCGCATGCGCGTAAGATGCGCTTCTAACGCACATCGCATTAACATATCTATTCCTGATGGAACTGAAGACGGCCCGGCTCACGCTGTTGATCGACCCCGCGAAAAAAGCGTCCTTCGAACAACTCTGCGCGCGGCAGGACCTGACGCCCTCGCAGGTGGTGCGCCAACTGATTCGCGACTACCTGGTCGAGCATGGCGTGACCTTCACGCCAAGCGGCACGAAGGCGGCTGACCGGGTCGGGCCCGCAATCACTGCGCGCCGCCGCGACGCGCCCGCGACCAAGGCGCGCGCGCGCCGCTGAGACCGCTGCCGTGAACGGTCTGGCCGGTATCGACCACTGGATGGCCCTCGACGGCGCGATGCTGGTGATCGCGCTGTGGCTGCTGGTCGGCATCGCCGGTGTGCTCGCGCTGCGCCGCTTCCGGCTGGTGTCGCGGGTGCTGTTCCCGCTCGGCGGCGTCCTTGGCCTGGGGCTGTTTGCGATTGGGCTCGGTGCGGTCGCTCATCCGGCGGAGGTCGCCGTCCTGAGAATCGGCCTTCCGACGTTGCCATTTCACCTGCGCCTGGACAGCCTTTCGGCTTTTTTCCTGATGGTGATCGGCGCCGCCGCAGCCGGCGTGTCGGCGTTCGCGGCCGGTTATTTCCGTCGCGGTGAAGGCACGCCGCCGGGTCTGCTGTGCCTCGAGTACCACGTGTTCCTCGCCAGCATGGCGGGCGTCGTGCTGGCCGACGACGCCTACGCCTTCATGGTGATGTGGGAAACGATGGCGCTGTCGTCTTTTTTCCTCGTCACCGCCAACCACCGCATCCCCGAAATCCGCCGCGCCGGTTACCTCTACCTGTTGATGGCGCACATCGGCGCGATCGGCATCCTGATGTGCTTCGGTGTGCTGCAGGCCAACACCGGTGACTACACCTTCGCCAACATGCGCGCACAAAACCTGTCGCCGTTCTGGGCGTCGGTGGCCTTCGTGCTGGCGCTGTTCGGTTTCGGCACCAAGGCGGGCGTGTTGCCGCTGCACGTCTGGCTGCCCGAGGCCCATCCGGCCGCACCGTCGCCGGTCTCGGCGCTGATGAGCGGCGTGATGCTGAAGACCGCGATCTACGGCCTGCTGCGCGTGCTATTCGACCTGCTACAGATGCAGTTGTGGTGGTGGGGCGGGCTGTTGCTGGCGCTCGGGCTCGCGACCGCGCTGTTCGGCGTCGTCTTCGCCGCGGTGCAGGTCGACATGAAGCGGCTGCTCGCCTATTCGTCGATCGAGAACATCGGCCTGATGTTCGCCGGCATCGGCTTGACGGTCATCTTTTCCGCCTACGGCATGCTGCCGATGGCGGCACTCGCCTTGACCGCGAGTCTTTACCACGTCGCCACCCACGCGCTCTTCAAGAGCCTGCTGTTTCTCAGCACCGGCTCGGTCCTGCATGCCACCGCCGAGCGCAACCTCGGCAAGCTGGGTGGCCTGATCCGCACGATGCCGTGGGTGGCGTGGCTGACGTTGATCGGCGTGCTCGCGAGCGCCGGCCTGCCGCCGCTCGGCGGCTTCGTCTCGGAATGGCTGCTGCTGCAGAGTTTCCTGTTCACGCCGGGGCTGCCCGACCCGGTGCTCAACATGCTGATCCCGGTCGTCGCGGCGCTGATCGCGCTGGTCGCGGCGCTGGCCGGCTACACGATGGTCAAGTTCTTCGGCGTCATCTTCCTCGGTCGGCCGCGCGAGGAAAAACTCGCGCACGCGCACGATGCCGGCCGCTGGGAACGCATCGGGATGGTGTGGCTCGCGGCGGGTTGCATCGGCCTCGGGCTGATGCCGATCCAGTTCATCCGGCTCATCGAACCAGTGACGCATCAGCTGGTCGCCGCGGGCCTGGGCGATGCCACGGCGGCGGGCCGCTGGCTGCTGGCGCCGACCTCGGTCGAACGCGCCAGCTACGGGCCGGTGATCTTCCTGCTCGGTGTCGCGGCGAGCTGCGCGCTGACCTACCTGCTGGTGCGCCGGCTCTACCACGGGCGGCTGCGTCGCGCCGCCCTCTGGGACTGCGGATATCCCTGGCAGACGGCGCGCATGCAGGACAGCGCCGAAGGTTTCGGCCAGCCGATCCGGCAAATCTTCAAGCCGTTCTTTCGCATGCAGCGCGAACTGCCGACGCCATTCGATACGCATCCGCTGTACCACGTCGTCGTCGAGGATCCGATCTGGCATGCCCTGTACCTGCCGATTGCCGCGGCCGTGGCGCGGGTCGCGCGCCTGGTCGGCCTGCTACAGCAAGGGCGGATCGCCGTCTACCTGCTCTACAGCTTCGTCACGTTGATCGCGACGCTGCTGGTGGTGAGCCGATGAACATGTCGCCAAGGCCCGCATGACGCTCTACGGCGCCGTCTCCCAGCTGCTGGAGATCCTGGTCGCGCTGGCGCTTGCGCCGCTGCTGACCGGTTGGGTCAACCAGTGGCGCGCCTGGCTGCAGAACAAGAGCGCGCCCAGCCTGTTCCAGCCCTACCGCGTGTTGCACAAGCTCTTCAACAAGGATTCGGTCGTGGCAGAGCACGCCTCGGCCCTGTTTCGCTCGACACCCTACATCGTCTTCGGCTGCGTCGCGCTCGCCTGCTCGATCATCCCGACCTTGTCGACCGATCTGCCGCTGTCGCAGGCGGCCGACGTGATCGCGCTGGTCGGCCTTTTCGCGCTGGCCCGCGTCTTCATCTCGCTTGCCGCGATGGATATCGGCACCGCGTTCGGCTCGCTCGGCGCGCGGCGCGAGATGCTGATCGGCTTCCTGGCCGAGCCGGCCCTCTTGATGGTGATGTTCTCGGCCTCGCTGATCTCCAAGTCGACCTCGCTGACGACGATGGTCGAAACCTTGGCGCACCGCGATCTCGCAATCTACCCCGGGCTGGCGTTCGCCGGCGTCGCCTTCACGATGGTGTCGCTCGCCGAGAACGCCCGCGTGCCGATCGACAACCCGGCCACCCACCTCGAGCTGACGATGATCCACGAAGCGATGATCCTCGAGTATTCGGGCCGCCATCTCGCGCTGCTCGAATGGGCCGCCAGCCTGAAGCTGTTCGCCTACTCATGCATCGGTCTGGCGCTGTTCTTTCCCTGGGGCCTGGCCGAGGCACAGGCGCCGCTCTTGCTGCTGCTGGCGTTGCCGATGCTGGTCGCCAAGCTGGCCGTCGGCGGCGTCGCGCTGGCGGTGCTCGAAACGGTCAGCGCGAAGATGCGCATCTTCCGCGTGCCCGAGTTCCTGGCCACCGCGTTCCTGTTCGCGGTCATCGGCTTGCTGGTCCACATCCTGCTGGGCACATGATGAGCGGCCTGCTTCCGCAGTTCGTCAACCTGCTCGGCGCGGTGCTGTTGCTGCTCGCCTTCGCGATGATCTCGCAGCGGCGCATCCGGTCGCTGATCCATCTGTTCACGCTGCAGGGTGCCACGCTGGTGGTCGCGACCGCGGTGGTCGGTCACGTGACCTCGCAGCCGCACCTCTACCTGTCCGCGCTGCTGACCTTCGCGCTCAAGGTGGTGCTGATCCCGCTGCTGCTGCACCGGATGATCGACCGCCTCGACGTGCGCTGGGACACCGAGACGCTGATCAACATCCCGACCACGATGCTGGTTGGCATCCTGCTGGTGATCTTCGCCTTCAACCTGGCGCTGCCGATCGCCCAACTGTCCTCCTCGATCACGCGCGGCTCGCTCGGCATCGCGCTGGCCTGCGTGCTGCTGTCGTTCCTGATGATGATCACGCGGGCCAAGGCGGTGCCGCAGGTCATCGGCTTCCTGTCGATGGAGAACGGCTTGTTCTTCGCGGCCACCTCGGCCACCTACGGAATGCCGATGGTGGTCGAGTTGGGCATCGCGCTCGACGTGCTGATCGGCGTGCTGATCCTCGGCGTGTTCATGTTCCAGATCCGCGAACAGTTCGACAGCCTCGACATTCGCCATCTGGAAAAGCTCAGGGATGAGTGAGTTGGAAATCCTCTATCTCGTGCTCGGGGTCCCGCTGGCCGGCAGTCTCGTGCTGGCGCTGTTCGGCCATCGCAACTTCGCGATGGAACTGAACGCGGCCTTCAGCTTCGGTACGTTCGTCGCCGCCTGCGCGTTGACGGCGCAGGTGGTCGCCGACGGCCCGCGGTTCGCGTGGAACCGCGAGTTCTTTATCGACCCGCTGAACGTGTTCCTGGTCGCGCTGACGGCGTTCGTCGGCCTCTCGACCGCCCTCTTCTCGCGGCCCTACATGCGGGTCGAACGCGACCTCGGCAGGATGACGCCACCGCGGCTGCGTCTCTATCACAGCATGTACCAGCTGTTCAGCTTCACGATGCTGCTCGCGCTGACGACCAACAACATGGGGCTCCTGTGGGTGGCGATGGAAGCCGCGACCTTGACGACGGTGCTGCTGGTCAGCGTCTACCGCACTGCGGCCAGCCTCGAAGCGGCATGGAAGTACTTCATCCTCTGCGGCGTCGGCATCGCGCAGGCGCTGTTCGGCACCGTGCTGCTCTACATGGCGGCCGAGAAAGTGATCGGCGCCGAAGGCGGCGCGCTGCTGTGGACCAACCTCGACGCGGTGAAGGCGCAACTCGACCCGAAGATCATCACGCTGGCGTTCGCGTTTCTCTTCATCGGCTATGGCACCAAGGTCGGTCTGGTGCCGTTGCACAACTGGCTCCCCGACGCCCACGCCGAGGGTCCGACGCCGGTCTCGGCGGTGCTCTCGGGCCTGTTGCTCAACGTCGCGCTGTACGCGATCCTGCGCTGCAAGGTGCTGACCGACGGCGCGCTACACAGTCACCTGGCCGGCAAGCTGATGATGGGCTTCGGCCTCCTCTCGGTGGTGGCCGCCGCCTTCCTGCTGACGCGGCAGAAGGACGTGAAGCGCATGTTCGCGTACTCGTCGGTCGAACACATAGGGCTGATGACCTTTGCGTTCGGCCTCGGCGGCCCGATCGCCAACTACGCCGGGCTGCTCCACATGACGGTGCACTCGCTGATCAAGTCGGCCATCTTCTTCTCGGTCGGCCACGCGGCGCAAAAGGCCGGCACGCAGATCATGGATGAGATCCGCGGCTTGATCCGCATCAGCCCGATGGTCGGCTGGGGCCTGATGCTGGGGTCGCTCGCGATCCTCGGCGTGCCGCCGTTCGGCGTCTTCGCGAGCGAATTCCTGATCATCACCACCGCGATGCGCGAGCAACCCTGGGCCACGCCGCTCCTGCTGCTGGCCCTCGGCGTGGCCTTCGCGTCGATCTTCAGCCGGGTGCAGCCGATGGTGTTCGGCGACACGTCGCTGAAGCGGCTCGATCACCCGCCGGCTTCGATACCTGTTTTCGTCCACCTCGGGCTCGGGCTGATGCTGGGCCTCTACATCCCGCCCTATCTCGACGCCTGGTACCGGCAGGCGGCGCAAATGATCGGCGGCTGAACATGACTGCGCCCCGCATTGCTGGTCTCGATGCCGACCTGCGGCGACTGCCCGCTGCGCTGCCCGTGTGGCATGCCGAGGTCGGCGCCGAGCCCTGGCTGGCCGCTGCACGAGCGGCGCGCGAAAGCGGTGCGCGGTTGGTGTCGCTCTGGGGCACCGACCGGCGCGACGCTGCCGGTGGCAGCCTCGGGGTCTCCGCGGCCTACGCGTGGCCCGAGGGCCTCGTCTGGCTCGATCTGGCGCTGCCCGAAGAAGCATCACGCTACCCTGACTTGGCGAACCTGTTCCCGAGCGCCGCACGCATGCAGCGCGCGACGTCCGACCTGCTCGGCATCCACCCGACCGGCAGCGACGACGCACGCCGCTGGCTCGACCACGGCGCGTGGACCGAGCGCCATCCACTGCGATGCGACGCAACACCGAACGACACGGCCGCGGCATCGCAGGCCTATCCGTTCGTGCGGGTCGAAGGCGATGGCGTACATGAAATCGCGGTCGGGCCGGTGCACGCGGGCACCATCGAACCCGGCCACTTCCGCATTTCGGTCGTCGGCGAAAAGGTGTTGCGGCTGGAAGAGCGTCTCGGCTACGCCCACAAGGGCATCGCGCGGCGCTTCACGCAGCTGCCCGCGCTCGACGCGCACCGGCTCGCCGGCCGTGTTTCGGGCGATTCGACGGTGGCCTATGCCTGGGCCTATTGCATGGCGCTCGAGTCGGCCGCCGGCTGCGTGCTTGGCGAGCGCGCGCTCTGGCTGCGTGCGCTGATGCTCGAGCGCGAGCGCGTAGCCAACCACCTCGGCGACCTCGGCGCGCTCGGCAACGACGCTGCCTTCGCCTTCGGTCTCGCGCAATTCTCGCGACTGCGCGAAGACTGGCTGCGCCTGACGATGCAGGCCTTCGGCCACCGGCTGATGATGGACGGCGTGGTGCCCGGCGGCGCCGCGCGCGAACTGGACGCCGACATGCCCGAACGCTTCTACCGCCAATGCAATGCGATCGAGGCCGAAGTACGCGCGTTGCACGCCATCTACGACGAGCATGCCGGCCTGCAGGACCGCTTCGTCACGACCGGTCGTGTCAGCCCCGAACTGGCCGCGCAGCTGGGCTTGACCGGCTTGGCGGGCCGCGCCAGCGGGCAAGCGGCTGACCTGCGCTGCGACCAGCGGTGGCCGCCCTACGACCGGCTCCAGGTTCGCAAGGCCAGCCGTCGCAACGGCGATGTGGCCGCGCGGGTCGCGGTTCGCTTCGACGAGACCTTCGAAGCACTGCGCCTGATACGCGTGCTCTGCGCAGAGCAGCCTGCGGGTCCGGTCCGGGTCGATGTCGCGCTGCCTGGCCACGCCGTGATCGGCGCCGGCTGGGTCGAGGGCTGGCGCGGTGAGGTCTTCGTCGCGCTCGAACTCGGCGCCGACGGTGCGATCCGCCGCTGCCATTGCCACGATCCGTCGTGGCACAACTGGCCGGTGATCGAACATGCCGCGATCGACAACATCGTTCCGGATTTCCCGCTGATCAACAAATCGTTCAACCTCAGTTACTCAGGACACGACGGCTGATGTGGAAGATCGCCCGACAAATCATTCACGCCGGTATCGCCACCGAAGCGCCGCCCGACACCGACGATCAGCTGCGGGTCGCGGCCGAGCACATCGGGCGCGAGCTCCTCGACACGCTGGGCCAGGCGCTGGCGATCCGCCATGTCGATGCCGGCTCGTGCAACGGCTGCGAGTTGGAGATCCATGCGCTCGCCAACCCCTACTACAACCTCGACGGCCTGGGCATCCGGTTCGTCGCGAGCCCGCGCCATGCCGACATGTTGCTGGTCACCGGCCCGGTGTCGCGCAACATGGAAGTCGCACTCAAGCGCACGCTGGCGGCGATGCCCGACCCGAAACTGGTCGTCGCGATCGGCGACTGCGGCGGCTGCGGCGGCATCTTCGGCGAAAGCTATGCGAGTTGCGGACGTGTCGCCAACGTCATACCGGTCGACGTGGTCGTGCCCGGCTGCCCGCCGCCGCCGCTCGAGATCATGCGTGGCATCCTGACAGCCGTGCGCCGCGGCCGGCCGAGGAGATGAAGGCGAACCGCCCGACGCTCGAGGAAGAGCAAAGGGCCGGCCGGGCCCTGCTCTCGAGGCGTTGCCCGACGACGTCCCGGCCGGCCCGTCGTCGCTGGTGCTCGACGCGCATCAACTGGTCTCGATCGATGCGTCGGGCCTGACCGCGATCGAGAATGTGCACCGGGCGCTGGCGTGCATGAAGATCCGGCTGATCGTCGTCGGGCTCAACGAGCAGCCCCCGGCCGCCTTGCGCCAGGCCGGGCTGGACGCGTCGATCGGCACCGGCAATCTCTTTTCCGACCGCGACTCGGCGTTCGCCGCGCTGGCGGCGGGGCCGCAATAGTCCACGAATCGACGGCCCGATTGCCGCGGCCGCTGCGATATCCTTTCGGCGACGACGAACGGGGCCACGGTTGGGATATCTCGACGAATTGAAGCGCCAGGCCGACGCGGCCAAGGCACGGGTGACGGTGGACGGGGGCGCCTTCGAGCGCAACACACTGGTCACCGACGCCGCCTGCCGCTCGACATTTCGCTATTTCACGACGCTGGTGCAGCAGCTCAACGTCCTGCAGCCGACCTCGAAGGCCGAATACCGCCTCGACGCGAGCACCGTCTTCAAGGGCCTGCGGCTGACCGATTTCCGGGCCGACTCACGCCAGAAAAAGCTCCGCGACAGCGACGTCTTCGATCACGTCATCCTGGCCTTTCGCATGAAGAGTGGCACCAGCGTCACGCTGGCCAAGGACTTCCCGCCGGCGATCGAAAAGCTCGAATCGAGGCTCACCCAGTGCGGCGCCAGATTCCAGAGCGACATCGTTCGCGATCCGGACACCGGCAAGTTCGTCGAGAAGCGCTTCGAGATCGCCGCCGACTTCCACGGCACCGTCCGCCTCATCCCCGACCACGACAACGGCTGGATCCAGTTCCAGATGGTCAACCTCGACGGCTTCGAGACCGTCAGTATCGAGTTCCCTGCTTTCGAGGTCGGCTCAGCGCGGCTCGACGACCTGGCGCGCTGGATCGTCGGCGAGCCGAGCGCCTTCCTGCGCGACGGGGAGCGGCTGCGCCGGATCGAGGCCTGAGCCGCAATGGCGACAGGTCGCTGTCGAGGGCCCCGTTAGACTTCCCGTTTTCGTGCTCCATCTTCGCCATGCCTTTGTTCTGGAAACCTTACACGTCCGACGTCACTTCGTTCATCGAGGAGCTGAAGGCCAAGCGCCCGTCGCTCGAAGACGAGCAGCGCAGCGGCCGGGCCAGGCTCTGGGACCGCCGCATCGATCCGGTCGCCGAGGAAGAACACGACGAATCGCGGGTGCCGCAGCAGCCCTACGTCTACCAGACGCGGCAACGCTGAGCAGCCGATGAACCCGAGCGCGGCCGTCCCGGCCGAGGCGTCGCCCATGAGCGCCGCGAACGTCGAGGCAGTGGACGGCATCGCCGTCGCCCGCCTGTACGGCGAGCCGCTGTTCGCGCTGCCGAACGATCTCTACATCCCGCCCGACGCGCTCGAGGTCTTCCTCGAGGCCTTCGAAGGGCCGCTCGACCTGCTGCTCTACCTCATCAGGAAGCAGAACTTCAACATCCTCGACATCCCGATGGCGAGCGTGACACGGCAGTACCTCGCCTACGTCGAGCAGATCCGCGGCACCAACCTCGAGCTGGCCAGCGAATACCTGCTGATGGCGGCGATGCTGATCGAGATCAAGTCGCGGATGCTGCTGCCGCCCAGGAAGAGCGCCGACGGCAAGGAGGCCGAGGACCCGCGCGCCGAGCTCGTGCGCCGCCTGGTCGAGTACGAGCAGATGAAGATGGCCGCGGCACGCCTCGACGCGCTGCCGCTGCTCGGCCGCGAGTTCCTGCGCGCCCAGGTCGCGATCGAGGAATCGATGGCGATGCGCCTGCCCGACGTCTCGCCTGCCGATCTGCGCGAAGCCTGGGCCGACCTGATGAAGCGGGCGAGCCTGAACCAGCATCACCGCATCACCCGCGAGCTGCTGAGCGTGCGCGAGCACATGAGCCAGGTGCTGCGCACGCTGCATGGGCGGCGCTTCGCGACGTTCGAGGAGCTGTTCGATCCGGGCCTCGGGCCGCAAGTCGTCGTCGTCACCTTCATCGCTCTGCTCGAGCTGGCGCGCGAGCAACTGGTCGAGGTGACGCAGGCAGAGTCGTTCGCGCCGATCTACATCAGGCTGGCGTACCAGACGAGCTGAGCTTGAAGGCGATCATCGCCCGCAGCTTGTTCGGCAGGACGGGCTTGATGAGCAGATGAAAATTGTGTTCGAGCGCTTCGCGGTCGTGCCCCGTCATGCTGCTGCCGGTGACGACGATCGCCGGCAATGCCGATCCGAAACGGGCGCGCAGGCTCTTGATCGCGTCCACCCCGGTCTCGCCGTGCTCGAGACGGTAGTCGGCGATGATGAGGGACGGCTTGACCACGGCCGGGTCGACCGATCCGGCCCAGGCCGTCGCCTTCACCACGCTCTCGAACGCCTCGATGCGGGCGCCCCAGCCGCGTAGGAGCACCTCGAGGCCTTCGCGCACGGCCGGCTCGTCCTCGACGATGACGATCAGCCGGCCGTCGAGCGTGATGCCGACCGGTGTTTTTCCGTGCACCACCGGCGCTCCGACGCGCGGCGCCTTGCCGAGCGGCACCTCGACCGAGAAGACCGATCCCCGGCCCACGTCGGATCGCAGCGCAAGCGGCGCCGCCATCAGCGCCGCCAGCCGCTTGACGATGGCCAGGCCGAGGCCGAGGCCCTTCTTGTGCTCGCCGGTGCTGACAGCAGCCGTTCCCGGCACCTGATAGAACTCCTCGAAGACGCGCATGCGCTCGTCTTCGCCAATGCCCAGGCCGGTGTCCCAGACCTGCAGGAGCACGTGCTCGCCGCGGCGGCGCGCGCTCACCAGCACCGTGCCGTCGGTGGTGTAGCGGATCGCGTTGGAGACGAGGTTGCGCAGGATCCGCTCGACCAGCAACGGATCGGCCAGCACCGCGCGCTGGCCGCCGCGAAAGCGCAAGGTGAGGCCCTTCTCGAAAGCGGCCGGCTCGAAGTGCAGGCGCAGCTTGCGAAAGATGTCGGCGATCAGGAAGTTCTCGGGATTGACCTCGACGCCGCCGCTGTCGATGCGGGTGATGTCGAGCAGCTCCGAGAACAGGCCCTCGAGCGCGTCGACCGACTCGTTGATGCTGTTGACGAGCTGGGCCACTTCCGGCTCGTGCGTGCGTTGGCGCAACGCCTCGGCGAACAGGCCCATGGCATGCAGCGGCTGGCGCAGGTCGTGGCTCGCGGCAGTGAAGAACTGCGTCTTGGCACGGTTCGCGACCTCAGCCTCGTGCCGCGCCGCATCGGAGACCGATTTCTCGGCGCGCAGTTGCACCGTCAGCGCCTCGGTGCGCAACTTGAGAGCGACGTTCGCGTCGAACGAGTTGCGGTAGTTGCGACCCAACAGGATGATCATGCCCATCGCCACGGCCATGACGACAGCGAGCTCCCAGTGCAAGTCGGCGTCCTGCACGGCGACGGCGACGATCGCCGGCACGAACACGAGCAGCACGAAGACGACGAAGAGCGCGAACTGCGGCGCCAGAATGGGCACGCTGGCGACGCTGAAGGTGTAGACCACGAGCACCAGACCGACCTGATGCAGGCTGCTCCCGTACGGATAGAAAAGCCACGCCGCCGCGCCCCACAGGGCGCCTCCTGCCAGCACACCGGCGTGCCAGGCGCGTAATCGGCCGAGCAGCGTTTCCCACCGCTTCGGCTCGTGGCGGGCGAAGCGCAGCGCCAGCGACACGCGCACCAGCCAGACCAGCAAAAACAGCACGCCCCAGACGACGAGCAACATTCGCGGCGCTGCGTCGGCGAACATGAGCTCGAGCACGATGGCGCCGACCAGATGGCCGGCCAGCGACGTCCGGTTGAATGCGAAGGTGCCGCGGACCTGGTCGCGCAGCAGCAAAAAGCCGCCGAGCGGCCGCGGCTCCGTCAAGGCGCTGCGCGGGGCGGCCAAGGGTTGATGCCGCCCTGGCTCGACATCTGGCTGACAGCGAGGACCGCCTGCGTCCGCGAGTTGACGCCGAGCGCGCGCAGGACCGCGGCGACGTGGTCCTTGACGGTCTCGACCGAAAGATTGAGCTCGCGTGCGATCAGCTTGTTCGACAGGCCGCGCAACAGCAGCGACAGGACATCGGTCTGGCGCGGTGTCAGCTTGAAGGTGGCGAGGGCCGCCGCATGCTGCGCCGGCGACGGCGTGCCCTGCGCATCGGCGGGGGCCGCGACGGCGCCGCCGCCGCCAGCGAAGTCATCGCTGCGCATCGTCATGGGCGGCACGTAGATGCCGCCCTTCATGACCACGCGCAGGGCCTCCTGCAGCGTCTCGTTGCTCGCCCGCTTGGGCACGAAGCCCATCGCGCCCAGGTCGATGGCGCGGATGACATCGGCGCTCCGGTCCGACGCGGAGACGACGACGACCGGCACCGCGGGATAGGCGTTGCGCAGCTCGACCAGCAGCGCGAAGCCGTCGGCATCGCCCAGGTTCAGATCGAGCAGCACGAGAT
>Ga0075520_1000529_pt1 | contig 16961 bp, 13 predicted proteins | sample NGEPerB_FD_75100 | JGI IMG/M metagenome (GOLD analysis project Ga0075520, IMG submission 75100) | Arctic peat soil microbial communities from the Barrow Environmental Observatory site, Barrow, Alaska, USA - NGEE PermafrostAB12-B | ecosystem: Environmental > Terrestrial > Soil > Wetlands > Peat ... | reverse complement strand
GTCCAAGTGGGTGCATGACCCCAAAAAAGTCAGTATTGCTGAACATTACCGCAAAAATGGACCCGCGGCCACCGGGAATGCCAAGGTTTTGCACCCGGTGACCGCGAGTGCGCCCCCCTGACCTGAAGGCGCGCACCCAATATGCCTTGGCAGGGATTCGGGAGAGTTTCGGAGCGATTTCGATCGCCGGTGTCCGGACGGCGCCACACGATTCGATGCTGGTCGGTCGCGCCCCCTGTCGGCACGTTCTATAGTTCGACCCTGTGAAGTGGCAACGCTTGCGAGTGTAGGTCTTTGATGCGTCGCATCTATCTTGATAATCACGCGACAACGCCGGTCGATCCGCGCGTACTCGAAGCGATGTTGCCGTTTTTCAGCGAGCAGTTTGGCAACGCCGCCAGCCGCTCGCATAGCTATGGTTGGGATGCGAATAATGCGGTTGAGCAGGCTCGGGTTTCGGTAGCAAAGTCTATTGGAGCCGCTAGTTCCCACTCAATCGTATTTACCTCCGGGGCAACCGAGAGCAACAATTTAGCTCTAAAGGGGGCGCTTGAGTATTACGGGGATAAGGGCAATCACGTCATTACGACAGCTGTCGAACATAAAAGCGTGCTTGACACAGTCAAACGTTTGGGGACAAGGGGTTGCGAGGTGACAGTGCTCGGCGTTGACGCGCTGGGGCGCGTGGATCCCGAGACGGTGCGTCAGGCGCTCACGGATAAGACCGTCCTGGTTAGCGTAATGCTCGCCAATAATGAAGTGGGCACCGTGCAGCCGATTGCTGAAATTGGAGAAATTCTACACGAGCGCCGCGTGCTGTTTCACGTGGATGCCGCGCAAGGTTTGGGCAAAATCGATTTCGATGTCGAGCAGATGAACGTGGACTTGGCTTCCCTATCCGCTCACAAGGTGTACGGGCCCAAAGGTTGCGGAGCCTTGTACCTAAGCCGCAAACGGCCGCGGGTGCGCGTGTCACCGCAGCTCGATGGCGGAGGTCACGAGCGGGGCATGCGCTCAGGCACCTTGAATGTGCCGGCCATTGTGGGATTTGGCCGAGCTTGCCAGCTATTTTCAATCGAGGGGCTCGAAGAGCAGACGCGAATCGCGCGCCTTCGCGATACCTTGCAATCACGGCTGCTCGAAGCGTTGCCCAAAGTCAGCGTCAACGGCGACCCTGAGCATCGCTTGCCGGGGAGCTTGAATATGAGTTTCCATCATGTGGAAGGCGAAGGGCTGATGCTGGCGCTCAAGGATATTGCACTCTCGAGCGGCTCGGCCTGCACCAGTGCGACGCTCGAGCCAAGCTATGTCCTTTCTGCCATGGGAGTCGACCCGACTCTGGCACATAGTTCGATTCGATTCGGCATCGGTCGGTTTAATACTGAGGAAGAAATCGACATTGTCGCTGAGCGGGTTATCAGCGAGGTGCGCCGACTGCGCGGAATGTCACCCTTGTGGGAAATGGTCGAACAAGGCATTGATCCAGCGTCGATCCGTTGGGCAACTACTTAGCAATACCAGCAACCAACAACCAGAAGCGGCAACCAGCAACCAGCATGCTCTACAGCGACAAAGTCATTGACCATACGGACAATCCCCGCAACGTCGGGACACTCGATGTCAACGATCCGAACGTGGGAACCGGCCTGGTCGGTAACCCCGCTTGTGGCGATGTTATGCGCCTTCAAATTCGGGTTGACGCAGAGGGGCGCATTGCACAAGCCCGCTTCAAGACGTTTGGTTGCGGCTCTGCGATTGCGGCCTCATCCTTGGTGACAGAGTGGGTTACTGGTAAATCCTTGGATGAAGCATCGGCGCTAAAGAACACCGCGATCGCCGCAGAGTTGAATTTGCCGCCGGTGAAATTGCACTGTTCGGTGTTAGCCGAGCAAGCCATCGAGGAGGCCATTGAAGACTTTTTGCGCAAGCAGGCGAGCCTAGCCGAGAAAGTGCCTGCTAAATAGCCGCCATGCGGGATGCTTTCGACGTCTTGGGGGTAGAACCTCGATTTGGCCTCGACCTGACTGAGCTCGAAGCTCACCATCGCAAGCTCTCGGCTGAATTGCACCCGGATCGCCAGTCCGCTAGCAGTGCCGCAGAGCGTGCGGCCAAGCTTACTCAATTGAGCGAAGTCAATCAGGCCTATCGTAGTTTGAGCGATCCGATCAGCCGCGCGGAGCAATTGCTACAGCGTCGCGGTGAGTCAGTACCTGCGACGAAAACTGCGGAATTGTTGCAGCGCATCTTCGAGCAGCGCCAGAGCGTGGAGAATGCCAAGGACGAGGGCAATGCTTGCCGGCTTTCTGATTGGGTCACAGCGGCACGTGCCAGGCAAGCAGCTTTGGCCAGCGAACTGTCGGCGTTTTTCGACGGGGAACCCACGGTCTTGCCCGTGCCGCACCAACAAATAGCTCCGGTTTTTGAGGAATTGCGCTATTTGAAGAAGATCATTGAGCGCGCTGAACGCGCCTTGGACGAGCTGGAATAGCCGGTACAATGAATCATGCAATTGGCATTGATCTGGGCACCACGAATTCTCTGGTTGCCTGTGTGACCGAGGGAAAGCCCCGAATACTTTTATCTGCAGAAGGCAACACACTGCTACCGAGCGTCGTCTATTATGCTGCCGATGGTAGGACGCTGGTGGGCGAACAGGCGGAGCATTTCGCCCATCAGCAGCCGGAGCGGGCACTGTCCAGCGTCAAACGGTACCTCGGGCTCAGCGCGCGGGAGGCTGAGCTACGGCCACTTACCGGTCTGCGCCTCGCCAAGCCGTTGAGCGACGAAGAAGCTAAAGTCGTGCGCTTCGATTTGGGTGAGCGCGGCGTGACCCCCGTTGAGGCGAGCGCAGAAATATTGCGCGCACTTGCGGCCACGGCGCGGGCCGAGCTCGGAGTATTGGGGCTTACGGTCGTAACAGTACCGGCGTACTTCGATGATGCGCAGCGGCAAGCCACCCGGGATGCGGCGCGTCTGGCAGGGTTCGAGTCGGTACGGCTCTTGAACGAACCCACAGCCGCAGCGCTGGCTTACGGGCTTTCAGCGCGCAAAGAGGGTCTGTTTGCGGTGTACGATTGGGGCGGCGGCACGTTTGACATCAGCATACTTCGCCTCCAGGCCAGCGTGTTTCAGGTTAAGAGCACCGGCGGAGATACGGCCCTCGGCGGGGACGACATCGATGCCGCGCTAGCAGCAGAATTGTTGACAGCACTCGGCTTCAATGAAGAGTCGCTGACCCAAAGTTCTATTCGCTGCCTGCTTCAAACGGCGCGTTCCCTCAAGCACCAGTTGAGCCTCCAGCATACCGTGCAAACTCGCTTATTGCGCGTGGATGGCACTGCGGGGACATTCGAGCTTACCCGGGGAGATCTCGAAAAAATCGTGCAACCTCTGCTCGAACGGACCGGGCGCGCCGTAAAAAGGGCCTTCCGTGATGCCTCGGTTGAATGCTCCGACTTGGACGGTGTGATCCTGGTGGGTGGAGCGACGCGCATTCCTTGCGTGATACAATTCGTGACCAACCTTTTTCAGCAAATTCCCCTCCAAGGTATTGATCCGGATTGCGTAGTGGCAGAGGGCGCTGCCTTGCAGGCCGATTTGTTGCAAAATCGGGGGGGATCCGGGTTATTGCTCGACGTGTTGCCCTTGTCTCTTGGCATTGAACTTATGGGGGGCGGCGTCGAGAGGCTGCTGACCCGTAATGCCCCCGTGCCCACGGCGGCGCACGGCATTTTCACGACAGCCGCCGACAATCAGACGGGTTACGAGCTGCATGTGCTGCAGGGTGAACGGGAAATGGCTCGGGATTGCCGTTCCCTGGCCAAGTTCCTGCTAAGCGGAATCCCAGCCATGCCCGCAGGCAGGGCTCGCCTGCACGTGGCATTTTGCATTGATGAGAACGGATTGCTCACGGTATCCGCTCGAGAAGCAACCACGGACATAACCCAAGTGGTAGAAGTACAGCCAAGCTACGGGCTCACCCGAGAGCAGATTGACCAAATGGTCGCGCAGCACATCCGTTACCGCTCAGAGGACGAAGAAACCCGTAAACTCGCGGAATTTCGCGTACATGGGGCGGCTTTGCTAAAGGCGGTAAGCTCGGCCTTGGCATCCGACGCCGATCTTTTGACAAAGGCTGAAGAGCAGGAGATTACCGCGTCCGTCGAGCGCCTCAAAAGTGGCCTCACGTCCGCTAACCGCTCGCTGCTTCTCGAGCTATTACTGCACGAATTACACGCGTTGACAGAATCCTTCAATGAGCGCAAAGTTAATCGAACTATTGTGTCTAGAGTGACCGGTCAAACCTTACGGGGGCGTGCGTGATGGCAGCAAACTCAAGCTTACGTGCCAGAGTTACGTTTCGAGATCCAGCCGTCGAGGTGGAAGTGCCAATTGGCATGACTCTCCTTGAAGCTGCGGTTAGCAACGGGTGCTTCGCGGCCGGAGCCTGTGGCGGCCAGAGTGCCTGCGGAGGCTGTCATGTGCGCGTTGAAGAGGGCGCGCAATTACTATCTTCTCCGACAGTCAGCGAAGAGGACCAGCTGGACCGGGTATTCGATGTGCGCCCCTCCTCGCGATTAGCCTGTCAGGCGCGAATCATAGCAGATGGCGATATTGCAGTGCATAAGGTCGAAATCGGCTGAATCAAAGTCAGTTCTTCTGTGTACGTGCAATCATTATGTGTGAGTTAGTGTGCGCTTTATTCAATTCCGGTGCCGCTGCACTCCTTGCGAGGTCATTCGGTTTTTGGTCGATTTCCGGCTGAAAGGCGTGTTAACTCGTACTGTGATCCACCCGTATGCCCGCACGTAGTACTTTGCTGTCCATGAGGTGTATTAGTGCCATTTGCAGTAATCGCGCCGGAGGGGTTCTTAGGAATCTGACTCTGGGCTCACTCCCATTCACAGCCCTATGTCTCACCCTCACATTGGGGCCTCTGCCTGCCCAGGCGCAAGACGTACGCTTGCACGCAGTCACGGGCTTGGGACACGCCGTCGGCGGTTACCAACAACGTGAACTTTCCTTTGGCGGCACGCTTCGCGATGCCGTCGAGCTCGCTCTAGTGCGGGAGTTCGGCATCTATGGGCAGGTCAGTGGCACATGGCTCGGTGCCGGGAGTTCGCCCAAGGACGCCACCTTGGCCCCTCTCGATGCCGCTTCCAGTTACGAGGCCCTATTTGGGGCACACGTGCGGCCCTTTGCTCGACGGTCACAAGGTCGCGTATTAAGTCCCGCTGGTATTTGGTTCGGCGGTGCGGCTGGGTTTGCCTGGACGGGGGGCGCACGCCGTTACGCCGTTGATTCAGGTGTTGGACTTGATCTTCTGTTTTCACAGGCCCGCTTCGGGCTCGGGCCAATGGTGGGTTGGGAGCACGTCTTTCAACCGGATAGCGAACTGCGCCCGCAGGACGCCAATGTTCTCTTTATTGGCGTGCACGGCATGTTCGAAGCAGGCCTAAAGCCCGGGGCTATTGACGGCGATCAGGACGGCGACGGCATTCGTGACTCCCTCGACAAGTGCCCAACAATTCCCGAGGACATAGACGGGTTCGAGGACGAAGACGGCTGCCCGGACTTAGACAATGATCAAGACGGTATTCCGGACAAAGTCGACAACTGTCCGAACGTGGCGGAAGACAAAGACGGGTTCCAAGACAACGATGGTTGCCCCGAAGCCGACAACGATGAAGACGGCATATTGGACACGGTGGATCGTTGTCCGAATGATCCTGAAGACAAGGACGGATTCGAGGACGAAGACGGGTGTCCGGACAAGGACAACGACCAGGACGGTATTCCGGACAAAGAGGACCTGTGTCCGAACGAGCCTGAGACTGTAAACGGCTATGCCGACGACGACGGCTGCCCCGATGCCGAACAGATCCGCGTTCTTGGTGACAAGATCGTACTGGATGATCGGGTACACTTCATGGTCAACAGTCACATAATTCGTGGCATCAGCTATCCACTGCTCGATCGACTCGCGCGCCTGATCAACCAACATCCCGAGTACATACACATTGAAGTACAAGGCCATACTGACGAGCGCGGTCCAGACTGGTTCAATGAAAAGCTCAGCCAAGATCGCGCCGGTTCCGTGCTCGAATTCTTGGTAAGCCGCGGGGTTAAGCGGGATCGACTCTCCGCCCATGGTTTTGGCAAGAGCAAGCCGTTGGTCGACCGGACCAGTGAGTACGCCTGGTACATGAATCGCCGAGTTGAATTCGAGATTACGCGTGAGAAAAAGCAAATCACAATAGTAACGACTCCTTCACAGCTACCGACGGGCGGCGCCCCAATTTCGCCCCGTAAGCCGGACACCTTGCCACCCGGGGACAATTCTAAGAAAGCCAAGGAGCCTTCGAAGACCCCCCAAACGAAGGACAATTATGTGGATCCGGAGTCACGGGCTTTACCAATGAACGAGGAACATCCAGAATCAGAGGGCACACCATGAAGCTCGGTCGATCTCTGGCGTTGGCGGGCGTCGTACTAGCGGTAACCGCAATGGCATCGCCCGGTTGCGGCAACAGCGGCCTGGTCGGCGGGTCTTGTGCCTCAGGTTTGACCAACTGCTCGAATATTTGCATCGATCTCCAAGTCGCTCAGTACAATTGCGGCCGTTGCGGGCACGTGTGCAGCAATGGCCTTGCCTGCATTCGCGGCAAATGCGGCGGCCTTGACGAAAACACCGGTGGGGGCGGGTATGGTGGCAGCGGTGGCGGTGCGGGTAACGGTGGAACGAACAACGGCGGCGCAACCAACGGCGGTTCAAGTGGAACCGACTCCGGGGAAGTAGACGCGTGTACGCCTCCCTACAATGATGCTCTGCACTGCGGTAATTGCACGACAGTTTGCCCTTCGGAAACAGTTTGCGCCCCCGCTTCGGGCAGTTATGAATGTCGTCCGAGCTGCGAACCTCCCCTGCATAACTGCGGCGGCACTTGTGCCGACTTGAACAGTGATCCTGCCAATTGTGGCAACTGCGGGGTGTCTTGTCCCTCCGGCGCATGCCAAGCCGGCGCTTGCGTAGGCGTACAACCCGGGCATTTCGTCGCAATTTGTATGAACTACCTGACCGCGCCGGGGCCGCAGCCGACTCTATTGCTGAGCAATTCGATCTTCCTGCCCCGCGTGCCCAATGTTAGAATCCTTGCCTACGACCAGTACATCGACCCGTTAGTGGGGAATCAGGTGGACGCGACGATCGCCGCTGAGGCAGCCAAGCTCGGGCAGCAATTCTCAATATCTCGAGTAACCGATAGCTTGGACGTTCCAACACGCCTCAATAAATCGAATTACGATGTGTTCTTGGTCTACGAACAACCCAAGGCGCCCCCTTCCGAGCTGTCAAATATTGGCAGTCTTTGGGCGTCGTCGCTGGAGTCATTCTCGTACGCCGGTGGTGTCATAGTGATGCTTGACGGTGGTCAAGGCGTAAGGGAAATGACTCAGCTATTCACAGCCACGCGTCTTTTTCCCGTAAACGACGAAGTGGGGCTGAGTTCGGGAACGTATCTCGCAACCCGAGTGCTCGGCGACCAAGTGGCGACCAGGATGACCACCCAGTTTCCTTGTCAAAATGACACCTGCGTATTTGAGACTTCTCTTACACCCGACGCGAATACAACTTTCGTAATTACCGAGCCAGCAACCATTATTGGTGCTCCGCGCCCCGTAGTGGTTCACATTACCCGCATCGCGCCGCAACCCTGACCTGGACAAGGCGGAACCAAATCGGCCATCAGGGATCAGCTATCTGTCGGTTCGGCGACGTTTCGATTTGCGCGCGCTGGGCGAGGTCGGTTCGTAGTTTCGCAGCGCCGTGCGCAATTCATACGCGACCCGACGCACCAACTCGGGGGGTTCTAGGGCGGTTGCCCGGGGGCCCCATTCGAGGACCCAACTCACGACCGGGGTGAGGTCGCCAACCGTCATCGACAGTCGAAGACCACCGCCTGCGATGGGCACCAGACGTTGCGTTTGGTGAACCTTGCGCGTTTTAACATATTCGGCGGCAGCTGCGTCGAACTCGACAACGATTTTATGTTTCTCCGTGGAGCGCCAAATCCCAAATTCGCCTTGAAAGTAGTCCTCAATGCTGAAATCGTCCGGCAATACGAAGCGTTCGGTCGTTTCACATTGCGTGTCGCGCATACGGTCAACCAAAAGTGTGCGAATTTCATGGCGTCCAATGTGAAAGCCGACGCAATAAATGGCATCGCGGTGAAACACCATGGCGTAAGGATGCACAGTGATTCGCTCGTCATGCTCTTTGCCATGACTTCTATATGCCAGGTGCAGCGGTCGCAAATCGGCCACGGCCTGGAACAAGTCGTCGAGTTCGTCAAGCTTGTTCGCGTAGTCCTTTGGCGTGTGCGGCAGGTACAGAAATCGATCTTCGAGGCGAGCGTCGGCCAGGCCTGCATTGGGCCCGCGTCCCGGTCTCTGGGCGAATGCCAATAGTTTATTCACGGCAAGATCGATCTCTTCGTGCAATGCCGTTCCCTTGAGCGGTTGAAAGAGTCGTCGCGCAGCCAGCAGGGCATACACCTGAGTTCGACGTAGCTCCACTTTGCGCGGCAAGTCTCGTTGTGAAATGCGCCATACAATTTGCCCGCCCGCCCGAATGGGGTGCGGCTCAAGGTCACTGTCACGCCCCACCTCCTTGAGATAGCGGCGCAGTGTTCGAGGGCTGACCTTCAGACCATCAGCCAAATCGTAGAGCGTCAGGCCACGAGGATGCCTTTCCAAGAGCTCTCGGACTCTATCCAGACGACGATGTTGAGTAAATTGGCCGCTAGGGCGACCGAGCTGCAATACCATGGCGGAAGCAGGACTCTACCACATGGGCCGCGAAGATATGCCTCGCTTGCTCCTATCTACCGAGGCCACAATCGCCTCCACCATGGCCAACAGCTCCTCAGACTGTACCGGCTTGTGCAAACATCGCATATCAGAATGTTCGAGCAGCTCTTGGGCTTTGGGCGTGACGGCGCCTCCAGTCATGAATAGGAAACGACTCCGGAGGTCGGGCCAGCGGGCGCAAGCCTGGACGTACAAGTCAGCGCCTGAAATGTCAGGCATCATCAGATCGCACACCACTACATCGAACAGTTCGGTTTGTTCAAAACTGGATAGCGCCCGCCGCGCGTCCAAAACTATGCTGACATCATGTTCCGGAAGCATGCGTCGCATCGCCCGCGCAACGACGGGCTCGTCGTCTACAACTAAGATCCGAGCCCGACGCGGCGCGACTGGCATTAGTTGCGAGGGCCTTGGCGCGGTCTCATCGACTGCGGTTTCACTGGCCGGCAGGGTTACGCGCACTGTGGTGCCCCGGCCCAACTGACTTTCGACCTCGATTTCGCCCCCGAAGCTACGCACAATGCCCAGGGAAACGAAGAGCCCAAGACCCGTACCCTCACCCTGTGTCTTGGTCGTGAAGTAGGGTTCGAAAACGCGACCCACATGCTGAGGGCTGATGCCTAGGCCATCATCGGAGACCTCGATTATAGCTCGCCCCGTGTCGCTCCGTCGCGTCCGAACGGTAATGATACCACGATCGGAAGAGTCCTCCGGGATTGCCTGTGCCGCGTTTACCAACAGGTTTACGAAAACCTGGGCTAATCGCTGGGACTCCGCCTTCACGTGGGGTACGTCGCCATAATCTTCGTTGATTCGGGCGCGATACTTCAACACGTGCTCGGCAAGTTTGAGAGCGTCACCCAGGACATGGTGGACGTCCACCGATTCCAATTGGTCATTTTCCCGAGAGCGGGACAATAAGCGCAAATCACTGACCACACGCCGAATACGCTCCGTGCCGTCCAAAGCCTCGCTGGCGAGTCCTGCCAAGTTAATTCGTTCGGCGGCTGAATCAGCAGTGGGAAGCTGCTCCACCAGCTCTCGTAGGTTTGTCATTACGTACGTCAGCGGATTATTAATCTCATGACCAACACCCGCCGCCAACTGTCCGAGAGCGGCGAGCCGATCGGCACGCGTCAACGCTACTTGAGCCTGTACGAGCTCTTCATTACGAACATCGACGTCATGTTCCAACTGCGCGGACAATTCGCGCAAATTTGAGTAGTTGTCGACGACATGCTGGCCGAACACCATGGCCGCGGCGATGACGAGCACCAATAGGCCGACACTTGCGACAAGCGGAGTGTTCGCCCAGCCAAGTACGAGGGCGGTTTCGTGCGCGGCACTTGCAAGAAAGATGGCGAAACCGCCCACGAGAATATAGGATCTTACCCCCCGGCGTGCAGCCAAGCGAATTGTGAAGATGGCGTACAAAAGTGCCAGGAAACACAGCACAACACCGAAGGTGCCCCAAGCCGTGATGGTTGGCGAGCGGTAGGTCAAGTCGATTAGGTCTGCTCTTCTGAGAACGACCCTCCCGGAACAGACGCAACCCGGAACGAGAGCGCTCAACCCAAAAGCCAAACAGAGTGTGGCAAGAATGGGCTGTACTGCCGATCGGGACGCGGGCACCGCGGCTCGGCTAAACAGTAGCCAAGCCGCTGAATGAAGCGCAGCCAATAGAATCGCGAGACGGCAAAGCCCAATTAATGCACCGGGCCGCAGGTTTGATAACAAGGACGCGTTGACTACCGAATGGACTGCCGCCGTCAGCGCTATGATTGCGAACCAACGCATGAAGCGAAAACCCTTGATTCGATCGACAGCTAGGGCAGCAATGCCCAGACCAACGCAAAGCGCCGCGGCAACGACTGAAATAAATACGAGTCCGATCACAGCTGCGTTCCTGATGTGCTCCTGCACCTATACGGCCACCTACGACCGCTCCCTAGTGCCGCGATTCATCAGAACTGATGGGTCCTTCGGACCGGCCGCTGCGCGGCCATCGCGGCACTATCCTCATTACCTTGGGCATTCGCCCAAACCCAAAATCGCTTCGCGATTTTCTTGTACATCAATTCAATAGAATTGATGTACAAGTAGCCCGGATGGGCCCCCCATTTCGGACAGGATGATGGGGCCGTGGCCGGTCTTCGAGCATCCACGAACGGCCAACAATTATCCGCATTATGGATCTCTTAATTGCGCTGTCGCTGGAATTACGGTGACTTTCGGGCCACCGGCCACAACTGGTGGCTGACGCTATTTTGAGAAGGGCGTCCTTTACTAAATTGCGTACCGGCCAACACGCGCGATCAAACAGCTGCCACCAAAGCAGAAGTGCTGACCAATCGAGTATCAAGATTCCCGCAGGAAGGACTGAGCCCCCGATAAAGAATTTACCTGCGCCGGCGCAAAAGAGATCGCCTTTCTCTGGCCTCAGTTCCTGTAACGCCTTGCCTGGCGTTGATCTTGCCCCATACATTGCTCGTCACATGATTGACGCAATGTTCAGGCTCACCTACCGCTGCGCGTATCAATTAATGCGTGTCTACTGGATGGTGCGGCGCCCGACTACACATGGATCGCTGGTAGCCATATGGGTTAACCAACGCATCTTGCTAGTAAGAAACTCATACGTTCAGTATTTCAGTCTGCCGGGTGGATATGTGAAGAGTGGGGAGTCAGGTCTTGAGGCGGCGATTCGGGAGCTTCGCGAGGAAGTGGGCTTGAACGTCGCGCCGGGGGACCTGACTCCCGCGCTTGATGAATCGCACACCTGGGAGGGTAAGGTTGAGCGACTTCAGATCTTTCAGCTTAATATGACAGATGAGCCCCGTGTAAAAGTTGATAACCGCGAAGTGATTGCCGCCAGTTTTTATAGCGCGCAAGAGGCGCTCAACTTGCAGCTATTTCCGCCGTTGCGCAAGCACATCGAGCAAATGGCGCGCAAGTTGTAGCCGGCGACGCATAAATCAGGTAGCACGACTTAATAGGCACGTGCTACGAAGCGCGGAATGGATCGGAACCAACCTCCCCGGCAACGCGACAGGACTTGCATCCCTCGTAGGCGTTGTAATCGCATTTGCGCCGGGAGGCGGATCCAATGAACCCTGCCTGGGCCGGCACCCTTGCAGGATTGATGCACGTGGTATCCGGTCCCGATCACTTGGTGGCTGTCGCACCGCTTGCGATACAAAAGCCGGGGCTTGGCTTGCGCGTGGGTACCGCCTGGGGTTTAGGCCATGCTACAGGGGTCATCGGCTTAGGTTTGCTGGGTGTTGCAGCGCGCACGTTCGTCGACGTTGGGCGCATATCTGTCTGGTCGGAGGTGCTAGTCGGCGGCGTACTTATCGGAATTGGCGTTTGGGCTTTGTGGCAATCGCGCGCACCGCACCCCCACGAGCACCTTCACGTTCACAGTGTTGAGGAGCCACACACGGAGGCCGCACATCGTCATCACAAGCGCAGCGCCTACGCCGTGGGTATCTTACATGGTGCCGCGGGGACTGGGCACTTGCTAGGGGTGCTGCCGGCGTTGGCGCTCGCGCCACGCGAAGGGCTAGTATACCTTGCATCTTACGGAATCGCGGCTGTCGCCGCCATGGCCGCATTTGGTGCCCTGATGGGCTCAATAGGTCACCGAATCTCTCCAAATATCTTGCGCCGAGTCATGCAAGCGTTTGGCTACGCAGCCATTGGTCTTGGCACCTATTGGATAGCCTCAGGTTGGCCAAAAGCCATGGGCCACCTTCTCTAGCCCAGAAAACCAACGCCATCAGCACGCGGTTGTCTGTGCCGAGCCCAGGACAACCCACATCATCAGTAAGCGGTTGTCCAACGCCATGACCGGCCGAGCAGCATATTGAGCAGCACGACGCGGCCCCCGGCGGATGCTGGGGCCGTGCAATGAGTCCGTCAGCGCTGGTAAGGATGTGCTAAATTCTTAAGTTGTGTCGGGAGTAGCCGTTCGTGGATAAACTGCCGCCGCCCCCTCTGCTTGGATTTAATAACAACGTCCTATACAACGGACGGATGTTTCATATTCAAACAGAAGACTCCGGCATTAAGTACTGCCGAGTCGTGACGCACCTATTCGCCGATGGTGGTCGTATCCTTCGGACGTGCCGCACGGATTACTCGCTACAAATCGGTCGGCCCGATCTCGTCGAATCGATTCGCCAACTGATGAAGGATCAACACCGGACCATGTTCAGCGCCCTGCGGGCTGGCGAATTCGATGCAACTATCCAGACTACGTTTGACAGCCCGACGCAGGCCGAACTCGACGCATCGCAGTCACCGATGAGTCAGCGACCCCAATTGCGGTCACAGGAGATGCCGGCCCTGACATTGCCGGCGCCCGGCGAAGCCGCGGTGACAAGTCCACCGGCCCAAGCCAAGCCCGCCTCTAGGCGACCCAGTTCCCGTCCAAAGCGGCAATCATCGCGAGCACCGGCGAATAATCCCGCTCTTATCGGGAGCAGCGCAGATGGCACGTTGCAAGATTTGTTGCCAGTATCGCCAAGCGGCGTATCGCAAGTAATTGAGACAACCAAACCCGTCGTAGGACGTCCCGCAAAGGCATCAAACGACACGGCGCGTCGCAAGCCAAGCCGAAGCATCTTCGGAGACGCCGCGGCCAGCGAACAATCATTGGACGACGTAATCCTGAGCTACCTAGATGACGACACGGGCGAAGGGTCGAGCGGAAGTTGAACCGAGGGTAATCAGCTCTCGGGTTGCCTGGTCATTGGGCCTATCCGAGCCAAGCGGAAAAGCGCGCCCCCGTGGTTGACGCCTCTGCGCGAGCATGTAGTCTTCCGCCTCCGTAAAGTCGGTAGCGGCGAGGTAGCCAAGTGGTCAGGCATCGGTTTGCAAAACCGCTATACGCCGGTTCGAATCCGGTCCTCGCCTCGAATGGGTCGTTCTGGGACGCTTCCTAACGGAGGTACCCTCAACGACTTAGCAACGCAGTACGTGGGCGTGCAAATGCTTGAGGCCCCGCGATCCGAGGATTCGTGGGGCCCCAAATTGTCGACAATGGGCGCTTTAGAATCCAAAGCAGTTGTTCATTGCCGTCGTTTCAGCAAGCCAATTAATACTTAGCAAGTTAGGTGAATACCGAATAATTTCTCTGACGAAGCAAAGGCAAGTGGTTCTACCTTGCGTCGTCCGATCCCGCCAGCAATCCCATGAAACTCCACAATATTGATATCGCCATAATTGTTGGTTACTTTCTAACAGTAATCACGATTGGCCTCTGGGTGTCCAGACGCGGGGCAAAAGATCTCGATTCCTATTTTTTGGGGAGCAAGGCTTTGCCTTGGTACATGTTGGGTGTCTCCGATGCATCGGGCATGTTCGATATTAGCGGCACTATGTGGCTTGTGTACATATTGTTTGTGTACGGCCTCAAGAGTGTGTGGCTACCGTTTCTTTGGCCCGTCTTCAATCAAATTTTCTTGATGATGTTTCTAAGTGGCTGGTTGCGCCGATCAAACGTACTCACTGGAGCCGAGTGGATCCAAACCCGGTTTGGGCGCAAAACCGGCGCCAAATTGGCGCATTTGAGCGTCGTGTTCTTTGCACTCATCAACGTTGTTGGAATGCTGGCCTACGCATTCAAAGGCATTGGAAAATTCGCCGTCGTCATGCTGCCCTGGCACTTTACCAGCTCGTCCCAGGGTCTGTTTAGTGACGAAAATATTTACGCCATCATTCTTTTGGGCCTGACGTCGCTCTACGCCATCAAGGGCGGCATGGTTAGCGTGGTCGTCACCGAGGTTGCGCAATTTTTGATTTTGACAATAACTTCAATCACAATTGGCATCATTGCGATGGTCAAAGTTTCGCCTGAAATGGTGCAGCAAGCCATTCCGCCAGGTTGGCTGAATCCATTTTTTGGCTGGAAATTGGGCCTGGATTGGACGGGTATACTTGACAAGGTCAACGATACAATTGCTCAGGACGGCAACGAATTCTTTTCCATCATCTTTGGATTGATGATGTTCAAAGGCATCTTAGCCAGCCTTGCGGGCCCAGCTCCGAACTACGACATGCAGAGGATTTTGGCGACACGCAACCCACGTGAAGCTTGCATGATGAACGGCATGGTCAACGTGGTCTTATACTTCCCTCGCTATTTGATGATTACTGGCATCACTATTTTGGCCTTTGCTTTTTGCATGCCCCAATTGCGCGGCATGGATAAGCCTGATTTTGAAAAGCTATTGCCAATTGTTTTATCTGAACATATTCCTGCGGGGGTAATCGGCTTTCTGTTAGCGGGGCTGATGGCGGCCTTTATGTCCAATTTTGCCGCCACAATCAATGCCGCCCCGGCTTACATTGTCAACGACGTTTACAAGCGATTCATCAACCCGAATTCGAAACCTAAAGTCGAAGTGAGAATGAGCCGTCTGGCGTCGCTGTGCGTACTCGTAGTGGGCATGGTATTTGGTCTGGTAACGACTCGCATCACTGATGTTATGCTGTGGATTGTCGGCGCACTTTATGGCGGCTACGTGGTAGCCAATGTTCTCAAGTGGTACTGGTGGCGCTTCAACGGCTATGGCTATTTCTGGGGCATGATGTGCGGCATCTTGAGCGCCATGCTGCTTCCCTGGCTGACTTCACTCATTGTTGGCCCAGGCATCAACCCACTTTACACATTTCCGGTTATTTTTCTGGTTTCGGTTGCGGGGTGCCTGGTCGGAACAATCGCTACCCCACCCGAAGAAGAAGCCACGCTCAAACAATTCTACAAGACGGTCAACCCCTGGGGCTTCTGGGGTCCAATTCGCGCAAAGGTCCTCAGCGAAGATCCCAGTTTTGTGCCCAATCGAAACTTTAGCCGCGACTCCATCAACGTAGTCGTGGGAATCATATGGCAAATCTGCCTCGTGCTATTTCCCATCTACTTGGTACTGCGAAACGTCCCCGGGATAGTTGTCGTCGGTGCCACGTTGGCCCTAACAACTTTGTTCATCAAATTCAATTGGTACAACAAGTTAGAAAAAGCACCAACGTTAGTTTGAGCAACGCTTTCTCAGATCGTCAAACATCGATATCAATTGTCAGAATCTGGGCACCGTAACTGCACATCTCAAGTAACATTCGTCATTAGAGCTCAAATTCGAAATCCGCTGTATTTCGCCTAGATATCCCTCCCTGAGGGAGGGATTTACGAAGGGTGAAGTCCCTCCCTGGCCAGGGAGGGATTTAGGGAGAATCGAAGCTATTCCTCTGGGAGGGATTTACGAAGGGTCGACATATTCCCAGCGCTGTCGTATGGTGAGCCCTAGCTCAGCTCGGACGATGAAGACGCTAAGCGCCTTGGTATTAATTCCGCTCGCTTGGTGGCCCCGTTCGCTCTTGGCCCAACCGGCACCGACGCCCATTTATGTTACGGCCCGCGTGGCCCCTGAGTGCCACGGCGCCAGCGACTTTGCCCTGCGTCTCCTGGGGCGCACGCATCGGCTACGCTGGGCTAACCCTGGAGAGCCGGGGATTGTTTTTGACGTTACCGCACAGCCAGCGCAGGGTGGGTTCCTGGGGCAGCTTCAAATCCAAGAATTGGACGGTCGCTTCACGCAACGGGCCGTTGAAGGCAGAACTTGTGATGGCGTCGTCAATGCCCTTTCATTCGTAGCCGCAGTACTAGTCGACCCAGAAGCAGCCGCGCGCGCCGAAACTCCAGCGCTTGACTTACCGCCGCCGCCCATCGAAGCGCGCGTTTTTGGTTGGGGTATTGGAATCTCCGCGGGCATCACTTCTGCGACGGCACCCCAGTATCAACTGGTCTTCGGGGGAAGAGTGACTGCCGCGTGGAATGGCTCGGGCTTCTCACCTTGGATCAGCGCCGGTTTCGAGGCGCGCACTCAATCATCGCAAAGCACTTGGCTCGACCAAAACTTGAACCAATCGGCTAGAAGCACGTTCGGAGGTTGGCTAACCTACATTGCTCTGAGCCCAATTCGATGGCCAGGCACCGGGCACTATTGCGTGCGTCCAGTAGCACTGTTCGAAATCGGGAGGCTTACTGCCGACACCTCTTCGAACGATCCGACATTCAGTTCTCGTAACAAGGG
>Ga0075520_1000528_pt1 | contig 16962 bp, 11 predicted proteins | sample NGEPerB_FD_75100 | JGI IMG/M metagenome (GOLD analysis project Ga0075520, IMG submission 75100) | Arctic peat soil microbial communities from the Barrow Environmental Observatory site, Barrow, Alaska, USA - NGEE PermafrostAB12-B | ecosystem: Environmental > Terrestrial > Soil > Wetlands > Peat ... | reverse complement strand
AAATTGCCAGGTATCGGTTTTACTCCTGTCAAAACCCCAGATGAACAGATCATTTCCGAAAGTAAGGTTGTTGTCCCATATTGGTCCGGCATTCAGTTTCCCATTCCTGTCTTTATGAAAATAAGTACTGAACTGATAGGCATCGGCATTAGCAGATAATTCGCTTATCAGCATGAAATCCACAAATGACGGGATATCGATCAAAGAAGGATAGCCATTTATCAAAGAAGTGTTACCAGTTGAGGCTGTACTTTCGAGCAATTGAAAATCAGATTGGATATAACTGTTCTGTTGAGCAGTAACATCTTCCGGTTTGGGCTGCACATGAATGTATGCGACATCGTTTGTTCCGATATAACTCGACATTGTCCAGGCAACAGGATCATCGGCATTCGATTTATCTGCTTTTGTGATATACCCTCCCGATAGGTTTGGCAAGGCGTTATCGGTGGTAGCAATTTTCGTAACATTCACCCTTTCCGATCCCTGTTTTATTTTTTCCTGGAGAACATAGAGCCCGTTATAGGAGCCGTTTATCATCACTTCACAATAAACAGTTCTGCATGCATAGTCCCCCATCATTCTTGATAGATTATAGCATAAATAATCACGTATAAGGGAAGGTTCGTATCCAAGTCCATTAAGTATCCAGTCGTTGTCTGCAGGCATCCCAAGAAGGCTCTCATTGACCTTCGTAACATTATCGTCCTTATAAGTTGTAAGTCCGAACTGTTTTTTTGGCAATGTCTGCGAGCTGGAACCTCTTATTTCAATGTTTATGCGGCCGTTGTAATTTAAATACTGACTAGTGTTCTGATCAGTCAGATAATTCCGCTGACCCGTTCCCCTGAAGATTATTTTCATGTCGGCAAATACTCTTGGAGCATCAGGTATATCAACACCTCCGTCTGTATTTATCATTACTAAGGGAAGATTGCTGTCTGTAAAGTTTTGTGAATAAGAGAGCCTGTTTAAACTACACAACAAGCAAACAAGAGTCAGAAGTCGTTTCATCTTTTCATTATAAACCAGTAATACAAAAATGGCAATTATTTTTTTATAAATGAAAACGTACAGGAATTAAGGAGATGTTCCTTTTTGGAGATTCCTCATTCCTCCGTATGTGGGCAGATTCATTAGGAATTCCTAGGGCTAATCAGGGATTCTCCAAATTAGAGATCTCTGGAAAAATACGGAATCGATTTTCAGGGCTTAATTACACGGGCCAATACACCAGGTACCTGCAACAGGTCGTAGTCATTGCTATAAATCAGATATTTGTCATTCCAGATCGGATTGAACTTATCTTTATAATCCCTTTGTCCTTTGTAATGAGAAAAAGAGCGGATCTTTTCATAAGCAAACTTCATTGATTTTTCAGTAAAGTTATGGGGATCATTCAGGCCTGACATCGGGGCAAAGCCGAGGTTAATATATTGTATGCCATTGGTTTTGAAATAATTAAAAAGCTCCAATAAAATATAATCCATTATTCCGTTGGGAGCATCTGCGGTTTTTCTGAGCAAATCATAAGTACCTTCGTTTTTTACGTAGTCGGGTATGACATTTAAAAATGCAATAATCTTTTCTTCGTTGTTTTCAACAGATATCACAGTCTGGTCCTTTATCTCTTTTTCGACAAACATACCCTGTGAAAAGATAATTTCTTCCCTTTCTGTCAGTTTAAGCCACTCATCGCTTACTGCCTTAAGTTTCTGGATCAGGCCGTCGCGCAGGGGGGGAGTATTCACATGCGTCGTATAACCCTGATCCTTAATTTTATTAAGCGCGTTCCTGATTGATTTTTTCTCACCGCCCTCAAGCGAAAATGAATTTAGATCAACGACACCTTCCTGTCCAAGGAAAAGACTTTTTCTTGATAATTCATTATAAACCGGCAGACTCTCTCTTGGCACCCTGTAATACATTTCTTTTAGCCCGTTATCATACGCATATTTGCTGAAGGAGACGATACACTTTTTCATCTCTTCCCTGTTTTCAGCAACCGGATTTTCAAGAACCACCGCAAAATTACTGCTGACACGGTAGGAGATAAACGCATTTATCTCTTGCGGAGCAAATATCAATTTATCAGAATAAGTTTTGAAATAATCAACGGCAGAGTTCCCATATTGCTTTGTAAGGGATTTTGCACGGGTAATTTCTTCCACCTCGGGAGTAATTCTGAATACGTAGGGTCGCACTAGCGAGTATATCAGAAATGCGATAGAAGCAAAACCGCTGATCTTTATCAGGTATATGAAATCGCGGGCGAAGGCATCGTGTGGGATAAGATCATTGCTGCCAATGAGAAAAAAGTTCTGAAGAGTATATCTGAAAGATTGAAAAATATTAAAGTCAATATGAAAATGCCTTTTATCGAGGAAGTAAAATCCAACCACACCATACAACATAACAGCCGCTATGCTCAACACTGCTGTCTGCAACCCGACTGTTCCCAGTTTTGGATTAGTTTTTACATGGTATTGTTTCCTTGTGGCAATAAGAGAGCCTACTATAAGAAATGCTATTGTTGCTTCCTCATAATCGATTCCTTTGGTAATATTTCCAAAGATTGAAATAATACTCAGCGCCAATGCGAACCACCATGCAGTGCGTAATCCCCTTAACATAAAAGCCGCTGTTACAAGCAGAAATAATCCGGCGATAAAAACAAAACTGTTGGAAAAACTCACAAAATCAACGAGCAGGTAGTCCTTCAGGAGACTTAACCTTTCCGGAAGCGCTGGGGTTAAAACGGAAATGATGTTTACAATACCCAAAATAAAGATCAAAACTGCGGGGAATATCCGCATTATCAGTTTATCAACTTTTAACAAGAAGCTCACAACGCCCGTAAACAGAGGGAGCCAGAATTCGAAAAACCTGAAAAGCAGCGTTATTGATATAGAATCGGCACTGGTGAATCCTGAATGTGTAAGAACATAAACCATTGAAACTTCAATCGCCCCCAATCCACGTAAAAAAGGTGATATGATAAGAAAAATTACCACGACTATATAAGCAATTATCGCAGTAGAAAGGGAAGGTGAAAAATTAAGGGCAATCATTGAAATATAAACATGGGCAATTCCAACGAATTCAATCAGGGTGGAGATTAAAACCGTGTAAATAAATTGTTTACTGTTGATCTTATTGTTTTTCAGTTCCTCTATGAAAAGTTCCGCTTTTGGAAAAATCTTTAAAATCAGGTAGTAAAGTTTCCCCTTTTTCAAGAGAGAAAAATAAACATAAACAAACAAAAGCAATATAAGGATAATCCCACTCAGAGCATACCATTTTCCCATCCCCAAACTGCCTCCCGATACAACAAACAGGAACGCCGGAATCGCAACAATAACTACCGATAGTATTCCGACAAAGGCATAGATAGAAGAGGCAAAATATACCTGTGTTTTGGTGATCCCTTTTTTTTCAATTTCATTGCTGAAAAATGCCAGAGAAGAAACTGCGCCGGCTGGCAGAAAAACACTTATGAAGTTGCGTTTCAGAAAAAGAATAATAGCATCCCAGAGATTCAGGCGCGTTCCAATGGAAGCAAAAGATGTTACATACATCGCCCCCTGAATAAAAATATAAAACAAAACCAGCCCTATTCCTGCAATTATCCAATCTCCTTTTGCATTTGAAAGTATATTCCTTACTGTAAATAATTCATGTTTCTGATGAAAGGTGAACCAGGCCGCCAGAATGATAAAAAGGGCAGTAAAAAGAAACTGTGTAATAAGTTTCGCGTTCTCATTGAGAAAAATGAAAACTTTTTCTTTAAAAAAGTTCCTGATGGAAGCCGATGCGTTATCTTCTGTCATTGAAATAAGTAATCCAAAGTTAAGATTTTCAGAATACTTTACTCTCTTTCATAGTCTGCATTATCAGCGGCAGGTTAAATTTATAATGGTGATCTCCGGGTAGCTTCCTTATCATGATAGAAGTGCCTTTCAGCAATTCAGGAATTTGAGTTTTTTCGCCCTCGCCAAAGATGATCAGGGTGGTAAAGCTCTTCAACTTTGTGATCTCATCGATAGTATAATAGGTATTCTGTCGGTTGCCAATTCCAATCATGTTTGAAATATGTATCTCAAAATCGGTATTTGTGGCAGGAGATAAAAGGACAACGGATTCAATTTTGGTCTTTATCTCGTCAGGTAACCTGTTTACTATAAAAGGAACCAGCTCAGCTCCCAGGGAATAACCAATCAGAATGAACTTGTTCCTTCCCCATTCCTTACCGTAAAAATTGAGAGCCTTAGCTATGTCTGAAGCAGTTTCCTCGGGAGTACGCCTGTTCCAGAAATATTTCCTTGAATCCAGACCTATTGTGGGAATTCCCTGATTTGCAAAATTGTCGGCGATTGACTGCTCAAAACCATACCAGCCGCCATCACCGGAAATCAACAATACCGCAGGCGCCTGGAAGTCCCTGATTTTGGAATTTGTTATAACCACAGGGAGGTTCTTAACCTGACCAATATCAACTATGGGAGGTTTTTCCTTTTCATATTTTGCTATTAAACGGGTGTAGGCATCTTTCCATTGCGGCATAAAATCGCTCAACTTTGAAAAACCATGGCCTACTTTTGGCAACGTGATCAACTCCGCATTTTTTGTTTTTGACACAAAATCCACAACAGCCGGATAGCTGCAAATCTTATCTAACTTCCCGTTAAGTACTATCCATTGATTTTCCAGTTTGTCATCGGGTTGAAGGATATATCTTTTTCCGGGGATATCTGCCGCTACAGTCAGGCCATTAAGCTCACAGAGCATTTTGGGAAGTTCGATGTCGGGGCAAAAACCAACAGAAATTCCTCCAATAAATGTTCCAGAGTGTTCCTGCGCAAGTATTGCATAAAGCAGCGTCGCCCCGCTTGAATAACCCATAAGAATGGGAGGTATATAATCGGGGAATTCATATTTCTTTTCAACCGCGCCAGCCAGCTGAACAAAATCTGCAGCAACATTATAGCACTCATCGGTTCTTTGCCTGAGATCCTTAAAATACTCCAGGATATTTACTCCTATAACCATAGCATTCATCTCGGAAAATGTCTGGGAAAAACCAGCGATACCTGAGTTCCAGCCGGCATCACCCGAAATCATCAGAATAACATTCTTATGAGTTGTGGTACGATTGTAGATATAAACTTTGCCAAACAAGGGCATATTAAGGGAATCGGTGTACGCAACTGCCCCGGATGAAGACTGTGCAGACAACAGAACAATAACAAACGCTGATACAGAAGATAATATACTTCTAGTTTTCATTCAGATAACAGGTATTAATGTCATTCTTGATTTTTTAAATCTGTTTTTATAAATCTAATCCTTACAATAAATTCTGTGCCAAAGTTTGGCTAATAGTTTATCCTTAACGCTCTTTGCTGGTTTTTATTTTGTTATCATCTGAGTACAAGAAGTTTTTCAAATGCATCAGATATTAACACGAAACCTTTTGACTTTTATATGCTTTCTTTTATCTTTTTTATCTCAATTTTTACCCCATCCTTTCTCTTTTTTAATGGAAGAGGATATTTACTTAATAATCACATTATTGCGAGCGAAGCGAAGCAATCTTATGCAATTGTTGCTTCTATACAAGTTTCTTGTACTTTATCCTGGCCGGTGTTGTATCGGTAACCCTCTTTTTATAATTCTCTTCGTAGTCTGAATAATTTCCTTCGAACCATACGACTTTTGAGTTGCCTTCAAAAGCCATCATATGAGTTGTGACACGGTCGAGAAACCACCTGTCGTGAGAAATAATAACAGCACAACCTGCAAAATTCTCAAGACCTTCCTCAAGCGCTCTCAGAGTATTAACATCTATATCGTTAGTCGGTTCATCGAGAAGAAGAACATTTGCTCCGGATTTCAATGTAAGAGCAAGATGCAGTCTGTTTCTCTCCCCACCTGAAAGGACACCACATTTCTTTTCCTGGTCAGCGCCTGTAAAATTAAAACGGGCAACATAGGCTCTGGCATTCACAAGCCGGTTCCCAACCATAACATCGTTCTGACCTCCAGATATAACTTCGTATACTGTTTTTGCGGGATCGATAGCCGAATGTGCCTGGTCAACATATCCGAGTGTAACTGTTTCACCAATTTTAAATGTTCCTTTTGAGGCTTCTTCCTGTCCCATAATCATTCTGAAAAGAGTAGTCTTCCCTGCGCCATTAGGCCCTATCACTCCGACAATCCCGTTCGGAGGCAGGCTGAATTCAAGGTCTTCGAAAAGCACTCTGTCATCAAACGATTTTGTAACAGACCGGGCTTCAATAACTTTATCACCAAGCCTGGGCCCGTTAGGAATGAATATTTCGAGTTTGTCTTCCTTCTGCTTCACATCCTGATTAAGAAGATTTTCATAAGCGCCCAGCCTTGCTTTTGATTTTGCATGGCGCGCTTTTGGCGACATCCTTACCCATTCAAGCTCCCGTTCAAGTATCTTTCTTCTTTTTACATTCCCCTTTTCCTCTGACTCAAGCCTTTTTGTTTTTTGTTCAAGCCATGAGGTATAATTGCCTTTCCAGGGTATTCCTTCACCCCTGTCGAGTTCAAGTATCCACCCGGCAACATTATCTAGGAAATAACGGTCGTGAGTTATGCAGATTACAGTTCCTTTGTACTGCTTCAGTGTAGTTTCAAGCCATTGAACCGATTCGGCATCAAGATGGTTTGTAGGTTCATCGAGAAGTAAAATATCGGGTTGCTGTAATAGTAAGCGGCATAATGCAACTCTTCTTCTTTCGCCTCCTGACAGGATATTAACCTTTGCATTACTGTCTGGGCACCGCAGGGCATCCATTGCACGTTCAAGCTTATGTTCGATATTCCAGCCGTCTGAATAATCAATCTTCTCCTGCAGTACAGCCTGCCTATCCATCAGTTGCTGCATTTTATCAGGATTTTCATATACTTCCGGTTCGCCAAAGCTGTTATTTATTTTTTCGAATTCTTTAATAATCTCCATTATATCCTTTACACCTTCCTCGACAATTTCTCTTACTGTCCGACTATCTTCCAGCAGAGGATCCTGTGAAAGATGTCCTACAGAAAACCCCGGAAGAAAAGTGATTTCACCCTGGTATTCTTTTTCGATGCCCGCGATAATTTTCAGAAGCGTTGATTTTCCTGATCCGTTCAAACCGATAATTCCGATCTTGGCACCCAGGAAGAATGACAGAGAAATGTCTTTAAGTACCTGTCTGTGAGGAGGAAATGTTTTCCCCACCCTGTACATCGAAAAAATGATCTTATTGTCGTCAGCCATAATACTAAAGTTGATTATCTGGCAAAAATACGTAGAGACGCCCAAATTGGGCGTCTCTACACCAACATTTTTTTAAAATATTATTTCTTCTCGAACAGTTTAACTGTTTCATCCTGCAATAAAACCCAGAGAGCATACACTCCTTTGAGCGTTCCGATAGGAATATTCAGGCATCCCAAAGCTGAGACAACGATAACCAGGTATCTGGCCCATGATTGGTAGGTAAAAAGTCCTATACCTCCCACAAGGCCAAGAGTTGACAGGAATCCGATCAGAAGAGGAACACTGATTGATAACAATTTCAATACCCCGCCTGCCACTTCATCATCGCCAACCTGACTTCTGGCAAAATTCAGAGCAAAGAAGGCTGCAACAGCTGCAATCAGACCGAGTACTCCGAAGCCGATCTGAATCGCTCCAACCACGGTTACGTGTTTTTTCATTTTTGAATCTTCCATGACAATTAATTTTTATGCAATTTATAAATATTTTCATTCCTGCTCAAATGACTGTCTTTTTAAAGATATGATGCATCGCTATGGCGAATATTTTGAAAGGACTGCCATTTTATACTGTTTCTTTACTGCAGAGAAAAGAGATTTTGTATATTTGTTATCAAATCTAACCTGTATGAAAAGAATACTATTGTATGCTGCCGGATTTGTAATTATTACTTTGTCATTCACATCATGCCAGAAGAATTGCAAGGTGTGCTCGCAAAACACATACGATTCAGGCGGGAATCTGGTTACGGCCGGCAGTGACACGGAATATTGTGATGCTGCATTAATCGGGATAGAAGCAACCCCGGATGTTACAGTAGGTGGTCAGACAACCAAATGGGTTTGCAGATAATCAATACCTGACCCCGATTAAAGTCACATCATCAATCTGTGGACTGTCGCCGCGCCATTCTTCAAATATCTTGTTAAGCCGTTCCCCTTGCTGAAGCATCGGTACTCCTGACATGGCAACAAGTGTTTCCCTAAGTTGCATCGACATGAATTTTTTCTGATTTGGTCCGCCAAACTGATCGGCAAAACCATCGGAGAAAATATAGAATGCGTCTCCCTTCATCAGATCTATTTTATGTAATGTGAATGGCTCCATCCTGTAATGAATTGCTACAGGCATCTTATCGGCCCTGTAATGAGTAAGCTCACCTCCCCTGACGTGGTAAAGAGGACTGTTAGCTCCGGCATACCATAGTATATTTTTATCAAAATCAACAACACAAACTGCTATGTCCATACCGTCCTTAATACTGTCTTCTTCCGCAACCTGCTTTAATGATTTAATTATTCCCTGCCGCAGGTTTTCAATTATCTGGTCGGGCTCAAGGATGTGCTTGCCATTAACAATTTCGTTAAGCATTGTCACACCCAGCATACTCATGAATGCGCCAGGAACACCATGCCCGGTGCAGTCGGCTGATATAATCACCTGAGGGTTGGACTGTGTGCTTATCCAGTAAAAGTCACCGCTTACTATAGCGAGAGGCTTATACAGAACGAAATGCTCAAGCTTATCGCTGAAAAGCTCCAGAGACGGAATGAGTGCAGTCTGTATCCTTTTGGCATACATGATACTGTCTTCAATATGCCTTTTCTGATATCCTATCTGATCTCTCTGGGCTGCAGCAAGATCCCTTTGCTTTTCGATTTCATCCTTTTGCAAAGAGATCGTCCTGTTTTTCTCCTCAAGCTTGATATTTGCCTCTTTTTTTATCTGATAACCCCTATATATGTAATACCCAAGGAAACTTACCAAAAGAAGGGCGAAAATAACAAAATACAGTACCAGCTTCTGTTTTTCAATAGCTTCAAGCTGAAATTTTATTTTGCTGTCCTGTACTGAAATTCTTTTTAGCTGTTCATCCAGTTTAGCCATCTGAAGAGCAATCTTCTCCTTTTGTTTTGAAAGAGTATCCTTCTGAACCTGAACCTCAGTTTGCTGAACAACTATTGTCTGTTTCTGGACAGTAATTTCGCCCTGCTGACTGGTAATCTGAACAAACTGCTTCTCGAGAACCTTTTGCTTGTCATTAAGTGTTTTCACCTTTGCAGTTATCTCTTTATCAAGGCTGTCGAGAAGGGCTTTTTGATGGAGTATTTCTGCCTTCTGAGCATTTATCATCTCCAATTGCTGTTTAATAGTATCTCTCTGAATTACTATCTGTTCGCTTGCCTTACCGAAGAGATTTTCCCAGTCCTCCTTACTTTTTACAGCCTGAAAAAGCATATTTGAATTTACTTTCATTCCTGCTTTATTTATCAGGTCTTCGTTAACACTGTACTTTAAGTTTTCTCCTTCTGCCCCTATAAAGTTGACCATTGATTCCCTGAATTCATAACCTTCAGTAATCAAAAGAGTCTGATGTTTCTCAATAGCTGCACTGACTTTATTCAAATTGAAGCCGTTTGCTTTGTTAACATATAATACCTGTGTATGAGTTATCTGACTTTCAGAGTTGAACTTGACAATCTCTACCGGTTTATCCTGGATCTTCGTTCTTGTTTTTCTCAGGTTTCCCATTTCAAAAAACAAGGGTACATCTCTGTCAAGTATTCCAATTCTGAAAACAGAAGAATCTGCAAAAGCCGGTCCATAATCAATATACCTTGCAATATCAAAAATAAAAACAGCCCTTGTGCCATTATTTAAACCAGCCTGACCAAAGGTAAAATTGGTCAATAATAACAATCCCAAAGAAAGGATGATAACTCTGGCAAAGCGAATTCGTATTAACATGTTACAGAGGATTTATTATTACGAAATTGCACAATTTTATTCAGGAATCCAAATATCTGCAGGTTTCAGATTTACATTTTGTTGATAAAATGTTAATAATTGAACAAATCTTCAGACTTAAGATCCTTTTCTTATTGTAATTTTATACATGTTTAACCGATCTCATAAATGACATTGAATATCAGCAATTTAGAACTTTCAGGCAAATATATAATTATTGTTGAGGACGATCAGCCCTCAATCAGGTATTATGAAACTCTTCTGAAGAATTCTGGTGCTGAAGTAAAGATCTTTCATACCGGAAAAGAGTTTGTTGATTATCTTGCCCTTGATAAGACACAAATTGATCTGGTTTTTATGGATTTTCTTGTCCCGCTGATCAATGGTATCGAATGCATCAGGATACTAAGAAAAGACAGAAAAAGCACTCCGGTTATTATGATCACTGCTTACTCATCGGAACAGGCAAAGACAGAGGCTTATATTGCAGGGTGTAATGAATATGTATTAAAACCCATATACCCTGATAAAATCTTTTTCCTTCTCGAAAAATACCTGAAATCAAGTATTTCAGTTCCTCATTCTTACTGATCCAAATAGGCGTATTCCTACAAATTCTCTTCATCTATCTGGCATCACCTAAATTCAGCTGATAATTAACGTGTATTTATCAAACCTTTGCTGTGGCATTTCAGCCCACTTATTTTGCTATTTTTGAGCAATAATTTTTAAGATGAAACAAAAACTAATATTTTTATTTATTGCCGGATTATTATCTGTAAAAATTGCCTCAGCACAATATTACGATACAGGTCAGGACCCGGCATCTCTAAAATGGATGCAGATAAAAACCGGCAGGTTCACTGTCATTTACCCGGAAAAATACGGGGTCGGTGGGATGCGGTACGCTAAGGAGCTTGATGAAGCTTATTCAAAACTTATGTCGCTTTTCCCCGAAAAAAAATTTACTCTTCCGGTTGTCATACACAATTTCACTGTACAGTCAAATGGGTATGTAGCCTGGGCTCCAAAACGAATGGAATTATATCCGACACCTGATCAAAACACTATTCCTCTTTCTGCTGAAAAACAACTGGCAGTTCATGAACTGACCCATGTTCTTCAGATGGAATCATTGAACCAGGGATTTTCAAAAGGAATGTCGCTGCTCTTAGGGCAGCAGTTCACAGGAATTGTTGCATCGCTTCTGCCGACATGGTTACTTGAGGGAGATGCGGTTTTTGCTGAATCAGCTCTAACCCCATCAGGCAGAGGACGAACTCCTTCTTTCCAGAAACAGCTTAAAGCTCTTATAGTAGATAATAATAAACCCTACTCCTACGATAAGATCTTAAACGGCTCCTATAGGGATTTTGTGCCTGATTATTATGAATCTGGTTTTCAGATGGTGACCCTTGCCCTGGCTAAATATGACCGGCAGATCTGGAACAAGGTCTTTAAATTCACAGGAGAGCAACCATTCACTATTAACCCGGTCAATCTAAGCCTTTCAAAAAATTACAACCTGAAAAAGAAAAAGCTCTGGGAGGAAACTTTCGATACGTTGAAGATTCTTTGGACAAAAGATGTTTCTAATGAAAAACCCGTTGATTACAAAGTCGCAAACCCTGAAAAAAACGGAAAGTATATTGATTACCATTCACCTGTTTATGCGGGTAGAGACAGCATCCTGGCGATTAAAACAACATTGTCATTCCCTGTCTCATTCGTTCTGATAAATCCAGCCAATAAAACGGAAAACAGAATCCATGTGCCTGGACAGCTTTACCCATTGTTTATATCGTATTCCAAAGGCAAACTTGTCTGGGTTGAGACCATAACCGACCCCAGATGGCAAAACAGGGAATATTCAGTTATAAAACTGATGGATATTAAAACCGGAAGAATCATAAAACTCAGCAGGAAATCGAGATACCTTGCTGCATCTGTTTCTCCAGACGGGAACAGAATAGCCGCAGTTGAAAACACCATTAACAACATAAACAGTCTTGTGATTATTGATGCAATGACAGGAACCATCATACAATCATTCAAGACTCCGGGGAATGTTTATCTCCAGCATCCACAGTGGAGCGCTGACGGGAAGAATATAACATTTATTTACCTTGCAGATGGGGGAGAAGGGATAATATCATTCAGACCTGAAAGGCAGGAATGGGCAACTTTAGTTGAAGCCGGCAGGGCTGATTTACAGTCTTCCTTCCTGAGAAACGATTCCCTCTTTTATGTTAGTTCTTCATCAGGGACAGATAATGTTTATCTCCTAACACCCGATAAAAAAACAGAAGCAGTAACGCATTCACGATTCGGGACTATTGATGTCAGTCCTGCCGGAGAAAAAATATTCTTCAGCGATTATACCCTTCTGGGGAACAATATCTGCACTGCGTCAGTTCCCTCCGACCGGGAAATTCTGAAAAATAATCTAAGTTCTTCCTCCTTTCTAATCAACAGGTTTAACATTAAAACCTCATCAGACAGTGGGAACAGCGACATAAAATATATGCCTGAACCTTACAGAAAATGGCAACACCTGTTCAGATTTCACAGCTGGATGCCTTTCTATACGGATGTTGAACAGCTTAATATCAATCCGGCTAATATACGTCCGGGGGTTACAATTATGACTCAGAATACATTAAGTAGTCTTATCTCAACTTTAGGTTATGAGTACTCAGCCGATAAGCGCAATCTCATTCATTCACGGATAACCTGGCAGGGGCAATATCCGGTTATTGAATCACAGATTGATTATGGAACACTTCCCCAGATAAGCAAAGTTATGGCAAATGTTGCAAATCCTTCTGATATAAAGCCTGGTATAAGTTTCATCAACACCATCTCTTTGCCTCTGCAGTTTTCACCCGGCAGTTTTTCAGAATTCCTGCAGCCCTCAGTTTCAGCAGATTACAAAAATCAATACATCTACAACAAAGAGAGTGGCACATATGACTATGGCCAGACAATTGTTACAACAAGATTCTATTTTACAAATTATTACCAGTCGTCACTTCGCGATATATACCCTAAGTGGGCGCAGATACTTGATATTAACTACCGCTATGCTCCTTTTGATAAAGCTATTTACGGTTCAGATATATCATTGAAAACTGCGTTTTATTTTCCTGGAATTTTCGCAAATAACAATATAAGAATCAGGTTAGAAACTGAAAAGCAGAATCCTGCTGAATTTCTGTATGGAAGTTTTTCGTCACTTCCCCGGGGTTACAACAACATTATATCAAAGAAAATAAATTTCTATTCAGCCGATTACGCCCTGCCTCTTGTATACCCTGATTTCAATCTCGCCAGTTTTATTTATCTTAAGAGAATCAGGGCAGACTTCTTTTATGACAGGGCTTCAGGGCCTGGAAATTCATTTTATCAGTACTCCGGAAATGGACTTAGTCCGCTTTACAACAATACTGCTGAAATTTCCTTCAGTTCGTTTGGATTTGAATTGCTTGCCGACTTTCATTTTCTGAGGATCCCGTATATCATTTCAACCGGAGTCCGGTCATCATGGAAAGACTTAAGCGGGCCCCCAACACTGGAGCTCCTTTTCAACATTAATATATTCGGTATGATTTTCGGACGAAGGCAGATGTAAAGCTTTCAGGAAATCAGGCTGCGGGCCGTCTCTTTTATCAGTTGCCAGGCATTCTTCACATGTCCGATAGTAACGTTTGTCTGGGCCGTAACCATTCTTAGTGAATAGCTGCCATTTAAAACTGTATGACTAAGATATAATTTCCCCGAATCATTAAGCTGGTGATTAAGCTTTTCATTCAAATCATTTATCTGAGTTTCAGTATATCCTGCAGGGGTAAACCTAAAACAGACCACGCATATTACAACTGGTGCAAGGATTTCAAAATCAGCTTCTTTTGAGATCATTTCCGAAAGTTCAGCAGCAATTCCGATATGATTCCTTACTTTTTCCCGGAGGCCGTCAACCCCATAGGTTCTGATAACACTCCACAATTTTAAAGCCCTGAATCTTCTGCCGAGAGGGACACCCCAATCGCGGTAATCATTTACTTTTCCCCTTGTTCTGGTTTTAAGATATTCCGGAAGTATCTCAAACGTCTTTATCAGTAATGAAGCATCCTTTACAAAATAGGCGGTGCAGTCGAAGTTTGTAAACATCCATTTATGCGGATTAAATACAAAACTGTCGATATACTCCTTGCCATCGAGCATCCATTGAAACTCAGGCAGAATAAGAGCCGTACCGGCCATAGCGGCATCAACATGAAGCCAGACATTATTTTTGTAACAGATCTCTCCAATGGCTCTTAAAGGATCAACTGCGGTGGTTCCTGTTGTTCCTAAAGTTGCAATCACGCAGCAGGGGATCTCTCCTTTTTCCTTATCATTCTGAATTGCTTCCTTCAGCTTTTCGGGATCCATTGAAAAGTCACTCCTTACAGGTATCTTGACAAGGTTTTTTCTTCCTATTCCGCTTATTTTAACGCCTTTTTCAGCAGATGAGTGAGTCTGTTCCGAGCAATATACTTTAAGAATTCCTGATTTCCCCAACCCTTCGGAATTGCCTGAAAAGTTTGTAGATTTTTCGCGTGCTGTAAGTATTGCTGCAAGTGTCGCAGTAGAAGCGGAATCCTGTATAACGCCTTCAAAGCCGGAAGGTAAACTGATTAATTCTCTTAACCAGATCATCATTTTTTCTTCAAGTTCTGCAGCTGCCGGAGATGTTTCCCATATCATGCACTGGGCGCCAAGTGTGGCAATGACCATTTCTGCCAGGATAGATGCCGGGCTGGTGTTTGCAGGGAAGTATGCAAAAAAATTTGGATTCTGCCAGTGAGTTATGCCAGGAAGTATAATTTTATCAAAATCCGACATTAATGAGTCGAATGAATCAGCTACCAGAGGAGGTTTATCGGGAATTTTATCAAAAATCTCTCCTGGTTTTACCAGCGATTTGACAGGAAATTTTTCAACATTTTCCATATATCCGGCCATCCATTCGACAAGGTCATGGGCATGTTTTCGAAATTCATCCGGTGTCATTTTATATCCATTATTTTATGGAATCTGCCAGCAGGATTATTTTATTTGATTTTACTTCAATCACTCCTCCGGTGATCTCATATATTATTTCCTTGTCAAGCTGATCAACCATTCTGACTAAGCCACTATCGAGGGTAGAGATAATAGGGGCATGGTCCTTTAAAACCTGGAATGAACCTCTTTTGCCCGGAACCCTGACTGATTTAATTTCCCCGTCAAATATTTTTTTGTCGGGTGTGATAATCTCTATTTTCATTTCAACTTATTGATAAGTAAAGGTGACCAACAATCAGCTATTTTGACTGAGCGAGTATTTTTTCTCCCTTTTCAATAGCATCTTCAATGGTTCCTACCAGCATAAATGCCGATTCAGGATACTGGTCAACCTTACCATCCATGATCATATTAAATCCTTTGATAGTGTCTTCAATTGAAACGAGAGCGCCTTTTATACCCGTAAAAGATTCTGCAACTGTAAACGGCTGTGAAAGGAATCTCTGTACGCGTCGGGCACGGTGAACAACCAGTTTGTCTTCTTCTGAAAGTTCGTCCATACCAAGAATGGCGATTATATCCTGCAATTCATTATATCTCTGTAACAACTCTTTTACTTTCTGTGCACAATTGTAATGAGCTTCTCCGACAATATCTGCTGTTAGAATTCTTGAAGTCGAATCGAGAGGATCAACTGCAGGGTAAATACCAAGTTCAGAGATTTTCCTGCTTAAAACCGTGGTAGCATCGAGGTGGGCGAATGTTGTTGCCGGAGCAGGGTCAGTAAGATCATCGGCAGGCACATAAACTGCCTGAACAGATGTAATTGATCCATGTTTGGTTGAGGTAATACGTTCCTGCATTATACCCATTTCAGTTGCAAGTGTCGGCTGATAACCGACAGCTGAAGGCATCCTGCCCAGGAGAGCGGATACTTCTGACCCTGCTTGTGTGAAACGGAAGACATTATCCATAAAAAAGAGTATATCTCTTCCTCCGCTCTTTCCATCGCCATCCCTGAAATGTTCAGCCACGGAGAGGCCAGCCAGGGCTACTCTTGCTCTTGCGCCGGGAGGTTCGTTCATCTGTCCGAACACGAGTGCAAGTTTTGATTCTTTAAGGGCGTCATGATCTACCGTAGATAGGTCCCAGCTGCCCGATTTCATATTCTCAAGAAACTTTTTACCATAGTTAATTACTCCTGCATCCAGCATATCACGAAGGAGGTCATTGCCTTCCCTGGTTCTTTCTCCGACACCGGCAAAAACTGACATTCCGGAATATGCTTTTGCAATATTGTTAATCAGTTCGAGAATAACAACAGTCTTTCCAACACCTGCGCCACCGAAGAGTCCGATTTTACCTCCTTTTGAATATGGTTCGATAAGGTCAATCACTTTTATTCCGGTGTACAAAATTTCTTTTTCTGTAGAAAGATCTTCATATTTTGGTGGTTTCCTGTGGATAGGGTATCCGCCTTTTTTGTCAAGATAACCTATGCCATCGATAGCTTCCCCGGTAACATTCATAAGCCGTCCTTTTATCTGTTCCCCAATAGGCACGGTAATAGGCAATCCTGTCGCTACAACTTCCATCCCCCTGCGAAGACCGTCGGTTGAATCCATTGCAATTGTCCTGACTGTCCTTTCTCCTATATGCTGCTCACATTCCACAACAAGAATGGTACCGTCATCCCTTTTTATTTCGAGAGCATCATAGATATCAGGCATTTCAAGGCCCTGTTTTTCAAAGGTAACATCAACTACAGGCCCGATGATCTGGCTGACTTTCCCGGTATTCTGTGACATATATCCTATTTATTTATTTAAGTTTTTAAGAAGAGACAAAATTAATAATTTTTGTGTTTT
>Ga0075520_1000527_pt1 | contig 16967 bp, 13 predicted proteins | sample NGEPerB_FD_75100 | JGI IMG/M metagenome (GOLD analysis project Ga0075520, IMG submission 75100) | Arctic peat soil microbial communities from the Barrow Environmental Observatory site, Barrow, Alaska, USA - NGEE PermafrostAB12-B | ecosystem: Environmental > Terrestrial > Soil > Wetlands > Peat ... | reverse complement strand
CCTGATCTACCGGCCCTTAGGGGTGGATCGCCGCGCCGATGAGGTGGCGATTACCGAGGCGGAGACCGAGATCGGGTATTATCAAGGCGAAGGTCTTTTGCTGGAAGATGCGCTACGCGAGCAAGTGCTGCTGGCCACGCCGGTCAGGGCGCTGTGCCGCGAAGATTGCCGGGGATTATGCCCGCACTGCGGCAGCAATCTGAACGTCGAGCAATGCCATTGTGAGCAACATCTTAGCGACCCCCGGTGGGAAGCGCTGAGCGAAATCAAGAAGAAGCTGCAAACTTAAAGTTCTGATCGCGCCGCAAGTCCGGGCGGTCCTATTTACGAGGTCCTGAATGCCTAATCCGAAACGACGTCATTCCCAGGCGCGCACATCCAAACGCCGCTCCCACGATCATCTGACGGCGCAATCGTTGTCCGAATGTCCCAACTGCCACGAGCGCAAATTGCCGCATCGCACCTGCCCAAAGTGCGGTTACTATAAGGGGCGCGAGGTCATCGAGGTCGCAGAGAGCACCAGCTAGCGCGGTTGCGGTGGTATCCTTTTCCGGCCAAACCTGGGCGTTAAGCCACAGCAGCACACGCGCAGTTGGAAGCTGGACTGTGTCCCCGGTTTGACGGTTACGAAGGTTTGCAACTGACAGGCAGACATGCCCACCACTATTGCTGTTGACGCCATGGGCTCGGACCGCGCGCCCAAACCCGAAGTGGAAGGCGCCATTCTCGCCGCACGTCACTATGACGTGGAAGTCCTGCTGGTGGGCAAAGAGGACGTGATCCGCGGCGAGCTCGACCTGCACCCCTTCTGGCGCAGGCTCTCCATTCGCATCGTCAACGCTCGTGAAGTCATCGGCATGCAAGAGAAGGCGGCGCAGGCGATGCGCAGCAAACGCGACTCGTCCCTGCGCGTCGGCCTGCGCCTAGTGCGCGACGGCAAGGCCGCCGGTTTCGTCACCGCAGGCAACACCGGCGCGGCCATGGCCACCGCCAAAATGGTTTTGGGGGCGATCCCCGGCGTGGACCGTCCCGCACTGGCCGCGGTATTTCCTACCGCGCAAGGCACGGCCACCATCCTCATCGACGTCGGCGCCAATGTCGATTCCAAGCCGCAAAACCTGCAGCAGTTCGCCATCATGGGCGATATTTATTTCCGCAGCATTTTCGGAGGGAAATTTCCCAGCGCCGAGCATCCGCGGGTCGGTTTGCTTTCCATCGGCGAGGAAGAGAGCAAGGGCAACGAGCTTACCCGCGAAGCCTACAAGCTGATTCGAGAGCTGCCCATGAATTTCGTCGGCAATGTTGAGGGGCGCGATCTCTACAACGGAAAGGCTGACGTGCTGGTGTGCGACGGCTTTGTCGGCAATGTGGCGTTGAAGATCTCCGAAGGCATGGTGGAGACGGTGCGTTTCCTGCTGAAGCAATCGTTGCAAGCTACCATCAGCAGCCAGGTCGGCTACCTGCTGTCGCGCAAGGCGTTTGCCGATTTCAAGAAGCGCCTCGACTACTCCGAGCACGGCGGTGCCCCGCTGTTGGGACTGAAGGGCGTGTGCATCGTCAGTCACGGATCGTCGAACTCGAACGCCATCAAGAACGCAGTGCGGGTGGCGATGGAGTTTGCCAACAGCCAACTGAATGACGTGATTCAGGAGCGCATTGCTGCGGCCAGCAAGAACCTGAACAACCATGTCAGCGACGCAGCCACAGCCGGCCCGCTCGGCAGCGGACTGGTGTAGCCTCCCGGCCTCAGGCGGTCAAAGCTGCACGACCTGTCCGATTTCTCCGCAGCCAGCCCCAAATCACCGCACCGCCGAGCAGTGAGAGCGAGACCAGCGAAATTAGCGCGCCCGCGCGTTCCGCCCGGTCCTTGGGAAGCTCAATGATGAGGTCGTAATCTCCTTTCGGAACATTCAACTGGATCAGACCGTCAGGCGAGAAGCTCACGCTGAGATTGGTCGTCGTCCCCTCGATTCGCCCCTGCCATCCTGTGTAGTAGAAATGGTTGAGGGTCAGCTGGGAATCTCGCGTGGCCTCGACCTTGAGCACCACACGGCGCGGTTGCCAGCTTTCGACTTGTGCGGTGCCGCTGGTTTTCCCGGTTGAGAACGCCTCAAGCTGTGCTGTTTTCGGCGGATGCATCGCCACAAACCGATCAAAGGCCGCAAAGTCTCCCAGCGCGGGGTTGGCCGGTTTTGGCCACATCGTGGCGGCGTCCATTTGGGTTCGTACAAACTGCCGGGTCCGTTCCGTCCAGTCCGGCGTAACCTTTCGCCAGGCGGAGAACACTTGCGTGGAAGAAACATCAAGTTCCAGCCAGCCGGCGACCACCAGGCACAAAAACAGCCCAATCATTCGGGACCTTGGTAGCAGGAGGTGGGGGCCGGCCACCGCCGCCAGCGCCGCGACACTAAGAACCAGCATGACATTCAGACGAAACGGGAATTGGAGAAACTTCATAAACGGAGCCATCTGCCAAATAAGGGCGCTGAATTTGGTCATAAAGAACAGACTCAGAATCGCGACGACCCCGTAGAACAGGGCGATACCACGAAGCCGGGCGGTCTTTTCCATCAAACGTATTACGAAAAACAATGCTGGGACGGCAGTCAGCGTCGCTAACGTGACCATCAGGAACCGCACCTTGAGAAGGCTCTCCCAGGAAAGCGGGTGGGTCGTTCCCGCCACCCTGCCGTACACGTATCGGCCCATCTCCGCAAGTTCGTGACGGTCCTGCCACAGCCACTGGTTTTGGTAGTCAAGGTGCCCAACGGTCTGCCATTCAACATAGGCCTTGTCCCGGTCCAGCATGGCCGGCAACAGGTATGCCGCAGTGAGAGTCACGCCCAGCAGCAGGGCTGCAGCCATCACGGCTGTGGTTCGAACCCGATCCTGTTTTTCGCTGAAGCAAAACACGTAGGCCACGGCAATCGGCGCAAAGCAGAGTGACACAGTGGGGTGAGAGAGGACCGCCAGCCCATAACTCACCGCCGCTCCGGGAATCGCCCACCTGGAACGCCGAAGCACGCCTTCGGCTGACAACAGCACCAGGGGAAACCACACGAACAACCACAACTCTGCCGCTGCCCCTCGCTGGTAAACATCCATTGCCAGATGATACGGCGCAATCACATAAATAGCGGCGCCCAGCAGTGCGGCTCCAGGTTTTGTAATGGATCGCAACCACAAGTAGGCAGTGATCCCTGACAAGACCTGGGCAACCACGATGGCATATCCAGCTGCCAGCCAGCCATTGGGATCCCGTGCCGCCACGAGTGGCCAAAACAGAGCAGAGACATAACTGGTGAGTGGCGGGTAGAAGAATCCGGAAGGCCCGCCGAAACCTCCATTGACATTGGTAAACCACCTGGGGTAGCAATCGCCCTGCCAAAACTGGGTGGCGAACTGCTTCGCCCACCGCGCATGGTCAAGGCCATCGTGGGAGAGATCGGGAACGCCATGGAGCAGTACCGGCCAAGTGACCAACAGGCCTACCCCAATCAGCAATGCCACGTGCGCGGCCATTTCATGACCATCGCTGAGCACACTCAGACAAGGACGGAAGAAGGGAAACCGCTGATTCTGTTTCTTGCCCACTGGCTGGGACGCTCCGGTTTCGCCGTGCTTTCAGAAAGTCGAGAATACTGGCGTTGCGGCTATCATACGGCCACTCGCTTCGCGCCGGAAGGACAATGCCGGCTTGCCGAGTTCGCGGCACGCTTGCGGAGACCGTTTGTGCCGGACATGCAAGTTGCGAAGCCTTCCGTCCGCACGATCGATTACCATTTGGAAATGGTCCTTTTTCCTCGCCTATCGGAGAGCGATCACGGATATACTCTGCGCACCAGGAATCACGTCACCAACGCCGCTACAGCCGGCCCGGTCGGCGCCGGGCTGCTGTAGATAACTCGAACCGCTCAGTCGTATACTGGGCGTCGAGAATATCCGATGGCTTCTTCTTTAGGTCTTAAGCCTCAGCAAGTCGCGTCAGGTTCCTACCATCGGCCATTCGGCTGGGCGGAAAACAAAAAGTATTCCTTACTATGCCTGCTTCTGGTGGTCGCCACCCTGGCGCTTTACTATCCAGTTCACCATTATCCGTTCTTCGAGCTCGACGATAGTATGTACGTAACCGGCGACGCTCACGTCCGCGGTGCTCTCAATTGGTCAACCGTCAAGTGGGCGTTCACGCATCCCTTCGCCGCCAATTACGATCCGCTAACTTTTTTTTCGCACAGCCTCGATGTGCGGATGTTTCAGTTGGACGCCGGACGCCATCATGAAGTCAACGTCCTGCTGCATGCGCTGAACGTGGTGCTGCTCTTCTGGGTGCTGAAGCGAGCGACAGGTTCCCCGGGGCGCAGCTTCATGGTGGCGGCGCTATTTGCCCTGCATCCCATCCAGGTAGAGAACGTGGCCTGGATTGCCGAGCGCAAGACCATACTCAGCACCGTGTTTTTCCTGCTGGCCCTGGGTGCCTATGGCTGGTACGCCCGTAAGCCCGTGGAGCGGCGAATGACGGTGGTCGAGTGTCTGTACGTGCTGGGACTATTGGCCAAGCCGCAGGTGATTACGCTGCCCTTTGTTCTGTTGCTGTGGGACTATTGGCCGCTGCGCCGCATGTTTGCCCAGGCGCCAGGCTGCTCGACGGCCGGGGCCGAGGTCTTCCCGCCGCGAAGTTTCCCTGCGCTGATTGAAGAGAAGAAACTGCTGTTCGTAATCGCCGCGGTCGACGCGGGGCTGACCATGATGGCTCAACATGTAGTCGGGGGTGAGGAGTGGCCCTACACGCTTGCCATTCGGTTAGAGAACGCCATTGTCGCGTACGCTCAATACATCGGAAAGGCGGTTTGGCCCGCGCATCTGGTTTTTGAGGCCGTGTATCGCGGAGACTCGATCCGATGGTGGGAGGTATTCGGGGCATCCGTTGTCTTGCTGGCGATTAGTGGGCTGGTGGCCGCAGGACGGCGCCATCGCTACCTGGTGGTCGGATGGTTGTGGTTCCTGGGGACTCTAGTACCGATGATAGGTCTGGTGGTGCAACCTCACCTGGAGGCACTCGCCGATCGCTATGCCTATACCTCCTTTGTCGGTTTGTTTCTGATGGTCTGCTGGGGTATAGCGGAGTGGGCGGAATACCGGCATCTTCCCCGATTTGTATTGCCGGTAACGTGTCTTGTGGTATTAGCCGTCCTCTCGGTGATAACTCACCGTCAGATTGGATATTGGAGGGATAGCGTTACGCTAGGACACACACGCTCCAGATAACGCATCGCAACTGGATGGCCGAGTGGAGCATTGGCATCTCCTACCAGCAGCAGGGACAACTGGATGAAGCGTTGGCGCATTTCTATCGTGCAGCGCAAGACAAGCCCATGGATCCCGGGGTCAACCTGGGCATAGCCGTGGTCGAGCATCAGCGCGGAAATCTTAGGCAGGCCATTCCGTATTATCGGAAGACAGTGGCGGTTTCGGGGGATCCTCGGATCATCACCCAGGCATGGGCCAACCTGGGCCATATTTATAGCGACCTGGGAGATAGCGACCGTGCCAGGGAATGTTACGAAGCGCTGCGCCCTCGTCCAGCGCCTCCAGTTCCCGCCATCAACTGGCACGGTGCCTGGTGGCGCGACCTTGGTCCGTTTATTCGATCCCGCTTCCGTCAATGGAGATCCGATGACACCTCTTCTCCGTAATCACGGTGAAGCGACTCGGCTTCCGGTTCGAACATCCCATTACGCCCTCCTTTGTTCTGGCGATTCCAGGGACATTTGCGCTTGCCGAAAGCTTAAATGGCGGTCACACTAATCATTAGGTTTGTACGCTAAGCAAACATGACGACCCCTCATTTTTCTCCCATCGCCTTTCTTTTTCCCGGACAAGGTTCGCAAGCGGTTGGCATGGGCAAGGAACTCGCTGCTCTATATCCGGTGGCGAAGGAAACTTTCGACGAAGCCGACGATGCTCTCGGGTACAAACTTTCGCAACTATGCTTCGAAGGTCCCGAAGACCAGCTTAAGCTGACGGAGACCACGCAGCCGGCGATTCTGACCATGTCGGTCGCGGCATGGCGCGTGCTTCAGTCGAAAGCGATCGTCCCTTCCTACGTTGCCGGGCACAGCCTGGGGGAATATTCGGCGCACGTGGCTGCCGGTACCCTATCGTTTGCGGATGCGGTGCGCACCGTGCGCAATCGCGGAAAGTATATGCAGGAGGCGGTGCCGGTTGGGGTGGGCGCGATGGCTGCCATCCTCGCGCTGTCGTGCGAGAAGGTGCAACAGGTATGCGAAGAGGCGGCGCAGGGAGAGGTCTGCCAGGCGGCCAACCTGAACTCACCCGATCAGACGGTAATATCGGGCAACAAAGCGGCGGTCGAGCGCGCGGCCGAGTTGGCCAAGCATCGCGGAGCTAAGCGCGCCATCCTGCTACCGGTGAGCGCTCCCTTCCATTGTGCGCTGATGAAGCCCGCGCAGGACAGGCTGGCGGAGGACTTGCACGCATTGACGTTTCAGGCGCCCGCAGTTCCCGTGATGTGCAACGTGGATGCCAGTCTAATCACGACCGGCGAGCAGGCGCGCGAGGCGCTGATACGCCAGGTAACGGGGACGGTGCGATGGCACAACTCGATGCACGAGTTGGCGGCGCTCGGCGTGCACAACTTTGTCGAGGTTGGCCCCGGCAAGGTGCTCTGCGGACTAGTGCGCCAGTTTGACCGCTCGCGCACCTGCATGAACGTGGAAGACGAAGCCTCGCTGCAGAAGACGGTGAACCACCTCAGCGCGGCCTCGCCCAAACCGGACTAGGGGCGGATTGCTCGTCACTCTCGGCTAGTACGGCGAGAACCCCAACGTCTTGTCGTCATTCTGCACCCAGATGTGCGCTTTGTCGCTGACCCGGTCGTTGACCGTGACCACCACCACCACTCCACTGGCGGTGGCAAACGGGGAACCACTGTGGCCCGTCGGCACCGCTGCGCCGTCAACGTGATGGCTTTTGATGACGCCCCATTCGCCACTCGGTCCCCAATCCTTAAAAAAGTCGTCGTAGGGATAACGTGAATACCTGTCGGGATGCTGTTTCCAATCCGCATCGTGCATCCACACGCCGTAGGCTTGGTCATAGTTCTGCTGCTGCAGCGCATCGAAGAACTGGTTCACGGCGCGCTCTTCCGGCCAGAAGCGGAACATCCACCACAGGAGGCCGATCACGATGACGCCCCCGATGATGGCGAGGACCACCAGACGCTTCTTGCGGGCACGCGCCGGATCATAGGGTTGGGCTTCGAACAAGGTCATGACAAATTACAGTTTACTCGCCGCCATGGAATCCCACGCAAGCGAAGATGTGAGGGCTTATTGAGGATCGATCTGGAGTTGGCAGATTGACTGATTGCTGGACCGGGATCACCGACTGAGATCAAGAACAAACACCGGCCGCCAAGACGACCGGTTCGCCATTCTCCCAATCCGCAAATCCGCGGCTATTTAAGGGCTTGTAATCGCTGACTAGCCATCTGTCCTGCCTGGCTGGAGGGGTTCTCTTTCTGCATCTGCTGATACAGCTTGCGGGCCTGGTCGGGCTGATTATCTTCCTCGTAGAGCGCGGCCAACAGAAATTGTGCCGTAGTCTTGCCCGCGGAGACGGTTGGATGGTCGGCGAGCTGCTTGTAGATTTCGATGGCCTGGGGATCGCGGTTGGTGTCGTGATAGATGGACGCCAGCGCCAACTTTGCCAGGCTGGCGATCTCTTTATAACGGCTGTCCGCCACTTCTTTCAGGTTCTTCTCGGCAGCGGCATTGTCGCCCATCTCGTGCAGCGTTATGCCGGCGAAGTAGCGGGCCACCCGTCCGGACTGGGTGAAGGAGTACTTGCCCGCAATGTGCGTGAAGTCGGTATTGGCAGCCTTGGCGCGTTCCTGGATGGAGCCGAAGCTCAACATTTCCGGCGTTGCGGGTGTGCCGGCCGGACGAATGGGAGCGTCGTACTTTTGAATGGCTCCCGCCAATTCGCTGCTGGCCTGCTGGTCGCGATAGTTTACGTAGGCCCAGCCGCCAATGAGAACGGCGAGAATCACCACTACGGCCACCACGCTGGCCGTAACCGTGGAACGGTGCTCTACCGCCCAGGAAATGGTTTCCGTGGTCGATGTCCGGAACGAGTCCTGCTTAAGTTGATGCCGAGTGTAACTGCGCACGAAGAGTCCTTATCTGGTGTGTTATAAGGTGGGAAAAACCCAGTTTAACAGGCGGAGAATCGCGGGTCAAACCGGGGAGTCGTCACCGACAGCAATCAACAGTAACCATTTTTCCCGATTACCTTCGTGTACCTTGGGTGACCGCCGTCATAGACAGTCATCTGAACCACGCACATAATTGCATCATGTTCCGCCACTTGGTTGATTTCCCAAGGGTTCGGAACTTGTCTGTACATGATGGCAGCAGTATTGCTGTTGGGGTGCGCAGTGTACATCGGTTTGCGGTAGGGCAGGTTAGTCCGCAGAGGTCCTCAGAGGAGATACCCCGAGAAGGCGTCCCCGGCAACTTGCGATGATTTCCCTGCGGGCGAGTCTCAGCCTGTGACTCACCTTGCGGGCGGAACTTTTTGCTGCGCACTTTCAAACTGCACCCCTACCGACTGATAAGAGGGAGAGCGATCTGAGACCGGTCACTTCAAATAACCAAGTAGTAATCGAGCGCGAGGGCGGCCGCGAGCACATACGGGGATCGGTGTTCGCGCTGGGGAGCCGCGGGCGGAGCCCTCGGCAGGCTGCGGTGAACGGCCTCGGAGTGGCCCGACGGGTGTGAGGAACATCACTGACAAGTTACCCCTGTAGTGGCATAATAACGGGCTGTTGTCAGCCAAAAAGGGAAATTCTGGCTTAGGAGCTTGACATGATTTCATTGTGGCCTTCTACAATTACGTCCTTGAACGATACTTTGACCATGCTCGGTGAAAGCGTAGATAAACTCAGGGCTGCCAAAGCAGTCGACGTCGCCGAAGTTATCGAGGAGCTTAAGATGGCCGCCGAATCTGCTCGAAACCTGCGGGCGCTGGTATTGGCGGAGATGCCCGAGGCCTCATGGCAGAACCGGCAGGAGCTTGACGTACTGCTTGAGAAGATAGAAAAACGTGTAGAAGCACGGGCTATAGAGCAACTGCGCTCCCGTCTTTTGGGCCTTGCGGCGGAGTTGGAGCGCGGCAGTATTGTGCACCGTCGGGCCGTCCGGGTAAATCAACTGAATCAACTCCGAGACCATGCGATCAGCGAATTGCAAGCCCAAGCCGCGGTGAAGGGAGCACCACATCCTCTGCCGGGCCCTGACTCCGACGAATGGCTCGATTGGGCATGTGGCTTGAAAGAGCCTGATGATACCGAATCGCTGCAGACTATTCGGGATGGATTTGCACATCTGGATGAGTTTGTTGCCAATCTAGAGTCCGACATGTGGACAGTGAAAACAGAAACTCCGGTTTAGGAGCGTGACATGAATTCATTCTGGCCTCCTGCGCTTGCGTCTCTGGACGACTCTTTGACTCTGCCTTCTGAGAGCTTGGGGAAACTCAACGCTGGCCTATCCATCGACATCGCAGCAGTCATCCAGCAGCTTAACATGGCCGCAGAATCTGCTCGAATGGTGCGTGAATTGGTACTGTCGGAGATGCCCGAGGCGTCTTGGCAGAACCGAGAAGAACTTGACGCACTCGTCGAGGAGATACGGAAAACTGTAGAGGCAAGGAATGTAGAGCAACGGCGCTCCCGTCTTTTGGCTATCGCGACGGAGTTGGAGCGCGGCAGTATTGTGCACCGTCGGGCCCTCCGGGTAAATGAAGTGACTCAGCTCCGTGACCAGGCGGTCAACGAATTACGGTCCCAGGCCGGTTTGGGCGGGGCGCCGCAACCTCTGCCCGGCCCGGAAGCAGACCAATGGGTCGCGTGGGCCTGTGCCTTAAAAGAGCCGGAAGATTCCGAATCGCTGCAGACTCTTCGGAATGGATTTGCACACCTCGATGATTTTGTGGCCAATCTAGAGCCCGACATGTGGACAGTGCCCGATCCCTCAATCCAGAACCAGAGGGAACTTGAGGCACTCATTCAGGAAGAAACCCAGAAGAATTTGCGCTCCCGTCTTTTAACTCTCGCGACCGAGTTGGAGCGCGGTAGTATTGTGCACCATCGGGCCTTCCGGGTAACCCAACTGAATCAGCTGCGTGAGGAAGCGATCAACGAATTGCGGTCCCAGGCCGAGGGCACGGGAACACCGCCAACCCTGCCCGGTCCGGAAGCAGACCACTGGGTCGGGTGGGCGTGTGGCTTGACCGAGCCGGAGGACGCGGAATCGCTGCAGACGCTGCGGAACGGATTTACACGTCTCGATGATTTTGTTGCCAATCTAGAGCCGGACATGTGGATAGCTGCGGGCTCGCCTGCGCCGGAGACTCCGCCGGAAGCGGAAAGGTCCGCCGACACGCATCACGAACCATCCCCGCCGGAAACGCATCGCGAACCATCCCGGCCGGAAACGCATCACGAACCATCCCGGCCGGAAACCAACGGGTTTGAAGAGACGATGGTGGCGTCGGGGCCTATACCGATTAGATTGAAGTCAAGGAAGTCCTCCAAGTGGCGCCGCGTGTCCCAAGTTCCACACTCCGTTGAGACATCGCAATCGGTGATCGAGTCGGATGCGCTCACGCCAGACTATGACACTCCAGCGCAGGCCGAAGAAGAGCTTCAACCGACGCCGGCGCAGAAGGGTGCGCTGCTGAACAGCATAAAGGGCCTGGTCGCTGATCCGGTTCGTCGCTTGAAGAATGTTGTCGAGCCTCCCTTCAATGCGGAGGCCTTCCGCGAAGCCAGCGCCACACCGGCGATTGCTGGCCATCCGGTTGAGTCTGCCTTCACCGCAGAGACTTTCCACGAACGCGCCGCACCGGAGGCGACTTCCGACATCAGGACCAGAGTTGAGGAGCTTTGGAGAGGGAACTCGCGGATGCTGATGGCGGTCGCGGCGGTGCTAGTGCTTGTCGTCGTGGGAGCCATAATGTGGAGGTCGCACAGAAACCATCTTCGCACTGCTTCGGTTAGCGCCAGCGAGAGCAAGATTCCCGACCTCACCCAAAGCAATCCGCAGAACACGGTCCAGGATCAATCCGCAATGGCTACCGCTCCGAATCTGCCGGCCGATAAACAGGCGAAGCCGAAGGACCAGAGCGCCGCTGCCAAGCCACCTACTCCAGCTGGGACCGAAAAGCCGGCCAGCAACAATGAAGTGTTGCAACCTCCTATGACGGTCGCGACAAACGAAGCCAGGAAGGAAGTAGCGACGCCTGTTGAAACAGCCGAACCGCCGGTTCTCGGCTTGTCAGCCAAGGCTCCCAGCGCCCTGACCAGCAGCATTCCGGCAGCGCAGCCCAAGCTCCAACAGAAGGTCACGGTCTCCTCGGGAGTGGCCCAGGGTCTGCTGGTCCACCAAGTCACGCCGCGGTACCCGACGCAGGCCCGGCAGGCGCACGTTGTGGGAACTGTGATCTTGCAGGCCCTAATTGCGAAGGATGGAACCGTGCGCAATCTGCACGCCGTAAGCGGCCCTCCCATGCTGACGCAAGCGGCGGTGGATGCGGTGAAACAGTGGCACTACAAACCCTATTACCTGGATGGGCAACCCGTCGAAGCCGAAACTCAGATTAGCGTCAAGTTCACGCCGTAGGGCGAGTACTCCTCACTGCCCGCCTCGACGTTCGCCGCTTGCGCAGCTGCGCCCCTTGCACACGTAGGTCGTCGCGGGGGAACCCGCTTGGCCAGCGCCTGCGATTGCCGGCTTTGCGGGCGCGGTCTTTTTGCGCCCGGGGCATGTACCATAACCATCAGCCTTACCTGAATGCCCAATCCCATTCGCATCATCGGCGCCGGACTGGCCGGCTCGGAGGCCGCCTGGCAATGCGCTCGCCGCGGTGTCGCCGTCGAGTTATTCGAGATGCGGCCGCTGCGCTCGACGCCCGCCCACCAGAGTGCAAACTTCGCCGAGCTGGTCTGCTCCAACTCGCTCAAGTCCGACACCGAAAACACCGCGCCGTGGCTGCTGAAGGAGGAGATGCGCCGTGCCGGTTCGCTGCTGATAGACATCGCGCACCAGACCGCGGTCCCTGCCGGGCACGCGCTCGCCGTGGACCGCGATAAATTTTCCCAGGCGGTAACCGCTGCCCTCGAGCGCGATCCGCTCATCCGCGTCGTGCGCGAAGAGGTCACCGCCATCGACGAGAACGCTGCGATCACGATTGTGGCAACCGGACCGCTCACCTCGGAGGCCGTGACGCGGGAAATCCTGCGCTTGAGCGGCAGCCAGCAATTGTATTTCTACGATTCCATCAGCCCCATCGTCGAAGCTGATTCCATCGACATGTCGCGCGTGTATATGGCCGCGCGCTACGACAAGGGCACCGCCGACTACATCAACTGTCCGATGACGAAGGAAGAATACGATCGCTTCCTCGACGCTCTGTTGGAAGCGCACTCGGTTGACGCCAAAGATTGGGAGAAGCTGAACTATTTCGAAAGCTGCCTACCCATCGAAGAGATTGCGCGCCGCGGCCGCGACACTTTGCGCTTCGGGCCGATGAAGCCGGTTGGCTTGCGCGATCCGCGTACCGGCCACACTCCTTATGCGGTGGTGCAGTTGCGCCAGGAAAATCTGCGCGCCGATTCCTACAACCTGGTCGGCTTCCAAAACCATCTCAAGTACGGCGAGCAGGCGCGCATCCTGCGCCTCATCCCCGGCTTGGAGAATGCGAAGTTCCTGCGCTACGGACAAATTCACCGCAACACCTATATCAACAGCCCCACGCTGCTGCGCGAAACCTTGCAGATGAAGCAGCATCCCAACGTGCTGTTCGCCGGGCAGATCTCGGGCGTCGAGGGCTATGTCGAGTCCATCGCAACCGGATTACTCGCCGGCATGCAAGCCTCCGCTCTAGCGCTGAACACAGAACCGGCGCCGCCTCCGCGCGCCACCGCCTTTGGTGCGCTGGTGAACTATATCTGCCACGCTGAAGCGAAACATTTTCAGCCCGCCAATATCACCTTCGACTTATTGATGCCGCTCGACGAAGCTACCCGCCGCCGCATCCGCGACAAGAAGCAGCGCCACGCCATGGTCTGCGAGCGGGCGCTAGCGGAATTAGACGGATGGCTAAAAGCTTGCGGTGGGTCGCACAATTCTACTTGCGCATAGAGCTGGGGTTGCAGGGCCTGGCGAAATCAGGGAAAAATTAAAACCAGGGCAAATTAAATGGGCCCGCTGCCAAGGAGCGGTGACACTTCCTTGGCCTCGGGCCCATTCGATCCTGAAATGGATCGGAGGTGATACTTTCATGCTACGCCAAACGGTGGAAATGTCAAGAGGAAATTCGGATAACCTGCCATTTCTCCAGCAGTTGCGCATATTTTACAAGCTTTTCAAATGGCTGAAAACAGGGAGGATGCACAGCATAGCGCGGCATCGACCGATGAAGAACGGCTTGTGTTGAACGACATCAAGAACGCGCCCACTCGATTGCAAATGCGAAGCTGCTAAACTAAGTTTTGTCGCGATCTTCCGATTAGGCCGGGATGGCGGAACTGGCAGACGCAGCGGACTCAAAATCCGCCGAGGCTTATCACCTCGTGGGGGTTCGACCCCCCCTCCCGGCACCAAGAAATATCTACTGCAAAATGTCTTTAGCAGCTCCGGGCAGCGGCCTTTCAAGAAAAGAGCCGCCCCGAAGAGCGGCTGCAAGAAAATCAGTGCTTGCGTCGGTTATCCCATTAACCTCCGGCGCAGTACCCCAACGATGCCGAGGATGCCCGATCCGAACAGCATGATGCTGCTGGGCTCGGGAGTCGTTTCGCAGCAGGTGCCCCCGGTCAACGTGAACGCTTCCGACGGAATCGAGCCAAGGGTGTTCTCATAGGCCGACGATGGTCCGCTGTTTTCATCCCAGTAGATCGGGTTGCTAACCGAGCAGCCGGAGGTGGAGCAGGCGTTGCTCAACGTTACAAAGCCCGAGCCCGACCACGGAATGCCGGCGAACGAGTAGCCAGCCTCATACAGGAAATAACCATACTGGTTGGTGCTGATGAACTGGTTGGTGACGAGGCTCAGCCTCTGCGTGCTGCCGCCGAACGACGTAGAGCCGATCTGCATGTCCACGGTGGTCAGAAGATCGGTGCTCGAAGCATCCCAGTAAACAAAGTTAAGACCATCAATATCGGAGCCAGATGAAACCGTGAACGAGTCGCTAACAGCGAAGCCAAAGTTAGTGGTCCAGGCATCGGTGGTGCCATTGTAGGGACCGTTGGAGTAGGCAGTATCTGCCATAGCCGGAGCGACGGCCAGCATAAGGCACAGAATTGTGAGCAAGGAAAACGATGCAGTGCGCATGGAAGGCATACCTCCTGGGTCTGCTAGAGGCCATCCCCATTCTCACCCTCTCTCCAGTGCTTGCAACGCAGAATTGTTAGGAAAGTGCAAAGCGTTCCCGTTTTGGCATTCACCCGCAGAGGCCCAAGGAAACCCCATGTCAATGCTATTTCTCATGCCGCTCTTTCCGCCTCCGCTCGCCCAACAGAACAACATCGGATTTTGCATACGTTCGTCCTTGCTTATTCCCGCATCCAACAGTTCTTTCCACATCACTGTCTAGCTGGCGCTGGTTCACCGCACAGGATGCCGGAGTCTTTGCCGAAATCTCTTCTTTGCGCCGGCCGTGCATCCGGAACCTCGTCCCTCACAGTGCGGCCGTGCAATTTCTCCCAGCACTCTTAGCCTGGTACAAGGCAGTATCGGCGATTGCCAGAATCTCCTTTTCAGCGACGCTGCCGGCCGTGGTAACCGTCACCCCGATGCTGGCCGTGACCAGGATTTCGGCGCCGGCTGCCAGAACTGGGCGTCCGGCGATTACCGCTCGAATTCTTTCCGCGCTTTGCAGGGCTTGGTCCGGGTCGCAGTCGGGGAGCACCACCAGGAACTCTTCGCCTCCGTAGCGCCCCACCAGGTCATAGGAACGGACAACCTCGCTGATGCGGTGTGCAACTTCCCTCAGGACCACATCGCCAGCCAGATGTCCGTAGGTGTCATTGACCTTCTTAAAGTGGTCCAGGTCAAGCATCAAAAGACCGGTTGAGCTTTGGGAACGGCTGGCGCGCTCGATTTCACGCCGCAGCAGGTCGAGCAGTGCACCCCGGTTCCAAATTCCCGTAAGTATGTCGTGAGTGGCCTGAAAGCGGAGCTCTTCGCGGGCTTGAATCAGGCCCTTCTGGAGAGTGAGGATACGTCTTCCCACTCGCAGCCGCGCCCGCAGCTCGCTTCGGTCTAACGGTTTGGTCAAGTAATCATCCGCTCCTGCCTCCAGGCCCGTGACCACGTCCTCCGCATCGTCCTTGGCCGTGATTAGCAGGATGTATTGGTAAGGAGTTGTCTGTCGCTCTCGAATTCTGCGGCATAGCTGCAAGCCATCAATTCCCGGCATCACCCAGTCCAGGATCAGTAGTTCAGGAGGACGCTCTTGCTGCAGGATGTTCCAAGCCGCCGTGCCATCGTCGGCGACAATTACGCGGTATCCCCAGTTCTCCAGCCAACTCTTCAAGATCTTGCGAAACATCGGGTCATCTTCGGCAACCAATACTCCGTCGCAGTTAGCTTCTGGCCGCTCCGGCCCAGCGGACTGCGGCAGTGCCTGACTCATCGTCACCGGCCTGCTCCGGTCTTAGCGGCCAACTGCTCCTCCAGCCTCCTGCCATTCACACTTCGCATGGAGTTGAGGACGGCTGATATTTCGGTTTCGATCGCGGCGAACACTCCCGCGGCGTGCTGGAGATCATGTTTTGCGCCCATCTTCTCGAGTTCGCGCACCTTTTGTGAAACTTCCGGAATTCCCAAGTAGCCCAATTCTCCCTTAAGGCTGTGGGCAGTTTTCTCGATGGTTTCTGCGTCGCCCCGCGATATCGCCTGCCGCAAGCCGTCCAGGTTCTTCGGCGTCTCCTCAAGGAAGATCTGTACGACCTCATAGAAGAGCTCTTCATCGCCACCCAGTCTCTTCAGGGCCTGTCCTGCGTCCCAACTCGGTGTGCCGTTCGGCGGGGCATTCTGCTTGGGTATTTCGTTGGTTACTCGATCCCCGGTGTCACTGCGGCCTTTGAACGCGCTGGCGATCGCTTCTTCCAATTCTTTGCCGACAATAGGCTTGGAGACGTAACCGTCCATCCCACCCGCAAGACAGCGCTCCCGGTCTCCTTGCATGGCATGAGCCGTCATAGCAACGATCGGCATATGAGCGTGCGATTGCAGCTCGCCCTCGCGAATCTTCCTGGTCGCCGTTAGTCCGTCCATTTCAGGCATCTGGATATCCATCAGCACAAGATCAAAGGTTTGCTGGGCCAGCAACCAGAGGGCCTCGTTCCCGTTGTTGGCCACGACCGCAGAATGGCCCATTCTCGCCAACGTGCGGACGGCAACGGTCTGGTTAACATGGTTGTCCTCGGCCACCAGAATATGCAGGCCCGCAACCGGGGAGACGGGCTTTCGCCGGGCCGCTGTGGTTGGCTGCGGACTGGGCCCACCTTCGCCGAGCGCTTTCTCAATCGCTGCCAGCAACTCCCATTTTCGGATCGGCTTGAGCAGATAGGAGACAATTCCAAGCTCCCTACAGCGCTCCGCATCCTGGCGATGCCCTGCGGAAGTGAGCATCATGATGGCCGTCGTGGATAACTCAGGCGTATTCCGGATCTGCTCAACCAGTTCGAAGCCATCCATGTTGGGCATGTGCATGTCGGTCAGGATCAGCTGGTAAGGGTCCCCCGCCGCGCTGGCCGAGAGCAGTTCCGCCACGGCTTGCTCTCCCCTCTCGACATCGCGGGTTCTCAGCTCCCAGCGCCTCAACATTCCCTGCAATATCTTTCGATTGGTGGCGTTGTCGTCTACAATCAGAACTCTCAT
>Ga0075520_1000526_pt1 | contig 16974 bp, 14 predicted proteins | sample NGEPerB_FD_75100 | JGI IMG/M metagenome (GOLD analysis project Ga0075520, IMG submission 75100) | Arctic peat soil microbial communities from the Barrow Environmental Observatory site, Barrow, Alaska, USA - NGEE PermafrostAB12-B | ecosystem: Environmental > Terrestrial > Soil > Wetlands > Peat ... | reverse complement strand
GGGCGGCGTCGCCGTCGAGATGGCCAACCTGCTGGACGACTGGTCGTGAGCGATCCCGACCTGCCCGCCGCCGGGCCGCCGCAAGGCGGCCCGCGCCCCCTCGGGGGGCAGCGCAGCGGCGCCAGCCGCAAGCGTGGGGGCTCCATCTCGGCGCGCCGCAAGGCCCGCGAGTTCGCCTTGCAGGGTCTGTACGAGTGGCTCCTCAACGGCGCCGACGCCGGGGTCGTCGACGCCCACGTGCGCGAGCAGGACGGCTTCGCGAAGTGCGACACCGCGCACTTCGACCTGCTGCTGCACGGCTGCATCCGCGAAGCGGGCGCGCTCGACGCGCTGCTCGTGCCGCATCTCGACCGCAAGCTCGCGCAGCTGTCGCCGGTCGAGCACGCGGCGCTGATGATCGGCACCTACGAGCTGCGACACTGCATCGAGATTCCCTACAAGGTCGCGATCAACGAGGCGGTCGAGCTAACCAAGAGCTTCGGCGGCACGGACGGGCACAAGTACGTGAACGGCGTACTCGACAAGACGGCCGGCGACCTGCGCACTGTCGAGGTCGAGGCCGTTCGCCAGCAACGCCACCAGGACGCCGGACAGCCGCGCTGAGCCGGCTGCACGGCTCGTCGGCGCGCTTCGTCGTACCGATGCCGCAACGCCGCTACCACGGCACGCCGAATGGTGAGCTTGTGTTACGAACGTTTGCGACGCCCCCTTTTTCACACTCGGAGGGCCGGCGCCTCACTTAAGCTGGCGTTCGTGAACAGTCCATCGATCCCGCCCGCAGCGCCTGGCGATTCCGAGCCGGTCTCGCCGAGCCTGCCCGGCGTCGCCCTCTGGAGCGATTCCGACAGCGGCGGCCGGCCGCCGACGCCCGGCTTCGAAGGCCTCGTCGCCACCGAGGCCGATCGCGCCATGCCGACGATCGGCCACATCGGCCGCTATGCGCTCAAGTACCAGCTCGGCACCGGCGGCCTGGGCACCGTCTTCGCCGCGCATGATCCGCTGCTGTCGCGGCTGATCGCCGTCAAGACGCTCAACGTCGAGATCAAGGACGAAGAGCGGGAGTCCTTCAACGCGCTCTTCCTCAACGAAGCGCGCGCCGCCGGTGGCCTGAGCCATCCGCACATCGTCACCGTGTTCGATGCCGGCATCAGCGACAACCGCGCCTACATCGCCATGGAGCTGCTGAAGGGCCGCGACCTGCGCCAGCTGCGCCAGGAAGGCTGGCGCGCAACGCCGGCGCAGGCCGCGCTGATCATCCGCCGCGTCGCCGATGCGCTCGCCTTCGCGCATTCGAAAGGCGTCATCCACCGCGACATCAAGCCGGCCAACATCTTCATGGTCGGACGAACGCAGCCGCGCGTGCTCGACTTCGGCATCGCCCGCGTCGCCCATCGCCAGGGCAGCGGCGACGCGATGCTCGGTGCCGGCTCGCCCTACTACATGGCGCCCGAGCAGGTGCGGCGCGAGCCCGGCGACCGACGCGCCGACGTGTTTTCGCTCGGCGTCGTGCTGTACGAGCTGCTGACCGATCAGAAGCCGTTTCGCGGCGAGACGCTGAAGGAAATCACGACAGCCGTGCTGACGCACGAGCCCGAGCTGGCCTGCAAGATCGACCCGGCCGTGCCGAAGACGCTCGCCGACATCGCCGCGCGGGCCATGGCCAAGGACCCCGAACAGCGATTCCGTTCGGCGCGCTCGTTCGCGCGCGAGCTGCGCCAGTGGCTCGACGCCAACCCGTCCGCACCCGACCCGGAAGCCACGCTGCCCACCGTTCAGCCTCTGCGCCGGCGCGTACCCGCCATTGCCGCGACGGCCCTGGTCGCCGTCGCCCTGCTCGCCGCGGGCCTGTGGTGGAAGAACTCGACCCCCGTGCTGGCTGCGACGGCGGCGACGCCGGCGCTCGTGGCGCGCACCGAGGCGGCGCTCGCGGCGCCACCAGCGCGTGTCGTTGCATCGACGGCTGCGGCGCCGACGGTCGGTGCCATGGCGATGGCATTGCCGGCATCCGGCAGCGCGGCCGCGATCGTCCTGGCCGGCTCGACGTCGATGCCGCTGGCGACACCGCCCATGACGCCGACGACATCGCTGGCGCAGCCGGGCGCGACGCCATCCACCCCTGCGCCTGCGATGACGGCAGCCGCGAGCATCATCAGCAAGGAAGACTCGCTGCTCCTCGCCACCATCGTCCCGACACCACCGCGCCTGATCGCCGCGCCTGCACCCGCATCGTCGAAGCCCGAGACCGCGGCACCGACAAAGGCGACGCTCCCGATGGCGACGGCGCCGGTTGCAGCGAAGGAATCCGCCAAGGACCGTCGCGCCCGTGAAGCGCGCGAACGCGAGACGAAGCTGGCGATGGCCAGCGTCGCCCCGGCGACCGGGACGGTGAAGATCGCCATCAGCCCCTGGGGCATGGTCGAAGTGGATGGTGCGCCGTCGGGCGCCGCGCCGCCGCTGACCGAGCTGACGCTCGCCGAAGGCAAGCACCAGATCGTCGTCCGAAACGGCGAATACCCGCCCTATGTCGCCTCCGTCAACGTTATTGCTGGCCAGGTCGTCGCGCTTCGCTATAAATTCGGATCGTAGGAATGGTGCCCCCACGCTCACGTTGTTCGCTGCCCCCCGAGGGGGCGTGGCCGGCCTTGGGGCGGCCCGGCGTCCGGCCGGTGGTGCCCCCACGCTCACGTTGTTCGCTGCCCCCCGAGGGGGCGCGGCCGGCCTTGGGGCGGCCCGGCGTCCGGCCGTGATCCGTCCCTTCGCCGTCGCGATAGCATCATCCGCCTGTCTTTTCCTGGCGGCGTGCATGCAGACGCCGCCGGCGCCTGTCGGCCTGCTCGACGTGAGCGGCCGACCGGCGGAAAAGGCGCTACTCGACGGCCTCAAGGCATATGACGACGCTCAATACGGACCTGCGGAGCTGCAATTCAGGCAGGCCCTCGCCCTCGGCCTGGCCTCGAAGAAGGACCGCGCCGAGGCGCACAAACGTCTGGCCTTCATCGATTGCGCAGCCGCCAAGCTCGCCGAATGCGAGGCCGAGTTCCGCCTCGCTCGCCAGGCCGACCCGGCCTTCGCGCTCGACCGCTCGGAGGCCGGCCATCCGGTGTGGGGCCCGGTTTATCGCAAGGTCGTGCCCTGAGCGATCCGATTTCCGATGAGGGTCGTCCGCGACCACCTTGCTGAGCCTGTGCCGGACGCGTTCCGGTTGCCGATCCGCATCTACTGGGAAGACACCGACGCCGCCGGCATCGTCTTCTACGCCAACTACCTGAAGTTCTTCGAGCGCGCCCGCAGCGAGTGGCTGCGCAGCCTGGGCTTCGAGCAGGAGCGGCTCCGCGCCGAGACCGGCATCGCCTTCGTCGTCACCGAGACCACCTTGCGCTATCGTGCGCCGGCGCGGCTCGACGACGTGATCGAGGTCACGGTGCGTGTCGCGCACCTCGGCCAGGTCAGCATCGCGGTGGCGCAGCAGGCATGGCGGGACGGCCGATTGCTGGCCGAAGGCACCATTCGCGTCGGCTGCGTCGAGATCGGAACTTTTCGCCCACGCCGCATCCCTGACGACATCCTCACGCAGATCAACGCACCGGCACGATGAACCAGGATTTCTCGATCGTCACCCTCGTCCTTCAGGCGAGCGCCGTCGTGCAGATCGTCATGGTCGGCCTCATGCTCGCCTCGCTGGCGAGCTGGACCGTCATCTTCGGCAAGCTGTTCGCCCTGCGCAAGCTGCGCGCCGCGAACGACGAGTTCGAGCGCGAGTTCTGGGCCGGGCGCAACCTGAACGAGCTCTATGCCGACGCAACCAAGCAGCCGGCCGCTTCGCCGATGGAGCGCATCTTCGCCTCCGGCATGCGCGAGTTCTTCAAGCTGCGCGAAAAGCGCGTCACCGACAGCGGCGCCCTGCTCGACGGCGCGCGCCGGGCCATGCGCGCGAGCTTCCAGCGCGAGCTCGACACGATCGAATCGAACCTGTCGTTCCTCGCGTCGGTGGGTTCGGTCTCGCCGTACGTCGGCCTGTTCGGCACCGTCTGGGGAATCATGCATGCGTTCATCGGCCTGTCGAACCTGCAGCAGGTGACGCTGGCGACAGTGGCGCCGGGCATCGCCGAAGCGCTGGTCGCCACGGCGATCGGCCTGTTCGCGGCAATCCCCGCGGTCATCGCCTACAACCGCTTCGCGCGGCAGATCGATCGCATCGCCATCCAGCTCGAGAGCTTCATCGAGGAGTTCTCGAACATCCTTCAGCGCAACGCTGGCACGGTGTTGAAATGAGGCCCCCACGCTCCCTTTGGTCGCTGCCCCCCGAGGGGGCGCGGCCGGCCTTGGGGCGGCCCGGCGGCCGGCCGGTGAGGCCCCCACGCTCCCTTTGGTCGCTGCCCCCCAAGGGCGCGCGGCCGGCCTTGGGGCGGCCCGGCGGCCAGCCGGCCGCTGACATTTCCGATCGATCGCCATGCCCGCGGTAACGATGCGCGGCGGCGTGCGCCGCCGGACGATCAGCGAGATCAACATGGTCCCGTTCATCGACGTCATGCTCGTGCTTCTGATCATCTTCATGGTCACCGCGCCGCTGATCACGACGGGCACGGTCGATCTGCCGAGCGTCGGCAAGGCGCAGCAGCGGACCGAGCCGCACGTCATCGAGCTGGTGATCGGCAGCGACGAGCAGCTGCGCATGCGCGTCGACGGCAAGGACGCCGCGCCGCTGCGCATGCCCGACGTCGCGACGCGCGTGCGCGAGGCGCAGTCTGGAAACGACGCGACGCCGGTCGTCATCGCCGCCGATCGCGGCGTTCGCTACGAGCTGGTCGTCAAGGCGTTGGACGCATTGCAGCGCGGCGGCGTCAAGCGGGTCGGCCTGTCGGTCAAGCAAGTGCCATGAACGCCGCGGTCCTCGGGCGCGACGCCTTCGCGCCGCCAAAGCTGCCGGGGATGCGCACGGGGCTGGTGCTCGCGTTGATCGCACACGCCTTGCTCGTGCTGGCGCTCGCCTGGAGCGTCGCCTGGAAGACGAGCGAACCCGAAGGCATCGTCGCCGAGCTCTGGTCGGCCACGCCGCAATTCGCAGCGCCGCGTGTCGCGCCGCCGGAGCCGCAACCGCCGCCGCAGATCGACAAGCCCGTGCCGGTCCCGACGCCTCGACCGGAGCCCGCCGTGGTACCCCGGGTCGATGCGCAGATCGCGATCGAGCGCGCCGAGCGGGAGCGGCGCCAGCGCGAGGATGAAGAACGCGTCGACGCCGCGAAGAAGGCCGACGCTGCCAAGCGCGACGCAACGCGCCGCGCCGACGCCGAGCGCGAGAAACAGCATCTCGCCGACGAGCAGGCCGAGAAGAAGAAGCTCGCCGAGAAGAGCCGCCAGGACGACGCGAAACAGGCCGCGATCCGCGAAGCCAACCTGCGTCGGATGATGAGCCAGGCCGGCAGCAGCAACGACCCGGACGCCAACGGCAATGCGGCGCACACGTCGGGAGCATCGGCAGGCTATGCAGGCCGCATCAGGGCGCAGATCAAGAGAAACGTCGTCGTTCCCGGAAGCATCCCGGGCGATCCGGTCGCCACCGTCGAGGTGCGGCTGGCGCCCGACGGCACGATCGTCGGCCGCAAGCTCGTGAAGAGCAGCGGCTCGACGCCGTGGGACGACACCGTGCTGCGCGCGATCGACAAGACCGGCGTGCTGCCACGCGACACCGACGGTCGCGTGCCACCGTCGATGATCATCGAGTTCCACCGGCAGGAATAGCAGGGGCTACGGCTCCAGCAACAGATCGCTCACGTAGGCGATGCTGTGGTCTTTCGTGTTGTCGGCATCGGCGCCGATTGCGATGCCGACGATGGGCGGAACCCGCGCCACCTCGTCGCCGAAGACGCGCATGAAATCGTCGCTCAGGTCGCGGCGCTCGGCGACCCAGCGGGTCGAAGGCGCGCCGCCGCTCTCGACGACGATGTAGCGCTGTCGGCGCGTGAACGCGTTGTCGATCGCGGTGCCGACCGGAAGCGACGCGTCCCAGACGTAGCAGAGCGTGGCCGCAGGCACCGGCTCGGCCCTGCGCGCCCGCGCGAAGCGAAGCAGCTGCCGGTCGCCGAACGGGATCGCTCCCATCGGCTCATCGAAGAAGGCGCAGACTCTGACCGCGCTGTCGTCGCCGGTCTTCTGGCGCAGGTCGGCGCGGCTCAACGGCCGCTCGATGCGCCACTGCCACGCCAGATGCATCGGCAGCTGCAGCGCCTTCAATGGATGGACGAGATTGCCGTAAGACGCATCGGCTTCGATCCTCAGCGCTCGCCGACCGCCAAGATCGACGACCGAGAACTGGGTGAACGGCTTCGTCTGTCGAGGCAAGCCGACGACGTGCCAGGGCGCTGGCGGTTCTGCGCTCGCCCCGGCAAGCGGCGTGAGCAAGGGTTCGGCCCACGCCGGCATCACGAACTGTCCCGCGATGAGACCGACCACGATCCGACAAGCGACTCCCGCATTCATGGCGGGAGTGTCTCGCTCGACGCGCGGCGAGCCTGTCGGACAGCGCCGCGCGCGAGCTACGACACGCTGCCGTAGCTGCCGCCGCCGGGCGACTCGATCACGAACACGTCGTCCTTGTCCATCTCGACGCTGGCAATGTGATCGAGCAGCTCGATGCGGCCACCCACCCGTTCGACCCGGTTGATGCCGGGCGCGCCAGCGCCGCCACCGGCCATTCCGAAGGCGCCCTGGTGCCGGTTGTTGGAGAGGATCGAGGCCGTCATCGGCTCGAGGAAGCGCATGCGCCGAACGGCACCGTCGCCGCCGTCGTACCGGCCGTGGCCGCCGGAGCCGGGCCGGATCGCGTAGCTGTCGAGGCGCACCGGAAAGCGGAACTCGAGCACCTCGGGATCGGTGAGCCTGGAATTGGTCATGTGCGTCTGCACGACCGACGTGCCCGCGAACCCGTCGCCCGCGCCCGAGCCGCCGGAGATCGTCTCGTAGTACTGGTGGCGCGCATTGCCGAAGGTGAAGTTGTTCATCGTTCCCTGCGACGATCCCATCGTGCCGAGCGCGCCGTAGAGCGCATTGGTGATGCAGGTCGAGGTCTCGACATTTCCGGCAACGACCGATGCCGGCGGATGCGGATTCAGCATCGAGCGCTCGGGGATGATCACCTTCAGCGGCTTCATGCAGCCGGCGTTGAGCGGAATGTCGTCGGCGACCAGGGTGCGAAAGACATAGAGCACGGCGGCCATGCACACGGCGGTCGGGGCATTGAAGTTATTGGTCAGCTGCGGCGAGGTGCCGGTGAAATCGATCTCGGCGCTGCGCGCCTGCGCATCGACGCGGATCGCCACCTCGATCACCGCGCCGTTGTCGAGCGTCAGCGAGAACGCGCCGTCCTTCAGCTTCGTGATGACGCGCCGCACCGATTCCTCGGCGTTGTCCTGCACGTGGCGCATGTAGCTCTGCACCACGCCGAGCCCATACTGAGCGACCATGGCGTGCAGCTCGCGCACGCCTTTCTCGTTGGCGGCGACCTGGGCTTTGAGGTCGGCAAGATTCTGCTCGGGATTGCGCGACGGATACTCGCCGCTCCGCAGCAGCGCGCGCATCTCGGCCTCGAGAAAGCGCCCGCCCGAGGCGAGCTTGACGTTGTCGATCTGCACGCCCTCTTCCTCGATGCGCGTCGAGAACGGCGGCATCGAGCCGGGTGTCGTGCCGCCGATGTCGGCGTGGTGCCCACGCGAGCCGACGAAGAAGGTCGGCCCCGCATCGCCTTCGCCTTGGCCTTGGCCCTCGCCATCGAGATAGACCGGCGTCACGACGGTCACGTCGGGCAGGTGCGTGCCGCCGTGGTACGGGTCGTTGAGAACGAAGACGTCGCCCGGCTGCATGCGACCGACGTTGCGGGCGATGACGGTCTTGATCGACTCGCTCATCGAGCCGAGATGCACCGGCATGTGCGGCGCGTTGGCGATGAGGTTCCCGTCGGCGTCGAACAGCGCGCACGAAAAGTCGAGACGCTCCTTGATGTTCACGGAGTAGGCGGTGTTCTGCAGCTGCAGCCCCATCTGCTCGGCGATGCTCATGAACAGATGGTTGAAGACCTCGAGCAGCACCGGATCGGCGTTGGTGCCGATGGCGCGACGGGCCTCGCGCGGCGCGACGCGTTCGAGCACGAGGTGATCGAGCGCCGTGATGCGCGCGCGCCAGCCCGGCTCGACGACGGTCGTCGCGTTGCGCTCGGCGACGATCGCCGGCCCGTCGATGACGTGCCCGGGGCGGGCGTCGTCGCGTTCGACCAGCGCCGCGTCGTGCCAGCGCCCTTCGCTGAACAGGCGCACGTGCGCCGTGGCCGGCGCGGCACCGCTCGCCTCGATCGGACGGTGCGCCTCGGTCGGCGCGTCGCCGGCGCCCACGGCCTCGACCGAGACCGCTTCGACGACGAGACGCCGCTCGCTCATGAGAAACGAAAAGCGTTGGCGGTAGGTCGACTCGAAGGCGGCGCGCACCGCGTCGATCTCGCCGTACGGCACGACGATGGCCGAATCGGTGCCTTCGTAGCGCACGTGCACCCGACGGTGGACGACGATGTGCGGGCGCGGCACGCCCTGGCGCTCGAGCTCGGCCTCGGCCTCGGCGGCGAGCGCGTCGAGCCGTGTCGCCAGCGCCGGGCCGGCCGACGCCAGCGGCAGCTCGATCGCCGCCTGGCGCAGCGTCGCCTGGTCGGCCAGGCCCATGCCATAGGCCGAGAGCACGCCGGCCAGCGGATGCACGAAGACGCGCGACATGCCGAGCGCATCGGCGACGCGGCAGGCGTGCTGGCCGCCGGCGCCGCCGAAGCATTGCAGCGTGTAGCGCGTGACGTCGTAGCCGCGCGAGACCGAGATCTTCTTGATCGCGTTGGCCATGCCGCCGACGGCGATGTCGATGAAGCCCTCGGCCACGGCCTCGGCGGAGCGGGCCACCCCGGTCGCTTGCTCGACCTCGGCGGAGAGCGCCGCGAACCGCGCCCGCACGACGTCGCCATCGAGCGCCTCGTCGCCGGCCGGCCCGAACACCTTGGGGAAGAACGCCGGCTGGATCTTGCCGACCGCGACGTTGGCGTCGGTCACGGTGAGCGGGCCGCCGCGCCGGTACGATGCCGGGCCCGGATTGGCGCCGGCGCTGTGCGGGCCGACGCGAAAGCGCGCGCCGTCGAAGGCCAGGATCGAGCCGCCGCCCGCGGCCACGGTGTGGATCGCCATCATCGGCGCGCGCACGCGCACGCCGGCGACCTGCGTCTCGAACGCGCGCTCGAACTCGCCCGCGTAGTGGCTGACGTCGGTGGAGGTACCGCCCATGTCGAAGCCGATCACGCGCAAGCCTTCGGCGGCGTCGCCGAGCCCGAGCTGCGCGGTGCGCGCCATGCCGACGATGCCGCCGGCCGGCCCGGACAGGATCGCGTCCTTGCCCTGGAAGCCGCCCGCCTCGGCGAGGCCGCCGGACGACTGCATGAAGTAGAGGCGCACGCCGGGCATCTCGGCGGCGACCTCGTCGACGTAGCGGCGCAGGATCGGCGACAGGTAGGCATCGACGACGGTCGTGTCGCCTCGGCCGATCAGCTTCATCAACGGACTGACGCGATGCGACACGCTCACCTGCGAAAAGCCGGCCTCGTGCGCCAGCCGCTCCGCGGCCAGTTCGTGCGCGGTGAAGCGCCAGCCATGCATGAAGACGATGGCGACGCTGGTCAGGCCCGACGCGCGCGCCGCGGCGAGATCGGCGCGAAGCCGCGCTTCGTCGAGCGCCTGCACGATCTCGCCGTCGACGCCGACGCGCTCGTCGGCCTCGATCACCTGCGCGTAGAGCAGCTCGGGCAGCACGATGTGCAGCTCGAACAGCCTCGGCCGCTCCTGGTAGCCGATGCGCAGCGCGTCGCGAAAGCCCTTGGTGATGACGAGCAGCGTCGGCTCGCCCTTTCGCTCGAGCAGCGCGTTGGTGGCGACGGTCGTGCCCATCTTCACGCTCTCGACCCGGTCGGCCGTGATCGGCTCGGTGGCGCCGAGGCCGAGCAGCCGCCGGATGCCGGCGACGGCCGCATCGCGGTACTGCTCCGGGTTGTCGGAGAGGAGCTTGAGCGTCGTCAGCGAGCCGTCCGGACGCTTGCCGACGATGTCGGTGAACGTGCCGCCACGGTCGATCCAGAATTGCCAGCGAGGCGTGTGGTCGGTGCGCATGGTGAAGTGTCCCTCACGCCGGCAACGCCGTGTCAAGCCCGACCGCAAGCTGCTGGGGCAAGAACCGATGCACTTGCGGCGGCACACGCACTATGCTTTTGGCCTGCTTCATCCACCCTTCGCCGGAGCTTTCATGAATCTATTCCGCCGCCACGTGTCGGTCGCTTCGCGCTTCGTCGCCGCCATGGCGCTCGCAGGCATCGCGTCAGCCGCCTCGGCACAGACGAAGTGGGATCTGCCTGCCGCCTACCCGGCGACCAACTTCCACACCGAGAACCTGCAGAGGTTCGCCGACGACGTCGACAAGGCGACCGGCGGCAAGCTGAAGATCACGGTCCACGCCAACGCATCGCTCTTCAAGGCCAACGAGATCAAGCGCGCCGTCCAGGGCGGCCAGGCGCAAATGGGCGAGATCCTGCTCACGGCATATTCGAACGAGTGGCCGATCTACGGCGTCGACGGCCTGCCCTTCCTGGCCGACAGTTACGCCGCGGCGATGAAGCTCTACAAGGCCAGCAAGCCGGTCCTGGAGCAAAAGCTCGCCGAGCAGGGAATGATGCTGCTGTACACGGTCGCATGGCCGCCGCAGGGCATCTACGTCAACAAGCCGATCAGCTCGGCAGCCGATCTCAAGGGCGTGAAGTGGCGCGCCTACAGCCCGGCCACGGCGCGCATCGCCGAGCTCGTCGGCGCACAGGCGGTCACCGTCCAGGCGGCGGAGCTCTCGCAGGCGATGGCCACCGGCGTCATCGAAAGCTACATGTCGTCGGGCTCGACCGGCTACGACACCAAGACCTACGAGCACATCAAGTATTTCTACGACACCCAGGCGTGGCTGCCGAAGAACGCGGTCATCGTCAACAAGGCCGCCTTCGACGCACTCGACAAGCCGACGCAAGCTGCCGTGCTCAAGGCCGGCGCCGAAGCCGAGACGCGCGGCTGGGCGCTCTCGCAACAGAAGAACGGCGAGTATCTCGAGCTGCTGAAGAAGAACGGCATGACGATCCTGCCGCCGTCGCCGCAACTCAAGGCCGACATGGGCAAGGTCGGCGACACGATGCTGAAGGAATGGCTCGACAAGGCCGGCCCCGAAGGCAAGACGGTGATCGACGCGTACAAGAAGATGTAGTCGCGAGGCGCCGATGTCCGCGACCCATCCTCCCGCGCGCGGTCCGCTCGGCCGCGCGCTCGACAGGCTCTACGACGGCACCGCGGCGCTCGGCGCCGTCGCGATGATGCTGCTCCTCGTGGCGGTGATGCTCTCGGTCATCTCGCGCGAGGTCGGCTTCAACATCGGTGGCATCGACGCCTATGCCGGCTACATGATGGCAGGAGCCGGCTTCCTGGCGATGGCCCACACGCTGAAGCGGGGCGAGCACATCCGCGTGACCTTGCTGCTCGCATCGCTGAAAGGAAAGAGCAAGCACGGCCTCGAGATCTGGGCGCTGTTCGCGGCAACCTTGCTCGCCGTTCTCCTGGCCTTCTACAGCTGCAGGCTCGCCTGGCAGTCGCACACGTTCCACGACATCTCGACCAGCAACGACGCCACACCGCTGTGGCTGCCGCAGATCTCGATGGCGCTGGGCGCCGTCGTCCTCGCCATCGCCTTCATCGACGAGCTGGTGCTCGAGATCCGCGGCGAGCGTTTCCTGCCTGTCAGCGACGAGGCACTGCGCAATGAGTGACTTCGCGATCACCGCGCTGCTGATCGCCTCGCTGTTCCTCATCCTCGCCAGCGGCGTCTGGATCGGCCTCACGCTCTCGGGCGTCGCCTGGATCGGCATGCAGCTGTTCAGCTCGCGCCCAGCCGGCGACGCGATGGCCGTCACCATCTGGGGCTCGGCCTCGAGCTGGACGCTGACCGCCCTGCCGCTCTTCATCTGGATGGGCGAGATCCTCTTTCGCACGCGCCTCAGCCAGGACATGTTCAAGGGCCTGGCACCATGGATGCAGCGACTGCCCGGGCGGCTCCTGCACACCAACGTCGTCGGCTGCGCGATCTTCGCGGCAGTCTCGGGCTCGAGCGCCGCCACCTGCGCCACCATCGGCAAGATGAGCTTGCCCGAGCTCGCCAAGCGCGGCTATCCGGACGCGATGTCGATCGGCTCGCTCGCCGGTGCCGGCACGCTCGGCCTGCTCATTCCGCCCTCGATCATCATGATCGTCTACGGCGTCACGGCCGACGTTTCGATCTCGCAGCTCTTCATCGGCGGCGTGATTCCGGGCATCGTCCTCGCCGGCATCTTCTCGCTCTACATCGCCGGCTGGTCGCTGAAGAACGCACACCTCATTCCACCACCCGACGCGCCGATGAGCTTCGCCGAGAAGCTGCGCGAATCGAAGAGCCTGATTCCGGTCGTGCTCCTCATCGTTGCCGTGCTCGGCTCGATCTACGCCGGCATCGCGACGGCCACCGAGGCGGCTGGCATCGGCGTGCTCGGCGCGCTGGCCATCTCGACCGTCCAAGGGTCGATGAACTGGCCGACCTTCAAGGAATCCCTGATGGGCGGCACGCGGCTCTACTGCATGATTGCGCTGATCCTCGCCGGCGCCGCCTTCCTCACCCTCAGCATGGGCTACATCGGCCTGCCGCGCCATCTCGCCGAGTGGATCGCCACCCTCGGCTTGAGCAAGTTCGGCCTGATCCTCGCGCTCACCGCGTTCTACGTCGTCCTCGGCTGCTTTCTCGACGGCATTTCGATGGTCGTGCTGACCATGGGCGTGATCATGCCGACGGTGCAGAAGGCCGGCATCGACCCGCTCTGGTTCGGCATCTTCGTCGTCATCGTCGTCGAGATGGCGCAGGTGACGCCCCCGGTCGGCTTCAACCTCTTCGTGCTGCAGGGCATGACCAAGCGTCCCATCGGCAACATCGCCAAGTCGGCGTTCCCGTTCTTCCTGCTGATGGTCTTCATGGTCGTCATCCTGTATGCGTTCCCGCAGATGGCCACCTTTCTGCCCCAGCACATGAAGAGCTAGCGCCGCCTGCGGCGCGGCAACGTTGCGCGCACCGCTGCAAAGTACCGATCTGCGTGCAATTGGCCCTGCATTTCGAGGCATGGCGCTGCAACATTTCGTCGCACCATGGCTGGGTTGACTGGGTCGGTGCACCTTCTTCTCGGAGCCGCGCCCGATCGACGAGGAAGACCGTATGGCCGACATGCTCGCCCCTTTGACCTGGGACATGCCCGCACGCCCGCCGCAGCGCGCAGCGGCGGAATCGAGCGCGGCCAACGACGCCGCGGCCGCCACGGGCGCCAAGGACAAGGGCAGCCGCGAGGCATTCCTCTGGCCGACGCCGCCGTTCGCCAGCTATCCCGGCCCGACCGAGCAGACCGAAACCCTGCCTTGCCAGATCGTCACCGGCGCCGAGCTGAAGCTCGCCTCCGGCCGCCTCACCTTCTTCGTTCCCGAGACCTCGGTCGCGCACGTGCAGATGCCGCCGGCGCGTACCACCATCGCCTTGCGCTTCGATCAGTTCAAGTCGCTGACGCTGACGACGCCGCTGCAGCCCCTGCCCTTGCCGCTCGCCGACCCGCACGCCGATCTGCTCAGGCACCGCCAGGCCAGCCCGTACAAGGTCCACCTCCTCGAAGGTGGCGATCTGCAGGGGCAGACCGTCGGCCACGTCGAGACCGATTTCGGCCTGTTCCTGTTCCCGCCGATCGACGCCGACGGCAGCGTCAAGCGCATGTTCGTGCCGGCGGGCGCCTTCTCGAGCTTCGAGATCGGCCAGAAGATCGGCGAGGTGCTGGTCGACCAGCACCACGCGACCTGGGAGCAGGTCACCGACGCGATGGACCTGCAGGACGAGATGCGCAGCAAGAAGATCGGCGACATCCTCGTGATGAAGCAGATCGTCTCGCCGGAGCAGCTGCTCGAGGCGATCGAGCGCCAGCACAAGATGCCGATGGTGCGCATCGGCGAGGCCCTTCTCTCGCTCGGCCTCGTCAGCAACGCGCAGCTCAAGGACGCGCTGGTCCAGCAGCAGATCGATCGCAGCGTGCCGCTCGGCGAAGTGCTGGTGCGCATGGGCGTCGTCTCGCGCGACGACCTGCAGACCGCGCTGGCGCGCAAGATGGGCTATCCGCTCGTCAATCTCGACGCCTTCCCGGCCGAGCCGGAGGCACTGCGCAAGCTGAGCTATGCCGTGGCCGGGCGCCTGCGCGTCATGCCGCTTCTCATCCGCGATGGCCGCCTCGTCGTCGCGCTCGACGATCCGTCGCGCCGGGCCGCGCTCGACGAGGTCGAGTTCAGCGCCGACATGAAGGTCGTGCCGGTGCTGGCGCGCGGCATCGCCATCGAGACCGCCCTGCACGCCGCCTACGAGCGACTGGGCTCGGCGGTGAGCAAGAAGATGGAGGATCTCGCTGCGCCGATCCAGTACGACCTGACATCGCTGCCAAGCACGACCGACCAGCTCGTCGAGACGCTCGAGAAGGAAGGCCTCGACCGGCCGAGCAGCGACGACGACCGGCCGATCGAGCAGAGCGACAACTCGCTGGTCCGCCTGCTCAACAACATGGTGATCGAGGCGCACAAGGACGGCGTCTCCGACATCCACATCGAAAGCTATCCCGGCAAGGAAAAGATCCGCGTCCGCTTCCGCAAGGACGGCATCCTGCGCACCTACCTCGAGCTGCCGGCGAGCTATCGCAATGCGCTGATCGCCCGCGTCAAGATCATGTGCGATCTCGACATCTCCGAGCGGCGCAAGCCCCAGGACGGCAAGATCAACTTCGCCAAGTTCTCGCCGCAGCACAAGATCGAGCTGCGCGTCGCGACGATCCCGACCAACAGCGGCCTCGAGGACGTGGTGCTGCGGCTGCTCGCCTCGGCACGGCCGATCCCGGTCGACAGCCTCGGCCTGTCGGACAACAACCTGAAGGCGCTGCTGCAAGCGGTCGAGCGGCCGTACGGCATGGTGCTGTGCGTCGGCCCGACCGGCTCGGGCAAGACGACGACGCTGCATTCGGCGCTCAGCCACATCAACGTGCCGGAGCGCAAGATCTGGACCGCCGAGGATCCGGTCGAGATCACCCAGCCCGGCCTGCGCCAGGTACAGATCAACCCGAAGATCGAGTGGACCTTCGCCAAGGCGCTGCGCGCCTTCATGCGCGCCGACCCGGACGTGATCATGCTCGGCGAGATCCGCGACGAGGAGACGGCGAAGATGGCGATCGAGGCATCGCTGACCGGCCACCTCGTGCTCTCGACGCTGCACACCAACAGCGCGCCCGAGACCGTGACGCGCCTGCTCGACATGGGCATGGACCCCTTCAACTTCGCCGACTCGCTGCTCGCCGTGCTGGCACAGCGCTTGGTGCGCAAGAACTGCGAGGCCTGCAAGACAAGCCGCCCGGCCACGCACGACGAGGTCGAGGAGCTCCTGGGCGACTATATGAACGCGTTCGGCGCCGAGCCGCCGGTGACGCGCGCCGACGTGCTCGCCGGCTGGACCAAGCGCCACGTCCGCGACGGCCGGCTGATGTTCACCAAGAGCCAGGGCTGCGAGAAATGCGACCACACGGGCTTTCGTGGCCGTGCCGGCATCCACGAGTTGATGGTCGTCTCGCGCGAGATGCGCCGGATGATCCAGAACGGCGCCCGCGCCGAGGCCCTGCAGGCCACGGCGATGAAGGAAGGCATGCGCACGTTGCGCCAGGACGGCATCGAAAAGGTCCTCGCCGGACAGCTCCTGATCGAGGAAGTGCGCGCGACCAGCAACGCCTGACGCGCAAGCGCCGGCAGCTCAGTTGCCGACCAGGCCGCTCCGGATCGCGTAGACCGTCATCTCGGAGTTGTTCGTGAGGCCGAGCTTTTCGAGCACGCGCGCGCGGTAGACGCTCACCGTCTTCGGCGACAGCATGAGCTCCTCGGCAATGTCGGAGAGGCGCTTGCCGGAAGCGATCATGACGAGCGACTGCATCTCGCGGTCCGACAACTTGTCGTGCGCGTTCTCCGAGGTCGGCGAGGTCAGGCTCTCGACCAGCATCTGCGCGATCTCGGGCGTCACGTACTTGCGGCCCTGCGCTACCGTGCGCACGGCGCTGACGATGAGCGCCGGATCGCCGCCCTTGTTGACGTAGCCGAACGCGCCGGCGCGCAGCGCGCGGATCGCATACTGGTCCTCGGGGTACATCGAGACGACGAGCACGCGCATCGTCGTCTGCTCGTCCTTGAGCGCATGCAGCACGTCGAGGCCGCTGCGGCCGGGCAGGTTGATGTCGAGCACCAGCACATCGGCGGTCTTTTCGCGCATCAGGGCGCGCAACTCGCCGTAGTCACCGGCCTCGCCAACGACCTCGATGTCGGGCGCATCGGAGAGCGTGTCGCGGATGCCGCGCCGGATCAGGGCGTGGTCATCACAGAGGAAGACCTTGATCATGTCAGTTGCTCCATCGCGACTCGCACCGCCCGCGGAGCATGGCACCAGTTGCTTCGGGTAAAGGCAGTGTCCGCCGAGTCCCGACTACCTTTGCGACCATCCGTGCGGCAAAGTCGCGTCCGGGCAGGCCGCTGCGCTTCGACTGGAGCGGTCGGCGCGGTGCGCCGACTGCCCTGCGATGCTCGGTCTCGCGGCCCCGTCGCAGAACTCGCTTCGTTCGCTGCGCTCTCTCTGCTCAGACACCTGCGACGAGTCAGAGGTGGAAGCGCGCTGCGCGCGCGGGCCGCGAGCCCTGCGCTTCTCGGCGCTCCAGAGGCGCGCCGCGACCTGCCCGGACGCGCCTTTGGCACCAGCGCAGGTTTTCCTCGCTGCAACGAGACCAGCCGTTGCTCGCGGCAGGCGGTG
>Ga0075520_1000525_pt1 | contig 16976 bp, 15 predicted proteins | sample NGEPerB_FD_75100 | JGI IMG/M metagenome (GOLD analysis project Ga0075520, IMG submission 75100) | Arctic peat soil microbial communities from the Barrow Environmental Observatory site, Barrow, Alaska, USA - NGEE PermafrostAB12-B | ecosystem: Environmental > Terrestrial > Soil > Wetlands > Peat ... | reverse complement strand
TCCCTGCGCTGTTGCGTATCGACATGGTCTCGGGGCTCGATCCTGAAGAGGCCCGCAACCGCTCCCGGTTTGAGGACCTGACTCCCCTCTTTCCTGATGAACGTCTCAACCTCGAGGCGCCGGGCGACAAGGAGAACATGACGACGCGGATCGTCGATCTGCTTTCGCCGATCGGCAAGGGTCAGCGTGGGCTGATCGTCTCGCCGCCGAAGGCCGGCAAGACGACGGTGATGAAACACATCGCCCAATCCATCGAAGCCAACAATCCCGACGTGCACCTCATGGTCCTGCTGGTGGACGAGCGCCCCGAAGAGGTCACCGACATGCGTCGTTCGGTCAAGGGCGAAGTGGTTGCCTCCACCTTCGATCGTCCGTCCGACGAGCACACCGCGGTGGCTGAACTGGCTATCGAGAGGGCGAAGCGCCTGGTGGAAGTGGGCAGGGACGTCGTGATCATTCTCGACGGCATCACCCGATTGGCCCGGGCCTACAACCTGGCCCAGCCCGCGACCGGCCGGATCATGTCCGGTGGCGTCGACTCGGGTGCACTGTACCCACCCAAGAAGTTCTTCGGGGCGGCCCGCAACATCGAAGAGGGGGGGTCTCTCACCATCTTGGCCACCGCCTTGGTGGAGACCGGCTCCAAAATGGACGAGGTCATCTTCGAGGAGTTCAAGGGCACCGGCAACATGGAGCTCCGGCTCGACCGGCGGCTGGCCGAGCGGCGGATCTACCCTGCGATCGACGTCAATGCCAGCTCCACCCGTCACGAAGAGCTGCTCTTCGACAAGTCCCAGCTTCAGCAGGTCTGGAAGCTCCGCCGGGTGCTCAACGCCCTGGCCAACGACGGCAGCGCCGCCGCCGGCTTGGAGCTCCTGTTGGACAAGATCCGCACCACCAAGAGCAACGACGAGTTTCTGGCCGAGATCGCCAAGGGCCCAGCCACTCCATCTTGATCGAGCCGTTGCCCCATTCCGATATGATCGGCACGCCGCGAATCGGGTGCGGGCCGACTCCGGAGCCCCTCCAACACGGGAGAACCCAATGAAGACCGATATTCACCCCAACTACATCGAAGCCACCGTGCGTTGTTCGTGCGGCAATACCTTCAAGACGCGCTCGACCAAGGACGATATCCACCTCGAGTTGTGCAACGAGTGCCACCCGTTCTTTACCGGCAAGCAGAAGCTGGTCGACTCGGGTGGCCGGGTGGAGCGCTTTCAGCGTCGCTACGCCAAGTCCGGCTCGCGGAAGAAGCCGTCGGCACCATCGGCATCCTGATCGGACGGGGCCGACCGCCGGGCGCGTGACCGGTCGTCTTTTCGATCCAGTCTTGCCATCGACGACGATGTGGCCGGCGCCGCCACCGGTGGCCACTACCCTTGGGCCGTGCTGAGCGACCGTCTGAACGAACTCGAACGTGAGTACGAGGCGGTCGTTGCCGAGTTGAACGATCCGAACGTGTCGGCCGATCCCCGGCGCCTGCGGGACGTTTCCCGCCGTCACAAAGAGCTCGAAGAGGTGGTCGGCACCTGGCGACGGCTTCAACAGGCAGAATCTGATCTCGAGGCGGCCAGGGAAATGGTCTCCGACTCCGTCGGCGAAGAACGAGAGCTGGCCCGGGACGAGGTGGAGGGGGCCGAATCCGACCTGAGCCATCTCGAGGAACAGCTCCGGCTGCAACTCTTGCCAAAAGACCCCAATGCCGACCGGAACGTGATCATGGAGATTCGCGGCACCGAGGGTGGCGAAGAGGCGAATCTCTTCGCCAAGGACCTGTTCGACATGTACACCCGGTATGCCGCGGCCAAGGGATGGAAGACCGAAGTTCTCTCGTCCAGCCCCTCCGAGCGCGAGGGATTGAACGATGTCACTTTTCTGGTGAAGGGGGAAGGTGCCTGGCAACACCTCGAGCACGAGGGTGGACCGCACCGGGTGCAACGGGTGCCGGTGACCGAGTCACAGGGAAGGATCCACACTTCTGCCGCGGCGGTGGCGGTGCTGCCGGAAGCCAAAGAGGTGGACGTAGCCATCGACCAGAGTGACCTCAAGATCGATGTGTACCGATCCACCGGGCCGGGTGGGCAGTCCGTCAACACCACTGACTCTGCAGTTCGTATCACTCACCTCCCCAGTGGCATCGTCGTGGCCATGCAAGACGAGAAGAGTCAGATCCAGAACCGGGCCAAGGCCATGATCGTGTTGCGGTCCCGCCTGCTCAAGGCGGAACAGGACCGTCAGGCCGCCGAGTTGTCAGCGGCGCGCCGGAGCCAGGTGGGCGGAGGCGGCCGATCGGAGAAGATCCGGACCTACAACTACAAAGAGAACCGGGTCACCGATCATCGCATCCGGCTCACCTTGCACAAACTCGATCGCATCCTGATGGGGGACCTCGACGACTTGACCGACGCGCTGATGGCCGACAAGCGTGCCCGTCAACTGGCCGAAGGCTGAGATGACAGTGGTCGAGACCTCCGATGGCGCAGAGGCGGTCGTTTGGGGAAGCCAGCGCCGTCGGTTGCTGGCGTCGACAGCTGATCGGCTGGGCTCGGAACGAGAGGCCCGGTGGATTGTCGAACACGTGGAGGCAGAAGATGCCGCCCCGATGACACCTGACGAGCGCACCCGGCGGGTGGAGGAGCTGGTCACCCGACGGTCCTCCGGTGAGCCACTGCAGTACGCATTGGGAAGTTGGCCATTCCGCTCGTTGGAGCTGAGTGTTGATCCTCGTGTACTGATTCCCCGGCCTGAGACCGAGCAGGTGGTCGGTGTGGCGTTGGCCGAACTGCACCGGATGCACGGCGGGGCCATGTCCGACGGAGCACAAAGTGGAGGGAATGAACCGTCGGTGGTGGCTCCGGTCTGCGTGGATCTCGGCACCGGGTCGGGAGCCATTGCGTTGGCGATGGCCACCGAAGCGTGCCTCCGGTTCCCGAAGATAGAAGTGTGGGCTACCGATGTCTCCGGCGAGGCGCTGGACGTGGCGCGCCTGAATCTGGCAAGCACCTCGAGGGGCGACGAGGACCGGGGCGTCCGCGTGCGATTTGGCCAGGGGTCGTGGTTCGATGCCCTACCTCCCCAACTGAGGGGCCGGGTCGACCTGATCGTCTCCAACCCGCCCTATGTCTCCGAGACCGAATACGCCGAACTCGAACCCGGGGTTCGGGACTGGGAGCCGCGGGGGGCGCTGGTGGCTCCGTTCGGGGCCGGAGGCGTGGGTGGAATGGCCGACATCGAGACGATCGTGGCCAATGCGCCCGGGTGGCTCCATTCGAGAGGTGTCTTGGTGGTGGAGATTGCGCCGCTGCAGGCCTACGCCGCCATTGATGCCGCTCGACGAGCCGGTTTCGCCCAGGTCACCACGGAGCGCGATCTGGCCGGTCGGCTCCGCATGCTGGTGGCGAGGCGCTGACCGTGGTTGTTCGGTTGCAAACCAGTGACCCGGTCGAGGTCGCAAGGGCAGCTGACCTCCTGGCGGCCGGAATGGTGGTCGCGATCCCCACCGACACCGTGTACGGGCTGGCCGTCGACCCATTGCAGCCCGGTGCCGTCGACCGGGTCTTCGCGCTGAAGAAGCGGCCCGGCAAGGTGGCCCTTCCGGTATTGGTGACCGGATGGGGCCAGGTGGAGATGGTGGCGGGCACCCTCGAGGTGGCGGCGCAGGGATTCGCCGATCAGTTCTGGCCGGGCCCGCTGACTCTGGTGGTGCCCCGCAGCGGCCGGTTTCGTGCCGACCTGGGGGGAGAGTTGGCGGCGAGGTGGACGGTGGGAGTGCGGTGGCCCGACCATCGGGTTGTCCGGGCTCTCTGTGCGGCCGTTGGGCCTTTGGCGGTTACCAGCGCCAACCGGCATGCGGAGCCCCCGGCCACCTCCGCAGAGGACGTCATCGTGGCCTTCGCCGGTGACGACCGTCTGTCGGGGGTATTGGACGGAGGCGTGTGTGACGGCGCCCCATCGACGGTGGTGGAGTGCCGGGGTCCGGCGTCACGCTGTCTTCGGGAGGGAGGCATCCTTTGGGATGGCCCCACCAAGGCTTCCGGCGGCGCTGGATTGACGGTATAGCTCCGGCCGAGGGACACTGGACCCCTGATGTTGAGTCGTAGGGCGTCTCGCCTACACGTAATTAGTTTCGACTAGCCACCCACCGATCCGGTGTGTGGCCCTTGGCCGTCCACTTAGTGGGCGGTTTTTCAATTTCATATTCATCAACGGGCAGACAATGTCCGGGGACAGCAACAGAGAAGGATTGGATAGAAGCGTGACTACGTACAAGGTTGGCCTTATCGGGGGCGATGGAATCGGTCCCGAGGTGGTGGCGGAAGCGCTCAAGGTTGTCGAAGCAGCCGGGTTGTCATTGACCACCACCGACTACGACCTCGGTGCCGATCGATACCTCCGTACCGGAGAGGTGCTTCCCGACAGCGTTCTCGAGGAGTTGCGCGGACAGGACGCCATCCTCCTCGGCGCCGTGGGCCCCCCGGTCGGGTCCACCGATGTTCCCCCCGGCACCCTCGAGCGCGGTCTGCTTCTCCGTCTCCGATTCGATCTCGACCTCTACATCAACCTGCGGCCGTTCACCGGTGTCCCGAATGCGCTCGCACCCGACTGCGATTTTGTGGTCATTCGGGAGAACACCGAGGGAACCTATGCCGGGGAGGGTGGGTTCCTGCGCAAAGGAACACCCTTCGAAGTGGCCACCCAGGGTTCGGTCAATACCCGACACGGTGTCGAGAGATGCGCCCGATTCGCATTCGAGTTGGCGGCCAAGCGACCTCGGCATCACCTGACCCTCGTGCACAAGACGAACGTGCTTACGTTTGCGGGGGATCTGTGGAACCGGACGGTGAACGAGGTGGCCTCCGACTACCCGGACGTTTCCCGCGATTACAACCACGTCGACGCCACCTGCATCTATCTGGTGGAGAACCCCGGGCGCTACGACGTGATCGTCACCGACAATCTCTTCGGGGACATCATCACTGACCTGGCTGGTGCTATCGCCGGTGGTATCGGATATGCCGCATCGGCAAACCTCAATCCGGCTCGCACCGGACCGTCGTTGTTCGAACCCGTTCACGGAGCCGCTCACGACATCGCCGGCACCGGCAAGGCCAACCCGGCTGCCGCTATCCGATCGGCCGCGCTTATGCTTGACCACCTGGGGGAGGTGGCTGCCGCCGAACGGGTGACCAAGGCGGTGCAGGAATTCATTGCTTCAACCCCCGACCCTCAACTCTCGACCGCCGCCATCGGCGACGCCATCGCAGAAAGGCTGTGAGCCGTGCCTCTCACCCCCACTGACAAGATCTGGATGGACGGGGACTTCGTGGACTGGGCCGATGCCACGGTCCATGTGCTCACCCATACCATGCACTACGGCACTGGCATCTTCGAGGGCATCCGGGCCTATCCGACGCCGAACGGCGTTGCCGTCTTCCGGCTCCGGGACCACATCAAGCGGCTCTTCGCCTCGGCCAAGGTCTTCATGATCGACATTCCCTATACCGTCGATGAGCTGGTCGACGCCACCATTGCGCTCGTCCGGGTGAACGGCCTCGATGATGGTTGCTACATCCGGCCACTGGTCTACCTCGGCTACGGCGAAATGGGGTTGAACCCCATCCCATGCCCGGTCAACGTGTCAATCGCCGCCTGGCCATGGGGTACCTACCTTGGCGACGAAGGAGTGGCCAACGGGGTCTCGACGAAGATCAGCTCGTGGCGTCGTCATGACCCGAACGCAGTGCCGACCGCTGCCAAAGGGACAGGTATGTACGTGAACTCCTCGCTGGCCAAGATGGAGGCACTCCGTGGCGGTTACGACGAGGCCATTCTTCTCTCTGCCGACGGAAACGTGAGCGAGTGCACGGGAGAGAACATCTTCATTGTCCTCAATGGCCACTTGGTCACGCCGCACACCTCGGATTCAGGGGCGTTGGCCGGCATCACCCAGCGGTCGGTGGAGACGATCGCGCGCGATCTCGGCTATGAGGTTGTCTACGAGCAGATGATCCGGACCGACCTCTATGCCGCTGAGGAAGCGTTCCTCACGGGAACCGCAGCTGAAGTCGTGCCGATCCGGTCGGTGGACGATCGCGCCGTGGGTGACGGCAAGCCGGGTCCCATCACCAGGCAGTTGCAACAGACGTACTTCTCCACCGTGCGGGGCGAAATCGAACGCTACAAGGACTGGTTGGACTATGTCGATTGATGGTCCCACCCTGAACGACGGACCCGGTCACAACCACGCTCATGGCCATGCTCACTCACACCCACTGACGGCGGGTCAAGAGGCACACGCGCACGAAAAGGGGCAGTCGGGAAAGAGGAAACAGCCAACGGTAGGAGACCACCTCGAATCACCGACGGAGGGAGCCGGTCATCTGTTCGACCTCCCGGTAATGCCCGGTGCCGTCGACGTGTTCGATACCACTCTGCGAGATGGCTCCCAGCAGGAGGGCCTCTCTATCACCGTCGATGACAAACTACGGGTGGCGGAGCAACTCGACCACCTGGGTGTGACCTTCATCGAGGGTGGATGGCCGGGTGCCAATCCGAAAGACGAGGAGTTCTTCGCCCGGGCCCCCTCGGAACTGACGCTCTCCACTGCCACGTTGGTTGCTTTCGGATCGACCCGTCGCGCCGGGGTCAAGGCTGAGGATGATGACACCCTGAGGCACCTCGTGAAAGCTCAGACTCCGGCGGTCTGCATCGTGGCCAAGTCATCCGAGATGCATGTGGTCGATGCTCTGCGGACCTCACTTGATGAAGCAGTGGCCATGGTGGCGGATTCGGTGGAGTTCCTCCGGTCCAACGACCTTCGGGTCTTCCTCGACGCCGAGCACTTCTTCGACGGGTACAAGGCCAATCCCGAATTCACGATGCGGATCCTTCGAGCCGCTGAAGAGGCGGGTGCCGAGACTCTCGTCTTGTGTGACACAAATGGGGGCACGTTGCCTCATGAAGTGGAACGTATCGTGGCCACGGTGTTCCGTGGATTTGACACCCAACTCGGTGTCCATTTCCATAACGACAGCGGATGTGCAGTGGCCAACTCATTGGCCGCCGTCGGTGTAGGTGCCACCCACGTGCAGGGCTGTGTCAATGGATACGGGGAGCGTGCCGGCAATACCGATCTGTCGGCCACCATCCCGAACTTGTCGTTGAAGCTGCGGGTGAAGACAATTCCGGAGGACCGCCTCGAGCGACTCACGCCGGTGGCCCATCACATTGCCGAACTGGTGAACATCGCGCCGAACCCACAACAGCCGTTTGTGGGCGCATCGGTCTTTGCCCACAAGGCGGGGCTCCACACCTCGGCCATCGCCCGGCGTTCCGATGCCTACGAGCACATCTCGCCCGAGCTGGTGGGCAATGGCACCCGCTTTGTGGTCTCGGAATTGGCCGGCCGTTCCACCTTGGCCTTCAAGGCGGCGGAACTGGGTCTCGAGCTCGATTCGGATGCCATGGGGTCCGTCCTCGAATCGTTGAAGCGGCTCGAGCATGAGGGCTATCACTTCGAGGTGGCGGATGCTTCGCTCGAGTTGCTGCTCCGGAATTCGACCGGATGGGAACAGAGGTTCTTCGAGCTCGAGTCGTACCGGGTCATCGCCGACCACGCGCTGGTTCGATCGACGGAAGCCACTGTCAAAGTGTTTGTGGAAGATGAGCGCATCGTGGCCAGTGCCGCTGGCAATGGACCGGTGAACGCCCTCGACGGTGCGCTGCGCGGCGCGATCGGATCTCGCTACCCCGCGTTGGCGGACATCCACCTGGTTGATTACCGGGTACGTGTGCTCAACTCATCCAAGGGCACCGGGTCGGTCACCCGGGTGCTCATCGATTCGACCGACGGCGACCGGACATGGACCACCATCGGGGTCTCCGAGGACATCATCGAGGCATCCTGGCAGGCCCTCTCCGACTCCATCGTCTACGGTCTGCTGCGAGCCACGGCCGCCGTCAAGGAATAGGGCGACCCGGGTCCGGCGTCGTAGGATCAGCCAGAGAGGGATCGGAAGTTCACAGCAATGACCCAACCCAGTTTCGTACCCATCGTCGAGGCCGACCAGGTCCGTTCGACGTACCGCTTGCGCGTACCCGGGATATGGACCCAGTCTCGGCCTTCCGAATTGCGGGGGACAGCCGCTCCGGTGGGTCCGTCGTTCGGCACCCCTGGGCCTGATCAGGGTTTTGCCCTCAAGTTGGCGCGGCTATTCGAGGACCGGTTGGAGGTGTCGGCAGGGGAGTCGGTGGAGGATGTCATTTCCGGATGCACCGCGGTGGCCATGCGCCGGGCCGCCCGATTTGGGCGAGCGCCTCTCATCCACGACCTCGGGTTCGCCTTCACCTTGTGGGGCTTCCTCGGTGGTGCTCCTGACGACCTGGTGGCCCAACGGGCTCCGCTCTTCCGCTCGGCGGCCCACCACTACGGCGCCCGACGGGCCATTGCCGACGCGGTAGTCGCAGATACCCTCCGGCTGAGCCCGGAAGCTGTGGCCGCTCGCCTGGGCCGGTGGCGTGACCTGTTGGCCATCCCGGTTGCCGATGGTCCCCCCATTCCCTGATTGGTCGAATTTGCCCAAGCCTCTTCCGCTCCGGGTGCAACTGCGGGGGTATTGGCAGAGGAGATGAGCGAACGCGGGGCGACCACTCCCCGGTTGTTGGTTGCTCGCCGGCAATGAGTAACGTGCAATAGTGACTTCTCCTCTCTTCACCCTGTCCGACACCCATCAGCAGTTCCGGGACACCATGCGCCAGTTCTCCGAGGCCCGGATCGCCCCGCATGCCGCCGCCGCCGATCGTGATTCTGCCTATCCGCGAGCCTCGTTCGACGCCTGCGTGGAACTCGAGCTGCCGTCGCTGGGTATCCCCATCGAGTTCGGAGGGGCCGGCGCCGACCTGGTCACTCAGGCGATCATGGCCGAAGAGCTGGCTCGAGTGTGTGCCTCCACCTCATTGACGATGTTGATCTCGAAGTTGGGGATGCTGCCGGTCATGAACTGGGCGTCGGAGGATGTGAAGCAGAAATATCTTCCTCGAGTGGCTTCCGGCGAGTCCCAGGTCAGTTACTGCCTTTCGGAAGCCGACGCCGGCAGCGACGTGGCCTCCATGCGCACCCGTGCGGTGCGAGATGGTGACGACTTCGTCATTACCGGAACGAAGTATTGGATCACCAATGCCGGCGTGTCCGACGTTTACACCGTGTTCGCCGTCACCGATCCCGAAGCCGGTCGGCGTGGGATCAGCTGCTTCGTGGTCGAGGCTGATTGGGGGGTGAAGGTGGCCAAGCTGGAGGACAAGCTCGGCGTGCGCGGCAGTCCCACCGGAGAGGTGGTGTTCGACGAGGTGCGGGTACCGTCGACCAATCTCGTGGGTGGGGAAGGAAATGGCTTCACCATCGCCATGCACACCCTCGATCGCAGCCGGCCCACCATCGGCGCCCAGGCGGTAGGTATCGCGCAGGGTGCCATCGACTATGCCGCCGGGTATATGAAGGAGCGCAAGGCATTCGGCAAGCCCATTGCCGATCTGCAGGGTCTGCGCTTCATGTTGGCCGACATGGCCATGCGCACCGAGGCGGCCCGGACGCTGGTCTACCGGGCATGCTCATTGGTCGACAGTGGCGATCCGGAGGGCGAACTGACCAAGATTGGGGCGATGGCCAAGTGCTTCGCCTCGGATACCGCCATGTCGGTGACAACCGATGCGGTTCAGCTTCTGGGCGGTTACGGATTCACAAAGGACTTTCCGGTGGAGCGCTTCATGCGCGACGCCAAGATCACCCAGATCTACGAGGGTACCAACCAGGTGCAGCGGGTGGTGATCGCAAAGAAGCTGCTCGGATAGGGGTTTTCGGTTCGACCGACCGCCCGACGGGATCGAATTCCGGGTCCTCATCCCCATTCCATTCCTACTCGGCGTCGTGGACTCCAATGGCGACGGTGGACAACACATCGTACCGGTAGGACTCATCTTTGATCCCGGTGGCGAGGGGGTTGGATCCGCCGGGACCCCGTGCAACCTGTCGCCGGTGCGGTGTGCAGTACCGGACCGATCTGCTTGCCGAAGCTGGCGGGCGCGATCTCCTACCGGTGCGGTGAGGCGCTGACTTGGACGGTTCCGGCGGTCACTCGGGCGCCGTATACGGGAATCCGCGCGCTGGAGTCGTCCAGACAAGTGCCCGAACGCAGATCGAACGACTGCTTGTACACCGGTGACGCGACCTTGGGCACGCCACACCTGTCGCCGACGATGCCGCGGGAGAGCACGGCGGCATTGCTGAACGGGTCGAGGTTTCCGACGGCGTGGACCTCGCCGTCTTCGCCATCGTCCCGGCCATCAGCCACCGTTCGACCGGACAGATCGCCGGCATGGTCGGCGCCTACGGGAACATCGGCGGGCTCATCCTGTCTTCGATCCTCTATTTCACCATTTCCCCCACCCACAAGATCGGGGACGTCCCGCTCGTCTTCCTGATGATCGCCGGGTCTGCTCTGGTGATGGCCATCCTGTGCCGCTTGCTGCCAAACGACGATCCGGTCGTGCTTGAGGGGGAAGTCATGTCGGTCCTGGCCGATGCCGAACTTGCGGTCCATGCAGGTGCCGTGGTGCGGTGAACCACGTGAAGTGCCCTGGGCTCGGTGGGGCCAGTGACAAGCCACGGTCCGATCCAACCTCGAATCGGGCCGGGGCCTACGGATCTACGAAGCCACCAACCACGTTCGGCGGGTGGTGATCGCCAAGGCGTTCAAGAATCTGACGAGGTGGTGTTCTTTCGGATCGCTTCGTGGGCGTGGGCGTGGGATCGAGAGATCGTGACCCCGAGCATCGCTACCACCCCCAGAAGTGCCGCACCTATTCCGATGACAGCGGATCCGCCCAGCCAGAAGGATGATGACACCCCGCTGGGGACCGGCGGTGTCTTGGGAATCGGGAACAAGGAGAGCGGCACAATGGGGAAGTGGTAGACGCAGGTACCCGTGGCCTGGTGAATCGAGACGGCGGTGGTGACAAGGCCACCGGGTTGAACGAGTGGCTGACCGTTGGCGTCGGCCAAGGTGATGGAGACCAGATTATCGGTCACCGTGGCGTTCTCCGGTATGACCGGTAGCGGCACCAGGGGCTGATTATTGGTCTCGATCCCGATCGAAGACACACTGGTACCGCCTCGTGGGGTCGACGACGTCTGGACGACCACTGTGTTGAAGTTGGCGAGCTCGGCACTGGAGTCGGGCCCGCCACCCTCCACCGTCACTCCGGGTCCCACCGACTGGGAGAACAGGACGTTCTGCGCGGTTATGGCGAGTTCCGCGAAGAAAATATGCCCTGACGAGGGACGATGCGACATGGACATGTCCATGTCGGCCCCGTTATGGCGGCCGGTTGGAGGTTCCTATGTGCCGGGAAGCGAACGGAGCCGGCGGAGCTCGCCGTGGGCAGCTTCGAGCTGGTGGGTCAGCGTGGTGACCTGGTGGCGCAGCGTCCGGGTGCGGCTGAGTGATGCTTCGAGGCGACGACGGAGCGAATCCGTCGATGCCGGTTGGGCGATCGGGCTCCGAGAGCCGGGCCGCTGACGTAGCTGGTCAATCGCAGTCACGAGATCGGACTGGGTGTAGAGCCACGACGTCGACACCTCAGCGCTCCGAGCGATGCCGACGACGGTTGTCCGGTTCGTCGAGCGCCCTGCGGCCTCAATCGCCTGGGTGGCGCGGGTGCGGGCGTCGCGATGACGGCGCTTGGACGCCTCGACCAAGAAGCGCGTGTTGTCAACTGGCGGCATCGACCGCGGTCACCTTCCCGCCGGCGACGACCTCGTCGGGACCGGTTGCTTCGAGGGCACCGATGATGGTGTCGAGCTTGCGCAGCGTCCGGGAGTTCTTCTCCACCAGCCGCACCAGTCCGGTGTGTTCGGCATGAGCCACCACACTCTTGGTCTCGTCGCGTTGACGCCGGTGCTGGTCGAGGAAGTCCCGGGTGGTGATGAAGAAGCTGCAGTCCAGGCAGGGGTTGGCGAACTCACAGTCGGTCTGGATCGGGGCGCCGCAGTAGCCGTTGGGCAACGTCACTTTGGCTCGCACCATGCTGAGGCGCATCCAGGCAGCGTCATTGAGCGGATGGGCATCGTCGAGGACGACGTGTTGGCCCTCGGCGTTCACCTTCACCGCCCGCTCCCAGTGTCGACGCACCGTCACGTCGTGCAGCCGGGCATACACGGCGGTCATTTCAGGCGACATGTGATCGAGTAATTGTTGGACCACATGCTGGGGCACATCCGCGTTGATAAGTCGAGTAGCCACGGTGTGGCGGAATTGATGTGAGGTCACTCGAGCGGGGCGGCCGTGCTCGTCGGCGAGATGGGTGTCCTCGAGCCACCGGTCCAACCGTTGGCGATACGCGCTGCCGCTCATCGGCTTGGCGCCGTCGAGGTTGACGAAGGGGGCGGGGAACAGCCAGCGGCAGCCGGCGGGGAAGCGGTGAAGGACTTGCCGTTGCTGTTCGACGATGGCCTCTGCCAGCGGTGCGGCGAGCGGGAAGAAGGCCGGTCGGTCTTGCATCTTGCGGTTCAACCATGCCAGGTATGGGGCACCGGTGTCGTCGCGCACCAGACAGTCGAATGGCAGTGTCCGGGCGCAGCCCAGCCGCAGGCCACACTCCATCAGGATCCGCAAAAGGGTCCGGTCTTGGTCCGATCGGACCAGTGCCAAGTTGGCCGGAGACTCCATCTGCGCCATCAGGTGCTCTGCGATCCACCGAGGGTTGCTGCGCTTCCGCCGTGGTTGGTCGTCACCGAAGATCACGGCCGCTGGCGGCAGTCGTGGTTCCCATCCGAGGCGATGCACGTCGTTGAGGAAGCAGCGGACCGCCGAGATGCTGGCCTGGCGTGTGGCTTCCGATGTGCTCACTTTGAGGGTCGCCAGCCACCCCTCAAGGTGCAATCGGGTTAGGTCCTCGGGGCTTGAGAGCGTCCCCATCTGTGTGAGGTAACGGGAGAACAGCACGCACCCAGCCACGTAACGGGAGACTGTTGACAACGCCTGGCCTTGGCTGAGGCGCCACCGGCACCATCGCTTCACCAGGTCCTTGAGCCAGGGTTGGACGATCGGTCCGAAGCGCAGCCGGCGTATTCCTGAGCCGGCGGGAAAGCCGAGCAGGCGGAGGTCCCAGATATCTCGGGAGAACTGGTCGGACCACGGGTCGTCTTCGATCAGCAGTACTTCGAGACTGAACCGGGTGTCGAGCAAAAAGTTGCGCGCCATCGAGTTGAACGAACGGAGCCGGTCGCCGCCCAGGTGCTGGTGCCACTCCTCGTAGGTGAGATCCAACAAGCTCTCCATTCGCGAGTTCTCCAACAGCCTGACCGCTGAACTGACGGCTCGGATGGGGGCCAGTTTCGATCCGGCGTCGTAACGGCACTGCAGCCCGAACTGGAATTCGAGCCGGACCTGGCGGGGCAACCGGCTGAGGCGCACTCGGGGGTTCGCCCCCCACGCCAGCTCGGCGAACCAGTCGTCCAGATCGGGGCGGCCCCGTTCGCACCAGGACTGGTGGTGGTTGCGACACAGCAGAGGCGTTGGCCCTTCGGTCCAGCGCTCACACTGTGGAGCTGCACAGGGCTTCTCTTGGCCACCGCGTGGCGCCTTGTAGCGGACATCCCCAAGCCACCCCTCGACATCGGGTCGACCCGCCGTATCCCAGGCCGCCCCATGGCGAGTGCACAGCAGATGGCCCTTGTGGGCTCGGTTGCAGCCCCTTACCGCGCAGGCCGCCACCGCGAGATGGGCGACGGTCAGTACGTCCTCCTCGACGAGCCAGCACTCGAAGTCCTCTTCAGGATGCTTCCTCCACCGATGGTAGTGACGGTCGCAGAGCCCTTTGGCCGCGGAGCTGACGGCCGTCGGGCACGAGGTGACCCGGCACGTCCCCTGGAAGAAGACCGGGCTGTCGAGTGGAGGGTGGAATACCTCGGCACGAAACTCGGGGCGCACCACCTCCATAAGGCGCTCCAACAGTGTGGCCGGGGCACGGTGCTCTGCCATTGCCTTCACCCTGAAGCCTCCTCTCTCTCGATGATGCCGGCCGTCACCAGAATCCGGCGGTGGTCTTCGACGTTCAGATGGGCATAGGTCGATGCGGTCGTCTGCGAGCTGGAGTGACCGAGCAGCTCGGCCACGACCTCAAGTGGCACCTCAGCCCGCAGCAGGCGCGTGGCGTAGCTGTGCCGCAAGGCATGGGCATGGAAGTGGCCGATGCCCGTGCGCCGACGCAGACGGGCGAGGAGGTCCTTGGCGTTGACGCGGGTCATGGGGGCGCCCTTGGGGTCTCGGAACAGATTCACGAACACGAAGTCACTGTCGAGGGCGCCGTACTCGGACTCCATGTAGTCGCCGTAGGCGTCGAACAGAGAGCGCGGCACGGGCACGATCCGGTCCTTCATCCCCTTGACCCGGGCCCCGTTGGCGTTGTCGTCTCGAGCCACGACTCGGACCTCGCCGAAGCGCAGCGCCAGGTCGGCGTGGCGGAGTCCGAGCGCCTCGCTGATCCTCAGGCCCGACGCATCAAGGAGGCGCACCAAGAACCGGTCCCGGAGCCGGGTGCAGGCGGTCAGCACCGCCCCGACTTCGTCGTCGCTCAGGGTCTGGGGCGCGGCGCGATGGGCACGGATTCGGATGGGGCTGTAGGCCGCGGCGGTGGACCGGCGGCGGTGGGTGTGGACCAGCAGGGGCACGAACGGACCGGTAGGCCGGGTGCCGATGAGCTCGCCCAAGAGCGCGGGCACGTGCGGAACCCGGCGACTGTGGAACCGGTAGAACGACGCCAGTGCCGCTCGCTTGCGGACCAGGGTGCTGTTGGACAGGGCTGGCTCGGTCCCGGGCAGCATGAACACACCAGGGGCTCGCAGCGCCTGAGGTCGGCGCAACCAGGCGAAGAAGTAAGAGAGCTGTTCGAGACTGAGCTCCTCGAACTGAAGACCTTCTTGGGCCAGCTACTCGAAGAAGTCCTTCAGATCGTAGGCGTAGGCCTCAACCGTGTGGGGCGACGAACCAATGGACTCGAGGTGTGCCAAGAACGCTTCGACCGGCTCAACCGGCAAGCCATCATCACCGACCACGGTGAAGGAAACAGAGGCTCCTCCCGCAGAGCGCAATCGTTGAACTCCGAGCACGAGGCTTGGCCTCCCGACCATCTGGACAGAACGACGGTCGGTGTCCAACTCGCATCCTCACAGCCTTTGCCCGCCAGGTGGTGGACGCTGTGGACACCACCTCAGCACCTATCCATAAGCGCGGAGAATGCGAAGCAGGCCGGTGAGATCGAGCGCTTGTCCCGCAAGATCAACGAGCTCGAGCAGCGGTTGAACCAGGGCTCGAAGAACTCGTCGCTCCCGCCGTCGAGTGACTCGCCGAGACAGCAGGCCGAAGCGACCAAGACGCGGGTCGACCGTCGGGCCGAGGCCAAGGCGAAACGAAAGGACGAGGTCGAGCGCCGCCGGGGCAAACAGCCCGGTGCACCGGGGCAGAACCTCGAGATGAAGACGGTCCCCGACGACATCGTCCTCCACGAGCCGACCAGCTGCAGCTCATGCGGGGAGGATCTGAGCGCAGCCGACGATGAGGGATTCGAACGTCGCCAGGTCTTCGACACCCCGGACCCGGTCATCGTGGCCACCGAACACCGCTCGATTCGAAAGCGCTGCACGTGCGGGAAGCTCAACGCCGGCACGTTTCCGAGAGAGGCGACCGCACCGGCCAGCTATGGGCCCAACGTCCGTGCTGCCGCGCTCTACCTGCTCTTCGGTCAGCACCTCTCAGTGGAGAGGACCGCCGACGCCATGTCGACCATGCTCGGTGCTCAGGTGTCGACGGGGTTCGTCGCTTCCTTGGCCAAAGAGGCCGCGGGCGGGCTCACCTCGTTCATCGACGTCATCCGGCGTCGTCTCACGTCCAGCTTCCTCGTCCACGCCGATGAGACGTCTGACCAGGTGCGGACCGACAAATGGTGGTTCCATGTGGTCTCCAACGAGCTCTACACCTACCTGTTCGCCAGCCCCACCCGGGGCAAGGACGCCCCCGACGAAGCGGGAGTACTCCCCGAGTTCAGTGGGGTCATGGTGCACGACCGCCTCGCCATGTATTTCAAGTACGACAACGCGACCCATGCGATCTGTCTGGCGCACATCCTTCGCGAACTCGAGCCCATCGGGGTCGGGTGGAGCCAGGGGTGGGCCAACGACATGACCGCGTTGTTGACCGAGATGAACAACGCGGCCCACCTTGCCCGCACCACCGGCGCCACGCGATTGTCGCCAGTGCTCCTCAAGACCTTTCTCGCCCGCTACGACGCGATCGTCGAGGAGGGCCTCTCGGCCAACCCCGCCCCGTGCAACCGCAAGCGCGACTACCTCGAAGGCAAGTCGTACAACCTCGTTGCCGCACTCAAGAAGCTCAAGCCCGAGGCCACGTGCTTCGCCACCGACCTGCGGGTTCCCATGACCAATAATTTGGCCGAGCGCGACGTCCGCATGCTGAAGCTCCACTCGAAAATATCGTCTTGCTTCCAAAGTGACGACGGTGCTCGCCACTTCGCCACCATCCGCTCCTACATCTCGACCGCCCGAAAGCACAAGGTGAACGCGCTCGACGCGCTGGCCATGCTCTTCCGTGGTGACGCCTGGATGCCGCCGAGCACCACCTGAGCGTCCCCCCAACCGCTACCGACTACGCAGCCACACACCAGCCTTGTCCCACCGCGCGTGAATGCCGGATCAAGTCCTCCGGGGTAGCGCCTCGCCCTACTTCCGACGGTTGCCTTGCCTCAAGAAGTGCTGGTCACACGGGGGGCTGAATGTTTACATCGTGGGGGCCCACGCCGGATCTGGCCGCCGGCCTCGGCGTCTATGCGTTGGTGGTGATCGCCGAACGGGTCTGGCGGGGTGATCCGAAAGGATCGACACCGGTATCCATCGTCACGGTCAC